>Ga0310811_10014523_pt1 | contig 10274 bp, 7 predicted proteins | sample YCmetagenome_FD_207642 | JGI IMG/M metagenome (GOLD analysis project Ga0310811, IMG submission 207642) | Soil microbial communities from experimental microcosm in Duke University, North Carolina, United States - YC | ecosystem: Engineered > Artificial ecosystem > Soil microcosm > Unclassified ... | reverse complement strand
GCCGCCCCCCAGGGACGCCAGCCGACCCGCCGCGATCCGCTCCACCAGAGCGACGTCTGCCAGCCTCCACGTTGCCCATCCAGCTCGAAACGCAGTCCGTGAACGTGCTGCGGCGCCGGCAGACGAAACAACGGCGAGGTCTGGTCACCGGCCGCATATGCGACGTAATCGAATTCGTACTGTGTGCGCAGGGCCAGCCGTGAGCCAAGCGGGTGCAGCAGTGCGACTGACGCCGACGCGGGACGCTGGCGGATGTCCCGCTCGTACCGTTCGACGCCGTCGCTGAACGTTCGATCGTTGTACGACACGGCGATGGCAGAGGCGCGTGCCGCGATCCGCCACCGGCTGTCCCCGAGCGACGGCGACACGAACGCGGCTTCCCCGTAGCTGCCCCCCAGGAATGCGTTCAACTGCCCGCCGTGGCGGAACAGGTTCAAGTCGGCGTAGCTGACGCCCGCAAACGGCAACGGACGCGAGATGTCGGGATCGACGAGCACCCCCATCGCCAGCGTTCGGACACGTTCGATACGGCCGACTTCGATCCTGGCCGCACCTGGAGCACCGTTTTCCGGCCGGACGGCGTCACTCGCCCGACGCAGGTATCGGTAGCCTCCGGGCGTATCCCGCAGCATCACATCGTCGGACGCGTGCGCCGCGTCGAGGCGGTCCTGATAGTCCTCTGCATTGACGACATGCGACTCGTACTCGAGCACGCGATGAATCGGCGTCCTGAAGCTTGCCGATTCATAGGTCTGGTTCATTTCGGTCCGAAGCGGAAGCCAGCGACCGATCGAGTCCGGCTCGAAATCGTCGGTTTGTTCGGAGGCCGTGACGGGACCCCGCAGAGACGTCTGCACCGCGTGCACGCGCACCATCGCAAATGTCCGTTCATCGATCCACGTGCGCCCCGCCGCAAGCGGCTGCGAGGCCGCAGGAGCGAAGTCGATGACATAGCAGCGATGTCCGCGGATCACGTCCTCGCCCCCCAGCCGGTAGCGATAGAGATCCGTCAGCGTGATCGTCAGCGGCGCCGCCGCGACGCGCTCCGGCTCCAGAATGGGCAGCCGCGGGACGCCGCCGTGCGCATTGAACGAGACGCCGTTGACGCGCAAATCGCGTTGCTGCAGCTCCGTTCGGTCGCGCGCTGTATAGAAGACCGTCCGGGCAGTCACGCTGACCGGAGCGGGGAATCCGGGCGCCTCGAACGTCAGCGTGAATGCCGCCGTTGAAATCCGCGTATCCGTTTCTGCCGACTGCTGCGCGACGAATGCCTGATGTCGCGCGACGATCTCTTCTGCCGAGAGATGGCGCATTCCAGACACGGCGACGTCGTCATGAAGCCGCCCGCCGGTTTCCTCCGAAAGGCGGACCACGTCGAACGATCCGAACCTCGAAATCTCCACCCGCGCTCCTGGAACGTCGGACTGTACTTCCGGCGCGGCGGGGCAGGAGCCCACGGCGATCACCATGAGCGTCGAGGGATCCAGGTACGTGTCGAGCGCATGGTGTGCGCAGCGGACCGCGCGCGCGGGAACGGCGGCAAGATCGCGTGGCAGGAGCGGCTGCACGCGTCCGAGCCAGGTAAGTGCGGCCGCCGAATCCGGTGGCAGCACACGCAGACGCCCGTCGTCCTGCTCGAGTGCCGACAATGGATCGCCCAAGGGCACGGACGGCGGGAGGATGCCGTCGACGTAGGGGCGGAGTGCATCCGCCATGTCGTTCGCGCCGTCTCCGAGCGCGAGGTAGATCGGCGCGCCCGGGTGCAGGCCGCGGGCTGTCGCGAGCGCACGCTTCAACGCCGCCACTCCGGCGTTGGCGAGAGGCGCATCGATCTCGATCGCCAGTTGTGTGGCATCGGCCGGGAACACGCGCGCCGCGTCCTGTGGCACGCCGACCAGGTGCAAGCCGGCCTTTCCGCCCAGAGCGCCGATGTGGCGGAGGGCGAGGGCCGCGTCGGCTGCCGCCGCGGCCGGAACGCGTACGAACACCGACGCCCCGTTCAACGGCGCCGTCGCGGTGAGCGCCTCCGCCGGCGTCACGCTCGCGCGCAAACAGGGGGCGCACGGCGGGGCCGCGTCGGCGCGGTACGCCGCCGTCAACACCAACAGGGCCGCCGTCGCCAGCCGTGAGGGCAGGCGGACAGGGGCGTATAATGGGGGTTTGGGCATGTGTATGCTCCGCTCAAGCGGTGCGGTCGGAGCGTCGGGCGGAATCCCCGCACGGGCGGGAATCTGACGTGCGCGTCTTCGCAGTCTGCCAGGACGAACTCGTCATCCGATCGCTCGACGACGTGCTGCTTCCGAGCTTCGATGTCGAGTTCCTGGTCGAAAGCCGGCCGCTCGCACGACGGCTCCACGACGCGGGGATCGCCACCACCACCGGCGACCCCCGGCGGCTCGACACCTACCTCAAAGCCGACATCACCCCCACCACCTGCTTCATCATCCAGGACAACGGACGCCGCAGCATCCGCAAGATTCTGGACGCGGTCCGCGATGCCGGTGGAACGTTAGTCTACGTGCTGCACACGGGCAAGCGCGCCGGCAACGGGAAGAACGACGCCGTCGAGAGTCCCGAGGTCACGCACCTGGAGCTGGGCGAGCTGCTCCGGCCGACACTCATCACCGAGCTGAGCCGTTCCATGACGCGCGCGCGCGTCCAGCAGTATCAGCGATATTTTGCCGACGCCGATCGCGTACTCATTCTGCTCCACAACGATCCCGATCCCGACGCCCTCGCCAGCGGACTCGCGCTGCGCAACCTCCTCCGCCGCACCAAAACGACGGCGATCATCGCAGCGAGCCAGGGCGTCACGCGGCCCGAGAACCTGCGGATGGCGAACATGCTCGATATTCATGTCGAGCAGGTCACGCCCGATGATTTCTCGAGCTTCGATCGAATTGCCACGGTCGACGTCCAGCCGCATTATTTCGGCGGCACGCTGGAGCGGGCCGATCTCGTCATCGACCATCATCCCGAACAGCCCGGGTACAGCGCCGTCTACAAGGACATCCGCGCGGACTACGGTTCGACGTCGACGATCCTGACCGAGCACCTGCGGGCCGTCGACGTCAACATCTCCGAGCGGACCGCGACGGCGATGCTCTACGCGATCAAATCCGACACGCTCTTTTTCGCACGCCACACCAATCGCGTCGATCTCGAAGCGTTCACGTTCCTCTACCCGCTGGCTGACGCCGCGCTGATCCGGAAGATGGAAGGGGCTGAAATCACGCTCGAGCGTCTCGAGTACGTGAACCGCGCCACGCGAAGCGGCTGCCTCCGGGAGCAGGTCTTCACGGCTTTCGTCGGCGAGGCGCCGCGCGAGGATTTCATCCCCTACACTGCCGATTTCTTCCTTCAGCTCGAAGACGTGAAGTGGACGATCGTCGCGGGGATCGTCGGCACGAACCTGATCGTCAGCGTCAGGAATCTCGGCTACTCACGCAACGCCGGCGAGTTCGTGAAGCGCTGGTTCGCCGAAATCGGGTCGGCGGGCGGCCATCGTGCGATGGCCAAGGCCGTCGTCCCCATCGATCGCTTCCGCGCGAAGTTCGGGAATCTCGAATCCGAAGCGATGACCGCGCATCTCGCCAGCCTCGCCGAACAATTCCTCCACGAACCCGCCGCCGAGAAGAAACTCGCCATCAGCCGTTAGCGCGTTCGGGTGTGCGTGCGCGTGTTTGGGGGGCGCGCGGGCGCGCGTCAACGACCAGCGAGGGTCAGAGATCTGCCATCACACTTCAGCGTCACCCGCACTTGTGAATCCCCGCGACGGACGGTCACTCCGCTGACGCGCAGCGCATCGAGGGTACGCGACAGGTCCGTTGCCGCCGGGTCGTGGATCTCCATCGCCGCCAGCGTACAGCCGGACGGCGAGGTCGTCGATGGATGCGGGGTGCCGGCCTTCCACTGGATCAGGAACGGCGCAGCTGACATCGCCGGCGCCGACAGGCGGGCGGTCGACCACTCCAGCGTTGCGCCGGATGGCGTGAGCCGCGAACCCGGTGCGTCCCGATCCAGCGTGATGCCGCGGGCGGCGAGTGCCTCGCGGGCCGACGCAAGGTCGCTCACGCCAACGGCCCATCCGATCACCGTCAACTTCTCGAGTGCCCGCATCGCGTCGATCTCCGTCGACGCCGCCGCATCCTCGCGCGGAGCGATCAATTCCAGATACCGGCCGGACCCGAGCGACACCAGCGCGTTCTCGGTCCCCGCGTTCGGATGCCGGCCGCCTTTCACGGCCGTCACGCCCGACAAACGCGCGAACGCCGCAATCCCCTCGTCGAGGTCGCGGATGCCCACCAGAATGTGATCGAGGCCTGCACGGAGCGCGGTCGGCTGCATCGCCGTCGCCGCTGCCGCGGCGAACAGGACCGCGGCGTTCATCACGATCATCGGCCGAGCGCCTGATCGAGATCTTCGATGAGGTCCTGCGGATCTTCGAGGCCGATTGACAGCCGCGCCATGCTGCGGGTGATGCCGGCTTCCGCGAGCTGCGCGTCGCTGCAGCCCCACTGCGACGTGAGCACCGGGAGGCTGCACAGGCTCTCGACCCCGCCAAGGCTTGCGGCGCGCCTGATGACTTTCAGGCGATCGAAAAAGCGCTCGGCGTTCGACTGTCCGCCGCCGACGTCGACGCAGACCATGCCGCCGAACCCGCGCATCTGACGCCGCGCGAGCTCGTGATCGGGATGTGTCGCGAGCCCCGGGTACAGCACTCTCGCGACGCGCGGGTCCTGCTCGAGCCAGCGCGCGACGGCGAGTGCATTGGCGTTGTGGCGTTCGATGCGCACCGGCAGCGTCTTGAGGCCGCGTCCGATCGCATAGGCCGCATGCGGATCGATGATGCCGCCGAGCAGGCGCCGCGTCTTGTCGATTCGCTCCAGCGTCTTCGCCGGGCCGGCGATCGCACCGGCGGTAATGTCGCTGTGGCCATTCAGATATTTGGTGACGCTGTGCATGACGACGTCGACGCCGAGCGAAATCGGCTGCTGGTTCAGCGGGCTCGCAAACGTGTTGTCGATGACCGACGTCACGCCGCGCGTGCGGCAGGCGGAGGCGATCGCGGCGATGTCGACGCATCTGAGCGTCGGGTTGATCGGCGACTCGAACCAGACGAGCTTCGTCCGATCCCCCAGCATCGCCGCGGGGTTGCGGAGCTCCTCCAGGCTTGCGAACCGCGCGCTGATGCCCCACCTGGGAAACAGGTCGGCCAGCAGGTGCAGCGTCCCTCCGTAGATCGCCGCGCTGCAGACGACCTCGTCGCCCGATTCGAGCAGCGCGAGCAGCGCGGTCGACGTCGCCGCCATGCCGCTGCCGAAGAGAAGCGCCCGTTCGGCCCCTTCGAGCGCCGCGATCGTATGTTCTACGGCCGCGACAGTCGGATTCCCATAGCGTGAATACAGGAACTTGGACGACGTGCCCGCGTTGAACGCCTTCACCTGCTCGGCGTTCTCGAACACGAACGTTGTCGTTTCGTAGATGGGCGTGGTCAGCGGATCGACGTCACGGCCCGCCGGCTCGGCCAGATGGATCAATTCAGTCGCAGCGCGCATAGGCCACCTATTATGACGGGTCGCCACGAACCGCCCTGACGCCAATCCCGTAATGGCGTCATCGACTCAGACGCTGTTTCAGGATTGGACCGCTTCCATCCGCTCGCCGCTCGCGCCCACGACCGGATCGATGAACTGACGGTACGCATCTTCGTAGCCGCGATCGACGAGTTCTGACAGCAGGAACCGGCGGTCCGATCGTTCATCGAGCGTTCCGCGGAAGTCGAGCGGTCCGACGGGATTGTGGGAAGGACGAATGACGTAAAAGCCGGCAAAGCGGCCCGCTGCGAGTTCCGCGGCATCGCGCAGCGCCGCGGTATCGAACGATCCGAGCTGTTCACCCGCGTGGCCCCGCAGATCTCCGCGACCGGAGCTCAGTTCATGAGCGCGAAGAGGCTGCGGTGCGGCGGACAGCAGAATCACCTGTTCCGCACCCGCGGCGGCCACCTCTTCCAGCAGCCGCGGAAGCGCGCCGGGCCGATCGCACAGCCGGTGTGCCTCACCGCGCCACGGACCGTCGATCGCATACCTCACCAGGTGAGCTTCGGTGCCGACCGGCAGCGCCAGCGCCGCGGCCAAGGCGTCGACGACGTGGTCTCGTCCGAGTCCGCCGATGTCGACGGTCTCGGCGGCGCGGACCGGATCGTTCGCGCGTCCGAAAAACCGGCTGCGGTGGGCAGATGCAAGGAGCGCGAAGACGACGTCGCGTCGGGCGTCCATGTCGTGCGCGACGAGCAGCAGCTCGCGGAACCCTGGCTGTCCGAGGTTCTCCGCGAGCAGCTCTGCATATTTCCGCCCGAGTTCAGGCGCGGAAGGTGCGGCGATGGGAGCGGCGCCGCGAATCAGGTTCCACAGTTCGGCGACCGATCGATCTTCCAGACTGCGGCTGGTGAGCGGCGCGCCAAGAAGCCGCCAGAGCCGCCCCCGGCCGACGCGGCGCCGAGCGGGCGCGTGTCTGGCGCGCATGATGAGCATGCCCGCGCAGACGGCGAGCGCCGTCACCAGACTCAGCACCACCAGGCGCGGCAGAACGGTCGGAAGGGCCGTCGGCGCAAAGAGCGCATCCAGCGACCGCGCATACCAGGCGGTCAGCGCGGCCTGCGCTCCGGTCAGTCCCACGAGCCACAACAGCACGCCGACGATCGCAAGGACGACCCCGGCGGCAAACAGCACCAGCGGCACTCCCAGGAGCGCGCCGGTGGCGACGAGCGCCCATCCGGCGGCTTTCAACGATGGACGCCATCCATATGCATTGCCGATGGCGGGGCTTTTCCAGATGCCGCCCTGCTCCCAGAGCTTCGCGCCGCCGTCGACGGCGGCAAACAGCGCGCCGATCGCGCCGATGCCGCGACCCGCGACGAGGTCGATTCGCACGCCAGCTTCGTGGAGCGCCCGCAGGACGCCCGCGTGATACGCCCCTGCCGTACCGACGCCCGTCAGCACGACCGCCGTGCGGAGCCGTGTGGAATACGCGCGATCCGGGGTGTCACCCCTCATGAGTCAGTCGTGGATCGTGGACAACTTGGCGATTTCGAATCGCCGCTCAGCGCCGTTCGGCGTACGGACGACGACTTCGTCGCCCTGTTCCCTGTTCAGTAATGATCGGCCGATGGGCGACGCGGTGGAAATCAATCCGTCCTCGACGTTCGCGTCTTCGGGCATCACGAGCGTATAGACGATCGTCTGGCCGGTCTCGTCGTGGAGCGTCACCGTCGAACCGAAGCCGACTTTCCCTTTCGGGATCCGATCGAGGTTCATCAGCGAGATCTCGCTGACGCGCTTCTGCAGCTGGCTGATGCGCGCCTCCACCAGGCGCTGGCGTTCCTTCGCGGCTTGGTACTCGGCGTTCTCGCGCAGGTCTCCGAGTTCGCGCGCGCGCTTGATTTCCTTCGGCAGTTCCGTTTTGAGCTCGCGGTCGAGCCGTCCGATCTCCTCCTCGAACTTCTTGAGGATCTTCTCCTTCACGGCGCCATCGTAGCAGAGATTCACGCACGCGGTGCAGCCGTGGACGGCTCTTCCGCCGCGGCAGTAATGAATAATATGGAGCAGGTGGAGCGGATTACCAGCCGTCAGAACGCGGTCGTGAAACGGTTCCGCGCGCTCGCCCGCACGGGGCCGTCGGCAGACGGCGAGATCCTGCTCGACGGCGAGCACCTGATCGACGAAGCTCTCGCCGTGCGGCTTCCCATCGCCGTTGCCGCGTTCTCTCAGACCGGTCTGAATGGATCCACGGGGCGGTTCGCGGAGATCGCCCGCAGGGCCGGGCACGCCGGGGCTCGCATCCTGAGCGTGCCAGACGACGTGCTGTCGGCGATGAGTCCCGTGCGGCAGCCATCCGGCGCTGTTGCGATCGCCCGTGTTCAGGCGGCAGCGCTTCGGTCCGTGTTCCGGCCGGCGTCTCGAACACCGCTCGTGCTCGTCCTGGCCGGCGTGCAGGATCCGGGAAACGTCGGCGCCATCATTCGAAGCGCCGCCGCATTCGACGCGACGGCGATCGTCACGACGGAGGACTCGGCAAACCCGTTCGGTTGGAAAGCGCTTCGCGGCGCAATGGGCGGCACGTTCCGCCTGCCGGTCTCGACGGGAGCCGCGATCGACGACGTGGTGACCGCCTGTCGGGAGGCGGAAATCCCGCTCGCGGCAACCGTGCCGCGGGGCGGAACGCCTCTCCCCGAAGCGGACCTGCGGTGCGGTTGCGCCATCGTCCTCGGGGGCGAGGGCGCCGGCGTGCCGGACACGGCGCTGCGTGCGGCGGGAACGCGCGTCACCATTCCGATGCGGGAGTCCGCCGAATCCTTGAATGTCGCGACGGCCGCCGCGCTCGTCCTCTACGAAGCGTGGCGACAGCGTTCGGAGCGGCGATGAATCTCTTCGACGAACCACCCGCAGAACCGGCTCGCGATGGATCCGCTCCCCTTGCGGAGAGGATGCGGCCGCGGACGCTCGACGAACTCGTGGGCCAGGAGGCGCTCATCGGCCCCGGGCGTCCGCTGCGGGAAGCGATCGAGCACGATCGGCTGCGATCGATCATCCTGTGGGGGCCGCCGGGCACCGGCAAGACGACGCTCGCGCGGCTCATCGCGAGCGCGACGCGCGCGCGCTTCGTCGCGTTCAGCGCGGTCCTCTCCGGCATCAAGGAAATCCGCGAGGTCATGTCGGAGGCCGAACAGGCGCGCCGCCGCTCCGGCCGCCGCACGATTCTGTTCATCGACGAGATTCACCGCTTCAATCGAGCGCAGCAGGACGCGTTCCTTCCGCGGGTCGAGTCCGGCGACATCGTGTTGATCGGCGCGACGACCGAAAACCCGTCATTCGAGGTCAATTCGGCGCTGCTGTCGCGATCGAAAGTGCACGTCCTCGCCCCGCTGCCGGCGGAGGCCATCGTCGGTATCCTGCGGCGCGCGCTCGAGGATCCCGAGCGCGGCCTCGGCGGATCGGACGTCACCGCGACCGCCGATGCGCTCAGCGGCATCGCGAGATATGCGAACGGCGACGCGCGCATCGCGCTGAACATGCTCGAGGCGGCGTCAAACGTGGCACGCGGCGGCCAGATCGACGCCGCAATCATCGCGGACCTCGCACAAAACCGATCGCTGCTCTATGACAAGACCGGTGAAGAGCACTACAACCTGATCTCCGCGCTGCACAAATCGATGCGCAACAGCGACCCGGACGCCGCCGTGTACTGGCTCGCGCGGATGATCGAGGCGGGCGAGGATCCACTCTACATTGCCCGGCGCCTGGTGCGCTTCGCGTCCGAAGACGTCGGCAACGCCGACCCGCAGGCACTGGCGATGACGGTGGCTGCCAGGGATGCCGTGCATTTCATCGGCATGCCCGAAGGCAATACGGCGCTCGCGCAGGCCGCGATCTACCTGGCGACAGCGCCGAAGAGCAACGCGGTCTATCGCGCCTACGGCGATGCCGCCGAGGCCGCGGCGAAAGAGGTCGCTGAACCGGTGCCGCTGCACCTGCGGAACGCGCCGACGCGTCTGATGAAGGAGCTGAACTACGGGAAGGAGTATCGCTACGCCCACGACGAACCGCAGGGCATCGCCGACATGGAGTGCCTGCCGCCGGCGCACCGCGGACGGCGTTTCTACGAGCCTACCGACCGCGGATTCGAACAGGAACTGAGGCGTCGCCTCGAGGCATGGCGCCGCAGAACCTAGGAACTGCTGACGGGCCGTGCGGGACTACGGGATGACCGTCGAGCTCGTCACGAGCTGCGGGATCTTGCGGAACATCTCCGAGCGCAGCGGCAGGATGAACGAGAACCGGAAGTCGCCCTGCATGCGGCCGATCGGAATGCCGACCAGCTGACCGTCGGTGTTCAGCACGCCGCCGCCGGAGACACCGGGATGTCCGTCGGTCAAGCAGGTCACGAGGCTGTTCGCCGTCCGCTGCCCCACATAGCCGGTGGAGACGATGATGCCGCGGGAATAGTCGTTGCCGAGGCGGAAGATCGGATCGGCGAAATCAAAGCCATACGACAGATCCACGTCGAGCGGCGGCAGATCGATCGCCTCTTTCACCTTCAGAATCGCCCAGTCGCCGGGATCGACCTCGACGTCGGCCTCGCCCGTGTCGACGATCGTCGCGGGGATCGCGTGTCCGTTGTACATCAGCTTCACCGCCGTGATCTTGCGGGTGCCGGTCGGATCTCCCAGCGCGATGACTCCGTGCTTGACGGTAATGAAGTATCCGTGACCGAGG
>Ga0310811_10014522_pt1 | contig 10274 bp, 6 predicted proteins | sample YCmetagenome_FD_207642 | JGI IMG/M metagenome (GOLD analysis project Ga0310811, IMG submission 207642) | Soil microbial communities from experimental microcosm in Duke University, North Carolina, United States - YC | ecosystem: Engineered > Artificial ecosystem > Soil microcosm > Unclassified ... | reverse complement strand
TCCGGGTAGCTCTCCACGATTCCGCCGCCGAGCCGGGCTATCTCACGGAGCGCGCCGTCGAGCGCGGCCTCGGCCACGCCCGTGCGCCGGTACGCCTTGTCCACGAAGAAGCAGGTGATCCGCCAGTCCGGCAGATCGCTGCCGTCGAGGCCCTCGGCGTAGGCGCGCTTGCGCTTGATCCGAGGCAGCTCGGCGGTCGGGCCGAACTGGGCCCAGCCGACGCAGCGCTCGCCGTCGTAGACCAGCGCGGCGTGCGCCTCGCCCGCGCGGACACGGCGCAGCTTGTCGGTCCGGTTGTCCTCGGCGGTCCGGTCGCCGCCGCACCCTTCGGGATGGAATCCCATGCACCAGCAGCCACCCCAGACGCCATTGTGCCGCTCGACCAGGGCGGCGAAGTCCGGCCAGGTGGACTCGTCCAGGACGGACACGCGGTAGTCGGCCATGGACCTCACCGTACCGTCACCCTTCCGGCGCAGCGAGGCCCCGTGTGCGGCCGTCCGCGGTCGCCGTCCTGCCCGATCGGACGGAAGATGACCGGGAGGGCGCACGGTCGAGCGTGCTCGGCCGCGCAGGAGTCTGGAGGCAGCGATGACGACGGACAGCACCGCAACCACCGTGAAGACCTCGACCGAGCTCGGCAGGGCCGCCCGGATGGCCACGCCGCCGGCCGCGCACGCGGGCTTCACCGCGGATTCCGCGCGGATGGACCCGATCGGCATCCTGGAACGCCAGTCCGTGAGCCGGGTGCCCGAGCTCGTACCGATCCGGCACGGCCGGATGCTCGCCTCGCCGTTCACGTTCTTCCGCGGCGCGGCGGCGGTGATGGCGGCGGACCTGGCCGACACGCCGGACTCCGGGCTGCAGGTCCAGCTGTGCGGGGACGCGCACCTGTCCAACTTCGGCATGTTCGCCTCGCCCGAGCGCCGGCTCGTGTTCGATCTCAACGATTTCGACGAGACGTATCCCGGTCCGTGGGAGTGGGATGTCAAACGCCTCACCGCCAGCCTGGAGGTCGCCGCGCGGTGCAACGGCTTCGGCCGCAAGCAGCGCAGGGCGATCCAGCTCGGCACCGTCCGCGCGTATCAGGAGGCGATGACGCAGTTCGCGGGCATGCACGAGCTCGACGTCTGGTACGCCAAGGCCGACGTCGACGAGCTCAAGGACATGCTCAAGCAGCAGCTGAAGAAGGCGCGGCAGAAGCAGGCGGACAAGGCCTTCGCCAAGGCGCGCTCGCGCACCAGCCGCCGCGCGATGGGCAAGCTGACCAGCCTGGTGGACGGCCGCCGCCGGATCGTCGCCGACCCGCCGCTGATCGTCCCGGTCTCCGACCTGCTGCCGGAGGGCGACCGCGAGGCGTTCCGGAACCAGATGACCGACCTGCTCGACCGGTACGGCAGCTCCCTGCAGGCGGATCGCAGGACGCTGCTGGAGAAGTTCGAGTTCGTCGACATGGCCAGGAAGGTGGTGGGCGTCGGCAGTGTCGGCACCCGCTGCTGGATCGTGCTGATGTACGGCCGCGACGCCGAAGACCCGCTGTTCCTGCAGGTCAAGGAGGCGCAGCGGTCCGTCCTCGGCGAGTTCGGCGGGCTGCGCTCCGACCGCTCCGACCACGTCTGCCAGGGCAAGCGCGTCGTCGACGGGCAGCGGCTGATGCAGGCGGCCAGCGACATCTTCCTCGGCTGGGAGACCGCCGAGGGGATGGACGGCGTGCGCCGGGACTTCTACATCCGGCAGCTCGCGGACTGGAAGGGCTCGGCCGTCATCGAGGACATGGTGCCGGACGCGCTGACGGCGTACGGGCGGCTGTGCGGCTGGACCCTCGCCCGCGCGCACGCGCGCTCCGGCGACCGGGTCGCGATCGCCGAGTACCTGGGGGACGACACGACCTTCGCGCACGCCATCGCCGATTTCTCCTCCGACTACGCGGACCGGAACGAGGAGGACTACGAGGCCATGCGCGCGGCGATGCGCTCAGGCCGCATCGCCGTCGAGCCGGACACCCGGTAGCCCCGAACGCCCTCAGGGATCGATCACAGTGTCCGGGGCGGATGCGCCCGGACGGGTCAGATGGGCCGCACGTTCACGGCCTGCGGACCCTTCGAGCCTTGGCCGAGCTCGAATTCCACCCCACTCATATGGAGCGTGTCTGAACGATCGACGCGGTGACGAACGGCGCGGTGACGAACGGCGCGGTGGCAGAGGAGTCTCTCGCCGCGACACGCCCGGCCTCAGGAGGACTCGAGCCGATACGCGATGACGTTGGTGCTCAATTTGCACAGGCCGGGCTGCACGATCTGCACGCGCAGCGTCTGCGTCGCGGTGTCGAAGTCGTCGCCCTCTGCCTCGAAGGTGCCCTTGCACTTGCTCACCTGGGGTATCTGGAACAGCGTGGCCACCTGGCCGGTCGTCTGCTTGCCGTCGAGCGGCCCGGGCAGGGTGATCTTGAGGACGTCCTTCGCGGAGTCGTCCGAGGTGCAGATCAGCTCTTCGGCGGTGACGAAGTCGCAGGCCTGGATGTTGCTCACCGGACTGCTGAGCGTGATCTGCCCGGCCTGGGGGAGGCTTCCGCCGTTCGGCGGGGTGGAGTGGTTGAGCAGCGGCGCCGGGAAGACCTGCAGGCGCTTCTGCTGGCCGAACTCGCCGGACACGAGCCACTGCCCGTCGGGTGATACGGTCGCGAAGGAGTTGTTGAACAGCTCCCCCGCGTCGAGCGTGTGCGTGTATTCCAGGATCTTCCCGTCGGGCGTGGTGACCGAGAACATCTTGGACTTCCCACTCGCGGCGCCCTGGTACGCGTCGAAGATGTCCCCGCTGGCGAAGTCCGGGTCGCCGATGTGGTTCCAGCCCTCGAGCCGTAGCTTGGAGGGAATGGATCCGAGTCCGCGATGCAGGATCGTGCCGTCCGGCTCGCTGGCGACACCCTCCGCGCCGGTGAGCGAATTGACCGTGCTCGTACTCACCTGGGTCCAGGCCGGCGCGGCTGCGGCTTTGCTGGCGCATCCTGACGCGATCAGGGCTGTGGCGGCCAGGAGCGCGGTGAGCGCTGCGCGGCGGCGAACGGCGGGGACCGCGTTCGCGTCTGAACGGCGCCCGCCGCGGGTGCGTCTCATGGAATCTTGCACAGAGATCATGACGAGAATTCCCGACGATCGGTTCGCTCAGTTACCTGATGGTGATCGATTCGCCTGCAGTCCGGGAGCGCATGCGGTGCGCGCAGCGAATCAGGGACCGGTAATGCTCATACATCACCGGCCGCTGATTCGCGTTGGTTCTAGGCGCGTGTCAACGCCTGGTCGATCTCGTTGAGCTGTGCCGTGAGCCAGGCCTGGAACGTCGTCCCCGCCGGCGAGAGGGTCGGGCTCAGCTGCACGACCGGGATCTTCGCCGTTGCGGCGGCCTGGAGCAGCGCCTTGCCCTCCGGATCGGCGGCGCCGGAGTCGCACAGCAGAGCCTTGATCTGCTTGGCGCCGACCTGAGCGGGCGTGGCCGCGACCGGCTTGAGGCTCAGCACCGTGGCCACCTGCCGGGCCATGCCGGGGCAGGTGCCGATCGCCTTGCCCTTGAACTGCTGCTTGATGATCGCGGCGAGCGCCTCGTCCGTGGCCGCCGCGCTCTGCTCGAACGCCGCGACCTGCTCTCCGAAGTAGGCCGCGCTGCTGGGCCTGAGCTGGTCGAGGTCCTGTTCGATCTGCTGGACGGCGGCGTTGACGTAGTCGGAGTCGAACCACAGGTAAGGGTCCTGACCCGGGGTGACCCCGACGTTGTTGCCCACGTTGATGTCCAGCCGCCCGACACCCGGATCCGCTGCGGCCGCCTGGTTCGCCCACGGGTCGAGGCCGGCTCCGTTGAGGATGAACACCTGCGCCCCGGCGATCGCCTTCGTGTCGGCGGGACTCGGCTGGAACTTCTGCGGGTCGGCGCTGCCCGCGCTTCCCGCGCTCCCGCCGACGAGGTCGGTGACGTGCACCTGCGGGCCGCCGATCTGCGCGGCCACCTCGCCCCAGACGCTCTCGGCTGCGACGACCTGGATGACCGTGCCGCTGTCCGTGGCCTGGGTGGGCGGCGGGGCACTGCAGCCGGCGGCGGTGATGGCGATGGCGGCCGCCGCCGCGCCGGGCAGGGCAATCGTGCGTCGGCGTCGGCGGTGCACCGGCGGCCGAACTGCGGCGCGGGAGGGGGTGCGGGAGACGGCGCGGGAGGCGGTGCTGGGGATGGACGAGCGGTCGGTCATGTCTTTCGTCTTCTCTCCTCGTGCTCCGGGGCTGCATCGGTGCGACTGTTGCGGTTTCCGGCTCTGGGCTCACGCGGTCTGCGGCGTGTACGCGTCGATGACGTCGACCACGAACACGAGCGTGTCGTTGCTCTCGATGTACGGCGGTTCCGCCTGATCGCCGTACGCGAGACCGGGCGGGACGACCAGCAGGACCCTGCTTCCGACGCGAACCCCGCCGAGTCCCTGCTCCCACCCGGGGATCACCTGGCCGGCGCCCAGGACGAAGGAATCAGGGGTCTTGGTCTGGTAGGAGGAGTCGAAGACCTGGCCGCTGCGCCACACCACGCCGGTGTACTGCACGACGACGGTCTGGCCGCTGGCCAGCGGCGCGCCCCTGCCCTTGATGAGCGTGTCGGCGACGAGTTTGCCGGGCGGGGAGGTCTTGGCCGGGACGTTGATCTTCGGGCCGGCCGACGCCGTGCCCACGGTGACCTTCGGCAGTTTCGCGCCCGGGTCGTACGCCTCGGAGCTGCCGCTGGCCGCGGCGTTCTCCGGGACGCTGCTCAGCACGTCGAACACGAACACGAGCGTGTCGCTGCCGAGCACGTTGAGCTGGGAGTCGCCCTGCTTGCCGAAACCGTCGGCCGGCGGCACCACCATCAGGACCCTGCTGCCGACGTGCTGGCCGGCCAGCTGCTTCCACGCGGGCAGCACCCCGCCGGTGGCCAGCGGCACGGACTGCGGCTGGCGGTCGGTGTAGCTGTCGAAGACCTCGCGGTCGCCGGCCCACACCTTGCCCTCCACGTACACCAGGGCGAGGTCGTCGGCCTTGACCACCGGGCCGGAGCCCTGGAGCAGGGTCCTGACGACCAGGCCCCCCGGCGGGTCGCCGTTCGGCAGGGCGATCTGCGGATCGGCGCCGTACGCGCCGGTGACCTTGGGCAGCGCGGAGTCTTCCGAGCCCCCTCCGGAGCAGGCCGCCGCCGCACCGGCGCAGCCGAGCAGCAGGAGTATCGAGCACAGCAGGCGCAGCGGGCCTGCACCCAGTCGTCGCATGGAGAGATCCGTCCGTCCTCGGTTGAGCGGGCGGGTGCGCGACCCGGCGGGGAGCCGGGCCGCGCACCCTGATATCAGCTTTCTGTGTTCATGCGGTTCGGCCTGGTCCGGCGGGTTCGATCAGAAGCCGGACGGCGGTTGGACGTTCGGGAACAGGTACGCGAACGCGTCGAACGCGGTCGCGATGTCCCCCTCCGCCCAGAACCGGTGGTAGTCGAACACGGGCGCGGAACCGCCCTTGAGGTAGCTCGCGACCTTCGACCACTGCGGGTCGCCCACGTACCAGGGACGGATGGACAGGAAGGTGTTCGTGGAGGAGCCGAGCTTGATCCCTCCGGGGTATGTCCCGGACCAGTTCGACGGGAAGTAGACACCCTCGTAGTTGCTCGTGTTGTACGGCGAGGTGAAGTTGCTGTAGTCGGTGCGGGTCTCGGGCGCGGTGTAGCCGATCGAGTCCGCGTAGTACTTGTGGATGATGTCGATGATGTTCTGCGCCGCGGTCTCGGCCGTGGTGTCACCGGACTTGGCCGCGTAGTACTCGTAGACCTTGGCCAGCGACGCCGCGACGCCGAGGTCGGTGCTGCTGCCGGAGACCGTCACGTGCAATCCGGTGTTGGCAGGCGGCTGCGAACTGCCCGACGTTCCCGTCGTCCAGTTCTCGCCGGGCTGCCCGCTCCAGGTGAGCGTGCCCGGAAGCAGCAGCGTGCCGTTGCTCGGGGTGACGGTGGTGACGGATTCGGCCCAGGCGATCCACTTGGCGAGAACGGCCTTGGCCTGCGCGTTGCCCGTCTCGTAGTAGTACTCTGCGACTCGTTCCATCGGCCAGGTCTGATACCCGAACCACTGGTTGCTCGGCGGGTTGTGGTACTCCGGCTGGGGGTCGTAGTACATCCCGTCGAACGTGGGGTCGCCGGCCGGCGGCTTGGACACGTCGCCGTAGTTGCCGCCCCAGTTGTCGGTGACGCCGCCGGCGATCGCGCCCTCCGAGGACTGCAGCCACTGGAACATGTTCAGCTGCGTGGTGAGGCTCGTCGCCCAGTCGGTCCTGGCCGTCGGGGAGAGCGGGACCAGGTCGGTGTCGGTGGACAGCGCGTAGGCGGCCAGCGGGTTCTGGTAGCCCTCATGGATCTCGGTGCCGCTGATCCGCCAGGACCACGCGCCCGTGGTCGAGCCGCCCCAGGCGTCGTACCAGGACAGCAGGTACGTGTCCTCATTCGACTTGCCGGTGCCGGCCGGGCAGGAGACCGAACCGTCCTGGCTGCACGCGCTGGTGATCTGCTTGAAGTACTTGTCGAACATGGAGTAGCGCAGGTAGTCGCCCAGTTTGGCGGCCTTGGCCGTGGTGGCCGTGATCGCCGAGGTCTTGCCCTGGGCCTTGGCGTACGTGTCGGCCCAGAACGCCGCCTGCACCATGCGGGCGTCGGCGTCCGGCGCGTCGGTGTACTTGTACTGCGCCGCGAAGCTGCCGCCGCCGTTGTTGAACAGGTTGAGGAAGCCGTCGGGGCTGCCGTACTTGGACATCGCGTCCCAGTCCGGCTGCGGGACGGTGTCCCACACCGACTCCTCGGCGCCGCGCTGGTAGCTGTTGACCCAGCTGGGCGTGGAGGTGCCGTCCTCCTGCTGGCCGAAGCCGTACCGGTTGTCGGTGTCCATGATCCACATCGGCTGGTAGATGTCGCAGTTGCCGTAGGTGGACCTGAGCTCACTGAACAGCGGGTCGCTGCCGACCGGCACGCTGGAGTTCAGCGTCACCGGGTAGTTGCTCGGCGCCGGCATCTCGGGTCCGTACGTCGCGGGCGAGGACGCGTTGTAGCTGCACTGTCCCGGCTGGTTCGCGTCGTTCGGGATCATGTACGTCTCCATGTTCGACCATGCGTTGGTGAACGGAGTCCAGTTCCCGGTGACGCGGCCGTAGTCGGCCTCCAGCCACAGCCAGTAGCTGTAGGTCTCGGAGGTCGTCTCGTGGCCGTAGTCCGGCGCCTCGACGATGAGCGTCTCGACCGAGTGGTACGGGATGCCCTTCGGGCTGAAGTAGCCGTTGGCCGGGTTCTTGATGTCGTCGTACAGGTTCAGGAACCACTGGTCGTAGCCGGAGGCCGCCTGTGCCTCGGTGACGGCCACGGTGCCGGAGGTGTATCCGCTCGCTGATGCCGTTATGGTTCCGCTCGCGCCGACGTCTGCCGCGGTCGACCCGGCCTTGACGCTCACCTGCTGCGCCACGTTCCAGTTCGCAGGCGTGAAGGTGAGCGAGGAGCCGGCCGAGATGGACACGTCGGGGTCGCCGCTCTGCGCCACCGCGACGGTCACGTTGCCGCTCGGGGCGGAGGAGAGCGCGACACCGAAGGTCGAGGTGGTGCCCTGTGCCACGGTCAGCACGGTCGGGTTGGCGATGATCGTCGGCCCCTCGACCCGGATCGCGACCGGATAGGAGGTCACGGACTGGCCGAGGTTGTCGGCGGCGACGGCGGTCAGCGAGTAGTTGCCGGCCGGCACGTTGGCCCACTGCACCGTCCACGGGCTGGCCGTGGACACGCCGACCACGGTGTTGCTGCCGGGGCCGGTGCTCGCGTAGTAGGTGACCGACTTGATGCTGCCGGAACTGCACGCCGCGGCCTGGACGGAGATGTTCGAACCCGGAGCGAAGATCTCGTCCGCGGTCGGGCTGGCCAGCGAGACACTGGGGCCCAGCACGTTCGCGGACGAGGACCCCGGCACCACGGTGCAGGGCGCGGGCTGGCCGCCGGTACCTGTACCGGTGCCGGTGGCGGTCGGCGAGGAGGTCGCCGTGCCGGTCGAGGTGGCCGTCGTGCTCGCCGAGGCGGAGGCGGTCGCGGTGGCCGTGGAGGTGGGCGTGGAACCGGCCGACGTCGAAGGGCTCGAGGTCGGGGTGCCCCCGGTGTTGCTGCTGCACGCGACGCCGTTGAGGGTGAAGGCGGTCGGCGTGTCGATGGTGCCGCTGAGATTGAAATTGCCGCCGATACCGGTGGACGCGCCGGTGGCCAGCGCGCCGTTCCAGCTGAGGCTGGCGACGCTCACGGTCTTGCCGCTCTGCGCCCAGGTGCCGTTCCAGCCGCTGGCGAGGCTCTCCGCGCCGGCATAGGAGTACTGCAGGTTCCAACTGGTGAGCGCGGGGCCCGTGTTGGTGATCGTGATCGACACCTGGAAGCCGCTGCCCCAGTTGGAGGTGACGCTGTAGTTCACCGCGCAGGCGGGCGCCGCGGCCGCGGGGGCGGCCGCCTCGGCCACGGGCGCGCCGGCGGGTGTCGCAGCCGCGGCGACGGCGACCCCTCCGGTCGCGAGCCCCGCGGCCGCGAGGGCGCCGGCGCCGGCCCAGAGGGCGGCGTGTCGCCAGCGCGGTCCGAGGTTCGGACCCGAACGTGATGTACGCATGGGTATGTGTCCTCCTTCGTCCCGTGCTCGTTCGTCGAGCGTTCAGGAGGCGCCGCACCGCCGTTAGCCCGATGGGAAGTGCGACGTGGGAGGCATCCCACGTCAGCGCGACCGTAGGCACGGCGTGGGAGGGCGTAAAGCGCGAGGTGGCCGCCGAGTGCGCGGCCGGGTCCCGCCGGCGGCGCGGGCGCAGCTCAGCGGCCCGCGCCCGGGCCGGGGCGGCCCTGACGGGGTGTGAAGTTTTCAGCCGTCGGCCGAGTCAGCGTTCGAGTTCGGCGAGCGCGGTGGCGGTGCCGGGGGCGATCTCGGTGAAGCCGGCGTCGTGCACGGTCGGCAGGCCGGCGGCGGCCAGCCGCGCCCAGGCGTCCGGGGCGGCTGTGCGCACCGCGAGCGGGAAACCGGCCGCGGCCCACCCGGCCGCCCGGTCCGGGTCCAGGCGCCACCAGCCGAGTTGCGCGGCGTGCCCGGCCTGCGCCATCGCCTTGCCCGCGGTCATCTGCACGGCCGGGTTCATCCACACCACCGGCACGCCGGGCGCGGGGGCGGGCGGCGGCGCGTCGTCGGCGAAGTCGGTGCCGCCCACCTGCAGCCGGGCCAGGTCCTTGGGCCAGCCGTCGAGCGGGATCGGCGGGTAGACGCGCACCCGAGCCGAGTCGCCGGTGACGGTGATCCCGGGCAGCGCCTGCGCCCGGCGCCACTCGGCGCCGCGGGCCCGGCGCACCACCTTCCGGATCCGCGCGTCCTGCCAGGCCGCGACCGCCTCGGCCCACTCTCCGTCGCCGGTGCTGCGCGCGTCCGCGAGCAGGGTGAGCACGGCGCGCGCGGCGGTCTCGAGCGCATCGGTGCGCTGCGGGACCGCGTCCCGCTCCAGCTGTACCACCAGCGGCAGCACATACTGCGGGCGTTCGTCGCGCGGATCGGCGGCGGACGACTCGGACGCCGGCCGGGGCGCGGCGTACGGGGTGGCCGGGGTGTCCGAGGTCGCCGGAGCCTCCGCAGCGTCCGGAACGGGCGAGGGCGGCGCGGGTTCTGCGTGGTGCATGGGCCCAGTGTGTCATCGGACGGGTCTGGCGGCTGACGGCGGGGGGCCGCCCATGCGGCGCAACCCCGCGGCTGACACTGGGTCAAATGAGCGACTTGTGGTTGGCCGGCCCCTGGCATTCGGGTACGTCTGTTAATGTTCGCTGATACCACAATGCGACTGTCGGGGCGGTCGCCGTATGCACGTCTGGGGTTGAGTCGTGGGAGTCGTATCGCGTAGGAACGTCCTGGTGGGCGGCGCCGCGGCGGTGGCCGCGGGCGTCGTCGGGGCCGAGCAGGCCGGCCTTCACTTCGGAGGGCACGGGGCCGACACGGCCACGCGTGCGGCACCGGTCGCCGGACAGCGCCAGGCACAGGCGCGCCCGGCCCGGCTCATCGGCGACGGGTCGACCTCCGACACCGGGCCGCAGCCCCTCCAGCCGACGGCGGAGCGGCTTGCGCCGGGAGAACGGCCGCCGCAGTTCGTGGTCTTCTCCTGGGACGGCGCCGGCGAGGACGACAACAAGTTCTTCTCGCACTTCCGGCAGGTCGCGCAGGAGACGAAGGCGACCATGACCTTCTTCCTGTCCGGCAT
>Ga0310811_10014521_pt1 | contig 10274 bp, 10 predicted proteins | sample YCmetagenome_FD_207642 | JGI IMG/M metagenome (GOLD analysis project Ga0310811, IMG submission 207642) | Soil microbial communities from experimental microcosm in Duke University, North Carolina, United States - YC | ecosystem: Engineered > Artificial ecosystem > Soil microcosm > Unclassified ... | reverse complement strand
GCAGCGATCTTGCCCTCCGCGGTCCATACGCCAGTGGCGCCGGCCTCGCGCCCGGCCGGAATTCCGAATTCCGCCAGCGCGTCGATCAACACTTGTTCGAGCGCACGCACATACGCCACAACGTCACGCTTCCATTCTCGCAAATCGAAGATAGGATAGCCGACGATCTGACCCGGCCCATGATACGTGACGTCGCCGCCGCGATCCGTGCGATGAAACTCAATCCCGGCGCGGTTGAGCAACTCGGGCGCGCACAACAGATTCTCGTCGTGGCCGTTGCGGCCCATGGTGACCACATGCGGGTGCTCCACGATCAAGAGCTGATCGGCAATCTCGCCGTGCTTGCGGCGCTCCACGAACTGCTGCTGCAACCCAAACGCTTCGGCGTAACGCATGCTACCCAGATCGCGCAGCTCGCAGAGCGGCGCGGCTGTTACTACCTCAGGCATTGAGGGCTTGCCCGTACACTGCATTAAACGCCTCGCCCACGGCTTCGTAAAGGGTCGGATGCGCGTGAATGGTGTGCCGCAGCGTTTCCACTGTGGCTTCGGCTTCCATGGCCAGAACGCCTTCCCCGATCAGCTCGTAAGCTTCCGGACCAATGATATGGACGCCCAGGATTTCGCCATACTTGGCGTCGGCGACGATTTTGACGAAGCCATCGTGCTGCCCCAGGATGCTGGCCTTGCTGTTGGCGGCGAAAGGGAATTTGCCAACTCTGAGGTCGTAACCTGCCGCGCGCGCCTGCGCCTCGGTGAGCCCGACGCTGCCGATACCCGGCTCCGTATAAGTTGCTCCCGGGATGCGGTTCTTATTCACCGGAGTCACCGGCTTGCCTGCGATGTGCGCGATCGCCACCATGCCTTCGGCCGTGGCCACATGCGCCAGTTGCGGCGTGCCCGCCACAATATCGCCGATGGCGTAAACGCCCGGCTCGCCGGTGCGCTGAAACTCGTCCACTTTAATGAAACCCCGGTCGAGTTGCACACGCGTGCCTTCGAGGCCGATGTTATCCGTGTTCGGCTTGCGCCCGATGGCAACCAGCAGAGCCTCCGCTTCCACGGTTTCATCCTTGCCGTTCGCCAGAGTCGCTGTGAAGCGCACGCCGGTATCAGTAGTCTGGACGTTGCTCACCTTGGCGCCGGTTTCGACGCGAATGCCGCTCTTCTTGAAGTAGCGCTCCAAATCCTTCGAGACGTCCTCGTCTTCCACCGGCACAATGCGCGGCAGCATCTCAAACACACTGACTTTAGAACCGAAGCGGTGGAAGCAGGATGCGAACTCGACACCTACGGCGCCTGCGCCCAGGATCGCCAGCGATTTCGGGACGTAGTTCAGATCCAGAATTTCGATATTGGTGAGGATGCGCTTGGCATCCGGCTTCAGTCCGGGGAGCATGCGCGCCTCCGAGCCGGTAGCCAGCACGATGTTCTTGAATTCGACGATCTGCGCGCCCGCGTCGGAGGTGACTTCCAACTTTCCGGGGCCCGCCAGGCGGCCGTAGCCCTTGATCACGTCCACCTTGTTTTTCTTCATCAGGAACTCGACGCCCTTGGCGTGCTTGGCGACGATCTTGTTCTTGCGCTCGAGGACCAGCGGGAAATCCAGACGCGGATTCTCACAACGGATACCGTCTTCAACCGAGTTCTGGAAATGCTCCCAAACATCCGCCGTATGCAGGAAAGATTTGGTGGGAATGCAGCCTACATGCAGACAGCAGCCGCCCAATTTCGCGTCTTTTTCAACGACCGCGACCTTCAGACCGTACTGCCCCGCACGAATGGCGGCTGAGTAACCCCCGGGACCGCTCCCAAGGACAATCACATCATATGTCATGGATTTTCTTTTAGTGTAGCAGGACGGATTGAAGGCCTTCAGAGCTACACGATTAGAGGCGTTCTTGACGATCGAATTGCAGCATGTTCCGGGCCGGGATATGTAACCGCCCACGCTCGCGACCGCGTCCGTTCGTATATGCGCTTGCAGATGATACTCTCCTAGCGGCCGCGTTGGTGTCATCACCCCTCTGGGGCCAGACTTCAGCGGCGGCCGGACCAGTGCGGAGCCCTCGCTGCATTCAGCCATCGCTCGAATCCCTTGCGGCGCGGGTAAGCTCGGCCGTAGTACAGATTGTGTCCGCCGGTTATGGACGGAGTGAGGCTGCTGAGGAGGGTACCGGCCTGCTCACAATATCTAACCCTGGCCGCCCTGAAATCGGGTGATCCCGTGATGATTCAAGTGGAGCGGGACGGCGGGCTTATGACGTCACGCTCGAACTCGAATGAGACACGCCCATTTTTCTGGAACTATCTCGGCGTGAATCGGAATTCCTAGCAGACGTAGCGCGGATGGCGTCTAATGGGAAACGCATGACAAGCGATGAGGAACTGCTGGAGGCGGCGCTCCACGGCGATGAGGCCGCGTTCACTGCCTTGTACCGGCGCCGGCAAGGTCCGGTTTTTCGTTTCGCGCTGCACACGTCGGGCGATGCGGCGGTCTCCGAAGACGTGACCCAGGAAGTCTTCATGGCGCTGCTTGAAAACGGCGGCCGATTTGATCCCGCGCGCGGAACGCTGCTTTCATTCCTGTATGGCATCGCGCGCAATCTGCTGCTCCGGCGCCTCGCGATGAAGCGGCCGGAAGACTCGGACGCGTTGCCAGAGGATTTGGCGGCAGACGACGATGTGCTCGACGATCTAACCAGGCGCGAGACCATCGAAGCCGTGCGCAGCGCGGTGCTGAGCCTGCCGGCGCCATATCGTGAGGCAGTGGTGCTGTGCGATCTCGAAAATGCCAGCTACGAAGATGCCGCGGCGGCGCTGGAATGTCCGGTGGGGACGGTGCGGTCCCGGCTCAGCCGCGGGCGGGCCATGCTGGGACAGAAACTGGCAGTGAAAACCGCGAGGAGCATCTCATGAAGGAAAGCCACCTTAAAGTAGACCCGGTTCTTCAGGCATTAAGAGCGTTGGCGGAGAACGATCGCGAAAGAGAAGCGCCGCCAGAGGTGGAGGCTCGGCTGCTGGGCGCATTTCAATTGCGACACGCACGCCGCGTGCGTCGCATCCAACGTATGCGGACCTGGGCCGCGTCCGCGACGCTGGCGGCCGGTATTGCGATCGCGCTGCTGCTATGGCCGAATCGCACGCCTAAGCCGGCAGTGAACGCGACGCCGCCGGTCGTGGAAGTATCCGAGGCGGCGCGACCAGCTGCTGAGGCGGGGCCGGCTCCAAAGGTTGTTCGGGCTCCGCGCACGTTAGCTCGCAAAGCCGCGGCAGCGTCCCCGCCACAGGCGCATGAGGTGGTTACCGATTTCTTTCCGCTGATGAATCCGGCACCATCATTTGGGCGCGGGCAAATGCTGCGCGTGCAGCTCCCCGCCGCGGCGATGCGGACAGTGGGATTGCCGGTGCGGGAAGAACACCTGGGCGACTTGGTCCAGGCCGACGTGCTGGTAGGCGAAGAGGGAATGCCGAGAGCCATCCGCTTCGTGAGATTTGATGTCAAATAGAACAGGAGCAAGAACCATGAGGACTGTCATACAAGCAGCACTGTTATTCGTCGGCGGGGCCGCGCTGCTAGCGCAGCAGCAGGATGTGTTCTTTACCACGGCCGCGCCTCCCGGGATGCCCGGTCTGGCGGGGCCGCAGACGTTCGCCTTCGTGGCAGGCGAACTGGTGGGCAATCCTGTGAAGGGCGCGCCCTACTCCGGCAATGCCGTGACGGATACCACACAGACCCTGGCAGACGGTAACCGCATCGTGAATCACATGACCGCGGCGGTTTACCGCGATGGCGAGGGCCGCGAGCGGCGCGAACAATCCATCCCCAATATCGGGCCTTTTGCGGCGCAAGGCGCGCCCCCCGTGACCATCTTTATTTCAGATCCGGTGGCGGGCGTGAATTACTCCTTGAATCCGCACAATAAGACCGCGATCAGACTGCCCGGCCAGCATATAGGTTCGCTGCCGCCCATGCCACCGGGAGCCCCGGGGGCGCCGATGCCACCCATGTCTCCGGGCGCACAAGGCGGCGTCATGATACAGCGTTTTGGCGTAGCGGGAGGCGGCGCGACGGCCTCGATCGTGGCGCCGCCAGGTCCACCAAATGTCATGATCTACCGCAAATCCGCCGCGTTGGCGACGAATCCGCCGGACGTGCAGCAGCTTGGGACCAAGGTGGTTGAAGGCGTCCAGGCCGATGGCACGCGGACCACGCTTACCATTCCCGCGGGACAGATCGGCAACGACAATCCAATCCAGATCGTGGATGAAGTATGGCGCTCGCCGGATCTGCAGGTGATCGTCCACTCGGAACACAGCGATCCGCGTATGGGCACTACGGTGTATTCGCTGCAGAATATTTCGCGCAGCGATCCCTCGCCCGAGTTGTTCCAGGTACCGGCAGACTACACGGTGAAGGACTCCTCCGCGCTCCAGAAGGCCCTGCCTCCGCCGCCTCCGGCGCAGTGACGAACGCTCGTAACGAAACCCCGCCGCCGGGAGCCACGTAGAATTGTAGTATGCGTGCGTGGCTCCTCAGCGCGGTTCTCCTGCCTTGCCTGTCCTACGCGCAGTCCCCCGCCGCCCCGTATCCGCTTACCAATCTGACTATCCGGGGAAATAAGCGCTTCACTCAGGCGGAGATTGCAAATGCATCCGGTCTCACCATCGGCAAGGCCGTCAACAAAGATATTTTCGACGCAGCGCGGGCCCGCCTGCTCGCGAGCGGCGCCTTCGAAAGCGTGGGCTACGAGTTTAAACCTAATGCGGCGAAGACCGGCTACGACGCTACGTTCGACGTCGCCGAAGTCGCGCTGCTCTTTCCCTACCGCTTCGAGGACCTTCCCGCCCCGGAAGCTACGCTGCGGGCGGCACTCGCCCAGCAGTCAGTTCTGTTGCACGACTTGATACCCGCCACCCGCGAGGTGCTGGACCGCTACCAATACGTGCTTTCCAAGCTGTTCGAGGGCCGCGTCACCGTTGAAGGCAAGCTAAACTACGATCTACCGGGCGAGCCTGTCATTCTGTTTCGTCCCGCAGGAGACCGGCCGCATATCTCCGAGGTTCATTTCACCGGCAACGAATCGGTTCCCGCCACCCAGTTGCTAAACACGTTCGCCGGTGTAGCCGTCGGCATGGAGTTCACGGAGCCTGCCGTGCGGCGTTTGCTCGACTCCAGCATCCGGCCGCTCTATGAAGCGCGCGGCAAGGTGCGCGTGGCATTTCCTAAGATCGTGACGGAGCCTTCCAAACAGCCGGATGTGTTGGGCGTTTCGCTGACAGTCACCGTGGAAGAAGGCCCGACGTACAAACTCGGGGCGGTGCGTTTCACGGGAGCGGCGACACGCCAGGCCAAGGAGCTTGAAGATCTGGTTAAGTGGCGCAAGGATGAGACCATCAATTTCGATGAGATCAAGGCCGGGCTCGACCGCGTCGTCAAGCGATACAGGACCACCGGCTATCTGCACGCGGCCGCGCGCGCGGACCGCACGGTCGACGACAAGGAGCACACGGTCGATCTGGCGGTGAACGTCGACGCCGGGCCGGAGTACAAGTTTGGCGCCCTCGAGATCCGCGGCTTGGATGTGATCAGCGAGCCGGCCATCCGCAAGATGTGGGGCGCCAGAGAAGGCAAGCCCTTCGACGCGGAATATCCCGACTCCTTTCTGAAAGACATCCGCGACCAGGGCCTGTTCGACAACCTGGGTGACACGAGTGCCCAGACCAAGGTGGATGAGGATCGAAAGACCGTCGATGTTACGCTGATTTTTCTGGGATCCAAGCCGGCTGACGCGGGGCGAAAACGCCTGGGCGCACAGCCCTGAAAGACTCGCTCCTCGAAAGGTTCCAGCGGCTCGCTGACGCTGCACCCGTCCCCGCGATTAAGACATAATCTCTGTTATGACAGAATCGGCGCGACGCCCCATCGCCGCGCGGAATACGGATTGGGCGCGTTCTGTCGCTACTTGGTTAGCGCGGCGACACGTTGCGCCCAACGCTATTTCTGTATTGAGTCTTATATTTTCGGCCATGGCCGGGGTCTGCGCATTAGTTTCCGAGGCGTACCCGTGGTGGCTTCTTGGTACCGCTGCCGGAATTCAGCTTCGCCTTCTGTGTAACCTATTTGACGGCATGGTCGCAGTCGAGGGTGGCCTCAAGTCAAAAACCGGCGATGTCTATAACGATTTGCCCGACCGGTTTGCAGATCTCCTAATCCTGGTTCCGTTAGGCTACGCTACGCTTGCGCCCTGGGGCGGCGAACTCGGCTGGGCAGCGGGTGCAATGGCGGTGTTCACCGCGTATGTCCGCTTGCTGGGCGGCGCACTCGGACTCAAGCAGGATTACATCGGTCCCATGGCTAAGCAGCAACGAATGGCTACAGCCACCATCGCTTCTCTCGGCGCAATCGCCGAATCCTACTGGCACATGCGCCGCTACGTTCTGATCGCAGCGCTGATGCTGATCACGCTGGGAGCTCTGGGCGCCGTGCTGCGGCGCAGCTCGCGAATCCTTCGGCAGCTAGCGGCCAGATGAGGAATTTTGTTGCTTTCCTTGTGAGATTGATAACCGGAGCGCAGGGGCACTGGTTCGATTGCCAGCCGCGCGCCGGGCAGCGGGTCTATATTGCCAATCACTCGAGCCATCTGGACTTTCTAGTCTTGTGGGCCGTCTTGCCGAGCACTGTCCGGGACGTGACGCGGCCAGTTGCGGCCAAGGACTACTGGGAAGGAAACGCGCTTCGGCGCTGGCTGGCCTCGAAAGTGTTTCGCGCCGTTCTGGTCGACCGTCACCCCGGCACCATGGTGGGAGCTGATACTGTGCTGCGTCCGCTCGCCGAGGCGTTGCGGCAAGGCTCTTCCCTCATTCTTTTCCCGGAGGGAACGCGCGGAACTGGCGCTGAAGTTGCCGCCTTCAAAAGCGGTTTATATTATTTGTGCCGCATGACGCCCGGGGTCGAGGTTGTGCCAGCCTACTTAGCGAACCTGAACCGCATCCTTCCCAAGGGAGAATTTGTGATGGTGCCACTCCTCAGCCGCGTGAGCTTTGGGCCGCCGCTCCGTCTCGAAGACGGCGAACGCAAGCCCCTGTTCCTGGAACGCGCAAGAAAGGCCGTGTGCAGTTTAGAGAACGCTCAATGAACTCCGCCTTGCTTCGCCTGCTTGCGATCATCTTCGGACTGCTCGCTCTGTTCACCATTCTCGGTCTCATCCTACGCCAAAGCGTGAAGAGCGAAGGCCGACGCGCGGTGGTGGCCAATATGAACGCTCGCATCGCCGCCTGGTGGATCATGGCCGGCGTTATCGCCGGCGCTCTTCTCAGTGGGTTTGCGGCTACCATCATTCTGTTTGCGGTGATCTCACTCCTGGCTCTGCGCGAATTCATCACGTTGACGCCCACTCATCGCGGTGACCACAGGGCACTGTTCTGGATTTTTTTCGTATTCACGCCCGTCCAATATGTTTTGATCTGGCGCGACTGGTATGGTCTGTTTGCCATCCTGATTCCCGTTTACGCATTCCTGTTCCTACCATTACGCATTGCTGTGGCCGGCGATACCACTCGATTCTTCGAACGAACCGCCAAGATTCAGTGGGGCCTGATGGTGTGCGTATACTGCGTGAGCTATGCACCCGCGCTGTTGATTCTCCACATTCGCGGCTACAACCGGGGCGAACGAGCCTTGTTGCTCTTCCTTCTTGTGGTGGCACAGTTGAGCGACGTTTTTCAATATGTTTGGGGTAAGTTGTTGGGCAAGCACAAGCTCGCGCCGCACGTGAGTCCCAACAAGACCGTGGAGGGCCTAGTCGGCGGTGGCCTTACGGCAGCCGCTATAGGGACGTCGCTTTACTGGGCCACTCCATTCGCTCCGTGGCAGGCGGCTCTGCTCAGCTTGTTGATCGTGTTGATGGGATTCGCGGGAGGGCTGGTCATGTCGGCCATCAAGCGCGACCGTGGCGTCAAGGACTATGGCAGCGTAATCATCGGTCACGGCGGGGTGATGGATCGAATTGATTCGCTATGCTTCGCCGCCCCGATCTTTTTCCACACCGTCCGCTGGTTCTGGACGCAATAATCCTCATCCGTCCGCCCTTTCAGTCCCCCGCATGCTAACCTGAGATATTGCGTTTAGTCTATGCCTGCGCGGGTAAGCGATACCTTCGTCCTGCGCACATACCCTTTCCGGGAAGCGGACCTGATCGTCAGTTTTCTAACCCGTGATCTGGGGAAATTGCGTGGAGTGGCCCGGCGGGCGCGCCGGCCGAAGAGTCCCTTCGGCTCGGGGCTGGAGCGGCTGTCGCAGGTCCGCATGGCTTACTTCCAGAAGGAGAATGCCGAGTTGGTCAATCTGTCCGGCTGCGAGCTGATCGAGTCGCAGTTCGGATTGCAATCCGAGTATGCGTTGAGTGTGGTGCTGGATTATTTCACCGAGGTCGCCGAACAATTGTTGCCCGCCCATGAACCGAACGAAAAGTTCTTCCGCCTGATGGCGGCGATGCTGGCGCATCTGCGCGCAGGCGGCAATCCCTGGACGGCGGTCACCTACTTCACCGTCTGGACCGTGCGCCTCCTCGGCCTGTGGCCCGAAGCCCGCGTCAGCGACGAGACCGTCGAGATCGTTCATGAAATGTTCGAGCAGCCCATCACAGCGCTCGCTCCGCGCGATTGGTCGAAGAATACCGCCAGCGATCTGCGCCGCGTTCTGATCCGCACCATGGAGCAGCACGCCGAGCGCCGCTTCCTGACCATTCCGTTGCTGGAGGCCCTGTAGCCCTCTCTCCCCCATGGATTCCTTTCAACAGACCCTCTTTAAATTAAAGCGCTACTGGGATGAGCGCGGCGCCATCATTCAGGAACCCTATGACGTCGAAGTAGGCGCCGGAACCATGTGCCCGGAAACGTTCCTGCGCGTGCTAGGACCCAAGCCCTATCGCGTCGCCTATGTGCAGCCCAGCCGCCGCCCCGCCGACGGCCGCTACGGCGAAAATCCCAACCGCCTGTACAAGCACCAGCAGTTGCAGGTGATTCTGAAGCCTTCGCCCGACGACATCCTGGATCAATACCTCGGCAGCCTCGAAGCCATCGGCATCGACCTCACCAAGCACGACATCAAGTTCGAAGAAGACAACTGGGAGTCGCCCACTCTGGGCGCCTGGGGCATCGGCTGGCAGGTGATGCTGGACGGCCTGGAGATCACCCAGTTCACCTACTTCCAGCAATGCGGCGGCATCGATCTGGATCTGGTGTCCGCCGAAATCACCTACGGCCTGGAGCGGCTGGTCGCCTTCCTGCAAGGCGTCGAGAGCGTCTACGACATCGAGTGGACTCGCGGCGTGAAATACGCCGACGTGCGCCTCGCCGACGAGCTGCAGTTCTCGGTATACAACTTCGAGATGGCGAATGTCGACCGCCTGTGGCGTCTCCTCGGCGAATACGAAGCCGAGTGCAAAGAGCTGCTGGCGAAGTACGACGACTATCCCGACAAGCAGCGTTTCCCGGTGCTGGCGACTTACGACCAGGTGTTAAAGTGTTCGCACTTGTTCAACCTGCTTGACGCCCGCGGGGCGATTTCGGTGACCGAGCGCGTCGGCGTCATCAAGCGTGTGCGTGATCTGGCGGTGGGGACGGCAAAGATGTGGGCCGATCAGCAGCAGGAGGTTACGTGAACTTCCTCCTCGAGATCGGCACCGAAGAAATTCCGCACTGGATGATCCCGGGCGCGCTGATCCAACTCGCAGCCATGGACTTGTTCGGAGCTACGGCCGAAGTCGACGCTACGCCCCGACGCTTGGTGGTTCGCGCCTCCAATGTAGCTGAGCGCACACCGAATCAAGAGCTCACCGTCACTGGCCCGCCAATCTCGGCAGGTGAAAAGGCTGCCGCCGGTTTTGCAAGAAAACAGCAGGTTGACCCCAGCACCCTGGAACGCATCGGCGACTACTACGGTCTGCACAAGAAGATCCCCGGCCGCCCCGTGCGCGATATTCTTGCCGAAACGCTCCCGGCCACCATCCTCGGCATCCAGTGGCCCAAAACCATGTACTGGGTTGGCGGCAAAACCGGCCCGCGCTTCATCCGCCCCATCCGCTGGATCGTGGCGCTGCTCGGCGATCAAGTCATCCCCTTTGAAATAGCTGGCGTCAAGAGCGGAACCATCACGCGAGGACATCGTATTCTGGGATCGCCCTCCATTCCGATCACATTCGCCGCTTACGAGAGTGATCTCCGCAAGAACTTTGTGATGCTGTCCGCCCGCGACCGCCGCCAGAAGATCGT
>Ga0310811_10014520_pt1 | contig 10275 bp, 12 predicted proteins | sample YCmetagenome_FD_207642 | JGI IMG/M metagenome (GOLD analysis project Ga0310811, IMG submission 207642) | Soil microbial communities from experimental microcosm in Duke University, North Carolina, United States - YC | ecosystem: Engineered > Artificial ecosystem > Soil microcosm > Unclassified ... | reverse complement strand
CCCGCGCCGCCGCCAATTCCCACGCATCGAAGCGGCGTGCGGCGGCATCGGTGCCGATGCTCTCGACATGAACGATGCCGCCCTGCCCCGCCGCATCGCGGCCGATCGCGCGGAAATGGGCACGGGCGTCGGGCACCAGGATCGCCTCGCCCGGCTCGAACAGGCTGGTCGCCGTTTCGTCGTAGGTTTTCGGGGCCGAGGAACCGAACGCCGCGCGGATGCCGGCGTTGAGCGCGGCCGGATCGCCACGATGCGCCTGGAGCAGCAGCAGGAAGCCGAGCAGCACCAGGCACAGATCCGCGAAGCTCATCGCCCAGCGCGAGCCTCCGGCGGAGCCTGTGGTGAGCGCCGGCAGCCGCATCAGGCCGCGCGCAGCCGCGCCTCGATCCGCGCGACGCGGGTTTCGAGCGGGCCACCCTGCTCCTCGCGGGCGATCACGACGAGGCGCTCCAGCGCCTCGCGCTGCCACAGCAATTCGGCACGCGACAGGCGCTCCAGCCGAGCCGCGATCGGGCCTGCGATGCAATTGGCGACGATCACGCCGTAGAGGGTGGTGAGCAAGGCGAGCGCCATGCCCGGCCCGATCTTGGCGGGATCGTCCATCGCGGAGAACATGCGGATCAGGCCCATGACGGTGCCGATCATGCCCATCGCCGGCGCGGCATCGGCCGCCGAACGCCAGACGGCATGGACGGCGGCGTGGCGCTCGGCACGCGCCGACAGCTCGGCCTCGCCCCACGCCATGAATTGCTGAGGATCAGGCGCATCGGCGAGCCGTGCGGCCGCGCGCGACAGGAAGCGCTCGACCACCGGCGCGCGCTCGGCGGCGCCGATGCCCGATCGGGCGGTGCGTTCGGCGATACGGTTGACGGCGACGCGGGCGGCCTGCGCCTCGGCATCGGCGCGCGTGCGCACCAGCGGCGCCAGCGATGCGAGGGAGCGGCCCAGATCGGAGCCGGTCGAGCGGACGGCGGCCACCACCGCCGATCCGCCGAAGACCAGCGCGATCGCCACCGGATCGAGAAAAATCGCGCCGTCCACGCCGGAAAATCCCCCGCTACAGGCCGGCCGGCAAAGCGACCGGCAAAAAATTGCCGCCCACCGGCAAGGGCTTGCCGCCCATCGCCGCTGTTCCCTGAAACCCTGACCTTTCGCCTCTCGACCGCGACTTGGCACGCTCGTTGCTAGAACGGCTGCGCACTCACCGGAGCCGACCCCTTCGAGACCAAGGACGGCAGCGGCGGGCAAAACTTTAGAGGCCAGACGGACGAAATTTCATGGGAAGCGACGACGCTCTCTTCGGCATTCACGGCAAGGCGCTGCAGATCCGTTCGCAGCGCATGTCGATGCTGGCCTCCAACATCGCCAATGCGGCGACGCCGGGCTTCAAGGCCCGCGACATCGACTTCAACAAGGCGCTCGACGCCGCCACCAGCCAGCAGGCCGGCTCCGTCGACGACGCCGTGGAAAGCAATGTCGGCTATCGCGTGCCGGTCGAAAGCTCGCTGAACGGCAACACCGTCGAGCTGCCGGTCGAGCAGACCCAGTTCGCGGAGAATGCGGTCCAGTACAAGACCACACTCCAGTTCCTGCAGGGCCGTGTCGACACGGTGATGCAGGCCCTCAAGGGAGATCAGTGATGAGCACCCCCATGTCGGTGTTCGACATCGCCGGACGCGCGATGTCGGCGCAGATCGTGCGGCTGAACACCGTCGCCTCCAACATGGCCAACGCCGGCACCGTCTCTGGTTCCGAAGCGACCGCCTATCGCGCGCTGAAGCCGGTTTTCCAGCAGGTTTCGGACGCTCCGGGCGTCTCGACCGTGAAAGTGACGCAGGTCGTCCAGTCCAACACTCAGCCGACCAAGCGCCACGACCCCGAAAACCCCCTCGCCGACAAGGACGGCAACGTCTGGGACGCCGGCGTCGATAGCGCCGCCGAGCTGGTCGATATGATCGAGACCCAGCGCCAGTACCAGAACAACGTCCAGGTCATGCAGACCGCCAAGCAGCTCACCCTCGACACTCTGAGGATCGAAAAATGACCACCACCACCGACACCTCGAACTCCTATCTCAGCAGCCTGTACGGCGCGTCATCCTCCTCCTCGTCGGCCAACACGGCGACGACGGGCAGCGACACGATCGACCAGGCCGGATTCCTCAAGCTGCTCACCGCGCAGATGACGATGCAGGATCCGACCGCGCCGATGGATTCCAACACCATGGTGCAGCAGATGAGCCAGATGTCGGAGGTGCAGGGCATCACCGAGATGAACAGCTCGATGAAGTCGCTGCTGTCCGAAGTGCAGGGCAACCGCATCGGCGACGCCGCCAGCTGGATCGGCAAGGCCGCCCTGCTCTCCTCGTCCACCGCGCAGCCGCTCACCAACGGCGGCTATGCTGGCGAGATCACGCTGCCGTCCGATGCCACCAGCATGAACGTCAGCCTCGTCGATAGCTCGGGCAAGACGGTCTATTCGCAGGCGCTGACCAACCAGAAGGCCGGCACGATCGACTTCGCCTGGGACGGCAAGATGGCCGACGGCACGCAGACCTCCGGCCCGCTCTCGGTGGTGGTCTCGGCGGCCAATTCCTCGGGCGCCGTCAACCCGACCGTCTCGACCTGGTCCACCATCACCGGCGTCAACTCGCCGGCGGGCGGCAGCTCGGCGCAGCTCACCACCACGCTGGGCACGATCTCGCCCTCCGACGTCCTCAGCCTCTCCTGATCCCCTTTCCCTAGGAGCCTTACGCCATGACCAGCTTCTACACCTCGCTCTCCGGCCTGAACGCCGCCCAGACCGACCTCAACGTCACCGCGAACAACATCGCGAACGTCGGCACCAACGGCTTCAAGTCGTCGAGCGCGCAATTCTCCGACGTGATCTCCTCCTCGCTGTTCCAGGCCGGCGACTCGATCGTCGGCCAGGGCGCGCGCACCAAGAGCATCAGCCAGAGCTTCACCCAGGGCTCCGAGCAGACCACCGGCCAGAGCCTCGACCTGATGATCTCGGGCCAGGGCTTCTTCGTGACCCAGGCGGCAACCACCGGCGGCCAGCTGAACTACACCCGCACCGGCAGCTTCCAGCTCGATCCGAAGACCGACAATGTCGTCGATGCCAGCGGCAACGCGCTGCAGGTGCTGCCGGTCGACCAGCTCGGCAACGTCACCGCGACCGGCGCCGGCGCCATGAAGACGCTGCACGTGCCGACCACCAACGGCAGCCCGAAGGCGACCAGCGAGGTCGATCTCTCGATGACCTTCCCCAGCGATTCCGCGACGCATGCCGACGCGAGCTTCAACAAGGCCGATCCGAGCACCTATAACGGCACCAGCTCGACCACCGTCTACGACTCGTCGGGCAACGCCATTCCGGCGACCGTCTATTATGTCCACACACAGGCGCTGACGACCAACTCGGACGGCACCAAGTCCGGCACCTCGCAGTGGGTCGCTCACACCTACATCGGCGACCAGGAGGTCTTCCCGTCGGGCAGCTCGGCCGCGCCGACGCTGACCTTCGACACCAACGGCACGCTCACCTCGCCGACCGGCGCCGTCGCCTACGGTGCCGTGACGCCGACCGGCGCGTCCGCCCCGATGGCGGTCACCTTCAACTACGGCACCGCCACGCAGGAGGGCAGCTTCGCGCTGCAGACCGTGACCTCCAGCCAGAACGGCAACACGATCGGCCAGCTTTCCGACCTGACCGTCGGCGACAACGGCCTCGTCACTGCCACCTATTCGGACGGCTCGCAGGTGAAGCTGGGTGCGGTCGCCCTCGCCAATTTCACCAACCCGGACGGGCTGAAGCAGATGGGCAGCACCAACTGGCAGGCCACTGGCAACAGCGGCGCGGCGCAGATCGGCGCGGCCGGCGGCGACAGCACGATCGCACAGGGCGAACTGGAGATGTCGAACGTCGATCTCTCCGCCCAGCTCGTCAACCTGATCTCGGCGCAGCGCAATTTCCAGGCGAACGCCAAGGCGATCGATACCGACAAGCAGATGATCGATTCGATCTTCCAGGTCATCAACTGATAGCCGCGCATCGTAAGGAAGTCGGACGATGGACCAGCTGATCTACACCTCGCTGTCCGCGATGCGGGCGCTGATGCAGAAGCAGGCGATCACGGCGAACAACCTCGCCAACGTCAACACCACCGGCTTCCGCGGCGACATGACCAACGCGCAGGCGGTGTATCTCCCCTCCAGCGGGGGGATCTCCGCCCGCGCGCAGGCCGCCGACAGCAAGGATTCGGCCAATATGGATGCCGGCGCCAACGTCGCCACCGGCCGCGATCTCGATGTCGCGATGGACGGCGACGCGCTGCTCGGCGTCCAGGCCACCGACGGCACCGAGGCCTATACCCGCCGCGGCGACCTGCAGGTGGCGGAAAGCGGACTCCTCACCACCGGCGACGGCCTGCCGGTAATGGGCGACAGCGGCCCGATCACGCTGCCGCCCGCCGACAGCGTGCGCATCGACAAAACGGGCGTGGTATGGATCGTGCCGCAGGGCGGCGATCCCAACCAGCCGCAGCAGATGGGCCATCTGAAGCTCGTCTCCGCCAAGGGATCGCAGATCCAGAAAGGCGACGACGGCCTGTTCCACGTCGCCAACGGCGGCGCGCTGCCGTCCGATCCCACTGCCCGCATCACCTCCGGCACGCTGGAGGGATCGAACGTCTCGGTCACCAGGACGCTGACCGACATGATCGACGCCAGCCGCGCCTGGGAAACCCAGGTGAAGATGCTGGCCGGCGCCAAGGAGATGGACACCTCCACCGCGCAGCTGATGGACATGAACGGCCAGTAACCCTTCAAAGGCTCAAAACTGGCACGCTTGTTGCTTCGATAGCTCCGATACTGCTTCACACAGGGATCCGATCCGATGACCACCGCCGCCCTCCATGTCGCCCGCACCGGCCTCGACGCTCAGCAGGAGCGGATGCAGGTCATCGCGAACAACATCGCGAACGTGAACACCACGGGCTTCAAGCGCGACCGCGCCAACTTCGAGACGCTGGCCTATCAGTATATCACCGCGCCGGGCGCCACCTCGTCGGGCGACGACAAATACACGCAGGGCACCGCGCTCGGCGGCGGCGTGAAGCTCGCCGGCACCTCGCGCTCGGACGTGCAGGGCTCGATCAACCAGACCGGCAACGCGCTCGACGTCGCCGTCCAAGGCGCGGGCTTCTTCCAGATCCAGCAGCCGGACGGCACCACCGCCTACACCCGCGACGGCAACTTCTCGGTCTCGGCCGAGGGCCAGATCGTGACGCAGGATGGCCGCCCGCTGGTCCCGAACATCCAGATCCCGAACGGCGCAACCAACATCACGATCGGCGCCGACGGCACCGTCTCGGCGACCACCGCCGGCTCCACCGCCTCCACCCAGCTCGGCAAGATCCAGCTGGCCAGCTTCGTCAACCCGACGGGCCTGCAGTCGATCGGCAACAACATGCTGATCCAGACCGATGCCTCGGGTGATCCGCAGCAGGGCGATGCTGGCACCGACGGCCGCGGCACGATCGAGCAGGGCGCGCTGGAAGCCTCCAACGTCAACGTCGTGGAAGAGCTGGTCGACATGATCGAGACCCAGCGCGCCTACGAGGTGAACTCGAAGATGATCAAGGCGACGGACGAGATGCTCCAGTTCGCCAACCAGAACATGTGATCGGACGGAAAGCCCACACGATGGTCCGCACCCTCGCCCTCTCCGCCAGCCTGCTCGGCCCGATCGCCTTGGTGGCCGCGACGCTCGCCGTGGCGACGCCCGCCGATGCGCGCAAGCAGAAGACGCAGCCGCAGGTCACCGATTTCACGGCGACCATGCCTGCGGCACCGCCCGCCCCGCCGGCGGACGGCGCGATCTTCCATGCCTCCTACGGCTATGCGGCGTTGACCTCCGGCGCGCGCGCGGCGATGGTCGGCGATCTCGTCACCATTCAGCTGGTCGAGGCGACGCAGGCGCAGAAGAGCAATTCGGCCGACACCAGCCGGACGAGCAACATCGGCCTCACCCCGCCGACCACCGGCCCGCTCTCCTTCTTCTCGTCGACCGACGCTTCGATGGGCGGATCGGGCACGTTCAAGGGCAAGGGCGACGCCGCGCAGTCCAACGCGCTGACCGGCAACATCACCGTCACCATCGCGCAGGTGCTGCCGAACAACGTCTACCTGATCCGCGGCGAGAAGCATCTGACGCTCAATCGCGGCGACGAGGTGATCCAGATCGCCGGCCTGATCCGCGCGGCGGACATCGACTCGACCAACACCGTGCTCTCCACCCGCGTGGCGAACGCGCAGATCAACTACACCGGCAAGGGCGAGATCGCGCGCGCCAGCACCCAGGGCTGGCTCGGTCGCTTCTTCTCGCGCGTCAGCCCCTTCTGAGGATCGACGACGTGAAGCGCCTTTTCCTCCTCGTCCTCGCCGCGCTGACGGGCTTTGGCTCGCTGGTGGCCGCCCCCGCTCATGCCGACCGGATCAAGGATCTCGGCCAGTGGCAGGGGCTGCGCACCAACCAGCTGACCGGCTACGGCATCGTCGTCGGCCTGTCCGGCACGGGCGACGACAGCCTCGAATACACCACCTACGCGATGAAGGGCGTCGCCTCGCGCTTCGGCCTGCAGATCCCGCCGGGCATCATCCCCGCCAACAAGAATGCGGCGGCCGTGATGATCACCGCCGATCTGCCCGCCTTCGCCAAGCCCGGCCAGGTGCTCGACATCACGGTGTCGGCGCTGGGCAAGGCCAAGAGCCTGCGCGGCGGCACGCTGATCATGGCGCCGATGTACGGTGCCGACGGCCAGGTCTATGCGATGGCGCAGGGTAACCTCGCGGTCGGCGGCCTCGGCGCCTCGGCGGCGGACGGATCGAACGTCATCGTCAACGTGCCGACCGCCGGCCGCATCCCGAACGGGGCTACGGTCGAAAAGTCGGTCGACGCCGGTTTCGCTACCTCGCCAACGATCAATTTCAACCTGGGCGAGGCGGACCTGACGACGGTCCAGCGCGTCGCCGCTGCGATCAACCAGGTGATGGGCGCCGGCCACGCGCAGGCGATCGACGCGACCACCGTCTCGATCCAGGCGCCTCCGGGTGCCGAAAGCCGCACCGCGCTGATGGCCCGGCTGGAGGACATCGAAGTCGACCCTGCGGACGCAGCGGCGCGCGTCGTTGTTAATGCCCGGACGGGAACGGTCGTTATCAACGGTGCGGTCCGCATTGCGCCGGCGGCCGTCAGCCACGGAAAGCTCACGGTGAAGGTCGACGAAAAACCCCAGGTCTCGCAGCCCGCGCCCTTCTCGCAGGGTCAGACCGCGGTCGTCCCCAACAGCGCGATCTCGGTGGAAGAGCACAATTCCCCCATGTTCCTCACCGGCGGCTCCAGCCTGTCGGACATCGTCAAAGCGGTGAACGCCATCGGCGCCTCGCCCGCCGACCTCGTCGCCATCCTCGAAGCGCTGAAGCAAGCCGGCGCCATGAAAGCGGACTTGATCATCCTATGATCCAGGCAATCCCAACCCTCGCCAGCGCCACGCAGCCTTCCAAGGCGGACGCGGACAAGGCCAAGCTGAAGACGGCTGCGCAGCAGTTCGAGGCGGTCTTCCTGCGCCAGATGATCGGCAGCATGCGCCAGGCCAGCCTCGGCGACGGCATGTTCGACAGCCAGGCGACCCAGCAGTTTCAAGACATGGCGGACAGCAAGACCGCCGACGCCATGTCGCAAAAGGGCGTGCTGCACCTCGCCGACGTGATCGAGAAGCAGCTCGGCGCCACCGTCGCCAAGCAGGCCGGCGCGACGACCGCCGCTGCCGCCACGGCCGCCAGGCCCGACGTCACCAGCCTCGCCACCGCGAAGGTGGCTGTCGGAGCCCCGTCATGAGCGATCTTCTCGGCATCGGCGCATCGGGCGTCCGCTCGTACCAGACCGCCTTGTCCGCGATCGGCCAGAACGTGTCGAACGCGGATACGCCCGGCTATACGCGCCGCACCGTCACGCTGACCGAGAATTATGCCGGCAATGGTGGCCTCACCTCCACCGACGCCACCCAGTTCAACGGCGTCTCGTCCGCGTCGGTGAACCGCGCCTGGAACGACTATCAGGCGCAGGCGTCGCGATCGGCGGCGGGCGAGGCGGGCAGCGCCGATGCGATCTACACCTGGCTATCCAATGCCGAAACCTCGCTGAACGACACCGCCAACGGCGTCGGCCAGAGCGCGACGGCCTTCTTCTCGGCCGGCACGGCGCTGGCGGGCGATCCCAACAGCACCGCCAACCAGCAGAGCTTCCTGTCGACGCTCAGCCAGACGGCGACCGCGTTCAACACCACCGCCAGCTCGCTCGCCAGCGTGTCGAGCGGGATCGCGACCGATGCGACCACCACCGTCCAGAGCATCAACTCGACGCTCGATCAGATCGACAAGATCAACCTGCAGCTGAAATCGTCGCAGACCGGCTCGTCGCAGGCGGCGGATCTCGCCGATCAGCGCGACAGCCTGCTGGACAGCCTGTCGAGCAACATCGGCATCAACGTCTCGCTGGACGACAAGGGCGCCGCAACGGTGACGCTGGCCAATACCAGCCAGCAGCTCACCGCGTCGGTCGGCACCGCAGGCACGCGCTTCGCGGTCACCTCGGGCACCAACGGCACGCTGGCGCTGCAGGCGATCCAGAACGGCACCTCCACCTCGGTCACCAATCCGGGCGGCAAGCTCGGCGGGCTGGTGCAGAGTGCCTCCACCGTCGCCGATCGCCGCAGCCAGCTCGACAAGATGGCGTCCGACTTCACGGCGGCCGTCAACGCCTGGCAGGCGCAGGGGCAGACCGCATCCGGCGCGACCGGCGGTGCCCTGCTCTCCGGCACCACCGCCGCGACGATCAAGATCACCACCAGCGACACCAGCGCGATCGCGTCGGCCTCGTCGAGCGCGTCGAATGGCAACCTGCTCACCCTCTCGACGCTGCGCGGCTCGACCGGCCTCGAGCAGACGTGGAGCAGCATGGTGACGGTGCAGGGCCAGACGGTGGCATCCGCCAAGTCGGCCGACACGGCGGCGACCTCGGTCGCATCCACGACGATGGACGCCCGCAACGCGACCAGCGGCGTCGATCTCAACACCGAGGCGGCGGAGCTGATCCGCTACCAGCAGGCCTATAGCGGCGCGGCCAAGGTCATCCAGACCGCGCAGCAGACCATGCAATCCATCCTCGACCTGTTCTGAGGCTAGGGACCGATGCTCAGCACCAGCTACTCGCTCACTTCGCAGATCAAGAACCAGCAGGCGCTGGAAAACCAGATCTCGGACCTGAACTACGACATCTCGTCGCAGGTGAAGGTGCATGTCGCCTCGGACGATCCGGCGGCGCAGGCGCAGATCGCGCAGATCGGCCGCCAGCAGTCGGCCAACGCCGTCTATACGAGCAACGTCACCAATGCGAAGGCGACCACCTCGCTGGTCGACACCAGCCTGTCGAGCATCCAGACCTCGGTGCAGCGCGCCAAGGAACTGATGCTGAGCGCGTCGAACGGCACGATGTCGGCGGACGACCGGACGGCCGCGATCACCGAGCTGAAGGGCATCCAGCAGAGCCTGCAGACGGCATCGCAGGCCACCGACGCCTCGGGCAACCCGCTCTACGCGAAGGGCGCCCCCACCCAGATCCCGATCGGCGACGGCGTCACCATCGCGGCGGGCGAAAGCTATGACGACGTGTTCGGACCGGTCTCGCTCAGCAGCGGCGGCACCCAGAGCCTGGACACCATTCTGGGCAACGCGATCTCGTCCCTGCAGGGCGACAGCAGCGGAACGCTGGACCAGACGGCGGTCAACAGCGCGATGAACGCGCTCGACGACGCCTCAACCCACATCTCCGGCGCCCAATCCGATCTCGGCGTGCGCGAGACGCGGCTCAACAACGCGACCGACGATCTCGCCAACAGCGCGACCAACCTCACCACGTCGCGCTCGGCGCTGGAGGATACGGACGTCACCGAAGCCTATACCCAGATGCAGCAGAAGATGACGATCCTCAACGCCGCGCAGTCGATGCTGGCGCAGATCAGTAAGACCTCGCTGTTCGACAAGCTGAGCTGAAACGGATGATCGACTTGAGCGGCTGGGGCGCATCGACGCGCCCGGCCGCTCTTTTTTTGGCGAGCTTAGACCATCCGCCATGTGAAAAATCACGGTTACGACGCCGCTAACTTCACCTTTCGTTTGCACCTTGCGGGGTAGGACGAGGGCTACCGCCCAGGCG
>Ga0310811_10014519_pt1 | contig 10275 bp, 10 predicted proteins | sample YCmetagenome_FD_207642 | JGI IMG/M metagenome (GOLD analysis project Ga0310811, IMG submission 207642) | Soil microbial communities from experimental microcosm in Duke University, North Carolina, United States - YC | ecosystem: Engineered > Artificial ecosystem > Soil microcosm > Unclassified ... | reverse complement strand
AGGAGGCCTTGCACTTTGGGATGGCCCTAACCCTCGGCGCCGTTGACGTCGGAAGTCAATATCTGGGAGTAAGGCTGGACCCGTTGCAGCTCAGTCAGGAGCAGATCGGCAACGGCACAGAGGCCTTGTCGGCGATCGACGGTAAAGACCAACTTCGTCAACAGATAGAACTTGCAAAGGGCGTCAGGGAAATCGGGGAAGCGGCTGAAGGGCTCGCAGAAGTCGTTGGCGACAGACGGGAGCGGGATGACGCGTTCGCGGAGGACGCTGCAAGCAAAGCCTTCGAAGCGAATACGGCCGGGGAGCGTCGGCGCTGGGATGGACCCGATCCGATTGAAATACCTTCAGTAGGGGATCGATTGCCTCCGGAAGAGACTTTGAAGTCGGAGCAGTCACGTGACATCGGAGGCCCCCAACTCGAGCTCCAGATTCGACTCGCCGAGGGTGCTCGAATGGCAGCAGATCGCGTGAGAGATTGCGCCGAGCAGGTTATCTCCCGCCAGGACGACAGTTCGGAACGATCGGTCGACAGCGTACGACAGCAAGCAGGAGACGCCGCCAAGCAGGTCGAGTCAAAGGCGGCTGACATGGAGAAGGGAAACTGGGCGTTTCTGGAAAGGATTAAGAACGATCCCGTAGAGCGGCAGCAGGAGCAGATGGCGGCTCGTGTCGACGCCCAGGTACAGATCCTCACCGAAAAGGCCGAGGCCGCGATCACTGAGATCGAAAGGGCTGAGCCAGCTCTCGAGGCTCCACCACCGCCGGTTCGCGAGCCGTACGAATAGCCGTAAAGGAGCATGTCAGATGACAATGGGTGAGTTCGATCCGAACAGGTCTTATCAGCAGCCGCAAGCGTCGTCGTCACCGCCGGTCCCCGACGGTGGTCAACATTTCGGCGGGCTTGCCACACCATCTCCGCAGCCGCTCATTGGCGCGCTGCCACCCGCCGGACTCGGAAGGCGCGGGGTCGCCCGAATAGCCGACGTCGTGTTGGTAAACATCATCGTCCTAGGAATCAACCTGGCCTACGGCGTAACGACATACATGAGTGCGCCACATGGCTACGGCGTGGCCGACGATTTCGACACAACAAGTTATGCCCTCATTGGCGGTCTGTCGTCGGGTCTGGTCATGTTCGGCTATTTCGTGGTGTGCGAGATCGTATGGGGCCGAACGCTGGCGAAGAAGTTCTTGGGACTAAGCGTTCATGGTCCGGCAGGAGCACCCAAGCCTAATCTCAAACAGTCCGCCATCCGCAACTCGTTCATGCTGCTGTCGATTTTCCCTTATATCGGTTGGCTGCTCGGGGCCGCCGCGTGGATCATCATCGCTATGACGATTCAGAGAAGCCCGACCAAGCAGGGCAAGCATGATGAACTGGCCGGTGGCACCAAGGTCGTGACGACCTAACCTCGACGGTCCAGGCAAAGCCAAACTGTCCCAGCGCTTCTAAACGGCGGCGCGGCCGGTGATGGGCGGCAGGTCCTTCAGTGTCACGATGCCCGGCGGGGCGGCGACCACGGCGGGCACCGCATTCGTCACCGGCATCGCGGTGTAGATCATGCCGAGGCCCATGAACCCGGGTTCGGTCCAGTCCTTGGGCGGCAGGCAGTGCAGCACGGTGCGCATATTGGGCAACCCGAACACCTGGATGACGTGGCCGTGCTCCAGCGGCTTGGGCGGGGTGACATGGTCGCCCATGGTCCAGTTGAATCCGACGCTGACCACATTGCGGTCGCCGACCCAGCCCCGGTGGTAGCCCATCACGCCACCCACGGTGCCGTTCGGGATCTGCATGAAGCCGAGGTCGGTGTCGCCGGTTGCGGGCGTGAAGGTGACGTCGAACGTCATCCTGTCGAGCTTGGCGCCGATCGCGTCGGCCATCATCGCGGCCGACTCGGCGAACACTTCGCTTTCGCGCCGCACACTCTCGGCGAGCCCTGGCGTGTCGGGGTCCTGCGAGAAACCCATCGCGGTTTGGGTGCCCGCCGATTCGTAGGTCGAGCAGTCCACCGACTCGGTGATCCGGATCTCGTCGACTCGCTCGCACGATCCGCTCAGCACCATTCCGACCAGATTGGTCATGCCGGGATGGGCGCCGCTGCCGAAGATCGTGGAATTGCCCTTCTCACAAGCCTTTCGGATGCGCTCCAGGTCTTCCGGTGACTGCTTGCCGCCGGTGATCCATGCCGCGCTCGAGCACACGTTGACGCCGGACTCGAGCAACCGGGTCAGCTCGTCGATGTTCGGCCACAACGGGTTGTAACAACAGGCGTCGGGCTGCAACGCCAGCAGCGCATCGATGTCGTTGGTGGCGGTGATCCCGGTGGGCTGCGGCCAGCCGGACAGCTCAGCGGCGTCGACGCCGACCTTGTCGGCGCCGTGTGCGTACACCCCGACCAGTTCCATGTCGTCGCGCCCGATGATCGCGTGCAGCGAGCGCCGCCCGATGTTGCCGGTCGTCCACTGGATGACGCGTAACGGTTTGCTCATTGGCCGCACATTACATGTGGGTGCCACCGTCGACGCGGACCTCTGTTCCGGTGACGAAATACGCATCCGACGAGGCCAGCATCGCGACGACGGCGGCGACGGCGTCCGGTTTGGCGAACATCCCGCCGCCCTCGACGGGCAGCAGCGACATGATCTTGCCGAGGAGCGAGAAGTCCGCATCGGCGGGCAGTCCGGGGCCGATGCTCTGTTTGGATTCACCCGTGCCGTCGGTCATTCCCGACGAAATGGAGCCGGGCTGAACCGAATTGAACCGGATTCCTTCCTTGACGAACTCCAGCGCCAACGCGTGTGTCATCGCCTGCACGCCGGCCTTCGACGCGGCGTATGCCGACATGTAGGGGTGCGCGAATGCGGCCGACGTGGAGCTGAAGTTGACCACCGCGGGATCGTTGCCGTCGCGCAGGGCGGGCACGGCCTCGCGGATCATCAGGAAGGTGCCGACGAGGTTGATCCGCAGCACCTGCTCGAAGTCGGCCAGAGTGGTGTCCAGGAAATGCGACGACCGCAGGATGCCTGCGGCGTTGACGAGGGCGTCCAGGCCGCCCAACGACTCGACCGCCTTGGCCACCCCGTCCTTGACCGACTCCTCGCTGGCGACGTCGATCACCACCGTGCTGAGCCGATCGCCGTTCGGTTCGGCCTTGGCGACCGTGTCCTTCAACCCCGCCTCGCTGATGTCGGCCGCGGCCACCCTGCCGCCTTCGTCGAGTATGCGCAGCACGGTCGCTTGCCCGATGCCGGATCCGCCGCCGGTGATCAGCACGCGACGGTCGGCGAATCGCTCGAGTGATGCCATGGTCAGTTCCTCCTGGGTGAGATGCGAGTTGTCATGTCGAGTGCGGCGAGGTGGCTGAACAGCATCGACGCGCCGATCGGGATGCCGCCGCCCGGGTAGACGGTCCCGGTTACCGCGGCCATGGTGTTGCCCGCGGCATAGAGTCCGGCGATCGGGTTGCCGTCGGCGTCGAGCACGCGTGCCTGGCTGTCGGTGACCAGTCCGCCCTTGGTGCCCAGATCGGAAAGCCCGAAGGCGGCGGCGTGATACGGCGCGGTGTCGACGGCCGCCATCGGCGACTGACCGCCCGAGAACGCGCGGTCGTAGGCCTCGTCCCCGCGCCCGAAGTCGTCATCGACACCGGCGATGACGAACTCGTTGTACCGCTTGACCGTCTCGACCAGGTTGTCGGCGTTGACCCCGATTTTCGCCGCGAGCTCGGGCAGCGTGTCCGCGGTGTGCCACAGTCCGGCCGCCACGTACTGCTCGGGCTCGACCATCGACACGTTGGTGGCCTTCACAGGCGGGACAAGGCCCTCTCGGTCGTCGTAGATCATCCAGAACGGCAATGTCATTGCACCGCTGGACATCTGCTCGATGATGGCCTTGCCGATCCGGTCGTAGGGTGCGGATTCGTTGACGAACCGGCTGCCGTCCTGGTTGACGAAGATGCCGCCGGTGAACCACAGCGAGAACGCCGAACGCCCGTCGGGATGGCTGAACCCGGGCGACCACCAGGCTTGGTCCATCAGGTCGATCGCGGCGCCCGCGGCGATGCCGGCCTCGAGCGCCAGCCCGAGATTGGCAGGCGCCCCCATCGTGTCCCGAGCATCGCCGGGCACACCGAACCGCCGACGCAGCGCCGGGTTGTTCTCGAAACCGCCCGCGGCCAGAAGCACGCCGGCGTTGGCGCGGATGGCGCGGCGACGGCCGTCCTGTTCGACGACGGCGCCGACCACACGGCCGTCGGAGGTGACCAACTCCACCAGCGGGCTGTTCAAGTGAACCGACGCGTGCGGATAGGAGGTGATCGCGGACAGCAGGCGGCCGATCAGCGCGCGTCCGCCGCTGAGGTACTTGGGTGTCGGCGCGCCGAGCCGTTCCCGGTCAAGCGGACCGCGGATCTGATCCGCCAAGTCACCGAGGCGTTCGGCGCGAAGGGGTTTGGACACCGTGTGTCGCATCCCGTCGAGGCGCGCGTGCGGCAGCCGGCCGTAGTAGTCCGGCCAGGGCAGGACGTCGAACTCGAAGTGGTCGTCGGATTCGAGGTAGGCGATCAGCTCGGGACCGCCGTACACATACGCGCGCTGTGACTCGACCGGGGTGCGGTCGCCGACCGCCGCATGGAAGTAGGCGAACGCGTCGTCGAGGGTGTCGTCGCTACCCGCCCGGCGCAGCACCGGGTTGCACGGGAACCACATGCCCCCGCCGCCGGAGTACGCGGTGGTGCCACCGAACAGCTCGCTGGCCTCCACCACCATCACCGACAGCCCTTCGCGGGCGGCGGTGTAGGCGCCGACCAGCCCGCCGCCGGATCCGGCAACTATCACATCCGTCTCGTCGTCCCAGGTCGTCACGACTGGGCCTGCCTCGGGTGGATGAACACGCCCTCAGCCTGAACGGTGACGCCCTTTTCGTCAGCGATATTGCCGACTGCGAATGTCTTGACCCCGTCAACCCGGTCGATGTGTGCCTGGGCGCGCAGGGGCTGTCCAAGGGGTGTGCCCCGCACGTACCGCAGCGTCAGCGTGCCGGTGACGGCGGGTTCGCCCGGTCGATGCGCCGTGGCGCCGAGAACGTGATCGAGGATCAACGCGCAGACGCCGCCATGAACGTGACCCGGTGGCCCTTCGTAGGCCGCGCCGAGAACGAAGTCCGCGTGGACCACGCCGTCGACGCGGTTTTCGATCGTCAGGGGTGGTGCCACCGCATTGCGGCGGCCGATCACCACATTGCCAAACGCGACGGTTTGCCCGTCCGGACCGGTTCGAACGCCGAACGATCCCGGAATCAGTGATTCGCTCAATTGTGCTGTGGCCGAATCTATCTTGGCTGTCACCGCCGATAGCGTCGCCGCGTCGACCTCGGTGCGAATGGTGGCATCGATCAAACGGCGTACCGATTCGGCGAGCGCCTCGTGCGCCGTCACGCGAATCCGCCGTAGCCACCGCGGTAGAAGAGCAGGGGGCGGCGATCATCAGCCGCGTGTAGTTCGGTTACGTGCGCGACCACGATGGTGTGATCACCGGCACCGTGTTCGAATTCGAGGTTCGCCTCGATGGTCGCGACTGCACCCTCGATCAGTGGTGCGCCGTTGGCTGCCGGTCGCCACCGCACACCGAGGAACTTGTCGGCGGCGCTGACCGCGAACTGTGCGCACAGGTGGCGCTGGTCGTGCGCCAGCACGTTGACGCAGAGCGCACCGATGTCACGGATCACCGGCCAGGTCTTCGACGTGCGCGCGGGACAGAACGAGATATACGGGGGATCGAGTGACACCGACGTCACGGACTGGCAGGTGAAGCCATACGGTCGGACGCCGTCGCTGGCGGTGATCACCGCGATTCCCGTGCAGAACCGACCGAGTACGTCGCGCATCGACGTGGGTGTGGGCGGAGCGCTAGTCGTCATCGGAATCACCCTCCGCCGCTGCGTTGGCAGCCCGCAATGGGGTGTCCCGGCCAGTGGTAAGTCACCCCTACGGCTGTGACCTGTGTTGTTAGTCTGAAAACGTGGAAGACAGCGACCCGCCGGGCAAGCCGAATCTTGCGGCGACCAGCTGGGCGCTGCTCGGCATGCTCTCGTATGACTACGAGCTTTCGGGTTACGACATCCGGAAGTGGATCGAGTGGAGCATGCGCTTCTTCTACGGAAGCCCCGCGTACAGCCAGATCTACTCCGAGCTCAAGAAGATGGAGCAACTCGGCCTGGTGACGTCGCGCGTCGAGAACAGCGGGGGCACCCGCAACCGGAGGCTGTACAAGATCACCGAAGCGGGGCTCGACGCGGTCACCCGGTGGGCGAACGAGGCACCGCTCGATCCGCCGGTGTTGAAACACAGCGCCCTGCTGCGAGTGACATTCGGACACCTGACCAATCCGGCCAGGCTGAAAGAGATTCTGCAGGAACATCTGGCCTATGCCGACGAGATGTACCGCAATGCGGCCAAGGACGCGAAATGGGCCGGAGCGGACCCGTCGTGGGCGTACGCACGCGTCGCACTGCAGTGGGCCGAGCGGTATTACGCCAACGAACGCGAGCTGACCCTGAAGATGATCAAGGAACTCGACGAGGCCGAAGCCACCTTTCCAAGGGCGGGCGACGGCAGCACGAAGATCCCTTGGCCTGCACCGGAATACTGGTACGAGATCGAAAAGAAGGCCGAAGCCGACGACGCCTGACTACTTCGCCGCCGCGTCGAGGGCCGCGATGTAGCCGTACACCAACCCCTGCGCAATTGTCGCGCCCGCACCGGGATAGGTGGTGCCGAATGCGTTGGCCGCGGTGTTTCCGATCGCGTACAGCCCGTCGATGACGCTGCGATCCTCTCGCAGCACCCTGCCTCGCTCGTCGGCCCGCAGACCACCGCAGGTGCCCAGGTCACTGAGCGTCATCCGCACCGCGTAGAACGGCCCGTTGTCGAGCGCCCGCAGATTCGCATTCGGGGTGATGGTGGGATCGCCGTAGTAACGGTCGTAGGCGCTGCGTCCGCGGTGGAAATCGGAATCGTCTCCAGCGCACGAGATCTCGTTGAATCGTGACACAGTGGCCAGGAACCGCGACTCGGGCACCCCTATCATGCGGGCAAGCTCGCCGAGGTCGTTCGACCGGTGGGCGAGGCCCTCGTCGTACCACGTCTGCGGCAGACGCATGCGCGGAAACAGGTCCGCGGCAAAGACATAACTGTTGCGGTACTGCTGATCGAAGATGATCCACATGGCTTCGACGGGATTGCCCGACCGCTCTCGTTCGAGCACACACTGGCCGAACGACATGTAGTCGGACGCCTCGTTGGTGAACCGGTCGCCGGTCTGATCGACGATCAGCGAGCCTGGCAGCGACCGCTCGGCAAGCATGACCCGTGGGTCTTTGCCCGGCAGTGGTGCCACGGCGGGAAACCACCACGCCTGGTCCATCAGATCGATTGCCGCGCCTGCGTCTTGGCCGATTCGGATCGCGTCGCCCGTATTGGTCTCGGCACCCAGGCTGGCATGTTCACCGAGGGATTCCGACTGAAACTTCCACCGCATGTCCATGCTGTGGTCGAAACCGCCTGCGGCCAAGACGACTCCGCGTCGCGCGGTGACAGTGATCTGTCGCCCGTCGTGTTCGACAACGGCCCCGGTGACCCGGGCGCCATCGGTGGTCAGCCGTGCCAGCGCGGTGTCTGTCCAGACTCCGATGCCCGCACGCAGCACTCCGGCGAACATGCCCGCGGCCAGTGCTTGTCCGCCCGCGGCGTAGCGGCGTCCGAGCAGCAGGCCACCCACTCCTTGACCCAACCGCTTGAGGATCAGCGGCAGGCCCTTGCGAGGGACGCGGGCCACCAGGTTCATCCATCGGTAGTCGGCGCCCGTGGTCGGCATCGGGATCGACGCCGTCATGATGCCGGGACGCAGCCGCGACCGGTACCGGCCGAGCACCGACGTGTTGAACGGCCTGCACTCGCACGTCCGCCCGCCGACGCTTCCTCCCGGCTGCTCCGGGTGGTAGTCGGAGTAGTCGCGTGCCCACATGAACTTCAGGGGTGTGGTGCGCCGCAGCATCTCCACCGTGTCCGTCAGATGAGCGAGGAAGCTCGCGGACCGTTGCGGCGACGCGGTGCCCGCCACGACCGACTCCAGATATGTGGTCGCGGCAGGCAGGGTGTCCCCGGCGTGGTTCTCCTCGAGGATCGGGCTCGCAGGCAGCCACAGTGCACCTCCGGACCGCGCGGTCGATCCGCCGACGTACGCGGACTTCTCAACGATCAGCACCTTCAGACCGCGTTCGGCCGCCGCCAGCGCCGCGGCCATGCCCGTGCCCGATCCGACGACGAGCAGGTCTACGGCGGTGTCGCGGACGGGTAGGCCGGCAGGGATGGTCGTGGGTTGAGCGGTCGTCACGGCTCGACACTAAGTCGCACCGTCGGGCCTGCGGAGGGATTTTCCCTGCCAGCGGGACGATTCGACCCGTGGCCGCTGCCACGGTTGTAGAACAAGGTCATGACGTTGCAGTCAGATACCTCAACTACCGACGAGATCCGGCAGATCGAGGCCGAAGCGGCGCCCACACGATATGCGCGTGGGTGGCATTGCCTGGGGTTGACCAGGGACTTCGGCGACGGGAACCCCCACGGGGTACACGCCTTCGGGACCAAGCTGGTGGTGTTCCGCGGCGGGGACGGCCGGCTCAACGTGCTGGACGGCTATTGCCGTCACATGGGCGGCGACCTCAGCCAGGGCGAGGTCAAGGGCGACGAGATCGCGTGCCCGTTCCACGACTGGCGCTGGGGTGGCGACGGCCGGTGCAAGAAGGTGCCTTACAGCAAGCGGGTGCCCCGGTTGGCGCGCACCGCGACGTGGACGACCCTCGAGCAGGACGGGATGTTGTTCGTGTGGAACGACCCCGAGCGCAAACCGCCGCCTGCGGAGGTGGCCATTCCCCGGATCGAGGGTGCAACCAGTGACGAGTGGACCGACTGGCACTGGTACACCACCGTGGTCAACACCAACTGTCGCGAGATCATCGACAACGTCGTCGACATGGCGCACTTCTTCTACATCCACGGATCACTGCCGACACACTTCAAGAACATCTTCGAGGGGCACGTCGCGACGCAATACATGAACGGCGAGGGCCGCCCTGATATCGGCGATCCGGGCGAGTCAACGTTGCTCGGAACCACGTCGGTGGCATCGTATTTCGGTCCGTCGTTCATGATCGACGACCTGACCTACCACTACGAGGACGCCGACCACAAAACGATTCTGATCAACTGCCACTATCCGATCGACGCGAATTCCTTTGTGCTGCAGTACGGCATCATCGTGAAGAAGTCGGACTCTTTGCCGGGTGATGCTGCGTTGGAGACCGCGATCGGCCTCGGTGACTTCGTCAAGATGGGCTTCGAACAGGATGTCGAGATCTGGAAGAACAAGGCGCGCATCGACAATCCGCTGCTATGCGAGGAGGACGGGCCCGTCTATCAGCTTCGGCGATGGTATGAGCAGTTCTACGTCGACGCCGCCGATGTGCAGCCCGACATGGTGGACCGCTTCGAATACGAGCTCGACACCACCAGTCCGAACGAGGAATGGATGAAGGTCGTCGAAGCGAACCTCGCCGCGAAGACTGCAGCAGGAACAACCTGATGGCCGTCCGGCCCGACAATCGCCTCGCGGACACTCCGATGGTGCGGGTCGATTGCCGTCGGTGCGGGGCCCAGGTGTTGGCACGCAAGAGCAGTCGGAATCAGACCAGCGTGCAATGGAACGCCGACGCGTCGGCGTGCTGTCTCGAGCGGCGTGATGCGCAGACCTTGGCGGCGCACTCGGGACGGGGCTTGTTCCTGGCCTGTTCGGCGTTGAGCGAGTCGATTGTCGACGCGGTACGCCACGGCCAGCTTCGCGTGGTTGATGAAACGGTGCCGGTAACGACGTAACTTCGTAGTCGTGACGAACCCAGTGGCAGTTGTGACAGGCGCGAGCCGCGGCGCGGGGCGCGGAATCGCTGCTGCGCTTGTCGCCGACGGCTGGCGGGTCTATCTGACCGGGCGAACGGTGAGCGACCCTGGCGACGGGGGAATCGCCGTGCAGGTGGACCACACCGACGATGCGGCGGTCGGCGCGCTGTTTGCGCGGGTCGAAGAGGAAAGCGGCCGGCTCGATCTGTTGGTGAACAACGCTGCGGCCATTCACGACGATCTGACCAATCCAAAGCCGTTCTGGGAGAAGCCACTCGAACTGGCCGACGTTCTCGACGTCGGGTTGCGGTCGGCCTATGTG
>Ga0310811_10014517_pt1 | contig 10275 bp, 8 predicted proteins | sample YCmetagenome_FD_207642 | JGI IMG/M metagenome (GOLD analysis project Ga0310811, IMG submission 207642) | Soil microbial communities from experimental microcosm in Duke University, North Carolina, United States - YC | ecosystem: Engineered > Artificial ecosystem > Soil microcosm > Unclassified ... | reverse complement strand
GCCGCCGACAGCCTCGAGCCGGCCGGTCCAGCCGGTCTCCGGCAAGGCGACGGCGGTCTTGACGTGGTCGGTCCCATCGTGGGTGAGGGTGACGGTGATTTCGCAGTACGCCGGTACGTCGTTGAGCACGGTCGGCGGAGACAATTCCGTCGCCGGGAACGACACCGTGCCGCCCTCGTGGTGTTCGGCCTGCACCGACTCGATCTTCGCACCTTGCGGCGCGGTGACCGAAACAGCGGCACAGGTGGGCGCCGCAGCCGTGGCCGGCGTGGGCGCGAGCTGGGCCGACGCGCTCGCGGCGACGGGAATCAGCGCGGCCAGCGGCACGGCCGCCGCGAGCAGGTTCGTCAGGCGTCTCATCGGCTACCTTTTCGTTTCCTTGGCATTTATTTCACCTTCGGTGGTGACTGATGCATAACCCGTCAAACTGGTCACATAAAGCATTCTTTTCCCTGTGGCAACCTCGCTCTCGACTTCGTGGGGACCCTCCGTGCCCGGCGGAACACCGAGCCACGGGAGATGCTGCGCACAGACGAACCACGCATCGAGGTCGCCGCGTGGCCGCGCGAGCGCTGTCCTTCGTCGCCCGGGTCGCCGGGGAAATCCTCGGTGGTCCGGAGGCGTGCACCCAGGTTCACCTCGACACCTCCCGCGGTTCACGCCGAGAGTGTTGCGCGATAGCCACCGGTGGGAACAAGATGAAAGCGCTGGCCCACCAGGCCCGGCGGGCGGTAATCCGCCGCTGAGCCCGTCCCGTCTGGGTCGTAATGACGGTAAACGCGCGGAATTGACAGACGGTTGACGTCGTGCAGACATCCGGTCGCCGTCACTCGAAGGAACAGCCGCGGTTTGGCTCGTCCACGCGCGGTCACCGTTCCCGGGGGACAGTCAGGGACAGGGCCGCCGTGGGAGGCATGAGTGGTGATGTCCGGTGCGTGCGCCGGAAACCAGGCCGCTGCCGGCGACGGGCGCTTGACAGGGGTGGGGCGACGTCGATCGCCCGTATACATCGCGGCGCCATCGTGGATGGCATGTCGGACAACATTTTGGGGGACACCCGCGCACTCGCTCTGCCCGGTCTGCTGCGCGGCGCGATCGAAGCCGCGCGGGACGAGGCCGACAAACTCGGTCGGCTGCCGGACCAGCTCGTCGGAGAACTGCGGGCGTCCGGCGCCCTCAGCCTGTACACGCCCCGCGAGTACGGCGGGCTGGAGGTCTCGGTGAGCACCGCGCTGACCGTGTACGAGCAGCTCGGGCGGATCGACACCTCGGCCGCCTGGGTCGTCTGGAACGCCAACTTCGGCTTTACCGCGGCGATGCTCGGCGAGGAGGGCGCCGCGACGGTGTGGTCAGGCGGCGCCGAGCCGGTATTGGCCAACGGTGGTCAGCCGGGTCGCGCGGTCGCGGTGGATGGCGGCTACCGGCTCTGCGGCCACTGGCGGATGGTCAGCGGCATCGAGGCTGCCGACTGGTTCCTGCCGCTCGGCGCCGTGATGGACGGTGACCAGCCGGTACTGACCGAGGCGGGCACACCGGAGGGCAGGCTGTTCCACGTCCGCAAGGACCAGCTGACCATCGAGCGCACCTGGAACGCCGACGGCATGCGCGGATCCGGCAGCCATGGCGTCGTGCTGCAGGACGTGTTCGTCCCCGCCGAGCTGACCGCGAACATCGACACACCGCTGCGCCTGGACCGGGCGCCCTACCGTCTCAACCCCATCCTGCTGGTCTTCGCCGGCTGCACCGCCGTCGCGCTGGGCACGGTCGAGCAGGCGATCGACGAACTGGTCGCGCTCGCCCCCGGCAAGGCCACGCCGTTCGGCGGGCTGCTCGCCGAGCAGCCCCGGGTCCAGGAACTGCTGGCCCGGCACGAAACCGCCGTGCGTGCGGCCCGCCTGTTCCTGTTCGACGTGGCCCGGCGGATCGACGAAGCCGCGCGGCGCGGTGAGCCGACCACCCTCGACGTGCACGCCGACCTGCACTCGGCGATGGCGCACGCGGCCGCCACCGGCCGGGAGGCCCTGGTCGCGATTTACCAGCTGGGCAGCTCCACTTCGCTCTACCTCGGCAACCCACTGGAACGGCTGCACCGGGACGGGATGGTCGCGCTGCAGCACATCAATCAGGCGCCGGAGTTCTTCGGGGGCTCGGGCCGGGTCCGACTGGGCCTCGAACCCGGCCTGCCGCTGTTCTGATGGCGCCGACGATCCCGCGCGGTGACGTACACCGGCAGCGTCGTCCGACGGGCGCGGAATCCCGAGCGAGGTATCTAGCGTCACCGACGGCAACCAGGTATGTCGTACGGGAGAGTTCAGATGATCAGCAGGAGACTGTTCGCACAGACGATTGCGGCGGGCGTGGCGGCGACGTCGGTGGCCGCCTGCTCGTCCGGGACCTCCGCCGCACCCGCGGCCGCACCGTCGACCGGACCGGGCCTGCGTGCGGGCTCGGGGAAGAACACCTCCCTCGGCCCGGTCAAGCAGGTCGAAGCCGGGGTGCTTTCCATGGGCTACTACGAGTTCGGCCCGGCCACCGGCCAGCCGGTGGTGCTGCTGCACGGCTGGCCCTACGACCCGTACAGCTACGTTGACGTCGCACCGCTGCTGGCCGCCGAGGGGTACCGGGTGATCGTGCCGTTCCTGCGCGGCTACGGCTCGACGACCTTCCTGTCCGCGCAGACCGTCCGCAACGCCCAGCAGTCGGCAATCGCGCTCGACGTCGTCGCCCTGCTGGACGCGCTCAAGATCGACAAAGCGGTGTTCGGCGGGTACGACTGGGGCTCGCGCACCGTCGCCATCATCGCCGCACTCTGGCCGGAACGGGTCAAAGCGCTCGTCGCGGTCAGCGGTTACCTCGTCACGAGCCTGATGTCGAACCTGCAGCCCTTGGCGCCGGCGGCCGAGCTGGGCTGGTGGTACCAGTACTACTTCGCCACCGAGCGCGGCGTGCTCGGCTACACCCAGAACCGGCACGACTTCAACAAGCTGATCTGGAAGACCGCGTCGCCGCAGTGGAACTTCGACGACGCGACTTACGACCGCAGCGCGGCCGCGTTCGACAACCCTGACCACGTGGCCGTCGTGGTGCACAACTACCGGTGGCGGCTGAGCCTCGCACCCGGCGAGCCGCAGTACGACGTGTACGAGCAGAAGCTCGCCACGGCGCCGGCCATCGCGGTCCCCGCGATCACGATCGGCAGTGACTTCGACGGCGCGGCGGCCGACGGGATGTCCTACCGCGGCAAGTTCACCGGGAAGTACGCGCACCGGGTCTTCGCCGGGATCGGGCACAACGTCCCGCAGGAGGCGCCGCAGCCCTTCGCGCGGGCGATCATCGACGCCGACCACTTCTGAGCACGCCCGCGACGGGCACCAGCCGGCTTTGCGTGATACGACGGAACGCCCGGCGGGGCTGCCCGCCGGGCGTTCCGTCTGTCCGCATCAGACAGTCGCTTGTGGATGCTTCGGTAGTAGCATCGCGAGCACCGTGCCGAGGACAACCACCGGGGTGATCCAGAGGAAGGCACTACCGATGTTGTGCGCGACGTCCTCGCCGAGCAGGCGGCCGAAGACGGCGACCCCGAACGCGGCACCGATCGACCGGGCGAAGGTGACCACGGCGCTGGCGGCGCCGATGTTGGCGGCGGGCACGGCGTTCTGCGCCGCGGTGAGCGCCACCATCGGCACCATGCCGACGGCGACACCGGTGACGAGGAAGTAGGCGACGAGCGCGATCTGCGCTGTGCCTGGCGCCAGGGTGCTGAGCAGCAGGAGACCGGCGATGTTCAACGCCATCCCGGTAACCAGGATCCCTCGCAGGCACGCCGGGTTCGCCACCCACCGGCCGGCAAGCGACTGGCTGACGACCAGCCCGATCACCAGCGGCAGCATGTGCACGCCGGAGAGCGTGGCCGAGACCCCCTCAACGAGCTGTAGCCACGTGGGCAGGTAGACCAGGACGGCGAACATTGCGACGTTGGCGATGAACCCGATGAGCGAGGCGATGACGACCGTGCGCGAGGTGAGCATCGACAGCGGCAGAACCGGCGCCTTGGCGCGTCGTTCCACCGGTATCACCAGTGCAATCAGGACAATCGCCGCGACCGCGAGCGCCAGGATGCCCGGTGACGTCCAGCCCCACCGCTCGCCGAACGAGGTGATCAGGACAAGGGTCGTCGCCGCGCCGGCCAGGACGAGCGCACCCAGGTAGTCGATGCGGGCACCGGATTTCCGGACAGCGGCGGGCAGTGTCCGCGCGGCGATCATCACGGCCACCAGCCCGACGGGCACGTTGATCAGGAACGCCCATCGCCACGAGAGCTGGTCGGTGAACAGTCCGCCGAGCAACGGGCCGGCGATGCTGGCGACGCCGTACACCGAGCCGAACCGACCCTGGTAGCGCCCGCGCTCGGCGGGCTCGACGATGTCGCCCACGAGTGCGAACGTCAGGACGATCATCCCGCCACCGGCCACGCCCTGCAGGGCGCGTGCGGCGACGAGTTGGGGCAGGTCCTGGGCCAGGCCACACAGCGCGGAGGCGACGAGGAACGCGGCGGTGGCGACGAGGTACAGGGGCTTGCGCCCGAGCATGTCGCCGAGCTTGCCCCACAGAGGCGTGGCCGCGGTCGAGGCGAGCAGGTAGGAGGCGGTGATCCAGGCGATGTCGCGGAACCCGCCGAGGTCTTCCGCAATCCTGGGCAGGGCGGTGGAGACGATCGTCTGGTCCAGTGCGGCCAGCAGGACGGCGAGGATCAGCGCCGCCATCGCCGGTCGCACCGAGGATTTGGCTTTGGCGGAGGCTTCGGGTGTCGAGGTCATCGGCTTTTCTTTTCCGGATCAGGAAGAGTGATGGTCTTGTATTCGGTGTGGGTACCGAGTCCGACGGCGCCGTACTCGTGGCCCAGGCCGCTGGCCTTGAAACCTCCAAAGGGGCCGTCGAACCCGATGGGGGCACCGTTGACGGTGAGGGTGCCGGTCCGCACGCGTCGGGCGACGTTCAGCGCGTGCGCGGGGTCGGCCGACCACACGCCGCCGGACAGGCCGTACTCGGAGTCGTTGGCGATGCGGACCGCGTCGTCCGCGTCGTCGTAGGCGATAGCGACCAGGACCGAGACCGAAGATCTCCTCCTGCGCGATGCGCATCGAGTTGTCGACGTCGGCGAACAGCGTCGGAGGGACGTAGTTCCCGTTTTCCAGCCCCGGCGGGACTTCCGGTCCGCCGGTGACGAGCCGGGCGCCTTCGTCGAGGCCGGTCCGGATGTAATCGAGGACGCGCTGCTGCTGGTCGCGGCGGATCATCGGCCGATGAAGGTCTTGTCGTCGGCGGGGTCGCCGACGACAAGGGACTCGATCAGCTCCTTGAGCCCGGCGACCACCTCGTCGTAGCGGCTGCGCGGGGCGAGGATTCGGGTCTGTGCGATGCGTGAATCCACTGTGGACAGAATAAAAGGCCTGGGCCCGCGACCGTCCGGGGGTTGCGGGCCCAGGCCTTCATGGCGTTGTCAGGCAACGGTGGCGTCGAGGGTGACCTTGATGTTGCCGCGGGTGGCCTTCGAGTACGGGCACAGCTGGTGCGCACCCTGGACCAACTCGTCGGCCGTGGCCTGGTCGATGCCCGAGGCCTCGAGGTGCAGGGCCGCGCTCAGCTCGAAGTCGCCGGCCTCGGTGTCGTGGTGCAGGGTGACCTCCGCAACGACGGCGAGGTCGGCCGGCTTGACCTTCTTCGCCGCGGCGACGCGCTGCACCGCGCCGACGAAGCAGGACGCCCAGCCCGCGGCGAACAGCTGCTCGGGGTTGGTGCCGTCGCCCGCGCCGCCGAGAGCCTTCGGCACGGCGAGGGTGACGTCGAGCGTCCCGTCGTCAGAGACCGCGTGACCCCCGTTGCGACCCTCTGCAGTGGAGGAGGCGACCGCGGTGTACGTGACTTCAGGCATCGGCTTTCCTTTGCGTTCCTGGTTCGTGGTGTGTGACAACCACGCTAGGAACAGCAGGAAAGCCACGGCGACTGTCGGACAACGTCACCGGTGTACGTCAGGCGCGTGGATCAGACAAGGCGCTCGCCGCGCTGATCTGGTCGTGCATCCGCCGCAGGCCGGGGCCGGGCTCGAGTCCCAGGTCGGCGTCCAGCAACCGGGCAATCCGCTGATAGGCGGACAAGGCTTCGTCCCAGCGGCCTTCGCTGTCCAGCGCCCACATCAGCAACTCCCACAGCCGCTCGCGGTAGGGCTCCGCCGCCGTGGCCAGCGTCAGCTCGGCGATCGCCTTCGCACAGTTACCCAGTTCGATGTCGAGCGCCCAGCGCTCCTCCATCGCCGAGGCGCGCAGCTGCTCCAGCGAGGTTCGGCGGCCCTCGAAGAACGGGCCGCCCTGCCCGTCGAGCGCCGGACCCCGCCACAGTGCGAGCGCACCGCGCGGCATTCGTGATGCCTCGCCGACGTTGCCGCGCTCACGGGCTTTCCGTGCCGCGGCGGTGGTCTGCCGGAACATCGTCACGTCGAGCGCGCCAGGCTGGACGAGCAGCTGGTAGCCGCGCCCGCCCGACCGGATCTCCGCCTCCATGCCCCGCCCCGCGGAACCGCCTTCGGCCAGCATCCGGCGCAGGCGCGAGATGTAGGTGCGTGTGGTGACGATAGCGCTGCGCGGCACCTCAGGGCCCCACAACGCATTGACGATTTCGTCGAGCGTGACCTGGCGTCCTTCGTTGAGCAGCAGGATAGCGAGCACTCCGCCCTGTTGCGGAGACCCGACCTCCAGCTGCTGCCCGTCGCTCCAAACCCTGATCGGGCCCAGCAGCCCGAAATTCACCCCGGCCATGATGGTCCCCACTCTCCCGCATCCTGCGGCCCCTCGGTCCAATTCCTCGAAGTTCACTCCGGGCGGCGCCGACCGAACTGCGGACAGGATGTCAAAGATTCTGACTTGGTGTCGAGGAACCGCGCGTCCCGCAGGTTGTGCCAGTGCAGCAAGCTGTTCATCCACTGTGGACTTGCCAGCGCGCGGCGGATGAGGCGATCGCGGGGCACCGACGGCTGCGTCGGCCAGCGATGACGTACACGCGCAGCGTCACCTGACGCTCGCCAGGGCGGTCCCGGCGGACCTACTTTTCGGGCATGTACCGCCGGGCACCAGTGAGCGGCCAGCAGAACGTGGTTTCGACCCAGCGGCGGTTCACCATTCTCGGACCACCCGGACTCAGCTGCGGTGACGCGGAGCCGGATCTCGGCGCGCCCCAACAGCAGGCTGTGCTGATGTTGCTGCTGGCGCGCGGCGGCCGGTTCGTGCGGATCGGCGAGCTGATCGATGGCCTGTGGGGAGATCGTGCGCCGGCCACCGGTGAAGCCGTCATCCGCACCTACATTTCGCGCATCCGGCGACTGCTCTCCGAGTACGGACTGGGCTCGGCGATCCGCTCGCAGTCCGGCGGCTACATGCTCGACCCGTCGCTGTTCGTGCTCGACGCCGCGGAGTTCAGCCGGCTGGTCGAGACCGCACGGCGGGAGCGCGCGGGCGGGAACGTGCCGGCGGCGGCCAAGCACCTGGAGGACGCGCTCGACCTCTGGACGGGTACCGCGCTGGCCGGCGTGCCGGGCGAGGCCGCCGAACGCGAACGCACCCGCCTGGAACGGCTGAAGCTGACCGCCACCCAGGAGCTACTGCAGCTGAGCCTGGAGCTGGGGCAGCACGCCGAGGTGGTGGCCGAAGTGCCCCTGCTCATCCAGCTGAACCGGCTGGAGGAGCCGCTGTACGAGATCTACCTCCTCGCTCTCTACCGCAGCGGCAGACGGGCAGAGGCGCTCGAGGTCTACCGCATGGTCTACGACCTGCTTGGCAAGGAACTGGGCGTAAGCCCGGGACCGCGACTGCGGTCGATCCACGAACAGATCCTCCGTGCCGACGCCGATGCGGACGACGAGTTCGTTCCCACGCCCCGGCTGCGAGCTCTGGCGGCGCAACCGGAACCGGTGGTCAAGGAGCCGCCCGGCGAGTCCGCCGGTGCGGTGCTGGACCGCAATCTCGCGCTGCGGTTCGTCGGGCGGGATGTCGAGCGCGCCGCGTTCGAGGCCATGGTGAAGCGCTCCCGCGGCGAAGGCCTCAAAGTGCTTTTCGTCCGCGGTCCGGTAGGGATCGGCAAGTCGACGTTGTTGCGTTGTTTCGCCCACGACGCCACGGCCGCCGGACGTACGGTGTGGCACCTGCACGACCTGACGACGCCGGAGTTGCGGGGCCGCTTGGACCAGCTCGCGGGAGGGTTGTCAGGGATGCAGGCGGGGCCGGTCGTGCTCCTGGACTCCTTCGAGCGGCACGATGCGATCGAGCGCTGGCTGTGCGAGGACTACCTCCGGAAGCTGCCGAGCGATTCGATCGTCGTGGTGGCGGGCCGGACCGGTCCGAGCGTCGCCTGGCTCACGGACCCGGCGTGGTCCGGCGCGATCGTCACCTGGCACTTGGAGGCCCTCAGCGCCACGGAGTCGGCGGCGCTGATCGAGGCGCGGGGTGCGGACCCCGCGCTCGCCTCGTCCATAGTGGAGTTCGCGGCGGGCAACCCGCTCGTCCTGTCGCTGGCCGCCGAGGTCGGCCGGAGCATGTCGGATACGGGAGGGCCACCGCGGCGCGAGGCGGTGCGGTACGTGGTCGACAACGTGCTGGACCGGCTGATCGGGGACGTCCCGACGCCCCAGCACCGGTGGGCGCTCCACGTCTGCGCACATGCCCGCTACACCACCGAAGACCTCCTCCGCGTCGCGGTGCCGAGGGCGGAGCCCGGGGAGCTGTTCGACTGGCTGCGTGCGCAGCCCTTCGTCGAGACTCCCGGCCATGGCCTGGACATCAATGGTGTGCTGCGCGAGGCGCTGGACACCCACCTGCGGTGGCGGGACCCCGTCGGCTACGAGCGGATGCACCGACGGATCCGCCGCTACGTGATGAACACGCTGCTGCGCGAAGCCACCGAGCCGCAGGCGAGCGTGGCGGTCATGCGGACCATCAGTCATCTGCGCCGGCGCGGCGGCGTGACGTGCCGCTATGTCTCGGTGGCCGGGGAGGAGGACCTGTTCGCGTCCCGGGTAACCCCCGCCGATCACGAGGAGCTCGTCGGCATGGCCCGCGAGACCTACGGCGAGTTCATCGCCTCGTCGGTCCGGTTCTGGTTGGAGCGACGGCCGGAGGCGTTCTACGTGCTCCGGTCTCGGGCGACCAAACGGTTGCGGGGCTTCATGAACTGGCTGACCTTCCGCGTCCCGGAACAGGAGGAACTGGAAGCCGACCCGGTCGTCCGGAACGTCTGGGACGACGTGCGAGGGCGGATGGAGCTGCCGGATGGCAGGCACTTCGCCATTGCCCGGCACCTGATTTGCCCGGCCTACGAGACGAAGCCGAACCTGATCACCGATGTGTTCCTGGCCCGGATGATGCGAAGCTGGGTGCACGAACCGGGTCTTGCCGCCTCCTACCTGGTGATCGCGAACCGGCAGCTGTGGTCGCCGTTCATGGACTACCTCGGCCATTACGAGCTGGGGTGCGGCCGGCCGAGCTATCCGTATGCGATCTTCGGCCACGACTGGCTGACCGATCCCCCGTCGCGGTGGCAGGACCACCACCTCGAGGAGGAGCTGTGGTCTCAGCGCCGGCTGAACCTGTTCCTCCGCGACGGGCCGGGAGCGTGCTGATCCGGCATCAGACCCCGAACGTGACCTGGGCGGGGTGGCTGACGAAGGGCAGAGACCGCGCCTGGCCTCCGTGCCCCAGGTGTCCTCGATGGACAGTTGAACTCGTACCCCTCGCGCAGTGCGCATACATCGGCCCAGTCGGTCCATTGTAGACATACAGTTCGGTTCCCCGCCGGCGTGTGCGCAGCTGCGGTGGTGGTTGGCGAGCACGATCGCGCCCGGGCCGGGCCCGAGGGCCTCCTCTAGTTCGTCGGACAGCGCGGAGGAGAGGTGGTTGGTGGGTTCGTCGAGCAGCGGCATCGGCGCGCTTGGTATCGCTGCCCTCGGCGTCGAGTTCGCCGTGCACGATCCGCGGCAGAGTGGACTTCCCGGACCCGTTCGCGCCGCTCGGTGCGATGCGTTCCGGTCCGCGGATGGCCAGGCCGACGCCCTCGCCGAACAGGTCGCGTTTGCGCAGGCCTTCGCCGAGGAACGGTGTCCGTCCCGCCGGCACCGCGGTCTGGGGAGTTCCAGGCTGATCTTCCGGTCCTCGCGCAGCGACCGCTCGGCCTGGTCGAGCTTGGCTGTCAGAAACGTCACCACTGTCGTACCTATCGGGCAGTATTAGTGTC
>Ga0310811_10014516_pt1 | contig 10275 bp, 13 predicted proteins | sample YCmetagenome_FD_207642 | JGI IMG/M metagenome (GOLD analysis project Ga0310811, IMG submission 207642) | Soil microbial communities from experimental microcosm in Duke University, North Carolina, United States - YC | ecosystem: Engineered > Artificial ecosystem > Soil microcosm > Unclassified ... | reverse complement strand
GTGATGGTTTGCGTAATACGCGTCGAACGCGGCCTTGTCGGCCGGCTTCTTGTAGAGCGCGATCACCGACGCGCTCTGCGCCGCCGCGGCAGCGGGCTTCGGCTGCGTCTGCGCCTCCGCCGCGGGACCGATCCCGCTCAACGCCGCGAACGACGCCGCCGCGCTCACGGAAATCGCCGAACGCCGACTGAGTATCCTCATCGTTGCCTCCTAGCTCGGAGCTGTCAGGCAGCGAGCCTTGACGCCGACGCCCGTTGACCACCTGCCGAGCGAGCGGGCGGCGGACGCCGGCCGACTCGTGGGAGGGGTTAGCCTCGCGGCTGTGGTGGGCAATACCTCTTTTGGTTGTTGCCTAGCCGAGCGTCAAGTCCGGCCCGGCGGCGCGACCTCTTCTGCGCGGACGATGTTACCGGGTCGCCGTCCGCGGCGCTCCTGGAGACGATGCAAGACCTGACCGATGGAGAACATGGTGTTTTGCCCCTGCGGGCATGACCTCGGGAAACATGATGCCGCCGGATGCGCCGGCGATGCGAAAAAGCGCTGCGACTGCGAACGAGATCGCTTCGCCGCGCTGGATGCCGCGATCGACGGCGTACGAACGGTCGCGTACAACGGACACCCGGCGCCGATACGGGCGAGCCCACGCGCAGGAGATCGGTGACGGCTTCGCCGCTCGGCTGGGTCGCGGCGGCCGCGCGCGCAAGAAGCCGTGTGTGACCCGCAGCGAGGAGTTCAGCGCCGAAGAGCGCGAGGCGATCTACCGCGTGATCGCCAGCCGGCGCGACGTGCGCAGGGACTTTCGTGCCGACGAGGTCCCCGACGACGTGCTGCTGCGCGTCCTCGATGCGGCACACCGCGCGCCGTCGGTCGGCCTCTCGCAGCCCTGGCGCTTCATCGTCGTGCGGGATCCGTCCACGCGCGACGCGGTCCACGCCGCGTTCACCGCGGCGAACGAACGCGCTGCCGAGCGCTATGCCGGCGAACAAGCTGCCGCATACCGTGCGCTGCGCCTCGAGGGCATCCGCAGCGCCCCGGTCAACCTCTGCGTCGTCTGCGACGATCGCCCCGCGCGCGGCCACGGCCTGGGTCGTCAGACGATGCCGGAGATGGTCCGGTACTCGACGGTCTGCGCCGTGCAGAACCTCTGGCTCGCCGCGCGCGCCGAGGGCTTGGGCGTCGGCTGGGTGAGCATCATCGAACCCGACGCGCTGCGCGCCATCCTGGCGATCCCCGCGGAGATCGCGGTCGTCGCCTACCTATGCATCGGCTACGTCGACCGCTTCGCCGCCGAGCCCGATCTCGTCACGGCCGGCTGGGAATCCGCGCTGCCGCTCGCGGACGTCGTCGACCGCGAGCGCTACGGGGCCGGCTGACCCCGCGCGGCGAACGCACCAGCCCACACCCGCCAAGGAGCGATCCGATGGACGAAGACGCCTTCAACATCTCGGTCCGCAAGTACCTCAAAGTCGTCGGCGTGACATCGCAGCGCGAGATCGAAAAAGCGGTCCGCGACGCCGTCGCTGCCGGGACGATCTCCGACACCGACACCCTGAACGCGAAGATGACGCTGGATATCGGCCCGATCGCCCTCCATTACGTCATCGACGGCAAAATCGACTTGCGCTAGACGCTCGCGTGGCGTTCGCTGTCGAGCATCCGCATCTGCGGCTCCGCATAGCGCGCGCCGACGACGGCACCCGCCGGGACGGCGCGCTCGATCCGCGCCAACTCCTCGGCGTCGAGCCGCAGCGCGGTTGCGGCGAGCGCCTCATTCAGCCGCTCCCGCGTGCGCGCACCGATCAGCGGCACGACGTCGGCGCCGCGGGAGAGCACCCACCCGATCGCGAGCTGCGCGACCGTCGCGCCCTGCGCCGCGGCGACCGCACGCAGCGCCTCCACCAGCGCGAGATTCCGCTCTACGTTCGTCTCGGTGAAGCGCGGGCTGTGCGAGCGGAAGTCGCCGCGCACGACGGGCCGGTCCTTCGCCCAATGCCCGCTCAACAAGCCGCGCGAGAGCACGCCGTACGCGGTGATCCCGACGCCGAGCTCGCGCGCCGTCGGCAGGATCTCGGCTTCGATCGCGCGTGAGAACAACGAGTACTCGATCTGCAGGTCGACGATCGGATGAACGGCGTGCGCGCGGCGCAAGGTCTGCGCGCCGATCTCGGAGAGCCCGATGTGGCGCACGTACCCGGCCTGCACCAGCTCGGCGATCGCCCCGACCGTCTCCTCGATCGGGACCGCCGGATCGAGCCGCGCGGGGCGATAGACGTCGACGTAGTCGGTGCCGAGCCGGCGCAGCGTGTATGCAAGGAAGTTTTTCACCGCCGCCGGACGCGCGTCATACCCCGACCAGGTGCCGTCGGGACCGCGCAGCGCACCGAACTTGACGCTGATCTGCACGTCCTCGCGCCGCCGCCCGCGCAGTCCGTCGCGCACGAGCAGCTCGTTGTGCCCCATCCCGTAGAAGTCGCCGGTGTCGAGCAGCGTCACACCCGCATCGAGCGCCGCCGCGATCGTCGCGAGGCTCTCGGCGTCGTCCGCCGGTCCGTAGAAGTCCGACATTCCCATGCAGCCCAGACCGAGCTCGGAGACGACGGGACCGGTACCAAGGCTACGCATGCGCATCCGGATGACTATGCGTCGCGCGCCGACGGACTGTCAAATGCCGCCGGCCGGACAGAACAACCACCGCTTCTGCAACGAGGAGTACGCGACCTGACCGAGCTCGCCCGCTTTGCGCACGAACGGCCGCCCAGCGTCTTCCCCTTGCTCGCGTTGTGTTGTTAAGTGTCACTTGGCAGACACCGAAACGTCGATCGCCTAGGATAGCGGTGCGATGACCGTCTTCAACTCCCTGAGCGACGCGATCCGCGCCGGCTTCCAGGTCGAGGATCGCGCACCGAACGGCTATGTCGTGCGGATCCGCACGCACAACGGCTGGGCCCGCGCGATCGTCGTGGTCCGTCCCGGACTCTAACCAACCATGCACTGGACCTTCGACGCGCGCGACGCGCGCGCTGCGTACGACCTGCGGACGCGGCTGCTCGCATACCTGCGCACGAAAGGCCACCACGACGCCGACTACGCGAGCGCAGAGCTCGTCGTCGGCGAGCTCGTCGGGAACGTCGTCCGCCACGCTCCCGGCGTCGCCGAGGTCGCGATCGAGTGGCATGAGGAGACCCCCGTCCTCCATGTCCTCGATCACGGCCCCGGCTATGAAGGCGCGGCTGCCCTGCCCTCCGCGACGAGCGAGACGGGACGAGGACTCTTCCTCGTCTCCGCGCTGACGCGCGAGTTCAGCCTCACCCGCCGCCCGAAGCGTGGCTCCCACGCCCGCGCCGTCCTCCCGATCCCGCGCCGCACGACCGAGTCGGACGCGGCATAGCGCCGCGCCGGCCACGGGATTGCCCAAAGCCCGCCCGTGACCGACACGGGTGGGCTTTTTTTTGCGCATAGCATTGACATACTTCGATACAGCACCTAGCATCGATATATGTCAATGCAGCGCTGCTGCCCGCCTCCCGCCGTCGATCGGAGCGATCGCGCCGCGGAGGCCGCCCTCTTCAAGGCTCTCGCCGACCCGCATCGCCTCGCGATGCTCGCGACGCTGGCGCGCGCCGAGGACGAGGTCTGCGTCTGCGATTTCACCGGAGCGCTTCCGCTCGAACAGCCGACCGTCTCGCACCATCTCAAGATCCTGCGCGATGCCGGCCTCGTGACGTGGGAGCGCCGCGGCACCTGGGTCTATTACCGCCTCGCCGCCGACGCGCGCAGCCGCGTCGACGCCGCGATTCGCTCCGTCATCCCGCAGGAGATCCTCGCATGAAGATGCACCTCAACCTCGCCACACGCGACCTCGGTTCCAGCGTCACGTTCTACTCGACGTTGCTGGGCGCGCCGCCCGCGAAGCGGCTCGACGACTACGCGCTGTTCATCACCGAGGAGCCCGGACTGGAGCTCGCGCTCGACCTCGACGCAAACGCGCAGGCCGGGCGCGGCGAGCATTTTGGGATCGTCGTCGATTCGACCGACGCCGTGGATGCGCAGGTCGCGCGCCTCCAGAGCGCCGGGTACGCGGTCGACGTCGAGCGCGAAGAGACGTGCTGCTACGCGAATCAGACCAAGGTCTGGGCGACGGACCCGGAAGGGCGCCGCTGGGAGACGTACTTCGTCCACGAAGACACCGAGGCGCGCGACGACGACCGGACGTGCTGCGCCTGACTGCGCGTCCCTCCTTCTCGTTCGCCGGGCCGCACGACGAACGCCTGAGCCGTACTCGTGACGTGCGCGACGCGATTCGGGGATGCGTCGACGCATGGGCCGACTCCGTGCTAAGGTCGGCGTAGTGCCTGCCCCCTCACCCGCGACCGTCATCGTCTTCGCCGCGACCCTCGTGCTCGGTTGGCTCGTCCCGCTCGCCCTGAGCTATGCCATCCGCCCGCTCGCCGACCTCACGCGCGGCAGCCGTCCCGCCGGCCGGCGGCCCGAGCGCAGCTATTTCATCGTGAAGTACGGCGTATTCGCCGCCGCGATCGTCGCGTACGGCGCGCTGGTGTGGTGGCTCACGAGCTTCCCGGGCGTCGTCGCCTGGCCGTCATGGGGCGCGTTCGCGTACAGCGCGCTCGGGGCGCTCAGCGCGATCTCCGACGCCGACCGCCAGGCGTGGGCGGTGCTGCGCCGACGCGCGCGCCGGCTCCGCCGCCAGACCCCTTAACGCGCAAAAAACCGGCTCAGCCGGAGGTCTCGAGCACGGCGTCGCGTGTCCACCAGTTGCGCACGCCCTCGGCGGTCGTGATCGCGCGGTACACCTCTTCCAGCGATGTCTGGATTTTGATCTGATGCATGATGTCGGCCATAGGTCTCCTCCGGTTCGTGAATCGGTCGAACGTACTGCCTCGATGACGAACGGGGTCACCGCAAAACGACACCGCCGACGCGCCTTCCCGAACGGTTTGCTCGTCTCCGGCGACCGCGTCTACTTCGGCGAGAACACGCTCTTCGGCCGCGCCTTCACCGGCTGAGCCGCGAGGTTCAGCAGGTGCGCGAGCGCGCCGTGGCGCGGCGCGTTGCGCGGGTAGACCAGGCCGACCTCACGCGTCGTCGGCACCGCCTCGGCGAGCGGGACGCGCGCGACGCGCGGGTGCGAGTGCTCGCTCATGCTCCTGGGCACGATCGAGACGCCGAGGCCCGCACCGACGGCGCCTTCCAGCGTATACATGTCCCCGACCTCGACGGTGATCTTCGGCGCGAAGCCGGCACGCGCACACGCCTGCACGAGATCGTAGCGACTTCCGGCCCCTTCGGGAAGCGCCACGAAAGGACGGTCGCGCAGCGTCGCCAACTCGACCGAGTCCGCGCGCGCAAGCGGATCGCCGGCGGCGATCGCGAGGAGCACCGGCTCGGTGAAGAGCGGGATCACCGCGAGATCGGGCTCGTTGGGGCACGGCGCCACGAACGCGGCATCGATCTCGCCGGCGAGCAGCGCGGCGATGAGCGCGTGCGTCGGGCCGTGGCGCAGCTGCACGCGCGTCCCCGGCTCGCGTTCGAGGACGCGCGCCACGTATCGCGGGACGACGGAGAGCCCGAGCGAGAACATGTGGCCGATCCGCAGCGTCATCTGCTTGCGGCCCGACGCCGCGAGCGTCGCCTCCACCGCGTCGGCGCGCGAGCGCAGCACGCGCGACGCGTGCTCGGCCAGGACGCGGCCGGCGTGCAGCAAGCGGATGCGACGCCCGTCACGTTCGACGAGCGGCACGCCGAGCTGGACCTCGAGCACGCGTACAGCGCGCTGGATCGAGGGTACACTCGTCCCCAGTGCCTCGGCTGCTTGACCCATGTGCTCGGTGTGCGAGAACTCGAGGAAGATCTCGAGATCCCGCAGGCCGACGTCGTGCGTGCGCATCCTGGACTCCATCGTTACAGATTCTGAAACGATTTGAGCGCACCACGGCCCTGGTTCCTGTGCCGCGCAGGCGATATTCTCTGCCGGAACGTCGCCCCAGAATAACTTTCGTCCGACTCGCCCGCCTCGAGGAGCAACCCGCATGAAGACCTATCGCATCGCCGCCATCCCCGCCGACGGGATCGGAACCGAGGTGATCTCCGCCGGCTTGCGCGTGCTCGAATCGCTGCAGAAGGTCGACGGCGGCTTCAAGCTCGACGTGACGTCGTTCCCATGGGGCTCCGACTACTATCTCCAGCACGGCGTGATGATGCCCGAGGACGGCGTCGAGACGCTCAAGAGCTTCGACGCGATCTACTTCGGCGCGGTCGGCAGCCAGCAGGTCCCCGACCACATCACGCTCTGGGGTCTGCGTCTGCCGATCTGCCAGGGCCTCGACCAGTACGCGAACGTCCGCCCGACGCGCGTTCTTCCGGGCGTGAAGAGCCCGCTGCGCGACCTCGGCGAGCACGAGCTCGACTGGGTGATCGTGCGCGAGAACACCGAGGGCGAATACGCCGGGATGGGCGGCCGCACGCACCGCGGACAACCCATCGAGGTCGGCACCGAGGTCGCCGTCTTCACCCGCACCGGCGTCGAGCGCGTGATCCGCTTCGCTTTCGAGCTGGCCGCCTCGCGCCCGCGCAAGCTGCTCACCGTCGTGACCAAATCGAACGCGCAGCGCCACGGGATGGTGCTCTGGGACGAGGTCGCCGAAGCGGTCTCCAAGGACTTCCCGCAGGTCAAGATGGAGCGTGAGCTCGTCGACGCGATGTCCGCGCGTATGGTGAAGAACCCCGGCTCGATCGACACGGTCGTCGCGACGAACCTGCATGCCGACATCCTGAGCGACCTCGCCGCCGCGCTCGCCGGCAGCATGGGGATCGCGCCGACGGCGAACCTCGATCCCTCGCGCCGCTACCCCTCGATGTTCGAGCCGATCCACGGCTCGGCGTTCGACATCACCGGCAAGGGGATCGCGAACCCCGTCGGTTCGCTCTGGAGCGCGGTGATGATGCTCGAGCATCTCGGCGAATCCGCTGCCGCCGCGCGCTTGATGAAGGCGGTCGAAACGGTCACCGGCGACGGGATCGTCACGCCGGACCTGGGCGGCAACGCGACGACCGAAGACGTGACCAAGGCCGTGATCGCGGCGCTGGCGCCCGCGACCGCGAAGGTCGCGGGGTAACGCCCCCTATGGCGTCGATCGACGAACGGGCGCTGATCCGCAAGATTTGCTTGCGGATCGTCCCGTTCGCGATGGTCCTCTACTTCGTCAACTTCGTCGACCGCGTCAACGTCGGCTTCGCCGCGCTCGACATGAACAAGAGCCTGCACTTCTCGCCCGCCGTCTTCGGCTGGGGAGCAGGAATCTTCTTCATCGGGTACTTCATCTTCGAGGTCCCGAGCAACGTCTTCATGGAGAAGATCGGCGCGCGCGTCTGGCTCTCGCGCATCATGGTCACCTGGGGGATCGTCGCAACGCTGATGGCGCTGGTGACGAACGTACCCACGTTCTACGGCGCGCGCTTCCTGCTCGGGATCGCCGAGGCGGGCTTCTTCCCGGGCGTCGTCTTCTACCTGAGCACGTGGTTCCCGAACCGCTATCGCGGCCAGATGATGGCGTTCTTCCTGCTCGCGACCCCGCTCTCGAGCATCATCGGCGGCCCCGTCTCCGGCGCGATCCTCGCGCACGGTTCGTTCTTCGGCCTCGCTCCGTGGCAGGCGCTGTTCGTCCTCGAAGGCGTCCCGGCGATCGCACTCGGCGTGCTGAGCATGTTCGTGCTCTCCGATCGCCCGTCCAGCGCGCGCTGGCTGAACGACGCGGAGCGCGACTGGCTCGCCAACGAGCTGGCGCACGAGCATCACAGCCACCTCTCGGGGCTGTGGGAGGCGCTGCGCGACTCGCGCGTGCTGCTCCTCGCTCTCGTCGAGGTCGGGCTCACGATCGGGATGTACGGGATCACGCTCTGGCTCCCGCAGATCCTCAAGAGCTACGGGATCTCCTCGATGCAGGTCGGCATGCTCAGCGCGGTGCCGTACCTCGTCACGATCGTCGGGATGCTGGCGTGGGGCCTGGTCTCCGACCGCGTCGGGCGTCGTCCGCTCCAGGTCGCCGCGTCGTGCATCCTCTCGGCGCTGGGTCTCTGGCTCGCGATCGCGACGCCGTCGCTCGGGATCGCAGTCGCCGGTCTCTCGCTCTGCTCGCTCGGGATGATGACGGCGCGCCCGCCGTTCTGGGCGCTGCCCTCGACGTTCCTCGTCGGCACCGGCGCCGCCGCGGGGATTGCGCTCGTCAACGCGATCGGCAACCTGGGCGGCTTCGTCGGCCCGTACGCGATCGGGGCGCTCACCGAATCGACCGGCACGTTCCATGCCGGTCTGCTGGCGATCGCGGGCGCGCTCGTCGTGACCGCGGTGCTCGCGCTCTATGTCGGCAACATGCTCGCCGGCCGCGCGGGCCGTCCGATCGGCGTGATCTCTGGAGAGGTCGACGTGACGAGCGAACCCGCTGGCGCAACGGCAGCTTCGCGCTAGGCTGACTCGCCCAGCGCGAGATACGCGCCGATCACGTCCCGGTCGCCGTAGCCGGCTTGCAGCGCACGATCCCACTGCGCCGCGAGCGACTCGACGACCGGGAGCTTCGCCTTCGCGTGCGCAGCCGCATCGAGCGCGAGATGGACGTCCTTGGTCGCGAGACCGAGAGCGAACTCGGCGTCGAACGTGTTCTGCTGGATCTTCTGCAGCTTCGTGAGCGCCCAGGGCGCGTTGAGCTGCGTACTCGAGAGGCACGCGGCGAAATCTTCGAGCGGGAGATCGAGGGATTGCGCGAGCGTCGCCGTCTCCGCCATCCCCTCACCGAGCACGGCAAGCCAGGTGTTCATGACCAGCTTCATCTGCGAGCCGGCACCGACGCGCTCCCAGCGCATCGTCTTCTGACCGAGCACGTCGAACACCGGCGCGAGCACGTCGAGCGCCGTGGCGGGCCCGGAGGCCAGGATCAGCAATTTGCCGTTCTCCGCCGGCGTCTTCGATCCGGAGACCGGCGCGTCGACGAAGACGACGTCGGCGCGCTTCTCGCCGGCGAGCTTGTACGCGCGCTGCGTCCCCTCGACGCCGATCGTGCTCATCTGCAGCCAGATCGCGTCCTGCTTCATCGCCGCGAGCGCGCGCGGCATCGTTTCCTCGATCGACGCGATCGTCGGCACCATCGTCAGGACGACGTCCGCCTGAGCGACCGCATCTTCGACACGCTCTGCGACCGCGGCGCCCGCCTCGGCGAGCTTCGCAGCCGCGGCATGATTGAGATCCCACACGCTCACCTGCATCCCCGCCGCGAGCAACCGCCGCGCGAAGATCCCGCCCATCGTTCCCGTTCCAAGAACCGCGATCGTCTTTCCCTGTGCCATACGCCGCTTTACGAACCGTCCTCGCGATCGGCGGATGCGCGATACAGTGCACCTCTCGCGTCGTAGGACGCGCCTATTTGCCTGCCTGAGACGTGAGGCCGTACGCTGCGGCGATGGAACAGCTTCGCCGCGTGCTCGCAGCGGTAGATCCCTCGTGGTTCAGCAGCGTCATGGGCACGGGCGCGCTGGGGCTTGCGATCGTGGCCTCGCCGTACCCGGTCCCCGGGGCGAACGTCGCCGGACCGGCGATCTGGTCGCTCGCGGCGATCGTCTTCGCGATCCTGTTTCCGCTGCTCACGCTACGCGTGCTCCTCGCGCCCGGCGACTTCGTCGCGCAGCTGCGCGACCCGGCGACGGCGCAGCTGTGGGGGCTTCCGCCGATGGCCGCGTTTGCGATCGTCGTCGGACTCGTGCGGATCGCGGCGCCCCACGGCGGCGGAACTGTGGCGATCGTCGCGGCGCAGGCGCTCTGGATCTTCGGCGTCGCCGGGAGCCTCTTCAGCGCGTTCATCGTTCCGTATCTCATGGTCACCGAACACGATCTGCGGCCAGACGGCGTGCTCGGAACGTGGGTGCTCCCCGTCGTGCCGCCCGTCGTCGCGGCCGTCCCCGCGGCACTGCTATTACCGACGTTTCCGGCGCCGCTGCGGCCGAGCATCCTCGTCGTAGCGTACGCGTTGCTGAGTGTCGGTTTCGCGCTGACCGCGCTCAAGATCGCGGTCTACTACGCGCGGCTGCTCTTCCACAAGATCCCGACCGGCGGGCTCACGCCCGGGATGTGGCTCGTCGTCGGTCCGCTCGGGCAATCGATCGCCGGCGCCTACGCGCTCGGCACGGGCGCCGCCGGGATCTGGCCGGAGTTCGGCAACGGCTTCGTCGTCGCGGCCGTCGTGTACGGTATGTTCGTGTGGGGTTTCGCGA
>Ga0310811_10014515_pt1 | contig 10276 bp, 10 predicted proteins | sample YCmetagenome_FD_207642 | JGI IMG/M metagenome (GOLD analysis project Ga0310811, IMG submission 207642) | Soil microbial communities from experimental microcosm in Duke University, North Carolina, United States - YC | ecosystem: Engineered > Artificial ecosystem > Soil microcosm > Unclassified ... | reverse complement strand
GGAACGGGCAAGATGGCGGCGCCCGTTGCGGAGGAAAAACCATGGATCAGACCGATATCAAGATCCTGAGCCTGTTGCAGAAAGACGCCGGATGTTCGGTCGCCGAGATCGCCGAGCAGGTCAATCTATCGGTGACTCCCTGCTGGCGCCGTATCCAGAAGCTGAAGGAAGACGGCGTTATCGCCCGCAATGCCGTGCTGCTGAATCCCCTGGCCCTGGGACTGAAGCTGACCGTCTTCGTATCCATCAAGACCAATCAGCACAGCGTCAAATGGACCCGCAGGCTGATCGATGCCGTGCAGGCCCTGCCCAATGTCGTCGAGTTCCATCGCATGGCCGGCGATATCGACTATTTGTTGAAAGTCATGGTCGAAGATATGGCGGCCTACGACCGCTTCTACCGCCGCTTGATCGAAGCCGTGGACCTGCTGGACGTCAGCGCCAGCTTTTCCATGGAGGTCATCAAAAGCACCACGGAACTCCCTTTGGACGGTCTATAGCACTCCAGTGAAAAAGGTTTTCGTTGTGACGGCACAACGAGAACGCAATTTTCATTTCAAGCGATTCCAATGCCGTCATCTTGCAACGTTTTTTCTCCGACGCGGGCGTACGATCCTCATCGTCCCATTACGCACGCCGACAGAGATAAACAAGTATGTCCGCGGTTCCTTCCGACGAACCCGCCGCGCCGCTCTCCGGCGTGATCCCTGCCGGGGAAATGACCAGCGGGCCATCGCGTGGACATGCGATGTTGCCGGAAGGTTGTCCCGGCATGTGGAATGGCACGGACGACCTCTGGGTCTTCGCCTACGGATCGCTGATCTGGCGGCCCGGGTTCACCTGGCAGGAACGGCGCCTGGCCAGCATCCACGGCTATCACCGTTCGCTTTGCCTGTGGTCGCGCCATCACCGGGGCTCGGACCAGGCGCCCGGGCTGGTATTCGGGCTGGACCGGGGCGGCTGCTGCCGCGGCGTCGTTTTCCGCATCGGCGCGGCCGACGTGCCGGCCACTTTTGCCGCGCTGTGGGAACGCGAAATGATAGGCGGCGCCTACACGCCGCGCTGGCTGACCTGCCACAGCGAGCAGGGGCAGGTGACCGGATTGGCGTTTCTGTTGAACCGCGCCTGTGCCGATTATGCCGGCGAGGTCGCCGAGGAACGGCGCCTGGACATTATCCGCACCGCCGTGGGCCGTTCCGGCGCCTGCCTGGAATATGTGCTGGAAACCGACCGTGCCTTGCGCGACAACGGCATCAGCGATTGCCGCCTGGGCGAACTGGTGCGGCGGCTGATTCCGGCATTCTCGGCTCAGAACGACCACTTGCCGAACATGAACAGCACGTTGCCGTTGCCTTTCCCGCCCGGGATGTAGGTGGCGTAGAAGGTCGCCTTGTCATAGCCGACGGACGCCAGCGGCAGTATGCCGGGGAAGGGGATGTAGTGGAAGATGTCGCTGCGCGCCGTCATGAACGCCGTGTAGCCGATGCCGAAGCGCCAGTCCTGGCCGACCCGGCCGATCTTCTGGTAGCCATAGCCCGCGATGGGCTCCACGTGGCCGTGCGAATCCAGGAAGGCCATGCCGTACAGCCCTTGCCAGTCGCCGTCCTCGTCGTAAATGCCCTTGCCCCAGCCGCCGCCCCAGCTTTCCTCGCGGAAAGACTTGATCTTGTCGGCGGAGTACGCCGCACGGTTATGCCAGGCATATCCGGTCAGGTACAACTCGTCGTTGCCCTGGTTCCATATCTGGTCCAGGCGGTTGCAGGCGCTTTGCGCCCAATCGGGCACGTTGTCACAGGCGTTTGCCGCGATCGGCAGCATTGCCGATGCGGTCAGTAATGCGGCCGCGCAGGCACGCCGGGGAGCGTGGGCGAAGGAGTGCTTCATAAAGGGACATGGTTGATGATGACCCCAATATGACACGCACTGAAACGTTGAAGTGCCTGCACAAACGTACTGGTCGGCAAGAGATTGCTACAGCGTCGGGATAGCCGACCGCCAAGCCCTCGGGATGCGTTGAAACGCCGTGACGTTACAGCAGGAAAATCGTCGCCAGGCCCAGGAAAATGAAGAAGCCCAGGGAGTCGGTGGCAAATGTCAGCAGCACCGAAGACCCGATGGCGGGATCCTTGCCGAAGCGGTCCCGCACCATCGGTACCAGGACGCCGACCGAAGCGCCCACCAGCATGTTGCAGATCATGGCCGCCATCATCACCAGCGCGATGGATATCGACCCTGAAATGGCCCACGCGAAAAGCGCGGCGACCACGCTGCCGCACAGACCCACCAGCAGGGTTACCAGCAGTTCACGCTTGACCAATTGCCACAGGTTGCGGCCGGTGATACGGCCCATCGCCAGGGCGCGGATGATCATCGTCATGGTCTGGTTGCCCGAATTGCCGCCGATGCCAGCCACGATGGACATCAGGAACGCCAGGATGACGATATGACTGACGGTGCCTTCGAAGCGCGACGCGACGAATGACGCGGTGGCCGCCGTGCAAAGGTTGAACAGCAGCCAGGGCGCGCGGTTACGCAGGGCCATGGCGACCGGCGCGAAGATGTCTTCTTCCTGCAGGCCCGCGCGGGACAGAGCCTGTTCCTGCGAGTCCTCGCGCATGACGTCCACCACGTCGGCGATCGTTACGCGGCCGATCAGCCGGCCCTGATCGTCGACCACGGGCGCCGACACCAGGTCGTATCTTTCGAACGCGCCCGCCGCGTCGGCATCCGAGTCCAGGGCGGCCAGCGTCAGGTAGTCCGTGGTCATCACGTCGCGAACGGCGGTTTCCGGTTCGCTCAATAGCAATGTCGACAATGGCAGGGTGCCTTGCAGCTTGTCCTGGCGGTCGACCACGAAAATCTGATCGGTATGATCCGGCAGTTCATGCAGGCGGCGCAGATAGCGCAGCACGACTTCGAGTGACACGTCTTCGCGCACGCGCACCATCTCGAAGTCCATGATGGCCCCGACGCTGTCTTCGGGGTACCCCATGGCCTCGAGCAATTGCGCCCGTTCTTCGTCGGTCAGGCCTTTTTGCACTTCGGCCACGACGTCGGCCGGCAGATCGGGCGCCAGGTCCGCCAGTTCGTCGGCGTCCAGGTTTTCCGTCGCCGCCACCAGGTCCTGGCGGTCCATCGCTTCGACTTCGAGCAGCACGTCGGCGTCGTGTTCGGCGCTGACCAGTTTCCAGACCGCCTGCCGTTCGTCCTTGGGCAGCGATTCCAGGATGAAGGCGATATCGGACGGGTGCAGCCCATCGACGAGCGCCTTGAGTTCGGCTTCGTGCTGGCGCTGTACCAACTGCTCGACCAGGTCCTGGCGGGTATCGCCTTCTTCCTGCCTGTGCACCAGGCTGGCGACCAGTTCCTGCCGGCGCAGCAGCTCCTGCACTTCAGCTAACGCATGCTGCGCGTCCTCGGGATCGAGGCGGCGCGGCGCGGCGATGGGCTTTTGCGCGAGTTCGGATTCGGTCATACGCGGCGGTCCGTCAGAGCGCGGGCAGCGGCCGGCTGCGGCGGGCATCGTCCGTCGCGACATACACAAGGGTGGCTTCCGTGACCTTTACGACTTCGGCGTCCAGCCGCTGACGCTGCGCGTAGACCTCCACGGACACGGTGACGGACGTGGTGCCGGTCTTGACGATATCGGCGTAGAAGCTCAATAGATCGCCGACGAACACAGGCTGTTTGAACAGGAAGCAATTGACGGCGATGGTGGCGACGCGGCCGGCCGCGCGCCGCGCCGCCGGTACCGAGCCCGCGATATCCACCTGGGCCATGATCCAGCCGCCGAACACATCGCCGTGCACGTTGGCGTCAGCAGGCATGGGCATGACCCGCAGTACCGGGTCGCGGTTCGCGGGCAGGCTGACGAAGGGCGATGTTTTACTATGGGACATGGGCCGGCTCCTGTCGGACAACCGGCCGATTATGACGGAAATTCGTCCCCGTCGCGTGACAACTGGCGGATCGCTCAGCCGAGCAGTTTCACCAGGCCATAGCCGCCGAAAATCAGCCATATGTACAGGATGAAACCCAGCGCCAGCACGCGTGGCCCCGCCTTGCGGATCTGGCTGAAACGGGTTTCGATACCCAGCGCAGTCATTGCCATCGTCAGCGCGAAGACGTCGAGTTTGCGCAGCTGTGCGACCACATCGCCAGGCAGCACGTTCAGCGAATTCACGATGGCCAGCGCCAGGAAACCGATGGCGAACCAGGGAATGGGCAGGCGCGCGGCGCCGCCGTGGCCGTCCTGGGACTTGGCGCCAGCCGCGCGGCGCAGCCAGAGTCCCAATACCAGCAGCACCGGCACCAGCAGGGCGACGCGCGTCATCTTTACGATGGTGGCGATTTCAGTGGTTGCCGGATCCACATTGCTGGCCGCGCCCACGACCTGCGCGACTTCATGGATGGTGCCGCCGATATAGATGCCCAGGTGCTGCGTGTCCAGGTGCAGCCAGCCGGCGTGATAGAGCACGGGGTAGAGGAACATCGACAGCGTTCCGAACAGCACCACCGTGGCGACCGCGACCGCGCTCTTGTGCGGCTGGGCGCGCAGCGTGGGCTCGAAGGCCAGTACGGCGGCGGCGCCGCAGATGGCGCTGCCGGCCGAGGTAAGCATGGCGGTATCGCGATCCAGCCCCAACAGGCGTTGGCCGACGACGGTGCCGATCACCAGCGTGCTGACCACAACCGCCGTGGAAACGGCCAGCCCGGGCAGTCCGACCGCGGCGATCTGCTGGATGCTGATATTCAAGCCATAGAAGGCGACCGCAATGCGCAGCAGCCGCCGCGCGGTGAAATTGACGCCCGCGCTCCAGTCCTGCGGCATCGTGCCGCGCAGGAAATTGCCGTACAGCATGCCGCAGACGATGCCCACGACCAGCGACGAAAATCCCAGGTCATGCAGGAAAGGCAGATTGGCGAGCTGGATGACGGCGACGGACAACAGGCCCACAAAGAGCACCCCGTTCAGTTTGTCGCGCCATGGGGTGGCAAGGGGGAGGGCGGCGGTAGCGGTATTCATGATGAAGTGGTTCCAGGGATCTGGCCGCGACAGGACAACCGTCCTGTTATAACTACGCCGCCAGTGCTAATAGCTGGTAGTAATGTTAGGCATCGGACAATTATTTGAAAAATTATTAGTTTGGATGTTTAATATCGGAAATTCCGATATCGATGCCATGACTCCAGAACAGCTATTAACCTTCGCCCATGTCGCGGAGGCGGGCAACATCAGCCGCGCCGCCGAATCGCTGCATTTATCGCAGCCGGCGGTATCCGGCCAGTTGCGCGCCTTGCAGGAGTGGTTCGGCGAACCTCTGTACCGCCGCAGCGGGCATGGCATCGTGCTGACGTCGGCGGGAGACCAACTGGTCGAACATGCCCGCCAGCTGCGCCATGCCTACGTGCAGGCACGCGGCGTACGCGACGCCTGGCGCGGTATCGCATCCGGTTCCCTGCGCCTGGGCGCCAGTACGACGCCCGCCAGCTATGTGCTGCCCAGCCTGGTCGCCGCCTTTCGCGCCCGTTATCCGGCCGTGACGCTGCAACTGTCTGACGGCAATACTAGCGAGATCGTCCAGCGCCTGTCCCTGCTCGACATGGCCTTCATCGAAGGCGACGTTCCTTCGGGATTGCCCGCGGACACCGCGGTCCACGAATGGCGGGCCGACGAAGTCGTCGCGGTGGTGCCGGCCGACCATGGGCTGGCCGGGCGCGGCAGCGTCAGCCTGGAGGACCTTGCCGCCTATTCGCTGGTGATGCGGGAACAGGGCTCGGGGGTACGGCGCCTGGTCGAACGCGCCTTCGAATCCGCCGGGCTGGCCCCCGGTGTCGCGCTGGAGCTGGCCGGGGTCGAAGGCGTCAAGCAGGCGGTGCGCGCCGGCCTGGGCATCGGCTTCGTATCCATCATGTCCATGCGCCACGAGAACGGTGCGCTGGTCGCGCTGCGCGTGGGCGACCACGGCTTGACCCGCACCTTGAGCATTCTGCTGCCGCATGCGTCCGCGCCGGCCCGCGCGGCGTCTTTGTTCCTGGAGATGTGCCGGTCCTAGGGCCCGTCAACCGGCCCTGGCGCGGGGATGCCTTGGCTACCCCGCGGCGGCCAGCCGGGACAGCGCCAGCCGGACCCAGTACGTCGCGCCCAGCCCCAGCAGATCGTCGTTGAAATCGTAGCTGCCGTTATGCAGCATGCAGGGACCCAGGCCGTGGCCGGCGCTGCGGTGGTCGCCCGAGCCATTGCCGATCCAGACATAGCAGCCCGGAATTTCCTGCAGCATGAAGGCGAAGTCTTCCGCGCCCATCGACGGCTGCACGTGGTCGTTCACGTTGTCCGGCCCCACCAGGGCGCGCAGCACGTCGGCGCACAAGGCCGCTTCTGCCGGATGATTGATCGTCGGTGGATAGTGGCGCTGGAAATCCACCTCCACGTCGCAGGCCAGCGCCGCGCAGGTATGGATCGAGATGTCGCGCATGCGCTGCTCGATCAGGTCCAATGATTCCACCGTGAACGTGCGCACCGTGCCTCGCATTACCGCTTGCGTTGGCACTACATTGTCCGCGCTGCCGGCGTGGATCTGCGTGATGCTGAGTACCGCGGCGTCCATAGGATTGCGGTTGCGCGTGATGATGGTTTGCAGCGATTGCGCCAGTTGCACCGCCGTCATGACCGGGTCGATGCCCAGGTGCGGCATGCCGGCGTGCGATCCCTTGCCCGTAATGGTGATGCCGAAATCGTTGCTGGAGGCCATGATGGGGCCGCCGGTCAGGCCGAACGCGCCGTGGGCCATGCCCGGCCAGTTATGCATGCCGAATACCGCTTCCATGGGAAATTCGCGGAACAGGCCGTCGTCGATCATGCGCTTGGCGCCGCCGCCCTGTTCTTCGGCAGGCTGGAAAATCACGTATACGATGCCGTCGAAATCCCGGTGTTCCGCCAGGTAGCGGGCGGCGCCCAGCAGCATCGTCGTGTGGCCATCGTGCCCGCAAGCATGCATTTTGCCGGGATGCCGGCTGGCGTGCTCGAAGGTATTGACCTCTTGCACGGGCAGCGCGTCCATATCGGCACGCAGGCCTATCGCGCGCGTGCCCGGGCCGTTGCCGCGGATGGTGCCGACCACGCCGGTACCGCCCAGGCCGCGGCGAATCGGGATTCCCCATTCTTCCAGTTTGCCGGCAACGACGTCGGCGGTACGGAATTCTTCGAAACACAGTTCCGGATGGGCATGGATATCGCGCCGGATGGCGGCGAGTTCCGCCTGCCAGGCGACGATGGGTTCAAGCAATTTCATAAGGCACCGTTGGGTTGCACGCTCGCGCGGGCGCGGCAAAAATAGGATAGGCAATGAAGCCGGCGTGGCCGCGCATGCTGGACGAAACGGCAGGGCAGCCGGACGATCGAGCGTATCATCAAATCCGGCGTTTAATAAATTGGAGACTTACCATGCAGCGTCCATGGCTGGCCGAATATCCCGCCGGCGTTCCCGCTGAAGTCACGGTCGACGGCTATGTTTCGCTGGTCGACCTGCTGGACCGGGCATGCGAGCGCTATGCCAGCCGGATCGCCTGCACGGCGATGGGCACGGACATCAGCTACGAAACGCTGGATCGCCACGCCAGGCACTTCGCGGGATGGCTGCAGTCGCTGGACCTGGAGCGCGGCAGCCGTGTCGCGCTAATGCTGCCCAATGTACCCGCTTACCTGGCCTGCATGCTGGGCACGCTGCGCGCCGGCCATGTACTGGTCAACGTCAATCCCCTGTACAAACCGGCGGAGCTGCAGCGCCAGCTTCTGGACAGCGGCGCCCAGGTCATCGTCGTGCTGGAAAATTTCGCGCACACCCTGCAGGACGTTCCGGATCGCGGCGATCTGCGGCATATCGTCGTCACCGCGGTGGGAGACCTGCTGGGTGGCGTCAAGGAAACAGTGGTGAATCTCGTGGCCCGGCATGTCAAGAAGGCCGTCCCGGCCTGGCACATCGACGGCGCGCTGCCGCTGACCCGGGTTCTTGCCGCCGGCCGCCGGCACGGCTTCACGCCACCCGTCCTGGCCATGGACGACCTGGCCGTGTTGCAGTACACGGGCGGCACGACCGGTACGCCCAAGGGCGCCATGCTGACGCATCGCAACCTTGCCTTCAACGTGTTGCAGACCGAAGCCGTCGCCTGGCCGGCGCTGCACGACGTGACCGGGCAGCTCACCATCATCAGCGCCTTGCCGCTTTATCACGTCTTCGCGCTGACGGTTTGCGGGCTGTATGGCATGCATGCCGGCATGCGCAACCTGCTTATCCTGAATCCGCGCGACCAGCCGACCCTGATCAAAACCTGGCGTGACGTTCCCGTGCATATTTTTCCGGGCGTCAATACGCTATTCAACGCGCTGGCCAACAACCCGGCCTTCGCCGCCCTGGATTTTTCCGCGCTGCGCCTGACGTTCGGCGGCGGCATGGCGGTGCAGAGCACGGTGGCGGAACGCTGGCGCGCCATGACCGGACGGCCGATCATCGAAGGCTACGGCTTGTCCGAAACCGCGCCTGTGGCGACCGTCAATCCGACCAATACACTGGAGTTTTCGGGGTCCATCGGCTTGCCGGTGCCTTCCACCGACGTGGCGATCCTGGACGACGACGGTCATGCCGTGCCCGAAGGCGAGCGTGGAGAAGTCTGCATCAAGGGGCCGCAGGTCATGCGCGGATACTGGCAGCGTCCGGATGAGACCGCCGATGTCATGACGGCGGACGGTTATTTCCGCACGGGGGACATCGGCACGATGGATCGGCGCGGCTATATCCGTATCGTCGATCGCAAGAAGGACATGATCACGGTGTCCGGCTTCAAGGTCTACCCGAACGAAGTCGAAGAAGTCATCATGGCGCATCCCGGGGTGCTGGAGGTCGCGGCGGTCGGCGTGGACGACGAGCGGTCGGGGGAGGTCGTCAAGGTTTACATCGTGCCCCGGAGCGCCGCGCTGTCGCAGATGGAAGTCAACGCATGGTGTCGGGAAAAGCTGACCGGCTACAAATGCCCGCGCGAAGTCGAGTTCCGTTCTGAACTGCCCAAGAGCAACGTCGGCAAGATCCTGCGGCGCGAGCTGCGCGCCGCCGTGGATGAAAAGGCGACTGCCCGTTCATCCGTGACCTCGTGATGCTTCAGGGCTTTTTGGCCAGATGCGGCGCGATCATGGCCGTCAGCGCCGCCGCGATGGCTTGATTGCCCGACACGACATAGCCGCCGATGGGCCAGCTGTCGACGCCATGCATATCTTCGGCCACGCCGCCGGCTTCGCGCACGATCAGCGTTCCCGCCGCCACATCCCAGGGCGCCAGGCCCATTTCCCAATAGCCGTCGTAGCGGCCCGCCGCGGTCCAGGCCAGATCCAGCGCCGCGGCGCCCATGCGGCGTACCCCGCGCGTCTGGTTGATGGCGTCGTGCAGCGTGGGCATGTATTGGTGCTCGAACGAGAAATCGCGGAACGGAAAACCCGTCGCGAGTACGGCGTCGTCCAGCGTCTGGGTGCGCGAGCATGCGATGCGATGGCCGTTCAGCCATGCGCCCACACCATAGATCGCGTTGAACAGTTCTTCCCGGCTGGGATCGTAGACCACGGCCACGACCGGCGTGTCCACGGCCAGCGGCGCGCCCCCGTCCACCCGCGTGCCGGCGTGCGCGACCAGCGCGATGGAAACCGCGTAATGAGGTATGCCGTGCAGGAAATTGGTGGTGCCGTCCAGCGGATCGATATACCAGGTTGCCGCGCCTTCGACCTTGCCGCCGGTTTCTTCTGCCACGATGCCGAATTGCGGCGTACGTTCGCGAAGCTCCTGGATGACGGCGGCTTCGGCTTCGCGATCGGCCTGCGACACGAGGTCGTTGCGCGCCTTGCGGTCGATGACCAGATCGGAGCGGTGGTGCGCGTACGATTGCAGAATGGCGGCGCCGGCATGGGCGGCGGTTACCGCGGCGTCCAGGGCCGCGCACAGATCCATGGGCGCGTTGTGGGAGGTGGCTTGCGCTGAGGGTTGCATGCTTGTCTGGCGATAATCAGGGTTTGTCCGCGGTATGGCGTAGCGGATGGGCCAGGTCGACGACCTATGGCTTGATTCTACGCCGCCAACCGGATCTTCACGATGTAATACAAGATGTTCGATGCCCTTAGTGTTGCTTATCGGCCGTTGATTCCCGCGGAGCCGATCACCGATGCCCGCGGCGTTCCATATAGCCGCGAGTATGGCGACGTTTATCACGCCGCCGATGGTGCGCGGGCGCAGGCTAG
>Ga0310811_10014514_pt1 | contig 10276 bp, 5 predicted proteins | sample YCmetagenome_FD_207642 | JGI IMG/M metagenome (GOLD analysis project Ga0310811, IMG submission 207642) | Soil microbial communities from experimental microcosm in Duke University, North Carolina, United States - YC | ecosystem: Engineered > Artificial ecosystem > Soil microcosm > Unclassified ... | reverse complement strand
GAGCCGGGTCTGAACTACCCTGTCCCGTGCTCGGGCGGAGCGCGCGTGACGCGAGCGTCCTAGTTGGACGAAAACGTCTTCAGCCCAGCGCGTCGAGCGCTGCCTTGACCCGCTCGGGGGTGAACGGCGCCCGGCGCAGTCGGACGCCGGTGGCGTCGTACACCGCGTTGGCGATGGCGCCGGCGAGCGGCCGGCTCGACGGCTCGCCCGCGCCCGACGGCGGCAGGTGCGGCCGGTCGAGGAGGATGACGTTGATCTTCTTCGGCGCGTCGGGCGTCTCGAGGATCGGATAGGTCGCCCAGTCGACGCTGGTGACCGAGTCGCGGTCGAACTGGACCTCCTCGAACAGGGCGCGGCTCGTCGCCTGGACGATGTTGCCCTCGATGACGCTCTTGAGGATCGTCGGGTTGACGATCAGGCCGCAGTCGTGGGCGACCGTGAACTTGCGCGCCCAGATGCGCCCCGAGGGATGCACCTCGATGTCGGCGACGATGGCGACGACGGTGCCGCCGCGCTGGGCGTAGGCGATGCCCTGGCCCACCATCACGCCGTTCGCGTTCTTCTTCCGGCGCGGGGCGGTCCGCGGCTCCCAGCCCGAAAGCTCCGAGGCGCCGCGTACCACGTCCTTGTCGCGCGGCTTGGTCAGGTGCTTGAGGCGGAACGCGACGGGGTCCTGGCCCGCGGCGTAGGCGAGCTCGTCGATGAACGACTCGCTCGCGAAGTGGATCTGCGGCCCAGACGTGTCGCGGAAGTGCGACGTGCGCAGCGGCGAAGCGCGCTCCATCAAGGGCGCGATCGTCTGCCACTTCATCCGCTTGTTGGCGAACGCGTAGGACTCGGCGGGAACGTTGAGCGAGTAGGCGATCTTGTCGATCGGCGCGCCCATCACCTGGCCGACCCACAGATCCTTGGCGTGGCTGCCGTGGGAATCGACGTCGAGCGTCGAGAAGCCCTTGGCGACGAAGTCGTAGGCGAGCACGTTGCCGTCCTTGTCGAGTGCCGCGCGCGCGGAATGGACGCCGGCGGGGCCCTTCGGGTCCCAGGCGGTCCCATGCTCGCGCATGCCCTGGACGCGCACCGGCCTGCCGATCGCCTTGGCGAGGACGGCCGCCTCGGCGGCGGTGTCATCGGCGTCGCTGCGGCCGAACGAGCCGGGGCCCGGCACCCACGTGACGTGGACCTTGTCCGCGGCGAGGCCGGTGACCGCGGCAACGCCCTCGGCGACGTAATGAGGTTTCTGCGAGCCGGTGTAGACGTGGGCGCGGTCGCCCTCGATCGTCGCGACGGCGCACGACGGGCCCATGATGGCGTGGGACTGGAACGGCCACTCGAACTCGGCGGAGACCACTTTGGCGGCTCCGGCGAACGCCGCGTCGACGTCGCCCTCGCTGACGATGGTCTTTTCGCGCGTCACCTTGGCGTCGCGGATGTGCTTGTAGAGCCCGTCGCTGCCGGGAAACGGCTTGTCGGGACCTTTCCACGTCACCTTGAGCATCTGCGCGGCACGCACCGCGTTCCACTCCTTGTCGGCAATCACGGCGACGAAATCGCCGAGCTTCACGACTTTTGCGCCGGTGTCCTTGATCGAGGATTCGTCGATCGCGGTCGGCACGCCGCCCGCCATGGGCGGCCTGAGGGTGCGCGCATGCACCATACCGGGCAGGCGCACGTCGGTGACGTACTCGCGCGTGCCGTAGACCTTGCCGGCGACGTCGGATCGCGGCGGCGACGAGCCGACGATCCTGAACTGGCTGGGCTCCTTGAGCCTCGCCTTGCCCTTGATCTGCAGCGCATTGCCCCACTTCTCGTTCCACTCGACCTTGTGGTTGAAGAAGCGTCCGCCGACCAGATCCGCGTAGCTCACATGCTTCGAGGGGTTACCCATGACGCTGATCACGCCGTCCTTGACGGTGAGCGCCATCGGCGAGACGTCGAGCTTCCGCGCCGCGGCGTCGACCATCACCATGCGGGCCTCGGCGGCGGCGATGCGAAGCTGCTTCGCGCCTTCCTTGACGCCGGTGGAGTTGGAGGCGCCGCCGAGATTGACCGAGGTCGCAGTGTCGCCCATCACCACGGTGACGGCGGCGAGCGGCACGTCGAGTTCCTCGGCGACCATCTGGGCCACCGCGACATCGACGCCCTGGCCCTGGTCGATCTTGCCGAAGAACGCGGTGACGCGGCCGTCGGGGCCGATCGCGATCCAGGTGTCGAGTTCGCGCGGATCCATGACGGGCTTCGACGCACCGAACGCCGCGGCGTCGCCGGCCAGCGCCGCTTTTATAAATGGCAGGGGGCCGGCGGCGGTGACGATCAGCGCCCCGGAAGCCTGCAACAGGCGCCGACGCGAAAGAGAGAAATCGGTCGGCGCCATCGGGATCACCCCACCGCCTTGAGGGCGTCGCGCACCCGTTCGGGCGTCATCGGCGCGCGGCGCAACCGCACCCCGGTGGCATCGTAGAACGCGTTGGCGAGCGCGGCCGCCATAGGCCGGGTGGCCGATTCGCCGGCGCCTGCCGCTGGAACGTTGGGCCGGTTGATCAGCACGATCTCGATCTGGCCCGGCGCGTCCGGTGTCTCGGCGATGGGATAGGTCGCCCAGTCGATGCTGGTGACGTTGTCGCGGCTGAATGTGACCTCTTCATAGAGGGCGCGGCTGGTCGCTTGGACGACGTTGCCCTCGATGACAGTCCTGAGCGTGCCCGGGTTGATGATCAGGCCGCAGTCGTGGGCGACCGTGATCTTGCGGCCCCAGATGCGGCCGGACGCCGGATCGACCTCGACCTCGGCGACGATGGCGACCACGGCACCGTTGCGCTGCGCGTAGGAGATGCCTTGACCGACGAGCACGCCGCGCTCGCCCTTCATGCGCTGCGGCCCGACGTGGGCCTTCCAGCCGGCCTTGTCGGCGGCTGCCTGCAGCGCCGCGCGATCGCGCTCCTCGGTCGCGTGCTTGAGACGGAAGGCGAGGGGATCCATCTTCGCCGCCTCGGCCACCTCGTCGGTGAACTGCTCGCTCGCGAACGTCGTCTGCGGACCGAGCGGATCGCGCATGTGCGAGGTGCGCAGTGGAGACGCCCTCTCGATCAGTGGGGCGATGGTCTGCCAGCCGATAGCCGATGCCTCGTACTTGTAGGAGTTCGTCGGCATCGTGAAGATGTAGGCGCGCTTCGAGTTGTCGGCGCCGAGCACCTGGCCGACCCACAGATCCTGCGGTCGGCCCTCGTTCGAGTTGACGTCGACGCGCGAGAAGCCCTTCGACATGAACTTGTAGCCGATGACGTTGCCGTCCTTGTCGAGCGCGGCGCTGCCGGTGTGGACCGACGCCGCGGGCTTCGGATCCCAGCCGGTGCCTTCGTGGCGCATGCCCTGGAGGCGCACCGGCTTGCCGATCGCCTTGGAGATCACCGCGGCCTCGGCGGCGGCATCGCCGGCGTCGTTGCGCCCGTAGGAGCCGGGGCCCGGCACCCACACCGCGTGCACCTTCTCGACCGGCAATCCGACCATGGCGGCGACGCCCTGGGCGGTGAAGTGCGACTTCTGCGAGCCGGTAAACACCAGCGCGCTGTCCTTCTTCACGTCGACCACGGCGCACGCCGGGCCCATCGAGGCGTGCGACTGGAACGGCCACTCGTACTCGAAGTTGACGACCTTCGCGGCCTTGGCGAACGCCGCGTCGACGTCGCCGCCCTTCCTGTCGACCTTCTCCTCGGTGGGCTTCGCCTTGCGGATGTGGTCGTAGATGTCCTTCTGGTCGGGGAAGGGGGTCTTTGCGCCCTTCCAGGTGACTTTCAGGTTCTGCGACGCGCGGATCGCGCTCCACTCCTTGTCGGCGACGACGGCGAGGAAGTCCTTCACGCGGACGACCCTGGCGCCGGTATTCTTGATCGACGAGGCATCGACCTTGGCCGGAACCTGTCCGGCGACCGGCGGACGGACGACGCGGGCGTGCACCATGCCCGGCAGCCGGATGTCGGTGACGTAGTCGGTCGTGCCGTAGACCTTGCCCGAGACGTCGGAGCGCGGCGCGGTCTTGCCGACGATCTTGTAGTCTTCGGGCTTCTTGAGCGGCGCCTTCGCCTTGAGTGCGAGGTTGCTGCCGATCTGTTTGTTCCACTCGATCTCGTGGTCGAAGTAGCGGCCGCCGATCAGATTCGCGTAGCTGATCGACTTCGCGGGCGTCCCCTTCACCGAGATCACGCCGTTGTCGACGACGAGCGAGTCGGCGGACGTGCCGAGCTGCTTCGACGCCGCCTGCAGCAGCACGCTGCGCGCCTCGGCGGCGGCATTGCGGAGCGCGGCACCACCGCGCTGCACGCCGGTCGAGCCGGACGCGCCGCCCTGGTTGATGGTGGTCGCGGTGTCGCACATGATCACCGTGACCTTGCCGAGGGCGATGTCGAGTTCCTCGGCGACGATCTGCGCGACCGCGACGTCGGTGCCCTGGCCCATGTCCATCTTGCCGAAGAACACGGTGACGCCGCCGTCGGGTGCGACCGCGAGCCACGAGTCGAGCTGCGTCGGCACGAACGGCGGGCGCGAGGTGCCGAACGCCGCACCCATCGCGCCCATGGCCCCTTGGGCATCGGCGGCCTCGGCCTCGGCGAGGAACGGCAGCGGGGCGGCCACGCTGACGATCAGCGCGCCCGCGGCCTTGAGCATCTGCCGTCGCGACAGGGAGAGCTGCTCGGGCGTGGAAACGGAGTCGGACATGAAACGCTCCCTTTGTTGGCCTGTTTGACCCTGTCGTCGGGCGACGTTCGTTGCGTCGCCGCGTTATCACCGGCGCGCCGCGCCCCCTTTTGGAGGGGCGGCGCGCCGGGTACTCAACTCGTTCAGCCGGCCTCGCTCACCCGACCTGAGCGAGCGCCGCCTTGACGCGCTCCGGCGTGAACGGCGCGCGGCGGATCCGCGCTCCGGTCGCGTCGAAGATCGCATTGGCGATCGCGCCGGCAACCGGCCGGCTCGACGGCTCGCCCGCGCCCGACGACGGAACGTCGGGGCGGTTGATCAGCACGATGTCGATCGTCTCGGGCGTGTCCGGAGTCTCGCCGATCGGATAGGTCGCCCAGTCGATGCTCGACACGTTGTCGCGATCGAACATCACCTCTTCGTACAGCGAGCGGCTCACCATCTGGGTGACGTTGCCCTCGATCACGGTGTGCAGCGTCCCGGGGTTGACGATCAGGCCGCAGTCGTGGGCAACCGTGAACTTGCGCGCCCAGACATGACCCGTGTTGGGATCGACCTCGACCTCGGCGACCACCGCGACGACGGTGCCGGAGCGCTGGGCGTAGGACATGCCCTGGCCGACCAGCGTGCCGTTCGGGCCCTTGAGGCGCTGCGGTTTGGCGTGCGCCTTCCAGCCCGCCTTCTCGGCGGCGGCCTGGATCACCGCCTTGTCGCGGTCCTTGGTGAGGTACTTGAGGCGGAACGCGACGGGATCGACGCCGACCGCGTTCGCCATCTCGTCGACGAACGACTCGGTGGCGAAGTGGATTTGCGGGCCGACCGGATCGCGCAGGTGCGAGGTGCGGAGCGGCGACGAGCGGTCGAGCAGCGGCGCGATCGTGGTCCAGCCCATGCGCTTGGTACCGTAGGCATAGGACTCCTCCGGCACACGGAACGCGTACTGCCGCTTCGACAGGTCGGCGCCGAGCACCTGGCCGACCCACAGGTCGCCGGGCTTGCTCTCGTTCGAATTGACGTCGACGCGCGAGAAGCCCTTCGACATGAACTCGTAGGCGACGACGTTGCCGTCCTTATCGAAGCCCGCGCGCACCGTGTGCACCGACGCCGGGCCCTTCGGGTCCCAGCCGGTGCCTTCGTTGCGCATGCCCTGGAGACGGATCGGGCGGCCGGTCGCCTTGGCGATCACCGTCGCCTCGGCGGCGGCATCGCCGGCGTCGTTGCGGCCGTAGGAGCCGGGGCCCGGCACCCAGATCGCGTGCACGTCCTCGAGCCTGAGGCCGGCCATCGCGGCGACGCCGTCGGCGGTGTAGTGCGGCTTCTGCGAGCCGGTGAACACCGTTGCCTTGCCATCCTTGATCTCGACCACGGCGCAGGCCGGACCCATCGAGGCGTGGGACTGGAACGGCCATTCGTACTCGGCCGTCACCGTCTTCGCCGCCGTCTTGAACGCCGCGTCGACGTCGCCCTGCTTCTGCTCGATTGCTTCCTTGGTGCTCTTGGCCGTACGGATGTGGTCGTAGATGCCGTTCTGGTCGGGGAACGGATTCTTCGCGCCCTTCCAGTTCACCTTCAGATTCTGCGAGGCGCGGATCGCGTTCCACTCCTTCTCGGCGACGACGGCGAGGAAGTCCTTCACGCGGACGACCTTGGCACCCATGCCCTTGATCGACGATTCGTCGACCGAGGCCGGCACCTGGCCGGCGACCGGCGGGCGGACGACGCGCGCGTGCAGCATGCCCGGGAGGCGGACGTCGGTGACGTAGTTCATCGTGCCGTACACCTTGGCCGGCACGTCGGAGCGCGGATGCGACTTGCCGACGATCTTGTAGTCCGCGACCTTCTTCGGCTGCGCCTTGCCCTTGACCTTGAGCGCATTGCCGATCTTTTTGTTCCACTCGAGGCCGGTGTTGAAGTAGCGGCCGCCGATCAGCTCGGCGTAGCTGATCTTCTTGCCGTCCTTCGCGGCGATCACGCCGTCGTCGACGGTCAGCGTCTCGGGCGCGACGTTCCACTGCCTGGCCGCCGCTTCGACCAGCACGCGGCGCGCTTCGGCCGCCGCGTTCCGGAGCTGCGGCGCGCCTTCCTGAACGCCGGTCGAGCCCGACGCGCCGCCCTGGTTCACCGTCAGCGCGGTGTCGCCCATGATGACGCCGACCTTCTCGAAGGCGACGTCGAGCTCATCGGCGACGAACTGCGCGACGGCGACGTCGACGCCCTGGCCCATGTCCATCTTGCCGAAGAACGCAGTGACGCGTCCGTCGGGAGCGATGGCGATCCAGGTGTCGAGCTGGGCGGCATTGAGCGCGGGCTTCGTGGCGCCGAAACCGGACTCCTCGGCCATGGCGGCCGAGAGGAAGGGAAGCGGGCCCGCAGCGGTGACGATCAGGGCGCCGGATGCCTGGAGCAGACGGCGGCGGGACAGGGACAGCGTTTCAAGCGAATGCATACTTGTGCTCACCATCAGGCCTTCGACATCTCCGAGGCCGCGCGTTTGACCGCGCGGAGGATCGCTGCGTGGGTGCCGCAGCGGCATTTGAGGCCCGCGAGTCCTTCGCGGATCTGGGCGTCGCTCGGGTTCTTGTTCTTGGCGAGGAAGGCGGCGGTCGTCATGACCCAGCCGTTGAGGCAGTAGCCGCACTGCGGCACCTGCTCCTCGACCCAGGCCTTCTGCACCGGGTGCGGCTTGTCTGCCGTGCCGAGGCCGTTGAGGGTGGTGACCTTCTTGTTGTTGGCGAGCGACACCGGCATCGAGCAGGAGCGCACCGCCTCGCCGTCGACGTGGACGGTGCAGGCGCCGCACTGGGCGAGGCCGCAGCCGAACTTCGGATTGTTGAGCGCGAGCTCGTCGCGGAGGGCATAGAGCAGCGGCATGTCGGGCTCGGCCTGGAACCGATGCGTCTCGCCGTTGACGTGGAGGGTGATGGTCTCGCTCATGCGGTCATGTCTCCGGTTGTGCCGCCCCGAAAGGAACGGACGGAATGGGCCCGGGCGCACGGCCGCGTAGCGGTCGATCTCATAAAGTGCCCCCGGGAAAAAGCGTGGCCGTTCGGCCTTGTAGGTCGGGAGCATCCCGCTTCGCTTAGGCGGCGTCAAGGAAGCGCCAGCACCCAAAGGGCATCGGGACGCGGCGCGTCGCGCCTCAGGTCACGTAAGTGACACGGGGGTGGGCGCATCCCAGGCATTTCAAAATTCGTTGCATTTCGGTCCTGCGGCAAATTCGACACGCGGTGGCGGAGGAGGGAGCGGACGGTCCCGCGAGACATTGATCAGGGATGGGGATCAGAGGTGGGGATCAGGTGTGGGGACCACGTTCCCGAGGAGGACCCAATGGCCCGGACTGTTCTGACCGCCGCGTTGCCGGTGCATCCGCTCGGCAAATCGGATCTGAGGATCACGCGCGTCGGGTTCGGCGCCTGGGCGGTGGGCGGTGACTGGGCATTCGGCTGGGGACGCCAGGACGACGCCGATTCGATCGCCGCGATCCGTCACGCCGTTTCGAAGGGCGTAAACTGGATCGACACCGCCGCGATCTACGGCCTTGGCCACTCCGAGGAGGTGGTCGCGGAAGCGCTGCGCGAGGTCCCGCGCAGCGATCGGCCGCTGATCTTCACCAAATGCGGCCTGATCGGGAACCCGCGCGATCCGATGGCGTCGCCGCGCCGCGTCGGCGCGGCCGAGAGCATCCGCCGCGAGGTCGAGGGCTCGCTCAAGCGCCTCGGCGTCGAGCGCATCGACCTTTACCAGATGCATTGGCCGGCCGAGGACGGCACGCCGGTCGACGCGTACTGGCAGACGCTGCTCGATCTCAAGTCGGAGGGCAAGGTGCGCGCCGTCGGCCTGTCCAACCACAGCGTCGCGCAACTCGAGCGCGCCGAGAAACTCGGCCACGTCGACAGTCTTCAGCCGCCGTTCTCGGCGATCAACCGCGAGGCCGGATCGGATGTACTTCCGTGGTGCCGCGAGCACGCGACCGGCGTCATCGTCTACAGCCCGATGCAATCGGGCCTGCTCAGCGGCGCGTTCTCCGAGGAGCGCGCGGCGAAACTCGCGCCGACCGACTGGCGTCGGCGCAGTGCCGATTTCAGCGGCGAGGGACTGAAGCGCAACCTGCAACTCGCGGAGTCGTTGAAGACGGTGGCGCGCGTCCACAGTACGACCATTGCGGCGGTGGCGGTCGCCTGGACACTGGCATGGCCCGCGACGACCGGTGCGATCGTCGGCGCGCGTACGCCGCAGCAGGTCGAGGGCTGGATCGAGGCGGCGACGCTCGAGCTCACCGATACCGACATGGCGGAAATCGCGACCGCGATCGAGAAGAGCGGCGCCGGTGTGGGGCCGACGATGCCCGTCCGGCACGTGCGCACCGGTCGGCCGATCCCGACGGCGGTGGAGTGAGCTGATCTAAGGAGCGGGCGAGCGAAGACCCGCGAGCGCCGCGGGATCGTCGACGTCGGCGAGAATGGCGTCGCTCGCCATCTCGACCTCGACCACCTGATCCTCGTTCTCGCCGATCAGGTGCTTGGCGCCGGTGTCGCCCGAGGCATTGGCCATCGCCTCGAAGTAGGCCGAGCCGAACAGCACCGGGTTGCCGCGCTTGCCGAGATGCGTCGGCACGACGATCGATCGCCCCTCGACGGGATTGAAGGCGGCGGTCAGCGCCTCGATCTCGCGCGTGCCGACGCGCGGCATGTCGCCGAGCATGACGAGCGCGCCGTCGAGGCCGGGCGGAAGTGCCCGCACACCCGCGCGCAGCGACGTCGACAGGCCTTCGGCGTAGTCGGGATTGACGGTGAACGTGAGATCGCGGCCCGCGAGCAGCATGCGGACGCGGTCCTGCTCGTGGCCGAGCACGACGACCACGGGCCGCGCCTGGCTCGCGAGTGCCGCGTCGACGGCCTGCGCCACCATCGGCTTGTCGCCCGACGCGCCGGGAACGCAGATCGTCAGCTTGTTGCGCACGCCCATCCGCCGCGACTGCCCGGCGGCGAGCACGATCGCGGCGATCTTGTGAGTGCCGTTGACGGCGAGCTTCGGCGGCGTCGCGCGCGGCTGGCCGCGCACCGGGATCTCGGCGAGCAGACCACCGACGCCCATGCCCATGACGTCGCGGCCGGAGACCGGGATGCCGGCGGCGATGCGTTCGAGCACCCAGTCGAACCCGTTCATCTTCGGCGAGCGGGCGCAGCCGGGGAGCCCCACGACGGGCCCGATGTCGGGATGGCTCGCGAGCAGCAGGAGATTGCCGGGGTCGACGGGCATTCCGAAGTGGTCGACGCGGCCGCCCGAGGCGACGATCGCCGACGGTATGATGTCGCGGCGATCCTGGATTGCCGAAGCGCCCATCACCAGCAGGAGCGATGCGCCGTGGGATTTCGCGGTGGCGATCGCCTGCGTCACCGCCGCCTCGTCGTGCGGTACCATGGTGTCGTAGACGAGCGAGGCGCCGATGGCGGCGAGTCGCCCGCGCGTCGTCTCCACGGTTTTCTCGAGCACCGACGCCTTGGTATCCGGCAGCCGGGTCTGGATCAGCGCCGCGGCGAGAGCCCTGAACGGCTTGAGGCCGAGCGCCGCGCCATAGGCGCGGCAC
>Ga0310811_10014513_pt1 | contig 10276 bp, 9 predicted proteins | sample YCmetagenome_FD_207642 | JGI IMG/M metagenome (GOLD analysis project Ga0310811, IMG submission 207642) | Soil microbial communities from experimental microcosm in Duke University, North Carolina, United States - YC | ecosystem: Engineered > Artificial ecosystem > Soil microcosm > Unclassified ... | reverse complement strand
GACCCGTCGGCGAAACCCGGCCCGAGCGATGGCTGATCGACCACGGCGCGACTATGGCGCGACCACGGCAAGCGCGTGAGCCGAGCGAGCCACGCGCGCCTGTCACGACGATCACGCAAGCGCCCAACACATTCACCGCACCGATCGCTAAATCATCGCTAACACATCCGACAACTCATCGGTAACTCATGGAGACGACCGTCATGCCCCAGATCAACCGTCAACTCGTGCTTGCTTCGCGTCCGCAAGGCGCGGTCACGCCCGACAATTTCCGGCTCGTCGAAACGCCGCTCGCGCCGTTGGCCGATGGCGAATTGCGCGTGCGCAATCACTTCCTGTCGCTCGATCCGTACATGCGCGGACGCATGAACGACAGCAAGTCGTACGCGACGCCGCAGCCGCTGAACGAAGTGATGATCGGCGGCACGGTCGGTGAAGTGGTCGAGTCGAAGAATCCGAAGTTCGCGGTCGGCGACAAGGTCGTCGCGATGTTCGGCTGGCAGGAATACGGCACGTCGAACGGAGCCGGCGTGCAGAAAGTCGACGACACGCATGTGCCTCTATCGGCCTATGTGGGCCCGGTCGGCATGCCCGGCGTCACCGCATGGTACGGGCTGAACCGGATCATCGCGCCGAAAGCGGGCGAGACGGTGGTGGTCAGCGCGGCGAGCGGCGCGGTGGGCAGCGTGGTCGGTCAACTGGCGAAACTGGCCGGCGCGCGCGCGGTGGGTATTGCGGGCGGCGCGGACAAGTGTCGCTACGTGGTCGAGACGCTCGGCTTCGACGCATGCGTCGATTACAAGGCGGGCAATCTGTATCAGGAACTCAAGGCCGTGACGCCGGACGGCGTGGACGGCTACTTCGAGAACGTCGGCGGCGAAGTGCTCGACGTGACGCTCGCGCGCATGAACGCGTTCGGGCGCATTGCGTTGTGCGGATTCATCGCGGGCTATGATGGTCAGCCGATGCCGCTCAAGCATCCGTCCTTGATGCTCACGCAGCGGCTGCTCGTGCAAGGCTTCATCGTCAGCGAGCATATGGAAGTGTGGCCGGAAGCGCTCAAGCAACTCGGCACGCTGGTCGCGCAGAAGAAGCTGCAGTATCGCGAGACCATCGCGCAAGGGCTCGATGCGGCGCCCGAGGCGTTCATGGGACTGCTCAAAGGCAAGAACTTCGGCAAACAGCTGGTCAAGCTGATCTGAGCGCGGCAGCGCACGTGCAAGCCGCTACTCAACCCGGGAGTCAGACGATGTTCGAATTCGCAGGCAAGGTAGCGGTGATCACCGGGGCGGCCGGCGGCTTCGGCCAGGCGTTCGCGCAGAAGGGCGCGTCGCTCGGCATGAAGCTGGTGCTCGCCGATGTGAATCCCGCCGCGCTCGCGCGGACCGTCGACGCGTTGCGCGAGCGCGGCGCCGACGCGATTGGCGTGCCGACCGACGTGTCGGACGTGGCCCAGGTCGAAGCGCTTGCGCAAGCGGCGCTCGCCGCGTTCGGCAAGGTGCATCTGCTGTTCAACAACGCGGGCGTGGGCGCGGGCGGCTTCGTGTGGGAAAGCTCGGCAAACGACTGGTCGTGGGTGTTCGGCGTCAACGTGATGGGCGTCGCACACGGCGTGCGGGTCTTCACGCCGATCATGCTGGCGCAGAACGAGCCCGCGCATATCGTCAACACGGCGTCGGTCGCGGGCTTGTTGTCGCCGCCCGCGATGGGCGTCTACAACGCGTCGAAGCATGCGGTGGTGTCGTTGACCGAAACGCTTTATCACGACCTGCAACTCGCGCAAGCGCCGGTCGCGGGGACGGCGGCGGGAACGCAAGCGGCGGGGCGGCAGGTCGGCTGTTCGCTGTTGTGTCCGGCCTTCGTGCCGACCGGCATCGCCGACGCGGAACGCGTGCGTCCATCGGAGCTGCGCAACGCGGGCGCGCCGACCCGCTCGCAGATCGCCGCGGACAGGCAGTTGCATCGCGCGGTGCAGTCGGGCAAGCTGAGCGCCGCCGATGTCGCCGACATCACCTTCGAAGCGATTGCCGCGCGGCGCTTCTATGTCGTCACGCATCCCGGCATCATGGCGACGGTGAAGCTGCGGCACGAGGACATCGAGCAATTGCGCGATCCCACCGATCCGATGTCGCTCAAGCCCGAAGTGAAGAACGCGGGCTAGGCGCTCGAACCTGTCGCCGGCAGGCTGCGGCCGGCTCTTTCCAACCATCGGCGCGCATGCGCCACCCGATGCCCCACGCGCACCATGCCGTTGAATCCGAAGATCGAGCAGGTGCTCGACATGATCGCGCGGGCGAAGCGCCCGCAATACCATCAGATGAGCGCTCAACAGGCGCGCGCGTCGTATGAAATGAGCGCGCCGATCCTGGAGATCGCGAGCGCGCCGATGTTCACGCGGGAAGATCTGTCGATCCCGACCCGTGATGGCGCGGCGATTCGTGCGCGTCTTTATCAGGCGGTCGAGCCGAGTTGGGCGGAGCCCGCGCCGGCGCTCGCGTACTACCACGGCGGTGGCTTCACGGTAGGCAGTGTCGACACGCATGACGCGCTGTGCCGGATGTTCGCGCGCGACGGCCAATGCACGGTGTTGTCGGTTGATTACCGGCTCGCGCCGGAGCACAAATTTCCCACCGCGGTCGACGACGCTTTCGACGCGTTGACCTGGCTGCGCGAGCACGCCGCGGAATATGGCGTCGACGCGGACCGGCTGGCGGTCGGCGGCGATAGCGCGGGCGGCACGCTGGCGACGGTCTGCGCGCTGCTCGCACGCGACGCGGGCATTCGGCTCGCATCGCAATTGCTGATCTATCCGGGCACGACCGGCCATCAGCAAACCGATTCACACTCGCGCCTCGCGGACGGTTTCCTGCTGTCGGGCGACACGATCCAATGGTTCTTCGAGCAATACTTGCGCGACGAAAACGATCGCGATGACTGGCGTTTCGCGCCGCTCGACGGTCAGCGCGGCGCGCCCGATTTTCGCGGCGTCGCGCCGGCCTGGATCGCGACCGCAGAATACGATCCGTTAAGCGATGAGGGCGATGCGTACGCGGAGAAACTGCGCGCGCTGGGCAATCAGGTCACGCTCAGGCGCTATCCGGGCATGATCCACGAATTCTTCAAGATGGGCGGCTACGTGGCCGAGGTCGCGCATGCGCATGCGGATGCCGCGGCGGCTTTGCGCGCGGCGTTCAGGGTGGAGTAGCGGGGGTTTTCGTTTCAGCATGCTGGGTTCGGAGCGTTGGTTGCAGAGCATCGGAACAAGTCCAGACTACCGAACCACGCAACGCTCCTCACGCACGCTTCACGCAATCTCACGTTCGATGTTGAACGCGAAGCTGCGCTCGAAGTCACCCGGCCGCACGATCCGATGCGAGCCGTTGTCGTCGCTGCGCTCGGCAACGGCCACGCTGATCACTTCGCCATGCGCGCTCACGCGCAACGCGGTCGTGCCGCGCGTGCCGTAGTCCGGCGACTCGATGAACGCCGCCGACAACACCCGTTCACGTTCGAGCGGGATGCCGGTGGATGGCAATTCGTCGTCGCGCGCGACACGCGGGTCGCGCATCAGATCGATCAGACGTTCGAGCGGCGGCATCGCGTCGCGCGTGAGCAGCGTGCCCAGTTGCGTACGCTTGTTCACGAGTTTCGGCCACGCGGTATCGAGCACCGCGTTCGAGATGCCGTGCGTGCCGGGCGAGAGCAGCGCAGGCGCGCGATCCGCCCGGTTGCAATACCAGGCGAGTTCGCGGCGCGTCCAGTCGCCCACCAGCAGATTGAAACCGTTGTAGATGTCGCCGGTTCGCGCGACCTGTTGCAGATATGCGAGCGGGCTCTCGTGCGCGCTGTCGTCCGGATCACGTGCTGAACTGCTCAGCCAGTCGCTGACGAGGGTGCCGCGGGTCGGCGCATCGGCGCGCATTTCGTGCGGCGCGCGGTAATTGGTCAGCGCGGCGAAGCGGCCATCGCGCGACAGCCCGAGCCACGTGCCGCCGCCCAGCAGGTCGCGGCCCGCCAGCACGCCTGGCGCGTCGTGCCACCAGTTGATCGGCTCGGCCGTGCGGCGAAAGAATTCGTCGCGATTCGCGGCGAGCGTGAAAAGCGGGCCGTCGAGCGCGTCGGGCCGCCAGTCAAAAACGATCAGGCACATCGGGGAGCGTCTCCCGGTGAGAGCGTTGGCGTTGAAGAGGTCGGCAAAAAGCGGCGCCTGATTGCGCCGCTTCGCGTGGTCAAGGCGTCAAACCTCGGTCGGCAATCCGTAGGGCAGCGCGAGGAAGCGTAACGCCGGGCCATCGGCCGCGCCCAGATGCACCGAGCCGCTTTCGAGCGCCGCGAGCTTGGTCTCGACCAGCAGATCGACCCCGTCGCCTTGCGCCGACGCCGCGTTCACGATCATTCCGCACGGCTGGCCCGGATCGTCCGAATGGAACAGCTCCGTGCCGGGCCGCACGCTCGCCAGTTCGCCTTCCACGTTGGCGAGCGACGTGCGCCGCTTGATCGTGCCGCGATACTGGCTGCGCGCGACCACTTCCTGGCCGGGATAGCAGCCCTTGCGGAAATTCACCGCGCCGAGCACGTCGAAGTTGACCATCTGCGGCACGAATTGTTCGACCACCGGCTGTGTGATGCGCGGCTCGCCCGCGCGGATGTCGAGCCAGTCCCACACCGCCGGCGACACGCGCTTGAGTTTGTCGTCGAGCGAGGGCAGCAGCGCCTCGACCTGCGCCTTCGGGCCGATCCACAGATAGCGCAGCCGTTCCAGCGCATCCGGCACGCGAATCAGCGAGCCCGCCGTGCCGTCGACCTGCACGTGCACGCCGTCGGGCAGCGCGTCGAACACGCCGGACAGCGCGCGACGCACGTCGCCGGCAAGGCCGACCACGGCGAGTTCGCCGCTGGCGTCGACCAGCTTCGCCTTCGCGCGCAGGATGAACATCGAGAGCCGCTTCTGCGCTGCCGCCTGCACATCTTTGGACACCAGCAGGCGAATCGTGTCGCCGCTGCGCCACGTCAGAAACGAAGCCAGCAGACGGCCCTTCGCCGAGCAGTAGCCCGCAAGACGCGCGTGGGCGGCGTCCAGATGCTGGGTGTCGTTGGTCAGCTGGCCGTGCAGGAAGCTCGCCGCCTCGTCGCCAGTCGCGTCGATCACGCCGAATTGCGTGAGCGGCATGTAGGCGCCGTGATGGAGCACGGCATCGAATTCATCGGCCGACGGGCGCGGCAGCACGGCAAGCGAAGGTGTGCCGGACTGTGTAGCTGACGTGGTGCCTGAAGCGGTTGCGAGCGGTGTGTTCATGGATTCGTAGAACAGTCAATTCTGACTTTGGCTGAGGCAAACAAGCATTATATGCAGTCCAACCCTGCTAGGTTCCGCATAGCCCTACTTGCATGAGGTCTCTGCCAAGGCCCAAGGCTTATGCAGCAAGGGTTTGCAGGTTGTCCGCATCCGGTTGTGCCCAGATTGTGACCATGTTGGCGTGTTCTGCCGGATGGTCAGGCGCAAGATGAGCATACCGGAGAACGTGTTCATACTTCGCCCAGCACCCCAACTCCTCAGCCGATTCAGCGGCGTCCCTGCCTGAACGTGCCAGCTCGCCCACGTGCGGGGCACGTCCTGGAACCGGACGTTCTCGAGGCCATGCCCTCGAGCTTGAGCGCGTCTTCGTCCGTGATCGGGCCCGTTGAGTGTTCCGCAACATCCGGAGGCACGCTGAGTTATGGCGGTCTATCGACACCTGCACATGAGAACGTGGGACAACACAGAATTTCACTTGCCCTATCTGCTCATCGTAGAAACTGACAAACGCCAACTCACCCTTGCTCAAACGTATCCCGTGCAAATGGACATTGGACCGCCGGTTCCAGCCGCTGCGGCGGACGCTCGCAGAACGGTCCTACTGTGCCGAATCGGCCAGGACGGTCCCTCGGATTCCAGCGAAACGCCCTGCCGCAGTTTCCGGTGCTCTTACTTAAGCAATACTGGCACACACGTCTGCCATGTGTGGTGCTTTATCAAGCAGTCGTTGGAACGCGTGCGAGGGCGCATGGACAAGTCAGGTTTCCTCGCCGATCATAGCCTGATTGGTATGTCACAGATCCAGCGATGACCGACGATCTTACGACCTGGCTGGTACACATCGGCCTCGGTGAGCACGCTGCGAAGTTCGCCTCCGAAGGGATCGACTGGGACGTGCTCAGCGATCTTTCCGATGACGAGTTGAAGGAACTCGGCCTGACGCTTGGCGACCGCAAGCGGCTCGCCAAAGGTCTTGCGGGGCGCACGGGAATTCATCGGCGACCGTTTCAACGCGCGAACGAACGAAGTCAGCCGCCCCCCTCGGCCACGTCCACATCCGCCGACGCCGAGAGACGGCAGCTCACGGTGATGTTCGTCGATCTGATCGATTCGACAGGGCTTGCCGAGCGATTCGATCCCGAGGACATGCGAGGCCTGCTGGGCATCTACCATCAAGCCTGCGCCAGCGCGATCGAAGCGCATGAAGGTCACATCGCGCTTTACCTCGGTGACGGACTGCTCGTCTATTTCGGGTACCCGAATGCACACGAAGACGATGCCGTGCGCGCGGTACTTGCCGCGCTCGCCGTCGTTGCTGCGATGCGCGAGGCCAACGATCGCATCGAAGTCGAGCACGGCGTGCGCCTGCAGGTACGAATCGGCATCGAGACGGGGCTGGTCGTCGTTGGGGCAATCGGCGCCGGGTCCACGCTGGACCGCCAGGCGATCGTCGGAGAAGCGCCAATCGTTGCGGCAAGGCTGCAATCGCTCGCAGCGCCCGATGCAATCGTCGTGGGCCCGGCGACGCAACGCCTGATCGAAGGATCATTCCTGCTCGAAGACCTCGGTCGGCAAGAGCTGAAAGGCGTCTCCGGTCCGGTTAAGGTCCAGCGCGTGCTCGCGCAGGCGGATGCGGTTAACCGCTTCGAAGTCAAGGCAGCCCGCGGCATGACGCCGCTCATCGGACGGGCTGCGGAACTCGAGATGATCCGGCAGCGCTGGAAGCAGAGCGTCGATGGAGAAATGCGCTGCGTGCTGCTGATCGGCGAGCCGGGCATCGGAAAATCCCGTGTGCTCCGGGCATTCGGCGATAGCATCAGGGAAGACACCCATGCGGTCGTTTCGCTCCACTGTTCCCCGTACTATCGCAACAGCCCTTTCTGGCCGGTATTGCGCTGGTTACGTCGCGACTTTGGTCTCGGACCCGACGCGCCCAGCGCTTCGGATCTCGAACCGCTGCAGGCGGCAGTCGCACGACTCGGGGTCGATGTCGAAGAAATGGTTCTCGTGCTCAGAACCTTGCTCGGCATTCCGGCGGCCGGGCGCCATCCGGCGATCGACTCCTCATCGCCTTCATTCAAGCGGCGGACGCTCGACGTGCTTGTCACGATCGTCGAAAGATCGGCGCGCGTCCAGCCGTTATTCGTCGTCGTAGAGGACGCGCACTGGATCGATCCGTCTTCGCAGGAGTTTGTCCGGCTCCTGCTCGAGCGACTGGTGTCCGCTCCGCTGCTTGTGCTGCTCACCGCGCGGCCCGAGTTCGAACCAGGATGGGCCTACCCACATCTCATACAAGTCAATCTCGACCGCCTGTCGCGCAGCGATTCCATCGCGATGATCGAACGGCTGACCGATGGAAAGAGGCTACCGGCTCTCGTACTCGATCAGATCCTCTCCAAAACCGACGGTGTGCCGCTTTTTGTCGAGGAGCTAACCAAGACGGTTCTGCAGGGCGATCTGTTGCAGGATGCAGGCGTCAGCTACGAATTAAAGGGAACGCCACAGACAATTGCGATTCCGGATACGCTGCAGGGCTCGCTGTTGTCGCGGCTCGACCGGCTGGAGCCAATCGTCAAGGAAACTGCCCAGATCGCGGCCACTATGGGACGCGAGTTCGGCAGAAAGCTCCTCGGCCTGATTGCGTCGAAGCCCCAGAACGAATTACAGAAAACGCTTGACCACCTGGTCGCAGCGGAAATCATCGTTCCGGCCTCCGGCACGCTTGCGGGGGGAGATGCGTACCTGTTCCGGCATGCGTTGATCCAGGAAATCGCGTACCAATCGCTATTGCTTGCGCGCCGCCGCCAATACCATGCGCAGATCGCCATCGCTCTGGAGCAGCATTATCCCGAAGTCGCCGAACGGCAACCCGAACTGATCGCCCAGAACTTCGCTGCGGCCGAGCTGCCGGCGCGCGCAATCGGTTACTGGCAGCGTGCCGGAGAACGGGCGCTTGCGGGCGCGGCCTACGAAGAGGCTATCGCGCACGCGCAGCGCGGGCTCGAACTGCTCGACCGATGCGGTTACTGCGCTCAGGATCGGGCTACCCATCTGCTGTCCTTGCTACTGACGAGAGGCGGAGCGGAACTCAGGCTGGCGCGGCGCGAGGCGATTGCGACGTTCAGGCAGGGTGCCCAGATTGCCCGTGAACACAAGCTCCCGTTTTTTCTTGTGCAGGCGGCGTTGGGATTCGATACCGCCGAGACGTTCCTCGAAGGCTCCGGCACCGCGTCCATTTCATTGCTCAAGGAGGCGCTCACCCTGGTCGGTACGCAGGAGTCGGTCGAGCGTTGTCGCCTGTTGAGTCGGCTCGTCCGCACCGTTCACATGACGGGTGCGCGTGAACAAACTGACGAATTGGCATTGGAGGCCGTCGCCCTCGCCAGACGCCTGAACGACCTGCCGAGCCTCTTCGACGCATTGGTTTGCGAGATGATGCATGTCGGAGCTCGGCCATTGCCTGCAGAGAAGTTTGCCGAGCGCGAAAGCGTGTTGCAGGAGTTGAGCCGGATTGCCGAGGATCTCGGCGATGCGCACACCGTAGGTCATGCGTGCGCCCGATGTCTCGCCGGCTACCTGGAGATCGGCCAGGTGGAACGCTTCGAGAGCGCGCTGGAAAGGTATCGGCAAATCGCCGCCAGCGGGCAGCACTTCGTCGACAAGTGGTGTGTGACGGGTGCGCAGGCGATGCGGGCGATACTGGTCGGAGACTTCGCCGCGGCTGAGCACAAGGCGCGAGAGTCGCTCCAGATGGCGCAGACGGTCGACGCGACACTCGCAACGGGCGTCTACGGCATGCAGATGTTCACGATACGCCGCGAGCAAGGCCGGCTCGCCGAGGTGGCACCGCTCTTCAAGCGGTTCGTCGACGAACATTCCGGAAGCTCTGCGTGGCGGCCCGGGCTCATGCTGATCTGCAGCGATCTCGGCTTCGAAGCGCAAGCCCGCGACAATCTCGATCGCCTCGTGGAATCGGAATTCGGCATCCCCGTGGACAGCAAGCGGCTCATTACGCTGGCGTATCTGGCGGAAGTTGCAGCGCGGCTCCAGGACGTCGAGCACGCTGAGCAGATCTATGCGCTTCTTCTGCCGTTTCGGGACCAGGTTGTCACCGTTCCTGTTTTTACGCTGTGCTGCGGGTCGGCGGCGCGTTATCTCGGCATGCTAGCCCGTGCGCTGGGCGATTGGTCCGCTGCCGAGGAGCATTTCGAATATGGGCTGCGCATAGACGAGCGCCTGCGCGCGTGGCCCTGGCTTGCGCATGGCAGGCACGAATACGCACTCATGCTGGCAGCGCGCAACGGAGTCGACGATAGAGAACGAGCACAGCATCTGCTCGCCGAGGCCATAGCTGCAGCGAAAGAACTAAAGATGTTTGCGCTCGTCGAGCGCATTGCCGGCGCTCAGGCCAGCGCGTCGCTCAGACTCTAACGCGGCCGATCGCAGGATCCGCAGCACAACGAAGCAGCTACCATTGAGGAGAAGCTCATGCCACGTTTTATGATTGAACGAAACTTCGCGGAACAGCTCGAGGTCACCAGCGAAAGTGCGGACGCTCTCAGGCGGATCAACGACGAAGAGGGCGTCGAGTGGCTTTTTTCGTTCCTCAGTGCGGACAAGAAGAAGACATATTGTCTATATGAGGCGCCCAACGCCGAAGCAATCCGCGCGGCCGCACGCCGGGCGAACCTGCCGGCTGATGTGATCATCGAGGTGAGCGACTTACGGCCGGAAATGTTCAATTAGGCCGCCGTGACAACTTACCTAAGACCAGCCGGGTTGAGCGTTGAGGTGTTGGGGACCGAAAGGCGGAAAGGCCTCGGCCATTTCCGCCGTTGAGCAGGCGTGCGTGTCACCAAGTCAGGCCAGCGCTTCATGATCGAGGAAGCAACACTGTGGCAACTTCTCGATGCGGAAGGCAAATTGCGCGGCCAGGCAGTTGTCATCCCGCGCACGCGCGACATTTGATCGCGCATACCA
>Ga0310811_10014512_pt1 | contig 10276 bp, 10 predicted proteins | sample YCmetagenome_FD_207642 | JGI IMG/M metagenome (GOLD analysis project Ga0310811, IMG submission 207642) | Soil microbial communities from experimental microcosm in Duke University, North Carolina, United States - YC | ecosystem: Engineered > Artificial ecosystem > Soil microcosm > Unclassified ... | reverse complement strand
AGAAGCCGAGCAACGTAAGGCCGCACTCGACCGCCCCGGCCCCGCTGCCGGGCGCGGGCAGCGTCGGCCAGTCGCGCCGCGCGAGCGCCAGTACCCGCAGACCGTCCGCGGCCATGGCGGCCACGCTGGCGAGCAATGCCGTACGGTCGAAGCTGGCGTCGGCGCCGGCGCCGCTTGCGATCGCCGTACACCGCTCGACCACCGCCTCGGGTGCTCCCTTCGTGTATGCGACGAAACCGCCGGCGACACGATGGATCGTCGTCATGCGTTTGCGCTCTGAGTCGAACGCAAACTCCATGCAACGCGGCATCGACGCTTCCAGGCGGCGCCTGTCGAAGCCTGCGTCGGCGGCCGCGCGCCACAGCGCGACTTCGGTCGGGTCTCCTGCCAGCTCGCCGCGATTGTCGTAAGTCGCGTCGTTGCTGAGCGCGGCAGCGGTCAACAGCTGCGCGCTGACACCGCCGCGAGCGGCCGCTTCCAGCGGGGTTCGGCCGCCGCCGCACGGGTACAGCTCAATGACTCGCATCTGGTTGCGGGTAAGCGTGCCTGTCTTGTCGGTGCAGACGTAGCTTACCGACCCGAGCGTCTCGACCGCAGGTAACCGGCGCACGAGCGCATTGCGTCGGGCCATGTTGTGGGCGCCAAGCGCAAGCATGACAGTGACGACGGTCGGCAGCGCTTCCGGAATGGCCGCGACGGCGAGACTCATCGCCGTTAGCAACATCAGCAGCGTCGCTTCACCGCGCAGCACGCCTGCGGCGAAGATTGCCGCGCATGCGACCAGAATGCCGGCGGCGAGCTGCCTGCCGAAGACGGCAAGACGCTTTTGCAGTGGCGTGGCCAGCTGCGGCGCCTGCGCCAGCAACGTCGCGATATGCCCCATTTCGGTGTTCATGCCTGTCGCGACCACGATGCCTCGCGCGCGACCATATGTGACCAACGTGCCTCTGAAGGCCATATTGGTCCGCTCGGCAAGCGGCAGCCTTGCGTCGTCGAGCGGCGCGGTGTGTTTGTCGACCGGCACGGCTTCACCGGTCAGGGGGGCCTCGTCGACTCTCAGTTGCGGTGCCTCGATCAGGCGCACATCAGCCGGCACCGCGCCGCCGGCTTCCAGCAGCACGAGATCGCCCGGTACCAGCACGGCAGCGGGAATCACCGAGCGCTCACCGCCGCGCACGACAATCGCCTGTAGCGCTGCGAGCCGCCTGAGTTCGACCAGCGCCCGTTCGGCGCGCAAATCCTGCACAAAACCGATCGCCGCATTCAGCATCACGATGGCGACGATGACCAACGCGTCTTCGATGTCGCCGAAGATGCCCGACAGAATCGCCACTGCGGCGAGCACCAGAATCATGAAGTCGCGAAACTGCGCCACCAGCATGGCCATGAGGCCACGCCGCGTTGCCTCGGCGAGCTGGTTGGGACCGTATCGGTGAAGACGGCGCACTGCCTCGTCGTGGCCGAGGCCGCTCGCCGGATCCGAACCGAAGTGCCGTGCAACGGTCTGAGCGTCTTGCGTGTGCCAAAGCACGCCGATCGTTTCCGGGGTCGCGGACCTTGCGGCACGGCCGGGCAGATCGGCATTCATGGCCGGCGTGGTGCCGGACAGTTGCTGCAAAGCCGCGTGACCCCGTGACGATCCGGATCGTCCCACACGAAGTGCACGTCGACGCCCTGCCTGCCGCGCACCGTGACCTGTCTCATTTCGCCGATTTGCCGGTCGCGTGCCGTGATCCGGTAGCGTCCTGCAGGCACCCGGACGAACAGGAATGGCCCGTCGGTGCGTACTCCGAGGACCGTGCGCTCGCCAGACGAAATCGTGACGTCGACATCGGAGAGATACTGTCCGGACCTGGACGCAAAGCTAATGCGCAGGTTGTAGCTGGGCGCGGTCTGCCGAAACGCGCGGACCTCATCCTCACCAATGCCCCCGGTGATGTAGGCGACGCCGTCACGTTCGAGCGGCCTGGGCGGCGTCTGCGCCGACGCCGGTGCACTCGCGAAGATGCAGCAGGCGAAACCCGCAGCGAGTATGCGATCGGCGATGCTGGACATAGAGGGCCTCCATGGTTGCCTGGGCCGCGTGGACGATTGCGCGAAGTGTCGCCTTCAAGCGAAGCATGACCTGCCCGCGGCCAGGTGTAATTGACGTGTGTCAATGGCAGCCAGCTCGCTCATTCGGCATGCACAGGGCCAAGCTATGTCCACGATCACCGAGCTGAACAGGCTGCGGCGGCAAGCGCCGGGTTTTGCCCAGATACGCTTGTCTATGCGCTCCTGCCGGTCACGCGGCGTCCGTCAGCGCATGAAACAGCTCATTCTCCTGCGTACAGTGCAAGCGCACGATCGCGTCGAGGCCATACAGGATGCGCTGCAGTTCCCGCAAACGCTCGGGATCGGGCGCGGTGACGGGAAGTTCGGCTGCCATCCTTCCCAGCACATCGATCAGCCGGAATATCTCGCGATGCATTGTGCTCATCGTCGCCAGCGGATCGTCGCCGCCAATCAGCTGGGTCAATTCTGGATAGATTTCCTGGTCATCACGCCGCTCGTGGACAACGAGTTCCCGGTTCAGCGCTTCGTGCAGATCCGCAACAGCGCCGGCGATCAATGTCGCGGGCAGCGTGGGCAAGTCGTCGGCGAGGCCCCGGATCCGGTCCATCAACGGCTCGAGTTCGGTGTGCCCTGCCTGCAGGCGAGCAGCGTCGGCGGCAGGTAGCCGCCCTTGCACGGTGATCGCCACGCGCAGTACCCTCAGCGCGTTCAGGATCACGGCGACATCGATCGCCTCCTGCAGCAACGCCCCCCATAACGGCGGCAGATAGCCAGCGGCTGCAACCAGCATGGCGACAATCGACAGGCCGATACCTGCCGATACACTTTGCAACGCGATTCGCCGGGTCTGTCGCGCCACGCGCACGGCATCGACGAGCCGGTCGAGCCGGTCCACCAGCAACACGATGTCGGCGGCTTCCGAGGCCGCTGCAGCACCGCTCGCACCCATGGCCACGCCGACGTCGGCCGCGGCGAGCGCGGGCGCATCGTTGATGCCGTCGCCAACCATCACGACGATCCCTTCCTTGCGCGCGGCTTCGATTGCCACGAGCTTGTCGGCTGGCGTCTGCCCGGCGCGCACATCCGCCACGCCGAGCATCGCGCCGAGCGTTTGCGCGACTTCACGTCGATCGCCGGTCAGCATCACAAGCCGCACGATGCCTTCCTGACGCAACATACGCAATGCGCGTGGTGTGTCGAGGCGGACTTCGTCGGCAAGCTGGATGGCGCCCACCATCACACCGTTGACCCCGACGAACACCGCAGCAGCGCCTTCGTGGCCGATCCTGCGCAGAAATACCGTACTCCATGCAGGCGGCGCCGTCGTGGCGCCGACATATGCAAACGAACCGATCGCGACCTGCTTTCCTTCGACTTCCCCCGTCACGCCCTCGCCCGGACGCTCGATCACGCGACACGGCTCCGCGAGCCGCATATGGCGGTTGCGCGCCGCGACGGTCAGCGCCGCCGAAACGACATGGGCCGACGCCTGCGCGAGCGAGGCCGCGAGCCGCAGTACGTCGTCGGCGCGTTCGCCCGGCGCAGTCTCGATCGCCGCGACACGCGCGCGACCGCTGGTCAGGGTGCCTGTCTTGTCGAAAAACAGCGTGCCGGCGCGGCCGAGCTGCTCGAGCGCACCGCCGCGCCTGACAATCACGCCGCGCTTCGCGCAACGCGAAATGCCCGACACGATGGCCACCGGCACGGCCAGAATCAACGGACACGGCGTCGCAACGACCAGCACGGCAAGCACGCGCATTACATCGTGTGTGACCGCCCAGCTTGCCGCGGCAAGCACCAGCGTCGCGAGCACGAAGCCGAGCGCATAGCGGTCGGCGAGGCGCGCGGCCGGACTGCGTTCGCGCCGCGCGGCTTCGACCATCCGCACGATGCCTGCAAAGGTGCTGTCGCAGGCGCTGGCTGCCGCGATCATCTCGAACGCGGCGCCTGCATTCAGCACGCCGCTGCGCAGCGGCTCACCCGGCGTGCGCAACTGGATGGCAGGCTCGCCTGTCAACGCGGATTCATCGAGCTGCGCATGGCCCGCGAGCGAACCGTCGACCGGCACCGTATCGCCGGCGCGGACCAGCAGGCGGTCTCCTGCGACGATCGTATCAAGATCCACCCGATGCCATTCGCCGCCCTGATAGCGGGTCGCCTCGCGCGGCGCATGGCGCAGCAAGGCGGTGATCTCGCGCTGTGCACGTTGTTCGGCGAAGCGTTCGAGCGCGCGTCCGCTTGCCAGCATCAGGGCGATGACCGCCGCCGTAAGCGATTCCCCAACGCTCATCGCAAGCGCGATGGCAAGCCACGCGAGCAGATCGATACCGGCCTCGCGCCGCTTTAGCGACTGAACGATGGCGACCGATAGCGCCAGCAGAACCGGCAGTACGCCCGCGCTCCAGACCAGCCGCGCGGCCGGCTCGTAGCCCAGCGCGAGACAAAGCAGTCCAACGACCAGCGTGCTTGCCGCCAGGCACAATAGCCACGCATCAGCGGCGCGCATGCTCAGGGGCTGGCTTCAGTGGCCGTACCGGCACGCCGGACAGACGCGCGACGCGCCACACCGCCCAGCGGCCAGCCGGTAAAACCGCGCCGCCCATGGGCGCCGACCACCAGCGGTTCGGCATGCCTGCGCGCTGCCTCACGCACCAGCGCATGCGCCACATCGTAGTTGATGGGGCGGGTCGACAGCAGCGCGGTCCTGGGGCATTCTGACAATGCGCGAAGATCGTCGCCGCGTGGCCAAGCGCACGTTCGCCTTCAGCAACGTAGACCCTTTCCAGCAGCGCGACCGGCGCGATGTCGAACAGCCGTACCGCGCGGTCGACGACGCAGGCAGCAAGCAGCTCGGTTTGCAGCGCGGCGAACTGCGCGCCGCAGCGCAACGCATGCAGCGACGCGGGGCTGCCGTCGAGTGCAGACATGATCCTCCCGGGCGGCCCGGCGGTGCGGCGCTCAAAGCGCTCCGGCACGATCAGCATCGAACAATGCGCGTGGCGCGTGACCAGCTGCGACACGCTCGTATCCAGCCAACGCAGCACGCCGTGCCGCTGCCGCGCGCCGAGCGCGAGCAACCGTACGCGGCGGGCGTGCGCGTCGGCGATCAGCCGGTCGGCGACAATCGCGCCCTCGCGCGACAGGTCGATCAGACGCGCATCGACCTGCGTACCGTTCGCGCTGACCGTGCCGGCCGCCCGTTCCAGCGCGTCGCGCGCATCGCGCCGCAGTTTTTCGCGGGCAGCGTCGAGCGCGGCATCGACGAAATGCAGTTGCGGCTTCAGCACGCGTGGATTTTCGACGGCGCGGACCACCGAAACGTGCATGTCCGGCCGCAGCAGATCGCGCACGTAAGCGGCAAGAGACCCGGAGGCGGGCGACGAATCGACGGCCAGCTCCACTCGTGTAATCGCCTGGGCGGATACGGGGGCTGCTGCAAGCTCGCTCATGACCTGCTCCTCCAGTGCGTCCGCCGCGCGGCCCGTGCGCGAGCGGTTGCCGATTCGTACCGGACCGGCCTAGAGACCCGCGACGCCCCCATTCGCTGCAAGCGCGGGCGGATAGGGGATGGCGCATCAATGGTCGAACCACGCGGGCACGACAACCTTGATCGACATCAAACGGCGCCGGATTCGTTGCACCAGGCCTACCTCGGGCAAATCCGCGCAGGCCGGCGCAAAGCGGCTCGCCTGCGCGCGCTGCGTCGATCCTGCCGAGCGCCCCGATAATGCGCAGTGCGGACGGAAGATCCAGTTGGAGGCCGCCCACTGTGTGCGGCACGAACATCCGGAATATGCCAATCGTCTTGAGCGATTCCATCAGCGTATCGGGAAGACGCCGCGTCCATTCGATCTCGACGGCACGGACGGTCATTTCCGGTTCCCAAGCCTTGATCCCGGCTAGCAGCTCACGTGCTTCCGGGTCGATCTGATTTGTCATCTCGCAAATAGGCGCACAGCATCCGAAGCCCGACCTGAAGGTAGGTTGAAGACCCGTGCGCCAAATCTTGCGACGGCTCGCACGAAAAAGCGCACCGTTCCTGTTACGGTTGGACATGCCCGGATGGAAGGCATGCGCGCGAACTCTGCACAGACCAACCTACAGAGGCAACTCGAGTACCGCTTCGAACCCGCCTGGCTCTCCCGACGCGAGCCTTAGACTGCCGCCATGCTGGGCGGCAATCTGATTCGCGATTGCCAGCCCCAGACCTGCGCCCGCGACCTTGTCCTTGTACTGCGGCCCCCGTCGGAATGGCTGCACCAGATTCCCAAGCAATCCGGCCGGTACACCGGGCCCCTCGTCAGTCACAGCAACACACACGCATCGACCATCCGACCAGGTGCGTACGCCAAGCCCTTTCTTTCCGTAGGTCACCGCGTTTTGCATGAGATTCATCAGGAGTCTTAGCATCCCGACCGGACGATAACGAGCAAGCGGAAGAGGCTTCAGGACATAATGAAAGTCGTGTCCGAGGCCTGCGAAGTCACCTACCAGTTGCTGGACCAGTTCATTCAGATTTCCGGTCACCGCCTCTTCATCGTGCGTTCCACGAGCGAAGTCAATAAACTGGCCGACGATCGCGTCGATGTCGTCGATAAAGCGTTCCGCCGACGCCAGATCGGTACCCCCCCGGTCATTCATGGCGATTGCAAGCCTTAGCTTTGTGAGCGGTGTTCTGATGTCGTGAGAAATTCCCGCAAGCATCATTGTCCGGGCCGCCTCGTTGTCTGCGAGGCGTCGGATCATGCCATTGAAGACCTCGGCTACCGTCGCGATTTCGGTGGGTCCTTCCACTGGAATCGGCGCCGGACGGCCCCCGTCACCGAGATGTTGTGCGGCCTCGACAAGGTGCTTTAATGGGCGGTTTATTCTCCGGTGCAACGCATAGGCTGCGAGCGTTGCAATAGACGCCAGTGCTACCGACAGCGCGATCGCGGCCGACATCCCTTCATAGCGTGTATCCGGAACGCCTGACAGTGAGGATAGCGTGACCCAGTAACGCTTATCCGCAATATGTACCTGAGCCCAAAGACGATGCTCGGCGGCCGATTGAACGCGCAATTCGATGTCTTCAGGCAGATTTCGTATCAGTTCATTCATGAACCAACGCGCTTCCAGGCCTTGGATCGGGCCGTATAACGGTGCGTGCGCGACTTCGCTCGCGCCGGCAGGCACGTGGTTCCGTCCATCGAACCATTGCACGTATTGTTCGCGCTGCGTCTGCGGTACGTGCCGAAGCAACTGGTCGATCGTCGTCACTTGCGATGCCATCAACGACGCCGCTTCTGCGATACGTGGCCGCTGTACGAACAGCATGAATACAATGACCGCGGAGATCTGGCTGACGATGACAAGCGCCACAAGAAGGGCGACATTGCGACCAAACAGGGACCGGTACCACGCGCACTTCGTCATGGCATAACATCTGCAATCAGCATGTACCCCAAACCCCAAACTGTCTTGATGTGCCTTGGCCTCGATGGATCGTCTTCGATGATCTGCCTTAGCCTCAGAACCTGCACGTCCACACTGCGCCCCGACGCCTCGTAGTCGCGCCCTCTCGCGCGAACCAGCAGAATTTCGCGACTTACTGCGCGGTTCGGGGTCGCCGCGAGCGCCTCGAGCAACCTCGCCTCCGCCGTGTTCAGGTAGACGGGGGCACCGTCCTTCGTGAGTTGGCGTAACGCCAAATCAAAGTAAAATCGGCCAAAAACCAGGTTCCGTTTCCCATTGAACGCCTCACTCCCAAACCGGGTCTGCCTTCTGAGGATGGCGCGCATGCGAGCGATCAGTTCGCGCGGTAGAAATGGCTTTGCCAGATAGTCGTCGGCGCCGGTCTCAAGTCCGATAACCCTGTCGACGGGATCGCCGCGAGCCGTGAGCATCAGGATCGGGATCGTCTGCCCCTCTGTACGCAGGCGTTTGCACACGGACAATCCATCCTCAGGCTCCATCGCAATATCGAGTATCAGAAGGTCAAATGGCTCGCGCTCGAGTTTTCTGTACAGCCGGCCGCTATCGCCAACGGTACGTACATCAAATCCTTGTGACGTAAGAAATCTCTGCAACATGTTGCGCAGTTCCGCTTCATCATCCAGCACGATTATTCGGGTGGCACGCCCGGACTGCGGGCCGCACTCAGAGTCTGTCTTCATCCCCATGGACGGTTTATCGATTTCAGACGTGCTTGAGCCTGGTGTCTGGAGTCACGATATCCGTAGTGGTGACATAGCCTTTGCCACCGCGGCCCATCTGCGTGAAGTATTGCGCAATACCACGGGCGGTAATCGCCGCAAACACAACGCACGCATCGAATCGCTTCATCAGATTTTTCTCCGTTAATTGATTGGCCGAGTACAAGTCTAACAACGCAAAGGATTGACTCTCAGAAAGAAATTATGTCAATCGATGTCACGGGTACGCGAAACTTCCTGACATAACTTCAGAACAACTATCTCCACATCATCGAACTATATTGCCCCGTGTCCGGTGCAGGATCGCTGCTGGATGGCAGGCGCCAGACGCACCTAACTCCAAACCTTTCGATGAGACGACATCATGTCCAGAACGCTTTCTCTATGTATGGCGAGCTGCGCGCTCGCAACACTCACGCTCTCCGGGCCTGCGATGGCCGGTGTAACGGTGGGTGTTGCGGTCGCAGGCCCTGTGGCCGTTGCCCCGCCGGCAGTGGTGATCGCACCTGCGCCGGCACCGGTGATTGTCCCCACGCCTGTAATCGCAGCGCCCGTCATGGCAGCGCCCGTTGTCGTCGGACCCGCTGTCGCTGTCGCGCCATCGGTTGTGGTCGGCTTTCATAGCGGCGCGGGGTATTACAACTATGGATACGGACACGCGTACTACGGCCACAGCAGCGGCTACTACTACGGATACCACCACTGACTGCGAACGACCGACTCCATGATCAATTCGGTTGCGCACAAACTCTTGTGCAAAGCACGCTGCCTGCTCGACTCTCTGGGGAAGCGATTCCCGAGCGCGCTGTCATGCACTGCATTTGCGCTCTGCTGGACGACGTTGCTCGGGCTGGCCATTTCATCGATCGAAGGGTGCACGCCTAATCCGATCCACGATGCGCAGCTTGTACGAATCCACGCTATCGCGACTCCGACGGCGGACCTTCCGCGCAAATGCGTAGCGCAATACAGCGCGTTACTCGATCTCGCGAGTCTTGCAAGAAGCTACGGCCCGTCATCAGGGATATTCATCGACGCGTTGGGCCAGATGGCCGATGCACTGGACGAATGTTTGTCGGAGGGCGGCGGGGAAAGTCGCGAGGGCCTCTATCGGATGAGCGACAGCATGGATCAGCGAAAGCCGATGGGCCTGCCACCCAGATCGATCGTCCGGCCGCGGACATTGCCCCATGAATAGCTTCACGGGACGTCGCCCATACGGCGCGCCGCCTACTTACACGGATTACGAAGATGAATCTTCAATCGGCAATAGCAGCCGCCCTTCGTCGCAGCCGGGTCGCGTGGTCGACCTGCGTGCTGACACTTTCTCTGGCGGCGTGCGGCGAAGCAGGCGTGAATCGCAGCACACCAGTGTCGCGCGCGGGCATGGAGCGCCCGCAGGAGGTAATGGTCTATGCGTTTGATGTGGATCCGGAGCTGGTCCAAACCGATCATGGCGTCGTGGAAACGTTCAAGGCATCGGCTCAAGGCCAGTCGGGCACCGCCAGACAACTAACGCTTGCCTCCCAGGTGCAGGCCGCGGTGGCTGACGAAATCGTCAAGGAACTGCTCGCCAAGGGTGTGTCCGCCAGGCGGTTGAGCGACCCTCCACCCGTGGGCATGAATGTTCTGATCGTTAAAGGCAGCTTTGAGAAGGTTGACGCGGGTAATCGCGCTAGCCGGCTGGTGATTGGGCTGGGTGCGGGAAAGAGCCAGATATCTGCCTCGGTACTGATCTGGTATCAGGCCGCCAACGGCGAATTGACCTTGATAGATTCGACCCAAACGTCGCAAAACAGCGGACATATGCCAGGAATGGCGGAGACGCTGGGGGTGGGTGCGGTTGCGGGACGGCTTGTTGAGTCGGCTGCGGTGGGCGGCGTCATCCACGGCACGTCTGAAGCGCTGCGCGCAAGCCCGGTCGAGGATGCAAAGAGAGTGGCCGACCGGATTGCAAAACACATCGTGCAGCTCGATCGCGCTGAGGGGTGGCAGGCGGTTACGCACATCAAATGAAACGTCTGGTA
>Ga0310811_10014511_pt1 | contig 10277 bp, 18 predicted proteins | sample YCmetagenome_FD_207642 | JGI IMG/M metagenome (GOLD analysis project Ga0310811, IMG submission 207642) | Soil microbial communities from experimental microcosm in Duke University, North Carolina, United States - YC | ecosystem: Engineered > Artificial ecosystem > Soil microcosm > Unclassified ... | reverse complement strand
AGCGGCTCGGTCATCCCTCGGCGGTACATGAATGGCGTTCGGGTCATGCCGCGCGGCAGGAAATATGTCACGCGACCGCATTCCCGCCAGCCTAGGGCGTGCAAGCCTTTCAGCGCCTCCGGCCGATCGATTTGTCCGAGCGTGAAGGCGTGACGGCGGCCCCTTTCCCGCGCTTCGCGCAACATGGTGCTGAGCACCAGAGCGTGCAGTCCCTTTCCTCGGAACGACTCCACCGTCATGGCATCAGTCGTGTATATCTCGCTAGGCCGTAGCTTGATCGGATGTCCGGGCAACGCATCCCCCCAGCTGAAGCAAGTCCAGTTGACGTGGGCAATTCGGCCATCGACCATCGCGATGTAACAGAGTTCGCCGCGACGCAACCGATCCAGGTAATGCTCTCGGGCTGACCGATCCTGCGGGCTCCTTCCGAGCCACAGCCATGGATCGTCCACATAGAGATCACATACGAATTCCAGGTCGGTTTCGGCCGCGAGCCTGATCGATGCTCCAAGTCGATTCTCAGGGCTCGCAATGGCATCTGCTAGGGAACGCTCGAATAACAGCGCGCTGGTCAGTTCGCCGAATATGGAGACGGCAGAGCGTGCCCACTTCATTCGGCAGCCGGCTGATTCATCGCATTAAGGGCAGCCACCGATCTGTTTGGGCTCTCCCTAACATGCGCCTGGCGGCCCTCAGATCTGCCGCATCGTGGTCTTCCGTGAATCACTTAGACACCGCCGTGGCACGGCCACCGCCCTCGCTCGGTCCGGCTCCCGCGGGCTGCACCAATTGTCTGGATCTTGGAATCCGATGGAGAACTTGGAGCCGATCCATTGCCGGGCCACAGCGATCCCGATCGGCATCGGGAAGCTTCTTGAGGGCGAAATCCACGGGCTGTGGTGTGAATTCGACGGTTGAAAGAGGCATGCGCCTTCCCTGAGACGGTCGCGAATTTTAGGCCATGACGCGGTCCGCTTGAAAGACCATCCGATGCCCGGTGCGCGCCTGTTTGTAGCTTCGACCGAACTTCGAACAGCCGAGGCAATCGCTTTCATTGTTCCTTCGGAGAGCCGCCTCGACCGTGCCCTCTTGCGCGCTGTGGCGCGCGCCAACCATTGGCGCGAGCTTCTGGAATCTGGAACGGCCCGATCGGCATATGATCTTGCCCGCCGTGAAGGCTGCCGCGTGAGCTATGTTCAGCGGCACTTGCCGCTCGCCTTCCTGGCGCCAGATACGCGCTAAACCGAATCCCCCTCCCCGATGCCCCCAAGAGGGCATACGCCACGCGCCAGCAGCTGAAAGCTTCCATCTGCGCTGGCGATACGGAATCTTCCGCTGGCATGACGGCCAGTTGCAACCCAGCAACCATTGCATCTATCCTTCCTATGGGGACAGGGAGAAGGGGGACACGTGGCGAAAACGAAGAGACCCACCGAGCCGGGTATCTGCTCAGGCGCTCTGCGCGGGGCAGTTATTGCCCCGCCTCGCCGGCGACTCGCCTTATCGACTTAGGGTGAGCGATAAACGCTCGGATTTCGAAACACTCGCGAACCAAATTCGCGATGACGGGCTAGACGGCACTTTTACCTTAACCGATGTAGTTGCCCCATCGTAGCGGGAAAGCGAGCCCGCCTCGCTGGAGGTAACAGGCATCTATCAACCGCGAATGTAAGATGGCATTGCCGCTGACAACGACGTATCTGCGTCACCGTATAAGCATCGAACCGTTTGAGTGGGGCTATTTGGCCAAGATCATCGAGCCAGACTCGGATCATGAACTGGTTACTGTTGGCTCATCGGCCATCGGGGCACTAGAGAATGCATTTGAGTTTATCGACGCACGCTTGAATGCGGCGAAGGAAAACTCCCTGCCGCACGGCCGCGTAGGGATTGGAAGCTGAGGCAACTCAAGTGGAGGCCGCGACCAATAGGCTGAAGCCCAGTTTAACGCTTCTTCTTGCCCTTCTCGGGCTTGGCGCACGGCTTACTTTCCGAGGGTATTAGGGTCCCGAGGTGCTCGGTTCGCACTCCCAGACGGCTTCTTTGCCGCGATGGAGGCCATGAGTTGGTACCTCTTGGCCACCTTGACCATGAGCGCACGGGCCTCCGCGCTCGTCATCGCCTCGGCCTGAGCGCGCGCATCAGCAGCCTTCTTCTCCCAATAGCGAGAAGGCCGGTTCCCAACCACATTCATCAGAACCCCCATCAGCACGTCCCAACAGTGCTGCGGCTAGAGTGGTACAGCATAGTTATTTCGAATGTGGCATTCGCCACACGACGGGTGCGGGTATTGCCGCGCGCATCGAAGCGACGGCGGAGGCAGGCGGTATCGCCATCTCACGGCAAGTCCATGATCAAGTGCGCGATAAGCTTGGCTTCGGGTTTGAAGACAAAGGCGACGTCCCGTTAAAAAATCGGGTCCGGCCCGTCCATGTCTTCACGTTGACTGTGTCCAAGACGCAAACTATGAGCCCCACGCTCGCCCTCCCCGACAAACCGTCAATCGCGGTTCTGCCGTTTCAGAACATGTCTGGCGATCCCGAGCAGGAATATTTTGCCGATGGTATCGTCGAAGACATCATCACTGCTTTGTCGCGCTTCAAGTCGCTGTTCGTGATCGCCCGCAACAGTTCGTTCACCTACAAAGGCAAGACCGTAGACATCAGGCAGGTCGGCCGCGAGCTTGGGGTTCGGTACGTAATGGAAGGCAGCGTCCGAAAGGCCGCTGATCGGGTGCGTATCACCGGCCAGCTAATCGACGCTACCAGCGGAGGGCACCTTTGGGCGGATCGGTTTGATAGTGCATTGGAAGACGTCTTCGAATTGCAGGATCGTGTAGGATTGCGAAGCTTGACCTCGCGAGCCTTGGCAGCGGCCAGAGCCGCCAAGAGCCTTCCGCTCAGCCTGACTGACACGGCGAGGATACCGATCGTCAGGGTATTGGCTTCCGGCTTCCGGCATGTCTGCGGCGACTACGGCACCTCGCTACCTCGCAACGTCAGGAGGAAGACAGAATTGCGGGATAGGCGATCGAGCTCGACCACAACGAAGATGGCTCCAGTCGCCTTGCAGCGACCTAGGGCAGCCTGAAGCTGCTGCCGGTCCCGCTTGCCGCTTTCCATCTCGACAAACTCGGGCGCAATGATCTTGCCAGCCCACGACTCCACGAAAGCCTGCACGGTCTCTGGCACCGGCAAGCAGGGAGATTCGCATTTCCAAAAGTGCGACAGGCCGGTCCGCGAAACATCGACAAACGGTGCAGCAGTTCGGTGTCGCACTCGGTGCTAAACTGCTGTACTCATTGCTATTGTGCAGCCCGCCTCGGAATCGCACTAACGGGCCGAGGGCGGGAGGGGTGATTTCCGAGCTCGAAACCCAGCTCTTCGCCTCCTTCGTGCTGCGGGGTGTTCTCAGCAATGTTCGATCTATATGAACTCTCAATTTGCAGCCCCAAGGTTGAGCCCGCTTTCGGCCTCACGTGAAAGACGGGCTGGGGATCTGAGAACCGATCTTATGGAAAGCGGTGCTCGGCAGGATAACGCTCTTGGCCGAGGCACTCGACACCATGCCTAGGCGCAGGATGAATGATCAACGGGACGCAAACCGCAAACGCGCCGCGCGTAGTGCAGGGCAGCTGCTGACGATCCATGCGCACGCCCTTCAGATCGTGTTCCAATGCGTGGTGTAGCTGGCGGTAGCAAGGCCGCGAGCGAGCGCGCTGTTTGCTAGCGCCGTAGCGAGGGAGAGCTCGCGGCGGTCAGCGGCGATTTCCGGGTCAGGGTCGGGTTGCGAAGGCCAACTCTTGACTAAGGACACCACCGATGACCGATCCAATGATGGACTTGCGCTCACTCGTGGAGAAGGCCCCGGACGCCGTCTGTTGCGCGAGATGATCGCCTTTGCTGCCGGGCGGCTGATGGAACTCGAGGATGGCGCTCTGATCGGTGCGGCACACGGCGAGAAGAGTTCGAACCGGCTGTTGCAGCGCAACGGCTATCACGAACGGGACTGGGAGACGCGTGCCGGGACAGTCGAGCTGCGCATCCCCAAGCTGCGTCGTGGCAGAACGCTTCGTCATAGCGACTGGTGAGCATTTATCTCTCCTCGCTTTCCCTGTGTGCCTCCTGCCAGAACTCCATGCATTCCGATCTCTCGAAGACGCGCCGAACGGCTTGAGCATGCCAGCCGCCATGGGAGATTGGCACGGCGCGTGTGACGTTAAGGTGAGTGGCGATCGCTGCATCAGAGAGGCCTTTTGCCCGCAAGGCCGAGAAGACCTGCAGATTTTGATGCATGAAGATGGCGTCATACAAACCGAAGGGTGGGCGAAGCCATCCCGAATGCACACGGCTGCTCATTCGCATGAGATTGGTGAGGCTGACGATGGCTGGTGTACCAACGGCGCCGATTAGTAGAGCGCGTCTCATAATCATGAAAGTCCCTTTCGTTGCCGTTCAGGCCACATCTCCTAACCACCTTGCCGGGAGAGGCAGGTTGGTGGGGGCGTCGCCCCGACTCTTGATGTTCGGCATGAACGTGGGAGCACGCCGCCGGAAGGTCAAGACGCGGAGGCCGTCTTCTTGGAGGAAGTAAGGAAGTTGATCCGGCTTTGAGCCAACCTTGGCGCGCAGCGGGTTCAACCTGCAGGCGCGGCCGTTGGCTCCGGCAGGCCTGTCATTGCTCAACCACCCGCAACCCGGGCAAAAATATCCTTGTCAAGAGGCTCCAGCCGCACCTAGCGCTGCGATGAACCATGCGAGACACCCTGGATGCTGGACGAGGGCAACGCGACTGGTGGGAATGCTATGCAGCAGGATGATCCCGTAGACGTGCTGTCTGAGAGCGCAATCCCGCGGCTATGGACCAGCGAGACTGCCTCGAGGCGATGAACGAGACGGGCGGTGTTTCCCAGACCGGTGGTCGCTTGCGGGGCCTGTCAAGAGGCTCCAGCCGAATCGAGAGATTTTGGTTCCTTTGGAGGCCACGTGGCCTGGGTTTGTACCACGGCGGCCAGACGATGTGTGCCTTGTAAGCCTCGTGACCTATTCCTCTCGCCAACGGCGGCGATCGGGCTGCGGTTCATCAATGGAGGGGCATCATGGCCATAACTTTGAATGCAAAGAAAAAGGCTGTCGCCAAGGCTGCCAATGAAAACGCCGGCGAGCCGGCAACCAGCCAGTCCCTGCAGGACGCGGTTAAGTCGTTCGAACCGGTGCTTGAGCTGCGGCCTGTCGGAGAGCTCAAGCCCAACCCCCGCAAGGCGCGGGTCCACCCCGACGAGCAGGTGGCCCAGATCGCGGCCAGCATCACGACCTTCGGCTTCCTGATCCCGATCGTCGTCGACGAGGAGGGGACCATCCTTGCCGGTCACGGCCGCTACCTGGCGGCCCGCCAGTTGGACCTGACAACCGTGCCGACGATACAGGTCAAGCACCTGACGCCTGAGCGCAAGCGGGCGTTTGCCCTGGCCGACAACCGCGTGGCTGAACTGTCGAGTTGGGACGAAGAGGTCCTGAAGGTCGAGCTGGACGAGCTGTTCGCCCTGGACCTCGATTTCGAGATTGAGGTGACGGGGTTCGAGACGATCGATCTCGACCGCCTGGACGGGTCGGTGGCCGAGACAAGTAAAGAAGTCGTGCCGCCGGTGGATCTGGACGGGCCGGTGGTGAGCCAGCCGGGTGACCTCTGGCAACTGGGACCGCACCGTCTGTTCTGTGGCAGTGCTCTGGAGCCCCAGTCATATGAGCAGCTGCTGGGAGCCGAGCGGGTCCAGATGGTGTTCACGGACGCACCTTACAATGTGCCCATCGACAAGCAGCATCGACGGCGCTATCCACTTCCACTGCATGGACTGGCGACACTTGGGCGAGCTGATGGCGGCGGCGGACGGCGTCTACAGCGAGCAGAAGAACCTGATCGTTTGGAACAAAACCAACGCCGGCATGGGCACGTTCTACCGCAGCAAGCACGAGCTGATCTTCGTCTTCAAGGTGGGCAAGGCGCCCCACATCAACAACTTCGGCTTGGGTGCAGGAGGGCGATACCGGACCAACGTCTGGGATTACCCCGGCGTCAATACCTTCCGGCGCGACCGGATGAAGGACCTGGTCGCTCATCCTACGGTGAAGCCGCTGCCCATGGTGGTCGATGCCCTGAAAGACTGCTCCACCAAGCGCAGCATCGTCCTGGATCCGTTCGTTGGCAGCGGTACGACACTGCTGGCCGCGCACAAGACAGGCCGCCTTGGCCGCGCCCTCGAACTCGACCCCCGCTACGTCGACGTGGCGATCCGACGCTGGCAGACCCTGACCGGGCAGCAGGCCATTCTGGCCAAGACAGGCCAGACCTTCGGCGAACTTGAGGGGCTGGCCCGCAAGAATGCCAGCCCGTCACCGGCCGCCGAGGCGGCCTGACGTAGGCACGGAGGAGGGGTGGTCGCAACTTAGGGCCACTCCGGATACGTGCCCTCGAACGCCACGAAGGTCGTGCGTATTCAGGTGGGGCGTAGCGCAGGAGAGACCGATGCCCAAGAACAAGAAACAAAAAACGGCCATGGCCCCCAGTGATGACGCCCTGAAGCCGGCCGAGGAAGCTGTCGTGTTGCCGGCCAATGATGACCTTGCCCTTCCAGCGGGCGGCCTTGTCGAGGATGGTGAAGGGCCCGCCGACGCTGACTACGACATTGGCTACGGCAAGCCACCGAAGAAGTCGCAGTTCAAGAAGGGCCAGTCTGGCAACCCCGCCGGTCGTCCGAAAGGCTCAACGAGCCTGACCTCGGTATTCAAGTCACTGCTCGAGAAGAAGGTGACGGTCGTTCAGAACGGCAAGGCGGCAAAGATGCCGATGATCTATGTGCTGGCGAACAAGACGCTTACGAAGGCGCTTGCGGGCGAGCCACAGTCGTTGAAGCTGATCCTCAAGCTCTACGACAAGGCGTTCCCGGACCTGAACGATAACCAGCCGCCGGCGGCCGGATCATCGTTCGATCTGACAGAAGAAGAGTGGGGGGCAATCGAGAAGTCCAACCTGCTCAAGGAGAGCAAGTAGATGTCGGCCCCCTCGATCGACGCTGACCTTGCTTATCACATCATCGGCAAGGCACGGCAAACCGGCCCCGTGATCCTGCGGCACGCCACGACCCTGCCCGAGGCCGATCGGCCGCAGTTCCTTATTCGAGCGGCGCAGCACATCCTGTCGTACCGGGAGAGTGCGGCCGCGTACGCCCGTCTGCCCGTCGACATCCAGACCTTCATCGAGAGCGGCCAATTCCTGGCCTCCGGGGAGGCGATCTACCCATCCGTGATGGACGTCCTGCGGGAGATCAACTCGGGTCGCTATAACGAGGCCGTTCTGACCGGCGCCATCGGCACGGGCAAGACCACGATCGCCCTGCTGACCACCGCCTATCAGCTCCATATTCTGTCCTGCCTACATGATCCCCATGCCTTTTTCGGGCTCGATCCGGCTTCCGAGATTGTCTTCGCTATCCAGTCGCTGACTGGCCAGGTCGCCCGCGACGTGGCCTACCGGCGCCTGCGCAACATGGTCGATCGCTCGCCGTACTTTCAGCGCCACTTTCCCTGCAAGGCCAACCTCAAGAGCGAACTTCTATTCCCCCGCAACATCGTTGTGCGCCCGCTGTCGAGCAGGCCGACCGCGGCCATCGGCAGCAACATCATCGGTGGCATTCTCGACGAAGTGAACTACATGGAGGTGGTCGAGGAATCCACCCGGACGCCGGACGGCGCAGTGTACGACCAGGCGCGCGCCATGTACGACGCTATCTCGCGGCGGCGGAAGTCGCGGTTCATGGAGGCCGGTGGCAAGCTGCCCGGCGTCCTTTGCCTAGTGTCGTCCAAGCGCTATCCCGGGGAGTTCACGGACCAGAAGCAGATGGAGGCCCGGCGCGAGATCGACGAACAAGGCCGCACCAGCATCTACGTTTATGATCGCCGTCTATGGGAGATAAAGCCTGTGGGGACCTACGGCGAAGCCCGGTTCAAGCTGTTCCTTGGCGATAACACCCGCAAGCCCTGCATCCTCGAACCCGACGCCGTCGTCGCAGAGGACGACAAGCGCCTGGTCATGGCGGTGCCCGAGGAGTTCCGTTCGGATTTCCAGAGGGACATGCTGTCGGCCATCCGTGACATCGCGGGTAGTGCCACCTTTGCGATCCACCCTTTCGTGCTCAACACCGAGGCTGTGGCATTCGCCTTCGGTCGTTGCTCCTCGATCCTCAACATGCCCTCGACAGACTTCAAGGCGGCCCGGCCCGCGATACATACGGGTCGCATCGTCAAGCCCGACGAGCCGCGCTTTGCCCATGTCGATCTCGGCCTTTCCAGCGACAGCGCCGCCATCGCGGTGGGTTGGGTGCCTGGCTTCGCCAAGGTTGAGCGCGGCGACAAGACCTTCCAGCTTATGCCCCGTATCGCCTTCGACCTGATCCTGGAGGTCAAGCCGCCCAAAGGCGATGAGATTCAGTTCGAGGACATCCGCAAGCTCTTCTTCAAATTGAAGGAACTGGGTGTGAACCTCAGTTGGATCACCTACGATAGTTTCCAGTCCACTGACAGCGTCCAGCTGCTGCGGCAGAAGGGATTCACGACCGGCATCGTGTCGATCGACAAGACCTCCGTTCCCTACGAGGTGATGAAGACTGCCTTCTACGATGGCCGCATTGAGGCCCCCGAGCATGAGAAGGCGCTCGAGGAGATCATCCGGCTGGAGCGCGATCCCAGAACCGGCCTGATCGACCACGCGCCCAAATTCAGTAAGGATTGCGCCGATGCCATGGCTGGCGTCGTGTACGGCCTTACGTACCGTCGAGCCATCTGGGCCCGGCATAGCGTGCCCATCGTTGGGGCGATTGCGAACACGATCGTGAAGATGGAGAAGACGCAGACGTCGTCGAAGTCTGCCGTTGCAGCATAGCGTTTGCCCAGCCGCCGGTTTCGGATTGTCCGATAAGTACTCAACTCGTTGTAAGTCAGATGGCCACGGGCGAACGCCGTTTGTTGTCGACTGTTATGATTTGGAATTGTCGGCGGCGAGCAATTCCTCTAACTCGGCCTTTTCGTCGGACGTCAGCTTGTCCAATGGCTGCGACTGTAGTTGTGCTCGACGTTGAGCCTTGTAATGGGCGTTCAGGGCCTCCGCAGTCAGCTTGCCGTAGTCGATCCCGCTACCCTTGTCCTTCATCATCCCGCCTCCTTAGCTCCGCATATCTCTGATCCAGCTGGCGATCGACTTCGGCGAGCTGTTCGGGCGTCATATCTGCCGCCCGGCCCGTTAGTATGCCGAACATTCGCGCTATGTCGGCGGCTGTTATCCGCCGGCCTCCCAGCAGCACGAGCCTGGGCTTCTCGTTGCTCATCGCACGCCCGCCTGTCGCACCGCGCTGGTTGTTATGAATTCAGCCAATGTCGTCTCCTTCAAGGGAGCCGACGTCCACCGCACTGTTGCCCTCGCAGGCCACATCCGCCCTTTGGCGATCCACCTTGCCCGGTTCCGGCAGGTTGGCGGGACGTTAGCGCCCACTCTTGATGCCAAGGGCAACTTAGGCAGCCTTCTAAATTGTTCAAGTGAATAACTCCCTAAGATCACTTGTCCGCAAACAATCGACGGAGCTCGATTTTCGCAATGGAAGGATCCGCTCTTTTGCCTGAGAAAATTCGCCAGGGAAGCGTGCATGCAGTGGCCCCTTGTCCTGACCCAAGCCCTATTGGTTCGCGCGAGGATAGGGACCGAATTGAAGATCTGAGAACGTTCCCACATTGGGTTCACCATTCCGGTCTCGGCACGTTAAGATGAGCCGACCAACGGACCGGCGCGACGCGTGAACGACCTAACCTTGGCACAGCTTGTTGAGATGGCTCTCGAGGAAAGCTTGAGCTGGGAGCTGATCGACCAGACCCTACTTGCCGTTTGCGACTCCTATCCGACGCACGGCGACAGGCAGCAGGTGACGGCGAAAGTTGCGCTGATCGGTCGAACCTACGTCACTGGAATTGAGCGCGCCTTCAAGGGCGGCACACGGCAAGGCGATGCCTTGACGCGCGTGGTCGAGCACATCCACCGCAACGGCCAGAGACTGGACCGGATCATTGCGACGGTACCGTCAGGCACAAACAGACTTAGCGAAACGGCGATCGAGCCGATCGTGGGTGCCCACTACGAATTTCTGCGCTTGCTCTCGGAGTGCGCAGATTGCCATCGCAATCCGCGCTCGTTCGTCAGCAAGTACCTTCATTTCCACCGACCGAACGTGCCGATCT
>Ga0310811_10014510_pt1 | contig 10277 bp, 6 predicted proteins | sample YCmetagenome_FD_207642 | JGI IMG/M metagenome (GOLD analysis project Ga0310811, IMG submission 207642) | Soil microbial communities from experimental microcosm in Duke University, North Carolina, United States - YC | ecosystem: Engineered > Artificial ecosystem > Soil microcosm > Unclassified ... | reverse complement strand
GCAAGCAGTCAGCCTGTCGCCGCGCGATCCCGCGGCCGCCGACCAGCTCGCCGCCATCGCGGCCGGCGAGGGCCGGCTGGACGACGCGGAAAGGCTGTACCGCGGCGCCCTGGGCATTGCGCCGAACGACGCGGACGCGCTGCGCGGACTGGTATCGGTGCTGGCCAACAGCGGCAGGGAAAACGAGGCAAGGCAGGTAATCGATGGCTTGACGCCGGCACAGCGCACCGCTGTCGGCAATGTCGACACATTGCGCGCGGCACTGGATGACGGCCGGGCCAAGGCCGCCCTGGCCCGGGGCGACACCGTCACCGCGCAGACCGCGCTACAGCAGGCCATCAAGGAAGACCCGGCCGACCCATGGATGCGCGTGTCGCTGGCTCGGCTGTACCTGAAAACCGGCGACAAGGCGCAGGCCCTCGGCGTCATGGACGACCTGACGACCGCGCGGCCGAACGACGCACAGGCGCTGTACGCCAGCGCCCTGGTCGCGTCGCAGGCCAAGGAGTGGAATCGCGCGCTGACGACCTTGCGCCGCATTCCGGAACCGCGTAGCGCCGATGTGACGCTGCTCGAGCGGCGCACCTGGGTCCAGTCGCAAGCCGCGCTGGCGTCCCGGATGGCGAAGAGCGGCCGGCGCCAGGATGCGCTGAACCTGCTCGGTCAAGCCACCGCCTATGCCGGACAAGACCCCGATATGCTGGGCGCACTGGCGCTGGCCTACGCCGATGCCGGCGCCGCGCCCACCGGTGTGGCCATGCTGCGTGACGCGATGGCGCGCCAGAATCCGACGCCGCCCACGCTTACGCTGCAATACGCGTCGTTGCTGCTGAAGATCGGACGCGACGCCGAGCTTGTCGACGTGCTGCGTTCGCTGCAGCGGCAGCGCCTGAGCCAGGCGGACCAGGACAGCTTCGACAACCTGCGGGTGCTCTATATCGCCCGGCAGGCCGAGGCCCTGCGCCAGCGCGACGACCTGGTGGCCGCGTACGACATCCTGGCGCCCGTATTGCAAGAGCGTCCCAACGATCCGCTGGTGGTCGGCACGCTGGCGCGCATGTACGCCTCCGCCCAGGAATATCCGAAGGCGCTGGATCTCTACAAGCAGCTGCAGCGCACCGATCCGGACAACGTCGACGTCCAGCTGGGCGCCGCGCAGATGGCGAATCAGGTCAAGGACTACAGCTACGCCGACAAGGCCGCGCAAAAGGCGATCGCCCTGGAACCCAACAACGCGGAGGTGCTCGCATCCGCGGCGCGTATCTACCGCGAACAGGGCAAGACATCGAAGGCCGCCCAGTTGCTGAAGGCCGCACTGGCAGCGCAGCAAACGGGCGGCGAGGGCACTCGATTGGCCGCCGCATCGCCCACCGCCGCCAATCCTTTTGTCGGCCTGCCGGGACAACGCACGCAATCCGCGCTGGGCATGACCGCGCTGCCACTGCCCGACGCCTTGGCCAGCGCCGGCACCAGCGGCAACAACAGCCAGGCGGCTTATATCCCGGCACCGGCTTCGTCGCTGCAATCGCCGGCCCCTTATCAAGCGCCCGCCGGGGCGGTGCAATACGCCTATGCGGATACCGCCCCTCCGGCGCCAGGCTATGCGCCGCCGCCAGGCTATGCGCCGCCGCCGGGTTATGTGGCGACACCGGGCTACGCGGCTGCACCGGGCTATGCTCCGCCTCCCGGCTACGCACCCGCGCCAGGCTATGCCGCCGCGCCCGCGACCGGGTATGCGCCAGCCGCCGGTGCCGCCGCGGGCCGCGCGGCGCCGCCGCCCGCGAAGGTCGCGACGGCGCCTTCCATACAACAGGAACTGGATCAGCTGCTGGGCACCACCACGCCCTACGCGCAGGTCGGCTTGCTTGGCCGCAGCCGCAACGGCGAATCCGGCATGAGCAAGCTCACCGATATCGAAGCGCCTTCCGAAGCGCGCCTGCCGGTGGGCGACGGCAATCTTTTCTTGCGCGTCACGCCCACCACCTTGCAAGCGGGATCCGTGGGCCACGACTATGGATCGAGCAGCCGCTTCGGCGGTGGCCCGGCAGCGGCATTGGCCCAGCAGAACGGAACGACAGGATCGCCGGGCTCGCAAAGCGACCATGGCGTGGGCCTGTCCGTCGCCTACGCAACCCAGGAGCTGTCCGCCGACCTCGGCACCACGCCGCTCGGTTTCCGTTATACGAATGTCATCGGCGGCGTCAAACTGAACCGCCCGCTGAACGACACCGGCTTGTCGTACACGGCCGAATTGTCGCGCCGTCCCGTCACCGACACCCTGCTTTCCTTCGCCGGCGCGCGCGACTCGCGCACGGGCCAGTCCTGGGGCGCGGTCGCGGCCACCGGCGGCCGGCTCCAGCTGACGCAGGATTTCGGCGACTACGGCGTGTACGGATACGGATCCTGGCAGTCGCTGGAAGGCCGCAACGTCGAATCCAATACCAAGGTGGAAGGCGGCCTCGGCCTGTACAAGTACCTGCTGCGCGATACCAACTACCAGCTGACCAGCGGCCTGAACCTGATGGCCATGTCATACGACAAGAACCTCAGCAACTTCACGTATGGCCAGGGCGGCTATTTCAGCCCGCAGGAATACTACTCGTTGAGTGTGCCGGTAGGCTGGGCGCAGCGCCAGGGCAACTTCAGCTACAAGGTGCAGGGCTCGGTGGGCCTGCAGTACTTCAAGACCGACTCGTCGCCTTACTTCCCGAACAACGGCAGCCTGCAGAGTGCCGCCAACGCCGCCGCGGCGATCGCCTTCGCGGAAGGGCTGAGCGGTTCGCCGGACGCCCGCTACGACGGCCAAAGCAAGACCAGCGTGGGCTACAGCCTGGCGACCAACGTCGAATACCAGGTCGGGCCGCAGTTGTTCCTGGGCGGCATGGCGTCCATCGACAACGCACGCGACTACCGTCAATGGGTAGGCGGCCTGTATGCGCGCTATACCTTCGACTCCGTTCCGGGCGGCGTAAGCCTGCCCGCCAACTCGTTCAAATCGCCGTACGCGCAATGAGGATCGCGCATACCTTTCGCCCCAACGCGATGGCGTTCTTATTCGTTTAGTAGAGAGAGATAAATGTTACCTGCCGTACTTGCCGGACTGTCCATCCTGATCATCGGCGATAGCCACATGACCGTCCCCACTCACCTGATCACCACCCTGCACGACGATCTGGTGCAGCAGGGGGCACACGTGCATTCGCTGGGCATTTGCGGCGCGAATGCCGGCGACTGGACCAAGGTCACGACAGGCACCTGCGGCGGCGCCGAGCGCGTGGACAAAGGCCAGATAAAGGTCCTGGGTGCCAATCCGCAGACGACGCCGGTCAAGCAGCTGCTCGCGACGGACAAGCCGAACATCATCATGATCGTCATGGGTGACACCATGGCCGCCTACGACAAGCCCGACTTTCCAAAGACCTGGGTGTGGCAGCAGGTCACGGCGCTGACCAGCGACATCGCGTCCACCAATACGGCCTGCATCTGGATCGGGCCGGCCTGGGGCAGCGAAGGCGGCAAGTTCGGCAAGACCTTCGCCCGCGTCAAGCTGATGTCCAGCTTCCTGGCGGCCAACGTCTCGCCGTGCGTGTACATCGATTCGCTGAACTTCTCCAAGCCGGGGCAATGGGGCACTGTCGACGGCCAGCACTTCACCGCGCCCGGCTACAAGCAGTGGGGCGATGCCATCACCAAGGCCGTGCTGGACCTGCCGCTGGTCCAGGGCATGGAAAAGAAATGAAGCCCTGCCGCCACCTGCTGGCCATCGCGCTGGCCGCCTGCTCCTTGTCGACCGCCGTCGCCACTGCCGCCGAAACCCAGCTTTACGACACCGGCCCGTCCGAAGACGCTTCTTTCCTGCGCTTCGTCAACGCGACCGCCGCGCCGGTCAGCGTGGTCCCCGAAAACCGGCAGACGCGCATGGTGCTGGACGCCGCCAAGCCGGCCACCGACTTTCTGCCGGTAAAAGCCAACAGCGCGATCGCGGGCGCGATCGAGCAAGGCAGCGCCCGCGCGGCAATATCGGTGCGCGTGGCGCCCGGTGCGTTCGCCACGGTGGTCGTACTGCCGGACGGCAAGGACGGCATGAAGACCGTCACCGTGAGCGAGACGCCGGACGACTTCAACGGCCTGAAGGCATCGCTTGCCTTCTACAGCCTGGACCCGTCCTGCGCGCACGCGGGCCTGAAGGCGGCGGGACGCGACGTCTCCATCGTCGACGACGTCGCGCAAGGCACGCTGAAGCGCCGCGCCATCAACCCCGTGCAGCTATCGGTGCAGGCGGCCTGCGCCGGCCAGTCCAGCGGCGCGCCGCTGGACCTGGGCCAATTGCAGGCCGGCAAGCGCTATAGCATCCTGGCCGTTCCCGGTCCGTCTGGCACCCGCCTGATCCGGGCCGAAGACACTCTGGCGCGCTGACTCCAACCGCATCCGTCCATGGTCTTCGCGTCGCTGGAATTCCTGACGCTGTTTTTGCCAGCGTTCCTGATCCTCTACGTCCTCGCCGGCTTGGGGGGCGGCCGCGCCGTGCATCGGCGCAACGCCGTCCTGCTGGCGTCGAGCTGGGTGTTCTACGGCTGGTGGAGCCCGGTTTTCCTGTTCCTGTTCATCGGGCTGACCCTGCTGGGATGGGTGGGCGGCATTCTGATCGACAAGGCCGGCGACGGGCCCCGCCGCGGATGGACCTTGGCGCTACTGATCGCCATCGCCCTGGCCACGCTGTGCTGGTACAAGTACGCCAATATTCTGGTCGACACCTTGAACGCCGGCATCGGCGCGGCGGGCGGCCATCCCGTGGGCTGGCAGCGCGTCATACTGCCCATCGGGCTTTCCTTCATCGTGCTGCAGTCGATCTCCTACCTGATCGACGTCTACCGGCGCACGGTGCCGGCCGACTACAGTTTCGTGACCTTCGGTGCATACCAGGCCATGTTCGTGCACCTGATCGCCGGCCCCATCATCCGCTACGACTGGGTCAAGCGCGAACTCGTCGCCCGCACGGTCGACTGGCCGCAATTCGCGCTGGGCGCGCGGCGCTTCATGATCGGCATGAGCATGAAAGTGCTGATCGCCGATACGCTGTCGCCGCTGGTCGATACGGCGTTCGCGCTGCCGCATCCGTCGTTCGCCGATGCCTGGCTGGGATGCCTGGGCTATTCCTTGCAGTTGTTCTTCGACTTTGCCGGCTATAGCGCCATGGCGATCGGATTGGGCCTGATACTGGGCTTCCATTTCCCGGAGAACTTCCTGCACCCCTACCTGGCGCGCAATATCCAGGACTTCTGGCGGCGCTGGCACATATCGCTGTCGACCTGGCTGCGCGACTACCTGTACATCCCGCTGGGCGGCAGCCGTCATGGTGTCGCGCGCACCTACCGCAACCTTCTGCTGACCATGGCCATTGCCGGCTTGTGGCACGGGGGCGACAGCTGGAACTTCCTGCTGTGGGGCATCGCGCATGGCGTGGCGCTGTGCGCGGAACGGCTGTGGATCAACGGCGGCCTGCCTTCGCTGCCGCGCCTGCCCGCCCGCATATTGACGCTGCTGTTCGTGATGCTGGCCTGGACCGTCTTCCGCGCCCATACCTTCGACGGGGCACTGTCCATGTATGCCGGACAGTTCGGCCTGCACGGCGCCGCGCTGGGCGACGAGATGCGGCTGGCACTGCGGCCGGCCCACCTGCTGGCGATCTTCCTGGGCATATTCTGTGCTGTCGCACCGGCGCTGGAACCCTGGATAGAGCGTTACCGCAATCCGGCCGTGCTGACGGTGGCGGCGCTGTGGCCGGTCGCGGCATTCCTGCTTTCCTTCGCGCTTATCGCCAGCCGCGGCGCGGTGCCGTTCCTGTACTTCCAGTTCTGAACATGACGACGCCCAGCGCCCCTCCCATCGACCATCCCAGCCGCATCGCGCGCTGGACCAGCCAACTGGCCGGCGTGGCGTTGATCCTGTTCCTGCTGGCCGGCTTGGCCACGACCGTCTACAAGGCCGCGCGCGGAACGCTGGACCTGTTCCCGGACGGCTACAGCTGGCCGGCATTCATGCAGGGCGACACCACCCGCCTGCTCGCCCACTCCTTGTCGAATGCTCCGCTCCCCGCCGAGTCCGCGAAACTGGAACGCGGCATCAGCTGGGTGGTCGCCGGCGACCTCGGGCCGCGCGTGCGGCAGGGATGTCCGGGATGGCTGTTCCTGACTGACGAACTCATGCGCTACCCGCACGCCGAAGACAACGCGCTGTCGCGCGCGCGGGAAGTGCTGCGCATCAAGAATGAACTGGCCGCGCGGCATATCGCGCTGGTGGTGGCGGTGGTTCCGGACAAGAGCCGCATCGAGGAGGCACATCTGTGCGGCCTGCACCGGCCCGCCGCGTCCGCATCCCGCCTGGACGACTGGGTGGCGCGGCTGCGCGCCGAGGGCGTGGACGCCGTGAACCTGGCGCCGGTGCTTGCCGCGGCGGACAAAAGCGTCGGCGGCAGCACCAGCAGTACTGGCGACACCAGCAGTACTGGCAGCACCAGCAGCACCGGCAACATCAGCGACACCAGCGGCAATAGAGCGGGCGTCTGGCTGCGCACCGACACGCACTGGAATGAAGCCGGGGCCGAGCGCGCGGCCGGCGAACTGTCGCGGGCGATACGCCGTACCGGTCTGGACCTGGTTCCGCATACGGACTGGATCGTCAACGGTGCCGACGAAACCCGGCCAGGTGACCTGATACACCTGGCGGGACTGGATTGGCTGCCCACGCGCCTGCAGCCGCCGCCGGACGTCACCCGCGTGTCGGTCTTCACCCAGGCACCGCAGGCCCAGGGCGCAAAGGGCGCGAATAGCGGGGACGATCTGTTCGGCGACGACAACCTGCCCAACACCGCGCTTATCGGCACGTCCTTTTCGCGCAACAGCAATTTCGTGCCGTATCTGGAACGGGACCTGCACACGCGCATTCCCGATTTCGCCAAGGATGGCGGCGACTTCGCGGGCGCCGCCAATGCTTATTTCGCCGGTGCCGCTTTCAAGGAGACGCCGCCGAAACTGCTGATCTGGGAAATTCCCGAACGCGTGATCGAAGCACCGCGCAACGGCGACACGATCGCGCTCGGTCCCAACTGACGCGCGTTTGCTTGCAGAGACGGTCGCCGGCTCCGCGGCGTCGTGCTGGCGGCCCTTATTGCCTTAATGCCAATAGACTCGTTGCCGCGGCGGAAACACTACGAGCCCTCGCGCGATGCGGCGGAGGGATTCGGCGCACAGGCGGCCGCGCCGCCCAGCGTGTTGCGCACCCACACCAGCTCGGCGGCGATGGCGACGGCGATTTCGGCCGGCGTGCGGCTGGCGATGCGCAATCCCACCGGCCCATGCAGGCGTGAGATTTCTTCTTCGGAAAGATCGAACATGCGCAGCCGTTCGCGCCGCTTGGCCTGGTTGGGTCCGGAGCCCAGCGCCCCGACGTAGAAAGCCGGCGACTTCAGCGCTTCCAGCAGCGCCATGTCGTCCAGCTTGGGATCGTGGGTCACCGCGACGATGGCGGTGCGTTCGTCGGTGCCGATTTCCGTGACGGTGTCATCGGGCATGGACGTCACCAGCGTCGCGTTCGGCATGTTCCAGTCCGCGAAGAATTCCTCGCGCGGATCGCACACGATGACGTGGAAATCCAGTGAAGTGGCGATTTCGGCAAGCACCTTGGCCGTCTGGTTGGCGCCGATGATCAGCAGACGCCAGTGCGGGCCATAAACGGAACGAAAGGTGCGTCCGTCGAAGTCCGGTCCGTCATTGGGGCCGGCGGGTGCCAGGGTCCAGCCCCCCGATTGCAGATCCACCGTGCGCATGATCAGCCGGTGTTCCCGCACATCCTCCAGCACCGGATCCAGCCAGGTGCTGTCCGGCAGTGGTTCCACCACCAGGCGCAGCGTGCCGCCACAGGGCAGGCCGAAGCGTGCGGCTTCTTCGGTGGTGATGCCGTAGGTGACGCGATCCGGGGATTCCGGCAGCGTGCCGGCCACCGCCCGCGCGATCAGATCGTCTTCCACGCAACCGCCCGACACCGAGCCGACCAGCCTGCCGTCGCCGCGTAATGCGGCCAGCGCACCCGCCTGCCGGGGTGCCGAACCCCAGGTCTGCACCACCGTGACCAGGTGTACACGGTGCCCCTCGGCGACCCAGTCGCGAGCGTGCTGCAGTACATCGATGTCCATGGAATTCATCAGGTGCCCATCCTAAAGGCCCGGCACGGGCCCTGAAATCGTCCGCGCCGTATATGAAACGGGTGGCACGATACATCATGCATGTTGAGCGCGCGATCCGGCGTTACCACGAAAGTACTACACCCGAAGTTTGCAATAATTTTGGTACTTTTCCAACTTTTGATTCCGACAAAAAGAATCGGCCCCCATATAGGGGGCCGAAGCACTGCGCCGAGAGGACTGCCACTTACAGCACCCCCGCCTCTCGCCGGGGGAACCGTTCATCCGTGCGGGCATGAACGGCCGGACTTCCTGGTGGCGTGATCTGCATCGTGACGGGATCCCACATCATCGGATCACCGCGCGCGGGATCGGGAGCTATCCGATCACCGCTTGCCGACTATCACGCCACCCGTGGCTGGAATCGCCGTGGGCGGATGCTTACGCACCTTGGAACGGCTGGTTGTTCGTATCACCGAAATCCGAACCCAGCGCCACTTGCGCACGGGTCACGCCGCTATCGGCTTGCGCGGTAAACACCGCGTTGTCGCTGTCGGCGTTGCCCGTCAGGCCGGCCACGCGAGCTTGTTGCAGCTCGGCGACGACTTGGGCGCGGCTCACGCCATTGTCGGCTTGGCCGTAGACGCCTTGGAAGGGCACGTTGTTCGGTTCGCTATTGGCCGCTTGGGCAGCGCCGATGGCGGCAAAGGAAAGAATCAGAGCGGAAACGATGGTCTTGGCTTTCATGGCAGTACTCCTAGTCCTGGTTAAGTGATCCGGGCCGTGCATCGCGTTGTCCTTGAGGGTTGGGACCTTCGCGATGTCCGTTGCTGTTCCCGATGAAACGCATTCTGCGCCGCCAAACCCTAGGGATAAACCCTGATCCTCGAAAATCATCTTTCCATAAAACGCATCAATCCAGAATTATTCCTATATTCTGACTATTGAATTCATTAACAACGCCTATTGATGCGGCGTAGAAGGTAGCTGCGCCGCGATTTCGGCGCGCAATCGGATACGGCCGCGCCGTAAAGGCGTCCGCCAACGCCAAGGCAGACGCGAATCCCAAGGGCTGGCCCCCATGCGAAAGCAGCCGCAAGCGCCATTCAAAGACCACCGCAGGGTCAGGCTGGCGGATTCGTGATGGCGTTAAGCCCAGGACCGGGCGCTGACGCGCGGGCGGATGGCGCCGGCGGCAATGCCGCCACGGCCGGATACCGCAGCGTGAAGCGGATGTGCCCGTCCGGCAACGATGCCGCGTGCGCGGTGCCGCCGTGCAGCGCCATGATGGCGCGCACAATGGCCAGCCCCAGCCCGCTGGCGTCGGAACTGGCGCTGCGCGACAGATCGGCACGATAAAAACGGTCGAACAGCTTGTGCAAGCGTTCGGGTGGGATGGGCGTGCCCAGATTGTCGACATGGACCAGTACGGCATCGGCCAGGGACTCCGTCGATAACGTAACCATGCTGTCCACGTCCGCATAGCGCACTGCGTTGGCCACCAGATTGCCGAGCGCGCGGCGGAACAGGATGGCATCCGCGTATACGCCGCCCACCGCTTCGCATTGCAGCTGGATGCCGCGCTCCTCCGCCAGCCCCTCGAAATAGTCCGCTACGCGGCGCAATTCCGCACCCAGATCCAGGTGGGCGTATTCCAGTGCCGATTGCGCATTGTCGGCACGTGCCAGGAACAGAATGTTTTCCACCAGCCGCGACAGGCGTTCCAGCTCTTCCAGGCCGGAGGCCAGCACGCTTTCGTACTCCGCGGATGTGCGGCGCTGGTACAGCGCCACCTGGCAATTGCCCATCAGCGCGCCGATAGGCGTGCGGATTTCGTGCGCCAGGTCGGCGGAAAACTGCGTCAGGCGCTGATAGCCGTCGGCCAGGCGGTCCAGCATGGCATTGAACGATGCCGCGACCTCGCGCAATTCGTGCGGCGTATCCGCCAGGTTCAGACGCTGGTCCAGGCTGGCCGGCGTGATGCGGGCCGCCTGCGCCGCCATGGTCCGCAGCGGCCGCAGGCCGCGCCGCAAGGCCAGATAGCCCAGCACGGCGATGGACAGGAAGGCCACCGCCACCGCCAGCGCGATCTGCCCAC
>Ga0310811_10014507_pt1 | contig 10278 bp, 11 predicted proteins | sample YCmetagenome_FD_207642 | JGI IMG/M metagenome (GOLD analysis project Ga0310811, IMG submission 207642) | Soil microbial communities from experimental microcosm in Duke University, North Carolina, United States - YC | ecosystem: Engineered > Artificial ecosystem > Soil microcosm > Unclassified ... | reverse complement strand
TGACCGGCGATCCGCTGGTGATCTACAACTCGCCCAACCTGCCCTCGCACATGACGCACGACCTGAACGTCACCTACCGCTTCAAGGCGGCCAGTCACGACGTCCAGGCCTTCGTCGCGGTGTCCAACGTGTTCGATACCCCGCCGAGGCTTTCGCCGGGCGCCAACTTCGCCGGTAGCCCGGGAAGCCAGAGCGCGACGGTCGACAGCGACGACGAGATGGGCCGTTACTTCACCTTCGGTCTGAAGATGCAGTACTAGTAGGTTCGCAGTGACCCTGGATTGGCCCCGCTCGGCCGATCCAGGGCGCCCCTGGACGTACGGGCTTGAAAGGGGCGTCGAAAGCCGATGAAGCTGCACTGGTCGCCGAGGTCGCCGTTCGTCCGCAAGGTGATGGTCGTGGCGCACGAGACCGGGCTGGCCGACCGGCTAACCCTGGTGCGGTCGGTGGTGGCCATGACCGCCATCAATCCGGCCGTGATGGCCGACAACCCCCTCAACAAGATCCCCACCCTGGTGCTCGACGACGGCTCCGTGCTGTTCGACTCCCTGGTGATCTGCCTCTATCTCGACAGTCTGCACGAGGGGCCCAGGCTCGCGCCCTCCGGCGCGGCGGGGCTGCGGACCTTGGCCCGTCACGCCCTGAGCAACGGCTTCCTCGACCTGGTGATCCTGTGGCGCAACGAGCGGGAACGGCCGCCCGAGCTCCGTTCGGAGCCGCATCTGAAGGCCTATGAGACCAAGGCCCTCGCCACCTTGGCCGTCCTGGAGGCCCAGGCGGCCGAGCTGTCGGGGACGTCCTTCGACCTCGCCCAGGTCACCCTCGGCTGCGCCCTCGGCTACCTCGATTTCCGCTTCGACCGGCTGGGCTGGCGCGAGGGCCGGCCCGAACTGACCGCCTTCTTCGAGCGCTTTTCGTCGCGCGCTTCCGCCCGGGCCACCACACCCCATGAGTGAAACTCCGCCCTCGGTCGCCCCCCGGATGCCGTCCGCGCCGGCTCAGGTCCTCCCCGAGGGCGCGTGCGACACCCACAACCACGTCTTCGGGCCCTTCGAGCGATTCCCGCTGGTCTACCCCCCACCCTTTCCCCTGCCGCTGGCGCCCGCCGCCGTGCATCGCCGGATGCTCGCGGAGGGCGGGCTCGGCCGCGCCGTGTTGGAGCAGCCGGTCTATTACGGCTTCGACCATTCGGCTCTGATGGACGCCCTGGCCCAGGACACGGGCCGGCTGCGCGGCATAGGCGTGGCCAGCCCCGACGTCTCCGACCAGACCCTGGAGGTCATGGATCGGGCCGGCGTGCGGGGGCTTAGGTTCTCCGAAGCGCGCAACCCGGACGGCACGTCCCGGGCCGGCGCGGTCGGGCTGGACCAGTTGGCGCCCCTGGCCGAGCGGCTGCGCGCCCTGGATTGGCAGGCTCACGTATGGGCGTCGGCCGCCGACCTCGACCGGTATCTGCCGGCTCTGGACCGCTTCGACTTGCCTTTGGTGATCGATCACCTGGGGATGGTGGACTGCGACGCGGGGACCGGCGCGTCCAGCTTCCAGCGCCTGCTCGGCCTCGTCCGCGAAGGTCGGGCGTGGGTCAAGCTGTCCCTATGCCGTGTCCCCGGCGCCGGGCCGCGTTACGAGGCCGCCCGGCCGTTCCACGACGCCCTGGTGGAGGCCAACCCGGATCGCCTCCTGTGGGCCTCCGACTGGCCGTTCATTCGTCTGGGGGACCAGTCTCCGGACGTGGGCGCGCTGCTCGACCGCTTCCAGGCCTGGATCGGCGATGCGGCCATGAGCCGAAAGATCCTGGCGGACAATCCCGCCCGGCTGTTCGGCTTCGGACCGCCCGGCCTTGACGCCCCTGGCGAGGACTATAAAACACAAAGAGCTAGCCTATAGGGAGCGGTCTTCGCCCGTTTTGACGCCGGGCCCAGGTTCGCCGGGAGAGATCTGATGAGGACGCCTGCTCAGCATGGCGCTACGCCCGAGGCGGTGGAGGCGACCTATCGCCGGATCATGTGGCGGCTGATCCCCTTCCTGATTATCTGCTACATCTCGGCCTTCGTCGATCGGTCGAACATCGGCATCGCCAAGCTGCAGTTCAGCCGCGACATCGGCCTGACCGAAGCCATGTACGGCCTGGGCGGCGGGCTGTTCTACCTCGGCTACAGTATGCTGGAGGTGCCCTCCAACCTGATGATGGCCAAGATCGGGGCGCGGGTCACCATCGCTCGGGTGATGTTCCTTTGGAGCCTATGCTCGGCGGCGACGGCCTTCATCGCCGCGCCTGAGCACTTCTACATCCTAAGGTTCCTGCTCGGCGCCGCCGAGGCCGGCTTCTTCCCCGGCGTGCTGTTCTACCTGAGCCAGTGGGCGCCCGCTCACCGCCGGGCGCGGTTCACCGCCCTGTTCATGTCCTCCATGGCCCTGGCGGGCGTCATCAGCAGCCCGATCTCCGGCCTCATCATGCACAACATGGGCGGCATGGCCGGGCTGAGGGGCTGGCAGTGGCTGTTCCTGCTGGAGGGCCTGCCGGGCTGCCTGCTGGCGGCCATCGCGCTCTACTACCTCACCGACCGTCCCGACCAGGCGCGCTGGCTCACCCCCGCCGAAAAGGCGATCGTAGCGGCCGAACTGGAGGCGGACGCCGCGGCCCAACGCGACACCAGCCACGCGACCTTCGCCGGCGCCCTCAAGGACAAGCGGTTCTATGTCCTGGCCCTGATGTCCATGGCGATGATTTCGGGCCTGGGCGGGCTGGCGCTGTGGGTGCCCACGGTGATCCAGCGCACCGGCGTGACCAACGTCTGGCATGTGGGACTTCTGGCCGCCGTGCCCTACCTCTGCGGCGTCGCGGCCCAGCAGGGGGTGGCGTGGAGTTCCGACCGGCGCGGCGAACGCCGCTGGCACGCGGCCGCCCCGGCCCTGGTCGGGGCCGTCGCCTGGTGCCTGCTGCCAGTGGTCAAGGACAGCACCTGGATGTCGGTGGTCGTGGTGACCCTGGTCTCGATGGGGATGTTCGGGGCCACGGGCCCGTTCTGGAGCACGCCGGCCAACTATCTGCGGGGGACCGCGGCGGCGGGGGGCATCGCGCTCATCACTACCGCCGGCGCCGTCGCGGGTTTCTTCAGCCCCATCGTGGTGGGCTGGCTCACCGACCGCACCGGCCAGCTCGCGTCCGGCCAGTATTATTTCGGAGGCCTGCTCGCTGCGGGCGCAGTGGCGCTGTTGGTCGGTCTTCGTCCCAAGGCCGGCGCCGTGGCGGCGGGGCCGCTCGCCGCCGTGCAGGACCGCCCATGACCGCAGCTCCCGTCCTCTGCGACTGGCCCGCCCCCGGGGTCGGGCGGATCGTCATCGACCGGCCCGACCGGCTCAACGCCCTGAACCTGGAGGTCAAGCGGCTGATCGAGCGTTTCGTCGTCGACTTGGCCCAGGACCCGGCTGTCTCGGTGATCGTGCTTTCCGGAAGCCCCACGGTCTTCGTCGCCGGCACCGACATCGCCGAGATGCGCGACATGACCCCGACCCAACATGCCGAATGGGTCACCGACGGGGTGTTCACCGCCCTGCGCGCCTGTCCCAAGCCGGTCATCGCCGCTGTGGAGGGCTACGCCCTTGGCGGGGGGTGCGAACTGGCCCTGGCCTGCGACATCATCGTGGCGGGGGAGGGGGCCCGTTTCGGCCAGCCGGAGATCCGGGTCGGGATCATGCCGGGGGCCGGGGGGACCCAGCTCCTGCTGCGCACCATCGGCAAGTACCGGACCATGAAGCTCGCCCTCACCGGCGAGCAGGTTCCCGCCGCGGAGGCCCTGGCCATGGGCATGGTTTCCGAAGTGGTCGAGGCGGGCCGGGCGATGGACCGCGCGCTCGAGCTCGCCAACACCATCTGCGGCATGCCGCCCCTCGCCGTCCGCGGGGTGAAGGAGGCGGTCCGCCTGGGCCAGGACATGCCGCTGACCGCGGCCCTGGCCATGGAACGGAAGATCTTCCAGCTGCTGTTCGACACCGCCGACCAGGCCGAAGGTATGCAGGCTTTCCTCGACAAGCGCCGCCCCGACTACAAAGGCGCCTGAGGCCGCCTGGGCCGGGCTTTGCGCGTTGACGCGGCCGGCCGCAACCCATAAAGGTCATATATATGATGTTTTATGCCGTCCGCGCCCCGGGCGGATGGAGACAGTGATGGCGAACGACAGCGGCCGCAGGCCGATCCGCGAAGGGCTTCTTACCGGGCCCCTCGACGACCTGAGCCAGGTCCACCTCTGCGGCAGCCGCTGCGCCGCCTGCGGAGAGACCAGCCTGGGGACCAGCGACATCTGTCCCAACTGCGGCGGGACCGAGGTGACGCCGAAGGCCCTGAGCGACCTGGGCTCCCTGTGGACCTATACGGTCGTACGCCACAAGCCGCCGGGGGCCTATCACGGGCCGGACCCGTTCCAGCCGTTCGCCCTGGGCCTGGTCGAACTAGCCGACGGCCTGCGGGTGATGGCTCCGGTCGAGGCGGACATCGACAGTCTCGCGATCGGTATGCCCCTGCACATCCGTCCCTATGTGCTGCGCACCGACGAGGCCGGCCGCGAAGTGGTCGCCTTCACCTACCGCCCCGCCTGAAGCGCACCGAAGAGATCAGCACCATGAGCGACGTCTATATCCTCGGCGCGGGCATCCATCCCTTCGGCCGGTTCGACAAGTCCTACGAGGCCATCGGCTCGGAAGCGGCCGGCGACGCCCTGCGCGACGCCGGCGTGGCCTGGCCCGACATCCAGGCCGCCTATCTGTCGCGGATGTACCTGCCCGCGACTTCGGGCGCGCGAATCCTGCGCCGCCTGGGTGGGACCGATATCCCCATCGTCGACATCGAGGCGGCCTGCGCCAGCGGCGGGGCGGCCCTGCGCCAGGCGGTGCTGGCGATCCGGTCGGGGGAGATCGAGCTGGCCCTGGTCTGCGGGGTCGAGAAGATGCCGCGCGGGTTCATGGACCCGTCGATGATCTATGCGCCGTGGCAGATCGAGCTGGGGATGTCGATGAACCCCGCCTACTGGTCGATGCGCGCCATGCGCCATATGCACGAGTTCGGCACCACCGAGCTGCAGATCGCCAAGGTGGCCTACAAGAACCACAAGAACAGCGTCCACAACCCCAACGCCATGTACCGCAAGGAATTCAGCATCGAGCAGATTCTGGCCTCGCCCCTGGTCTGCGACCCCATCCGCCTGCTGGAGATCTGCGCCCCCAACGACGGCGCCGCGGCGGTGGTGGTGGCCTCGGAGAAGAAAATGCGCCAGCTGGGCGCCCGGGGCATCCGCATCGCCGCGGTCAGCCACACCATCGCCCGCTATTCCGCCGACTTCCGCTGCCCGGCCGACAGCATGAGCGCCACCGCCGCCAACCCGGGACCGACCGAGGTCACGGCCCACCAGGCGTTCGAGCGCGCGGGTCTGGGACCGCAGGACGTCGATTGTTTCGAGGTCCAGGACACAGACGCCTTCTGCGAAGTGGAGATCTACGAGGAGCTGGGCCTGTGCCCCCTGGGCGAGGCCGGCCGGTTGATCGACGAAGGCGCCACCGAGATCGGCGGCCGCTATCCGGTCAACATGAGCGGCGGGCTGATCAGCAAGGGCGAGCCGGTGGGGGCTTCGCACCTCGGCCAGGTGGTCGAACTCGTCTCCCAGCTGCGCGGCCAGTCCGGTCCCCGCCAAGTCGAAGGGGCTCGGGTGGGGCTGGCCCACGTCCTGGGCGCCGGGGGCAACTGTGCGGTGACCATCCTGCAGGCCTGAGGCGGCGCTCGCGAAGCCTTTGCTGGACTATCGAACCGTTGAGCTAATCTGCGGCCCTCGATAAGGACATGACATGGCCAAGCCCGACGTCCGTGCGGATCTGACCCGCAGCGCAGTCTCCCGCTACATCCAGTTGGCGACGTTGTTCCGTCGCCGGATCGAGTCGGGGCAGTGGCCTGTGGGGGGGCAGATTCCGACGGTGGACGACCTGGCCGCCGACTGCGGGGTGGCGCGGGCCACCATCCGCCAGGCCCTGGGCACGCTGGAGGCCGAAGGGTTCGTGGAGCGGTTCCGGGCCAAGGGCACCTTTGTGCGCCGCCGGCCGCAGGACCAGCTGTGGTGCGAGGTCGAGACCGACTGGTCGGGTCTGCTGAGCGCCCGCGAGGGGGCGACCATTGAGATCCTGTCGGAGGAGCTGGGGGTGACGCCGCCTTACCGGCCGCACGCCATCGGCGAGCTGTCGGGTTCGTACCGCCACCTGCGCCGCCGTCACTGGCAGAACGGCACGCCCTTCCTGCTGGCCGACGTCTACCTCGACGAGAAGCTGTCCAAGAAGATGTCGCCCGAGGCCTTCACCACCAAGACCGCCCTGCGGCTGGCGGCCAGCCTGCCGGGGGTGACGATCATCGACGCCCGCCAGACCATGACCGTCAGCACCGCCGACATCGAGACCGCCGACCTGCTGAAGATCCAGCTCAACGCGCCGGTGGTGCACGTCAACCGCTCGGCCGTCGACCAGCGCGGCGTCCTGGTCCTGGTCGCCAACGGCATCTATCGCGGCGACGTGGTGCGCGTGGACGTCAAACTGCGCTAGGGCGGCTCAGCTTCGTCCGGCCCGCTGACGATGGCGGCTGATGAAGTCCAGCACCGCGCTGTTGAACGCCATCGGCTGCTCCCAATAGGCCGAATGGCCCGCCTCGCTCACCACCACCGTCTCGGCGTTCTTCAGGTGGCTGGCGATTTCCGGGAGCCGGGACGGCGGCAGGATCAGGTCCGCCGACCCCGTGAGGAGAAGGGTGGGTATCGTGATCCGCTCGATCGCGGCCCAGGTCAGGTCGTTGGCCATCTTCTGGTTGATCCGCCCATTCGGGATGGCGGCCTTTTCCAGCTCCGCCCACCGCGCGGTCCCGGCCGGGTTGAGGGCCCGATACGAAGGGCCCACCTCGCGGAACGCGGCCGGCATCTGGCGGAAGCCTTCCACCTGCAGCCGATCCGAGACCTCGCGATAGGCCGGGTCGGTGATCCCACCCTGGCTCGAGGCGATGGTCATGCTGAGCAGGCGGTCTGGGTGGGACAAGGCGTAATCGGAGACCAGGAACCCGCCGGCCGCACACCCCACGAGATGGAACCGGCCCACGCCCAGGTGATCCATCAGGGCATGGAGGTCGGCCGACCCGACGCCCGGCTCCGTCGCCAGTCCGGCTTCCGACTGGCCGTAGCCGCGCCGCGAATAGGCGATGACGCGATGGCCGGCGGCGGCGAACACGGGCTGCTGGTAGACCCAAGAGGCGCTGGTTCCGGTGTTCGGGTGCAGCAGGACGATCGCTTCGCCGGGGCCGCCGGTGTCCCAGAACCACAGCTTGGCGCCGGGCAGGGGCGCCAGACCCTCCTTCGCCGGCGCCTGGCGCGGTGCGGGCGCCCAGCTGTATTGAGCCGGCAGGAGCCGCATGGGCGCGCGGGCCGGCTGCGCCGCGGAGGCCATTTCGGGAATGAGCCCGGCGCTGGCCGCCGCCGGCCCCGCAAGAAGGAGTCCCCGCCGATCGATGTTCATTTTAGTCGCCCCGATTTCCTGGATTAAAACCAATAGTATGGTAGTTGGGACTATACCAGACCGCTGAGCGGGATGCTGTCGGACCGCGACAGCGGCGCTCGCCAGGGGTTAGGCTTCTGCGGTCGCCCGCGCTGGACGGCGCCGCATTCGGAGACAGGGATGGCGGTCACCTACGAGATGCTGAGGTCGGTGAGCGCGGAACTCTACGACCGGTCCCTGCGGAAGATACCCGAGGAGACCAAGCTCGTCCTGCGCCAGCTGGAGTTGGCCGAGACCGACCCGGTCGCCCGCAACACCCTGGCGGTGATGCAGGAAAGCGCCCGCACCGCCGAGGCGAAGAACTTCTTCGTCTGCTCGGACTCCGGCGTGCCGGTCTATTTCGTCAAGATCGGTTCGCGGGTGCAGTTCGAGGGGCCGGTCAAGCAGGCCTTCGTCGACGGTTTCGCCGACTTGGTCGCCACCATCCAGCCGCCGATGCTGGAACACGTGACCAATCCCCTGACCTTGAAGCGGGGCCACGCCGGCAAGGACATGCCGATCGTCACCTATGACGTGATCGACGACGCCGACTATGTGGAGATCACCTGTTCGCCCAAGGCGTTGGGGTCCGGCCGCTGGGCCGCGCTGGAGATATTCAGCTTCCCCAGCCTTGAGGTGATCGAGAAATACATCATGGAAGTGGTGATGAAGGCTGGGCCCCAGCACTGCCCGCCCGTCGTCATCGGGGTAGGGATCGGCGGCACCTTCGACTATGCCGCCAAGATGGCCAAGGAGGCCATGCTGAGGCCGTTCGGGACCGTCAACCCCGAGCCCATCCTCCGGGACATGGAGGCGCGCCTGCTGGCGGCGGTGAACGCCACCGGCTTCGGGCCGATGGGGACGGGGGGCGACAGCACCGCCATGGCCGTGCACGTCAACTACGCCTCAGGCCACGGCTTCACGCCGGTGGCGGTGTGCTTCAACTGCTGGATCAACCGCCGCCGCTCGGCCCGCATCTTCAATTCGGGCCACGTCGACTATTACGAGTGACGCCATGCAGGACGTGAAGAAGCTGTCGCTGCCCCTGTCCGAAACCGACGTCCGCTCGCTGCGGGCGGGCGACCTGGTGACCCTCACCGGCGAGATCGTCATCACCGCCGGAATGCCCACCCACGAGCGGATGCTGGACTACCTGCGCCGGGGCGAACCCCTGCCGATCGACCTCAAGGGCGCGGCCCTGCTGCATCTCGGCGGCTACAGCGAGGAGACGGAGGGCGGCCTCGACCTCGTCTATATGAACCCCACCACCTCGACCCGCTTCAACCCCTACATGCCCGAACTCATCCGCGCCCTGGGCCTGCGGGTGACGGGGGGCAAGGGCGGCCTCGACGCGGCCAGCGCCGCGGCCATGCAGGAGGTCGGTTGCGTCTACCTGTCGTTCCTCGGCGGCGGCTGCACGCTCTTGTCCCAGGCGATCCGCGAGGTGAAGGCGGTGGCCTGGAACGACCTGATCGTCCACTACCGGCTGACCCGCCTGCAGGTCGAGGACCTGGGCCCGGCGACCGTCGGGATCGACGCCCACGGGCGTAGCCTGTACGAGGCCGGCGCCCACACGGCCGCCGACCGTCTTCCCGCCATCCTCGACGGTCTCGCCGCGGCGAGGGCGTCGGCCCCGTCCGCGGTCTGAGCGACCTCAGGCCGGGCCGCGGTCCAGGAAATCGGCGATCCCGCGGCGGATGTGCTCGGCGATGTCGGCCCGGGTCTCGCGGGTCACCGCGGCGATGTGCGGGGTCAGCACCACGTTCTCCAGCGTAAGGAAGGCCGGGTCGATCCGCGGCTCGTTCTCGAACACGTCCAGGGCGGCGCCGGCGATGGTCTTGTCGCGCAGGGCCTGGAGCAGGGCGGCCTCGTCGACCACCGACCCGCGGGAGATGTTGATCAGATAGCCGTCAGGCCCCAGGCGGCGCAGCACCTCGGCGCCTGCGAGGTGGCGGGTCGCCTCGCCGCCCGGGCAGGCCATGACGAGGAAGTCGCTCTCTTGCGCCAAGTCCTCCACCGTGGGGACGAAGCGGTAGGGCAGGCCGGGTTTGGGCCCACGCGCATTGTAGGACACCTGCAGGCCCAAGGCCGTCGCGCGTTCGGCCAGCGTCGCGCCGATCTTGCCCAGGCCGACGACGCCCAGGCGCTTGCCCCGCACCCGGACGGACGGCGCCATCCGCTCGGTAGCCCATTGGCCGGAGCGGACGAACCGGTCGCCCTCCACCAGCCGGCGCGAGACCGCGAAGATCAGGGCCAGGGCGAAGTCCGCCGTGTCGGTGGTCACCGCGTCGGGGGTGTTGCGGATGGACACCCCCCTGCGGGTCGCCTCGGCGACGTCGATGTTCTCCAGGCCCGCGCCGTTGCAACCGATCAGCTTCAGGTCGGGCAGGGCCGCCATCAGCTCGGCGCCGACGCCGGTCACGCTGGTGGTGACGGCGATCTCGAAGCCCGGGGCCGGACCAGGGGGCAGCGACGCCTGCTCGACCAGCTCATAGGCCGCCAGGGCCCGGCGCAGCTCGGGCGGGATGGTCCCGACCACCAGCAGGCGCGGGAGATTCGGTGGGGTCATATCGGCGTTCCGGTCGGCTTCAGGTGCGGGCGTTCAACCCTGTTCGGCCTTGGCTTTGGGGGCGATGGCCGGCGCCGGTGCGATGCGCGCCAGTGGCGACAGTCCGTCCATGTCGACGGCCAGTGGGGGCAGTTTGGCGCCCGGTCGGTCTGGCACGG
>Ga0310811_10014506_pt1 | contig 10278 bp, 8 predicted proteins | sample YCmetagenome_FD_207642 | JGI IMG/M metagenome (GOLD analysis project Ga0310811, IMG submission 207642) | Soil microbial communities from experimental microcosm in Duke University, North Carolina, United States - YC | ecosystem: Engineered > Artificial ecosystem > Soil microcosm > Unclassified ... | reverse complement strand
GGAATGTGCTGAAAGGTGAAACTGCCGGATTTGTCCGTACGGGTAAATTGTACGAGGATGGAATCCGATTGACGCAGCAGCAGGACGGAGCCATTAGCCAGCGATTTTTTTTCAAGGGTATCTTTAATTCTGCCATTGATGAGGGCGGTGGCAGCAGAATCCTTTGCGGGGGCGGATTGGGCGAATGAGACATAGGATAGTATCAAACCAAGCAGCAGTAAGGCGATCGATCTAGGCATAAGGATGTTTGTCAGTTCAGTGGGATATCGCGTACAAATTATTTTCAAAAACAGGGATATGCAAGAACGAAGCCTTAAATTTACGTTAAAGACAGGCGCTGCACATGCTGGCCTCAGGACATACAGAGTTGGAAACAGGAAAATTCCATAAACCGCGTAAATAAAAAAGATTGGAACCATCTCCCCAGAAGCGCTATGAAGAGATCCACTTTGTGGATTCGACGAAGTCCGTGTGGAATTACTCCCTGTTTACGGAAGAGGATATCCATAATTTTCAGAATGGTACGCATTACCGGATGTATCATTTGCTGGGTTCGCACCCGGAAGAGGTGCTGGGCACGAGTGGTTATTATTTTGCCGTATGGGCGCCCAACGCTACCTATATTTCGGTGATCGGCCATTTTAATAACTGGGACCCGCAAACGCATCCTCTATTCGTGCGGCTGGACCGGTCGGGGATCTGGGAGGGATTTATTCCCAATCTGCCGAAAGGGGAAGCTTACAAATATCATATCAATGGTTTTAATGGGGTGGTGCTGGACAAGGGAGATCCTTATGCTCATTTCTGGGAGAAACGTCCTTTTACGGCCTCCATCACCTGGGACCTGGACTATACCTGGAAGGACGGGGAGTGGATGGGTAACCGGGGGCTGCATAATTCGCTGGAGGCCCCCTGGAGCGTTTATGAAGTACATTTAGCCAGCTGGATGCGCCCTGATAAAAATGATGAAGAACGTTATAATACCTATGACCAGATCCGGGAAAGGCTGGTGCCGTATGTAAAAGAGATGGGGTTTACCCATGTGGAGCTGATGCCGGTGATGGAACATCCCTTTGATGGCAGTTGGGGATACCAGGGCACGGGTTATTATGCCCCCACGTCCCGGTTTGGCGATCCCCAGGGGTTTATGGCGCTGGTGGAGGCTTTTCACCAGGAGGGGATCGGGGTACTATTGGATTGGGTGCCTTCTCATTTCCCCTATGATGCCCATGGGCTCTATATGTTCGATGGGGCCAACACCTACGAATATGCGGATATGCGAAAAGGGTTTCATCCGGATTGGAACAGTTATATTTTCAATTACCGGAGGGGGGAGGTGAAATCCTTTCTGATCAGTAATGCCCGGTTCTGGCTGGACCGGTTCCATGCCGATGGGATCCGGGTGGATGCCGTCAGCTCGATGCTGAAGCTGAACTATTCCCGGCAGGCCGGCGGCTGGGAGCCTAATGAATTTGGAGGGGATGGCAACCTGGAGGCCATTGCCTTCATCAAGGACCTGAATGAGACCATCTTCCGGGATTTCCCCGATGTGCAGACCATTGCGGAGGAGGCGACCGACTGGCCTGGGATCAGCCGGCCAACTTTCGCGGGCGGGCTGGGCTTTGGCATGAAGTGGATGATGGGCTGGATGCATGATACCCTGGATTATTTCAAAATGGACCCTATCAACCGGAAATATCATCAGAATAAGTTTTCTTTTAGCATGATGTATTTCTATGATGAGAATTTTATGCTGCCGCTGAGCCATGATGAGGTGGTTCATGGAAAATCCCCTATGATCTATAAGATGCCGGGTGATGACTGGCAGAAATTTGCCAACCTGCGTGCTCTATATACCTATATGATCACCCATCCGGGTGGTAAGCTGCTCTTCATGGGCGATGAGTTCGGGGCGACGACCGAATGGAATTATAAGAGTGAGCTGCCCTGGGAACTGCTGCAGTTTGAGAGCCACCGGGGGTTAAAGGATTGTGTAGGGGATCTGAACCGGCTGCTGAGGACCGAGCCTGCCTTGTATGAGAACCAGTTTTCCATCTATGGCTTCGAGTGGGTGGACCTGGGGCACCGGGATGAGTGTGTGATCGTCTATCGCCGGAAAGGAAAAGATCCTGAGAACGACTTGTTAGTGATCCTCAATCTTACACCGGTGGTGCGGAGGGACTGGAAGGTCTATGCAACCGGGAAGAACCAGTGGAAGGAGGTATTTAATAGTGATGCTAAGAAATACTGGGGTACGGGCGATACGTTCAACCCCGAGCCGGGTATACGGCTGGTGGATGAGGCCGAGAACAAATTTGAGATCAATATTCACCTGCCGCCGTTGGGGGCGATCGTGCTAAAGTAGGGGCCGGCGGCCTTGCGGCCTTGACCGATGGGCGGCTACATTTTCTCCGGCATCCGGATGCCCAGCAACCTCATTGCTGATTGAAGAACGGTAGCGGTCAATTGAACTAACTGCAGCCGCAATTCTTTTTTCTCCGGTGACTCTGCCTGAATGACTTTGTGTTCGGTGTAGAAAGAGTTGAACATGCCCGCCAGTTCAAAGGCATAAGCGGCGATGACCGATGGGCTCATTTCGGCGGCAGCCTGTTCAAGAACGGAGTTATATTTTTCCAGAACGATGGTCAGATCTCTTTCAAGCGGCAACAGGGGTTCGTGCTGCAGGGTACCTTGCGCCATTTCCTTTCTCAGGATGGACCGGATCCGGGCGTAGGTGTATTGGATGAAGGTTGCCGTGTAGCCATGCAGTTCAATAGACTCCGAGGGATTGAAGACCATCCGTTTTTTGGGGTCGACCCGGAGGAGGAAGAATTTGAGCCCGCCGATGCCGATGATGTTATAGAGGTCTTTTAATTCATCCGGGGTAAAACCTTCTGTCTTGCCTTGTTCTTTGGTTTTACGTTCGGCCTCCAGGATCATCTCGTCCAGCAGGTCGTCGGCGTCGACTACCGTGCCCTCCCGGGTCTTCATTCTTCCGCTGGGCAGTTCCACCATTCCATAGCTTAGATGATAGATGCCGTCCGCGGAGGGCAGGCCCAGTTTCTGGCAGATCAGCTTCAAGACCTTGAAATGATAGTTCTGTTCGTCTCCCACGACATAGATGCTGCGGCCGGCCTTATACTCCTCGTATTTGTTGACGGCCAGGCCGATGTCCTGGGTGATATAGACGGCGGTGCCGTCCTTTCGTTGTACGATCTTTTCGTCCAGGCCATCGGCTGTCAGGTCGATCCATACGCTGCCGTCCTCTTTTTTGAAGAAGACGCCTTTTTGGAGGCCTGACTCTACCAGTTTTTTGCCCAGGAGATAGGTATTGCTCTCATAGTAGATCTTGTCGAAGTCGCTGCCGATCCTTCTGTAAGTCTCGTCGAAGCCCGCATAGACCCAGCTATTCATCGTCTTCCATAATTCGATCACGTCCCCTTTGCCGGCCTCCCAATCGACCAGCATTTGCTGGGCCCCTTTCATGATGGGAGCTTCTTTCTCCGCCTCTTCTTTGGACAGGCCGCTCAGTATCAATTCTTCTACCTGCTGTTTGTAGACATTGCCGAACAGGACATAGTAATCTCCCACGAAATGGTCACCTTTTGTGCCAGTGCTGGCGGGGGTAGCCCCATTGGCGAATTGCAACCAGGCGATCATACTCTTACAGATATGGATGCCCCGGTCGTTGGCGATACAGGTCTTTACGATCTCATAGCCATTCGCTTTATAGATCTCAGCGACACTCCACCCCAAAAAATTATTGCGCAGATGCCCCATGTGGAGGGGTTTATTCGTGTTGGGAGAGGAGTATTCCACCATGACCTTCTGACCGTTGGGTTCTTTTTGTCCGAAGAGGGGATTGGCAAACTGCTGTTTTACAAATTGCTGCCAATAGTTATCTGTTACGGATACATTTAAAAATCCTTTGATCACGTTAAATCCGGCAAATAAATGGGGGTATTCTCTGAGGAGAATTTGCCCCAATTCATTTCCCAGCGCTTCCGGGGATTTTTTCAGCGGTTTTGAAAAGGAGAACAACACTACCGTATAATCGCCTTCGAATTCGGGTTTTGTTTCATTCACCTGGATGTCTTTTACATCCGTGCTGTATTGATAACTGTCCTGCAGTACCTGATGGGTGGCCTTTCTGATCTGATGGGTAATATCCATGTTCCGCTAATTGGCTGCAAAAATAGTGTATTGAACAGAAAATGTCGTTTGTTAAGCGAATATTAACGCAGAAAACGGGCATTTCTGATTATCTTCGTACATTAATCACTTTTGAGCCGATGGCAAAGAAATGGATCATAGGGTTTATTGATTTTTTCTATCCTCCTTTCTGCAAGATCATGCCGCTGCAGACCTTTCGTTATGCGGCCTGCGGAGGGGCGAATACGCTGCTGGATATCTTTATTTTCTTTATCAGCTATAATTTTATCCTTCAGAAGCAGGACCTGAACCTGGGTTTTATTGCGTTGAAGCCTTACTCCGCCTCGGTGTTTATCTCCTTTTGCATCAGCTTCCCCACGGGGTTCTTCCTGATGAGGAATATCGTCTTTACCGGGTCTACCCTGCATGGGAGAGTACAGTTGTTCCGTTATTTTTTGCTGGTGATGATCTGTCTGTTCCTGAACTATATTTTTATCAAGCTGTTCGTAGAACAGTTGCATGTCTATCCCACGGTGGCCAAGATATTGACCACCATCATTGTAGTTTCCTTTAGTTACCTGACACAGAAGAATTTTACCTTCAAGGCGGAGCAGAATCAACCTGTTGAGTGAGCGTAGCGGGTCCCACTAACCGGGAGGGCGCCTCAACTCATCGGTTCACGGGCGGAGGGTTGTGTCATGCTGAACCAATTGCCTATTCCGTCTGTCACGACTGCCTCGATGCCATAGAACTGTTCTTTAGGCTCGGATTTGAAGACCACTCCTTTGGCTTTCAGCTCTTCATAAGTGGCCCGGCAATCGGGAGTGTGTAATACGCCGGCTCCCAGGGCCCCTTTATCCAAGAGTGTTTTGAAGGCTGCTCTTACTTCCGGGTCGGGGTACATGGTGTCATTTAAAGGAGATAACAGGGCGATTTCCAGATCGGGTTGATCGGGTGGGGTGACCGTCAGCCACCAGAAACCATTTTCCATTTTGGCATCCGTGTTGACTTTGAAGCCCAGGGTGGTGACATAAAAATCATAAGCTTTTTGCTGATCCTGGACGAATAATGTGACGTGGGAGAGTTTTGTGATCATAGTAAATGCTTTAGGAGATAAAGCTAAGGCATTCGGTAGGATCGGGTTTCTCGAATCTTGCTTTTCGGAGAGGTCATTTTTTTGTGTCCAACTGAAAAGTGTCGATAAAACAGTGAGGGATAAATGATCGCGGTTGTTGCTGAGCCTGTTGTTTTTTTAGCAGGGCCTGATGACGATAGTAGAGGGGTGCGAAGCCGATCTCTTTTTTGAAAAGCATGCTAAAAGAGCCGATGCTCTCAAATCCGACATTATTGCAGATCTCTGACACGGTTAGCTCTTTGTCTGCCAGCCATAACCGAGCTTGTTCGACCCTTTTCTGGGTAAGGTACTGGTGAGGGGTTATCTGATAGATACGGGTGAACAGGCGGTGAAAGTGATACCGGGACAGGCAGGCCTGCCGGGATAGACAGTCCAGGTCGATCATCTCATGAAAATTCTTGTCCATATAGACCTTAGCCGTTACGATCTTTTTATATACGTCCGGGGAGATAGGCATAACTGGTTACATTAATTCAAATTTAATGACTGTTATTCAAACTATTATAGGAATTTTATTGGCATAGTTTTAGGGGTGAACCGACGGCCTTGTAAGCCTTGCCTGGCTGCGACCCCTGTGAACAAGACCCGTAAATGAGATGTTACAGACAGGAACACAACCCTCACCAAAAAAATAAGGACGCCCATGATCACAGTCATCATTCCCGCTGCCAATGAAGAAAAGACGATACGCAGTGTTATTCAGCAGGCCAAGCGGAATGAAATGGTAGATGAAATAATTGTAGTAGATGATTTTTCCCTGGACAATACGGTGGCGGAAGCCCGAAAAGAGGAGGGTGTAAAGGTCATTACGAGTACGCATGTGGGAAAAGGTGATTCTATGCGGGAGGGTATGATGATGGCCAAAAATGAGATCCTCGTATTCCTGGATGCCGATATTCCCGACTATAATACGGACATTGTTGCCAAGCTTTCCGAACCGCTGATCAAAGACGAGGCGGATTTTGTAAAATCCTATTTTGAAAGACAGGCGGGACGGGTTACGGAGATCCTTGCCAAGCCCCTGCTGGAGTTCTTTTTCCCTCATTTACTGCAGTTCCGTCAGCCTATGAGCGGCATGGTCGCCGGGAAGAAGTCTATCTTCCAGAAGGTGGAGTTCGAGAATGATTATGGGGTAGATATAGGTTTACTGATCGATCTGCATCACGTCAATGCCCGGATCAAAGAGGTTTGTATCGGGGAAGTGGAGGATGACCGGCAGCCGCTGCATGTGCTGGGGAGGATGGCCAAACAGGTGGCCAACGCTATTTTCAAACGGGTGAATATTTTTGATGGAGGCCGCCGGGAGGAGGAGGATTCGACCCAGAAGATGCGGGAACAAGTAGAATTTGCCTTACAGGGGCTGGTGCGGCAGCCGAAGAAAATGATCGTTTTTGATATGGACCATATTCTGTTGCAGGGGAGTTTTATCCAGGCGGCCGCGGAGAAATTCGGGTTTAAGAAGGAGCTGCAGGATATCCTTGCCCAGCCAAAGAGTAATTATATAAAGACGCAGAAGATAGCCCGGCTGCTGGAAGGCAGGACTTTTGCAGAGCTGATCCATGTGGTGGAGTCCATCCCCCTGATCGGGGATGCGGTACAGGTGATCCGGGAATTACAGATAAGGGGTTATGTTTGCGGTATTATAAGTGACAGTTATCATGCGATAGCCAATCATGTCAAAAATCTCCTGGGGCTGGACTTTACCCTGGGAAATGAGCTGGAATTCCAGAAAAGTGTCGCTACGGGGGAGGTAAAGATCCCTTCCCAGTTGTTAAAAGACAAGTTCAGCCGGTGTGAGCATGATCATTGCAAGTCCAATATGTTCCAGTATATTCTCCATCGCTTTGGGATCAGCCTGGCGGATGCTGTGGCAGTCGGGGATGGGGAGAATGATATTTGTATGGTCAAAATGGCGGGTACGGGGATTTCTTTTAATTCCGTGATGCCTGAGGTTGACGAGGTGGCGGATTATGTCTTTAGGGACACGTCCCTCAGGCCGGTACTGGAAGTCGTGCGATAGCCGACTCCAGAATGGCCTGGTCCGAAGGACAATCATGAGATAGACGACAGGGGCTATATCTATATAGCCCCGGGTAGGGATAGGGACCAGCGGGCGGGAGGTCCGCGACCTAACGACAGGAAATCCAGCCAGTTAGCCTGCCGATGGCAGAGAAATGGTCCTAAAACTGCCAATATTGCATTCTAACCCCGGATGGCATAATGATTGCCAATCTCCTGTCATTAGATTCTACTAACCTTAAAAGCAAACAATTTATATGGGAAAAATCATAGGAATTGACCTTGGAACCACGAATAGTTGCGTGGCAGTCCTGGAAGGTAATGAGCCCGTAGTGATCGCCAACGACGAAGGTCGGAGGACGACTCCTTCTGTGGTAGCCTTCCTTAAAAACGGAGAAAGAAAAGTAGGTGATCCGGCTAAACGCCAGGCTATCACCAACCCCGTGAATACCATTATGTCGGTAAAACGATTCATGGGGCGTCGTTATGACGAAGTGACCAACGAGATCAGCCATTGGAGCTATAAAGTTGCCAAGGGTGACAATAATACCGTGCGTATCGATATCGACGGTCGTCTGTATACTCCCCAGGAGATCTCTGCCATGATCCTGCAGAAAATGAAGAAGACGGCGGAGGATTACCTGGGTCAGGAAGTAACGGAAGCTGTCATCACTGTCCCGGCCTATTTTAATGACGCCCAACGTCAGGCTACGAAGGAAGCCGGTGAGATCGCCGGACTGACCGTTCGTCGTATTGTGAACGAGCCCACGGCTGCCGCTTTGGCTTATGGCCTTGATAAAGCCGGGAAAGACGAGAAAATAGCCGTATTTGACCTTGGCGGAGGTACATTCGATATTTCCATCCTCGAATTGGGGGATGGGGTATTCGAAGTGAAGTCCACCAATGGGGATACTCACCTGGGAGGAGACGATTTTGACAAGGTGATCATGGACTGGCTGGCCGACGAATTCAAAAAGGATGAAAATGTAGACCTCCGGAAAGATCCGATGGCCCTGCAGCGTCTGAAAGAAGCCGCTGAAAAGGCCAAGGTGGAGTTGTCTTCCAGCAGCGAGACGGAGATCAACCTGCCCTATATCACGGCGGTGGATGGCGTGCCCAAACACCTGGTAAAGAAACTTACCCGGGCCAAGTTCGAACAGCTGGCGGACACCTTGTTCGAAAGGTGCCTGAAACCCTGCGAGCAGGCTTTGAAAGATGCGAATATGGACATTTCCAAGATTGACGAAGTTATTCTGGTAGGGGGTAGCACACGTATTCCCAAGGTGCAGGAGATCGTTGAAAAGTTCTTTGGAAAGAAGCCTAATAAGGGAGTGAACCCGGATGAAGTGGTTGCCATCGGCGCCGCTATCCAGGGTGGGGTATTGACCGGAGAAGTGAAAGATGTGCTGTTGCTGGACGTGACTCCGCTGTCCCTGGGTATCGAAACGATGGGAGGGGTGATGACCCGTCTTATCGAATCCAACACCACCATTCCTACCAAGAAGTCGGAATCCTTCTCTACGGCCAGCGATAATCAGCCGGGCGTGCAGATCCATGTATTACAGGGAGAACGTCCCCTGGCTTCTCAGAACAAGAGCCTGGGTACTTTTAACCTGGATGGTATCCCTCCGGCTCCCCGGGGAGTGCCCCAGATCGAGGTTACCTTTGACATTGACGCCAATGGCATCCTGCATGTCACGGCAAAAGACAAGGGTACCGGGAAGGAACAGAAGATCCGTATCGAAGCCGGAAGTGGTCTGAGCAAGGATGAAGTGGAGAAAATGAAGGCCGAAGCAAGGGCGAACGAGTCTACGGATAAGGCTGCCCGTGAAAAGATCGATAAGGTCAATCAGGCTGACAGCCTCGTATTCCAGACGGAAAAGCAGTTGAAAGAATATGGCGATAAGATCCCGGCCGATAAGAAGGCTCCCATCGAAGCTGCGCTGAATAAACTGAAAGAAGCGCACAAGTCCCAGGATGTGGCAGCCATCGATGCGGCTGTGGCAGAAATGAATACAGCCTGGACGGCTGCTTCCGAAGAGCTGTACAAAGCCACTCAGCAGGCGGGCGGTCAGCCCGGTGCTGAAGGCGCAGGTCCCGGAGCAAATGGCGGACAACAGACGGGCGCCGGCGGAGAGAATGTAACCGACGCCGAGTTTGAAGAAGTGAAATAAGATGGTAATAGAATGGATAATAAAAGGGTCGCAACGGCGGCCCTTTTATATTTTTAGGATACGCAAGAACTTCTCGCGGTAGGTGTCGCCGATCGGCAGGTATTGTTTATGGATGACCACCCTGCCTCTTTCGAGGAATTCAATATGTTCCCGGTTGATGATATAGGACTTGTGTATGCGGATGAACCGGGTTTCCGGCAGCAGCTCCTCCATATTCTTCATGCTGTCCAGAGAGAGGACCTTTGCCGCCCTTGTATGAAGGGCGATGTAGTCTCTCAGGCCTTCGATGTAGAAAATGTCGGGCAGGTTGATTTTCTGGATGCGGTATTCTGTTTTGATGAAGATATGGTCAGCGGGTACAGACGGCACCTGCTCGATGGCTGTCCCCGCTGGCGCGGACAGCGAGGCAGGCAGAAGCCTTTCTTTCGCCTTTTGTACAGCCATGAGGAAGCGGTCGAAGGTGATAGGCTTTAACAGGTAGTCGACCACATCGTGTTCGTAGCCCTCCATGGCATATTGCGTGTAGGCCGTAGTAAGAATCACCTTGCAGCTTTTTTGAATGATCTTCATGAACTGAAGACCGGTCAGTTCCGGCATTTGTATGTCGAGGAAGAGGAGGTCGGCTTTTCCTTCCTGTACAGCCCGGAGCGCCTCCAGAACATGGGTGGTGCTGAGCACGACGTCCAGGTCCGGCGTCTTGCGCACGTAATCAGTCAGCAGGGACAGGGCCCAGGGCTCGTCATCGACAATAACGCATCGTATGGGTGTTGAATTATTCATGGATCAATTCCAAATTAA
>Ga0310811_10014505_pt1 | contig 10278 bp, 8 predicted proteins | sample YCmetagenome_FD_207642 | JGI IMG/M metagenome (GOLD analysis project Ga0310811, IMG submission 207642) | Soil microbial communities from experimental microcosm in Duke University, North Carolina, United States - YC | ecosystem: Engineered > Artificial ecosystem > Soil microcosm > Unclassified ... | reverse complement strand
AGATTGAATGATAATTCTGAAGGATTTGAATGAAGTGGCAGAGTATTGCATACTGAGGCTTCTCGATCTCTCCGAGCACTCTGAACAATATCTTCTCTGAGAGATTGTTACGAGCTTCAGTTCCTCCCTTTGTCGAAGATATCTGTGCCAGAAAACAGTCATACAGCTCATTCAACTTCTCCAGTGTATCCATTGTCAGACCAATGATCTGAAGATCTTTCACTTCTATCACTGCGTTCTCAGGTAATGCTCTAACAAAGAGACGGACTAACACTCTTGTGTCATCATCTATTTTGCGTTCCATCTCCAACTCCAGGTCCGCCGCCGTGGCGGTCTTGACGGCTTTGGCAACGATTTTGTAGCGTTCTTCGTTGGCCTTCTTGATCAGTTTAGCCAGCCAGCCAACGAAGTCTAGCTCTCTTTGACGGAAGATATCTCGAGAGGTGGTCTTCAAATCGATACGCTTGTAAACGACAACGCGGCCTTCGTTGAAATTTCCATACAGGTTGAAAAAATGCCGGATCAGATCCATGTTCAGCTTAACTCTCCAGTCAAACCAATTTTTGTAGAGTTCGAGCAGCATCTCTTTCAGGGCAGGGGAAAACTCCAGCATGTAGCACAATGCCTCGGCAAGTGCATCCGCAATCATCGATTGGTTGTCCAATATGAGTTGCTGGATTGCGATCTGCATTGTGTCCGCATTGGAGAACAGCTCTTCGAGGACAATCTTTCGCGAAAACTTTGTGGCTATTGTACAGTGGCGATAGTTGCCTTTGAGCGAGACTTCCAGGAGAAGGCAGATGTAATTGTAGAAGACGACGTCCTTCTTGCAGTGTTGAATGAGCACCTCAGAGAGTTCCCGGGTGTCGCAAGCTCTGTCGGGCAGCTTGTAGAGGATTTTGTTGAACGCCTTATCAGACATCCCAGTATTGGCATAGAAGTCCACCTTGGTCAGACAGTTGACCTTATCCGGCAGACAGCCTTCATGAACTTCTCTCTCGGGATAGGGGTAGAACATATCTTGAATCGCGCCACGTCTTGTTGTGGCACCGGCAGCATTCTTGTCTCTGAATTCCAAATCGGCATCAGTCTCCAGCTTCTCTGGACAGGAGAGGATCTTGGAGACAAGTTTCACATGACACCCAGAGAAGAGGCGCAACTGGTAACGAATTTCGGTGTTCCGAGTTGGCTCTAGTTCGTGAAGCTCTTCCATAACTGCTACTCTCAAAAAACAAGCCACCAATATCTTGTGTGCCTCCCATCCCACTCCGTTGAGACCGGTCTCTGTGATTTTGATTCTCTTTGGCGCTCCCTCTGGAAAGCAGTCGATGAACGACGAGAACTCGGAGACGATTGCCAAGAACTGGTCCAGCGGTAGAGCCTCCAAATATTGGAGAGTTTCGTCAAAGTCTTGGAACACGATAGAAGCGTATTTCTTCAACAGTTCTTTGTATCGCTTCTGTTTTACAGAGAGGTATTGCTTCTGTCTCTCAAAATTCTCCACTACTTGAGAGAAGATGGTGGCAAACGCTTTTGCCACTTGGTCTTCATCAAAGGTGTTCTCCCAGTTCTGGTGCAGAGGTTCGGGATTCTTCCACTTCAATTCAACGCTCGCTCCAAAGTACTCCAGACGATCAATGTTCCCCTGGAATAGAGACTTGTAAGAGGGCAGAGTGTCCAACAGATTGCCCAGCTGTTGATAGAATGAATAACGTTCATCTAGGTCGGCCTGAGGAGGGAAGCGTATCTTTCCCAGAGAGCGAATTGGCTCAGAATAGTACTCTCTGCAGACGTCTAGAGGATTTGGTCTTCGCCTCAGAGTAACGGTCGGAATGGAGAATTGGTAATCTGAGGAGCGGAAATGCTGTTTTGCATGAGGGTAATGAGCAAACAAGGCAGCGGTGGGATTTCCAGTTGCGGGTGCTGCAAAGATCGGTTGAAGCATTGCATCATCAGTGAACAGGTGATGCTTCTCAAAGAATTCTATCAAGGGTTTGTGATGCAGAAGATAGCTTCGCATTTTCTGTTTCATGTATCCGGACAGACCATAATCTCCACTCCCGTCACGAGTCCATTCCCTCAGTGCATTCACTTTGAGTAGAAGCGTGTAGTAGATGCTGTGATTTTTGATAGGCAACGGTGGGCCTTGCTCTCTGTGAGGACACCAGTAGTCGAACTTGTCCAGTTTGATGCAATCCAAGTAGCCCGGGTCGCTCAAGCACTCCTTCAGATCGAGGAACACGTTGTATGCTAGGTTGTGAGGTACCGGAAGTCGGCACTCGAGTTTGCGCTGCCTACAGAAAGTCTGTAGAATGCTAGCCACCGAGAGATTGTCCAGGTTGCCCGGCACTCCAATTACGTACGGACTGATCTGAGGTACTGTGGGCAGCGCATTACAGTTTAAATTCTGAATGTGCTTGATCTCTTGCCATCCAGCCAAGTAGAGTTTCTGCTGCTCGGGGTTCTTCTTTTTGTACTCTTCGATGCCAACTATCTCTTTGATGTCTTCTCCTTGGAAGAGAATCATCACTGGGATGAAGTCTGCTACACTGTACATTCTCACTGTACCGAGGATGCCATCGGGGTATGCAGTGTTGGTCATGACCACCGGCTGATGCATTCCCTCTTTCGTGTAGCTTCCCTTCACATCGGTCTGGTGGAATCGAGAGGCGATCTCTTCTTGTACTTTGTGGTTGTTGTTCATTGCATTCAGCACTTGCTTGTGTACTACAAAGCGATAGCAGAATTCGCAATAGTCTTTCCTTACGTTTCCGGGGATCTTTCCGGGGTACTTCAGAACATCGTGAATCTCTTGGTACTCTGCTTGAGTGCAGTATGCTTGACAAGGAACGTTCGGTGAGATGGGGTGGCGAAGTCTGGGCTCTTTCTGCGCTTGACAAATCTTTCCTAGAGAAGCGTTCAGACACTGGTTGAACGGAGCCCTTGCCTGGACTAGTAATTTCTGTATGTGCCATGGAGGATCAACCGGTTTGACGTAGCCTACCACTCCATCTTTAGCCAGTCCACTCTTCATGTTGTGAAACTCTTGATTCTTCGCAAAGAGACTGTCCAAAAGCGATTCAACACTCTTGGCTTTGAAGGTCTCTCCTGTGATCTCCACTTTTCCATCGGGTATCTTTCTCGGTGCTCGAGCCTCTGGTTTTGTCTCTGGATCCGCAGTGTTCTTGGCATACTGTTCCCTTAGCTCAGACATCCTCCCAAAATTGCTGTGGAATTCCATTCTCTGCCCCGGTCCAACTCGCCCCACCGTCATGATGCTATCCAAACTCTTCGAGTCAAAGACTGTCTTGTCTCGCTGATGCTTCTCGGCTCTTTCATTGGTGTAGGCAATCGCAAGCTTTGTGGCGTTGTCATCGTCTGGTTTGTCGCTTCGTGTTTTCGATCTCTTTGCCGGTTGATGTACCTCTTTTGACTGTTCTTGTTCCTCTTCTGAGTCAATGATCTGAAGCATTTCCTCGTCTCCTCCTCTCGGATCGAAGCGAGTCCTAAAGTGTTTCTCCCACCGCTCCGAGTCCGCGGTGGGCACCTTGCGCTTGCTCATCTAGAGGGGAAAAGTTCTGGGACTATTTATTGCAGTGCCGACCGAGAGGGCAGCTGGGGGAAAATTCTCGAGAGGAAATTACCACCTCGGTGGAGGTCTTTTCCTAAGGCATGAACACGATAATCAGAGCGAGTCCAACCACTGTTGAGAAGGAAAGCCAGTCAAATTCGAGGTCTCGAAATCGATGCTTCAGTAGACTCAAATCAAAGGTGAAATTCCTCTCTTCGCTATCGTAGATAACGCTGAGCTCCAAGGGTCCTGTCGAGTTGACCAGTTCTGTAACATCCAACCAGAGACAGGGTATCGCTTTCGGAAGTATGACTCTGCACTCGGGACTGATTCCTTTGTAGAAAACATGATCATAGCCTGGATGAAGAGAGGGACAGAACTCGTCACGAATGTAAGCCAGTTGTACGCTGTTGTTTGCGATAAGAGTGCTGTCGTTGTAGAGGAAGAGGTCCAAAAAGGGCAGAGTCAAGAGCTGTATGGATTCGGTGTATGGATTGCTCAGTGGGATATCAAACACTAGGAAGCTTTTCAGCCCTGAAGAATTGCCCAGACAGTGAAACTCCCCAATGTAGACGTTATCTTTAAAAACGCTAACCGAGCTGAAGAGTCCATCCCAGTCAAGAACGGGAAGAACGGAAGCACAACAGCATCCGACTGTCAAGAGGAAAAGAAACAGGTCTCTCATATATTTCTTTTCAGATGAAAAAGCAAAAAAGCTGTTTATCTGTATGAAAGAAGCTCCATTATGATTGAACACAGAGCGGGGAGTGGACAATGCTGCTGAAGATGCTCTTGTTTCTCCTCACATGGGCTGGAGTTTTCTCAAATGCTGCAGTGATTTCTCCTCGTTGCAATTTTGTCTGTGGACCAGAGGACGGAAGCTGTCTCTACGCTTGCAACTACAACATCACACACACCCCACCCTCGTTCTTCGGTGCTCCATGGGTAAGGCTAGTTCAACGCTTTAATCTGGGAGAGCTGGAAGAGACGGTAACCGGATGCGATTCCCCGCTTCGAGGAGACAAAGAGAACATCTATTTCACAACTCTGCAAGGGAAAGTCTATTGCTACAAAAACACAACGAACAGCTTTGACACCGTCTTCAATCTCGGTCGATCAGTAGACCTTGCAACTGGAGAGGGGAAAGGATTGTATGATGTTGCTTTCCATAGAGAGTACGAAAAGAACTTCCTATTCTATCTCCACTATGCCATTCCTGCTGCTCCTAATGATCTGCTCACTTTGGTCGACAAAGCTACAGCTCGAACCAGACAAAAGGTCTACCAAATCAAAATACACCATTACAATGTTATCTCAGAGTTCCGAAAGATTGGCGACTCTGCTATGTTCCTCCGACAGTTGAGGAAGATTCCTCAAGTCTCTGAGAAGAGAAGCGGTGGATGGCTGGCAAGCGGAATCCGAGAGGGTTGGAAATACTACACTGAGAATCCGCTCTACTTTGCAACCGGAGGAAACACCAACGAGAGCATTGTCTACGGAAGGCATATGTCCTATCTCTCGAGTCTCCGGAGGTTCGATAGCAACAACATAACCGACGCTGACCAGCAGTGGGCTTCTGGGATTGGAGATCCTATCTCCTGTGCCAGTACTGTACACAAGAGCGGGAAAGTGGTCTGCTTGATTCAGGTTCTCAACGGCACTAGAATGGTCTACACGATCGAGAAAGATATGAATATTGGAAGTGATAACTACGTTGAACAGTGCACCTCTGCTGCCTGTGCAAATGGAAAGAAACACCGTCCAGCAGACCGGGTACCAATGGCCGTGTTCCCAACCTCTGACTGTAACATTACTTCTATCTTTATCTACACTGGCTACAAGATGAACAAGTTCCGAGGCAATGTCTTCCTCAGCAGAGATGCTTGCTACAATGAAAAGCTGGATGTTTTCCAATCAGCGCAACTGCTTCGCCTTGTTAAGAACAGGACTTCCTACGGCTGGTATGCAAGCGTGCTGCCCTCTGATTTCGAGGACGGATTCCTTGTCAACACAAGTCTGGTGGGAGCTGACAAGCACAGCGATTTTTTCTTCTCCGGATACTCACTGAGGACAGGAAAGCTTGAATTTTACTCTATTGATCCAGTGCGTGCGGCCAACGATTATTACGAAGATTAAAGATGTTGAGGCTCGTCTGGTATGTCTACTAGAGTCCATATAGAGGTGTCTGCACTCAAATTAAAGTAGAGAAAGACAATTTTGTCCGCAGGGCGCTTTGCTATTCCAGCCATTGTTTCCGAGTCTAAACCAGCGAGAAGATGCTTGTCCAGAGGCGATACGATCTGCGCTTTCACCTTTGGAAGATGGGATAAATCAACAGCGATAAGAGGAGGTTCGTAAGTCGTATCTTCTGCTCTAAAGCGATTCACGACATCCAACAATAAAACTGTTTTGAGTATCAAGGCTTCGCTAGCTTTATCAAGGCCGAGTGTGATATTTGCCAGGGAGTCGGATATTCTTCCATATGGTTCCAACAGTCGAAAGGTGTAGACTCCCGACTCTTCGTCGACTTTGAACTCTGGACTGAGCATATCTTGGCAAAGGAAAAATGATCAAATGTTGGGAGAATTTCATTCTTGCCTGATCACCTCACTTCATAATATTCAAGTGATAAATCTTGTACCGGTCTCTTTTAGGCTCGATTGAGATGCACGTCGTCGAGTATTCTGCTGGTTTGGAAAGCGTCAATCTTGTTCTGAAGCTATGCGTTAGCGTGCTAGTTGTTTGTCTGGTGATTGCTGCGTACATTCTCCAGAGAGGATATCGCTGGAAGCTCTTTGCAAGAACTACTAGCAATAGAGTCCCTGTCGCTATCTCGACACTGATACAAGAAGCCGGACGTTCAACAGATGCAGCGGACCTGGAGAGGTTTCTTGATTATGTCTCACAGCCTCTTGTTCGTCCCCTTTCAGATGAATTGGCCAGGGTCTATAGACCAGCGGCTCAGAGCGAATTAAGATATTCTAGTCGATACATTGCAACAAAGCCAGTGTTCGTCGTGGAGCAGGTTTCCCTGATTGCAATGGAAATCCTTCGCAACCTTCCCACTTTCAAAGGAACCAAGTTTGTGTGGCCCTCTCCGTTTGGCTGTGTTAAAGTTGTCGTCGAACCACAGAAAGAGCTTCAGGAACTGCAAGCAGATCTCTACGATTTTTGTGCTATGATCAACGCCGTGATGAAGAGCAAAAGAGATCCCGATCTTGGGCTGACAAGAGAAGAGGAGCTCGTCAGTAACTCGTTCACTCCGGCTGGGACCAGGACAACGTTTGCGATGTCTATGGACGCTGAAGAGTTTGTCGAGTATGTCAAACAGTTAGAAACCCATCCACTTGATGAAGTCCAACAAGTTGCTATCGCGCTGAGATTAGCATACAAGCACCGCTACCCTAACCTAATCCATCCCTGCTGTACTCTAAAACCCGGAATGATAGAGTCTCTACAAACTGCTATTCCTCAAGCAATCACGCATGGTTTGCGCACTGATCTTCTGCCTCTTTTTCAAAACATCTCTCTCCAGACTGACTCGTTCCATCCTTCGCTCGATGTCCTGTTTCCACGCGTGACTTACTATATCTCTTTGGACTACGCAAGCATCCTTGAATTACAAACGCTTATCAAATTGGACAGGAAAGGGGATTTTCTGAGTTCGTTCAGCCAGTTTGACAAATGGTATCTCGAACGTGTGCCTGCAGAGTTACGCAAAAAGGCTGAAGAACTCATCGAAAGAGCGTTCCACCTCATTGACAGTAATAATGTCGACATGTGGAAAGCACAATATTTTGTTCCTGTAGGATTCAGGCGAAGGTTTTGTTTTTCTGCTACATTTTCCCAGCTGCGAAAACTCTTTGCTTTGATCGACGAAGAAAGCGTCTCTCCCTTGCTCCGCAAACGCCTCGAAAAGTTGTGCGTTGAATTAGATGGCCACTACCCCGGAGTCTTTCGTAAAATCAGAGAGGAAAGAAAAGAAATCCAAGTAACCGAAGAGGAAATATTCCAAACAAGGGATGGTCTTCGCCAACGACAAGTAAACAATTAAGAAGTCTTTAACGCCTTTGTGTATCCGAGTCGAATGTAAGTGGACATCGGGGCAAAGGGAGACATCAGCACATCACACACGGATATGCATCTCAAAGTCTCTTTGGGATCTAGGTCGCGGTAATCTCTCATAGCAGAGATAAAATCGTCAAGCGAGTGCTCCATCACCCCACCTGGAAGTTGTCTGTACAGTCTCACATAGATCCACAAAAGATCAGAGGAGATTTCGTACTTTTTGACTTCTAAATCTTCGCGTGAGTTTACACTAGAATCCAGATTGGACATGGCTCTCTTCATCAAGCCTCGTCTACCATCTCCTGAAACTATCGTGTAGATATCACCCAAACGACGCTTAACAATAGTGTCTAGTCCCTGACAAATGCCTCTCAGTTCAGGATCGCTTCGGCCATTGAACCAAACAGGAGACGGCGTAAAGCTGACCTCCAAACCTTTTGAAGTCAAGAATCTGGGAAGACAGTGTTTCGACTCTTTCATTATGCGAAGTTCCCAACTGAGACACACGTGATCCAACGCTGGTAAAATTCTGCCCCAGTTATAAAAAGCTTATAATTGGTCAATGATATCAGGGATTGCCCCAGTCAAATGCCCAATTTTTGAAATCTATTCGCCATTGTACCAGTTAAATCGATTCCTCGATAAAATCCCCTATAGAGGCGGTCAATCAGTTGAATTGTCAATCATGATATCATGGGTGCATCCAATCATGATACCATGAGCATCGCTGGCTTGCACCAGACAAAGAGTCCTAAGGATGGCAGCTCTCCGATTGGAAAATCCAGCAGGACTTGATTTTATCATTCCTTACTTTCTTCTTGGTCTTGCATGCGATACTCCAGTTATCGAGTCGTTGTGTCATTCCCTGCCTACAACTCGTTTGACTGGTTACATCCAGCGCTCCCTGTTTAAAAACCATATCCGCCCTCTGATTGATAACAGATTTCACATGGGACAGATCATCGCCCTAGAATTCTCACATCAATATTTGATAGTGTCTTGTCCTGGGATACTAGACGAGTACTATTGGACTAGACCAGAAAAGAGGAAACTGGTATTTCATCGATATTGGCGTCCAACCGCCTTCGTATCACAAACCGACGAATACGATAGCGCTGGTCAGTGGTTATCCGAGATGGAGGCTTGCTTAACAACTCGAGGAGTGCTAAATCTTTTCTGTGACGAACTCCGGACGAAATTCAGAATCAATACGAATAATTTTAATCCCTTACAACAACAACCAACATTGGTCAGCAGTAATCCATCTCTACGATTAACTCTGCATCGACTGGGAAAGACTTTGGATTTTGAATTTGATTTCCAGTCAACCACGGGCTCTCTGTTGAAGTTTCATTTTGAAGTGGTTAAAATCGGGCCTGTCTGGACAGTTAAGATAACCGAAGATCACTGTGAGGCTCCAATTTTCGACTGTGTACCTCTTGAGACCTGGATCAAAGGACTCCCAGAACTCTTTGCTAAAATCCCCTTCAACAGAGACGACTCTCCAAAACAATCCAGAAGAAAAATTCGCTCTGGTTGATCATGATATCATAAATCATCTCTTGTATCATTCCCTTTCTCTTAAAAACATGGAGGACTGTCCTGATTGGGTAAAAACCGACGAGTTTGACATTTGGGAAATGGTGGTTGATAGATTGGACCGCCTTGAAGAGAACAGACACCTCGCGGTCGATCCCTCTGAGGGACCGAGAAACTGGATCCTTGGTCGTGCAATTTCAGAATACTCTATTGAAGAAGCTCTCGTAGTGAAGATTTTATCAATTGGGGACCTTCCTGGTGGAAGAGAGATCCTTGAGAGCTACAAACCGAAGGAAGAAGACAGACCTTCTCGTCAAGAGATCCATAATTTCTGCAAAGCGGTTTCCAATTTCATGTTCAACTCTAGTCAATTCCGAGACAGGGTTGCCAGGTATTGGACCGAGTTTGTGGAAGCAAAGATAGCTCAAAGGGAGGCTATCATCGCTCAGATTGTACCCAAACAGAACGACATCACAAGAGATGTTTTGCTTGACCAGCTTGACAAACTGAACAAAGATATCGACACTTATCGTTACTACCCAGATCGAGTGACAGGCGGGATGCACGACTCTTATCTACGAGAGGATCCATCGCTCTCTGATTCTTCCTCTTCACCTCGAAAGAGGTCAAAGCGTCGTGACAAGTCTCCAATCCGTACCAAACGCAGCAAATCTCCGGTTGTGAGCAGCCCAGATTACCAAGTTTATTAAAAGGGGTCAATGTCTCTTCTTTTTGCGATCGCTTGACTCTCTATTGCTGTAGTTCACTAATAACCGGATGACCAAGAGCACCGCTGCGAAAAGCATAACACCTTGCACCCAGCTTCTCGTCTCCATTGTTGGAATGCTCAAACTTGGCCAATTGCAACAGATCTGCCATCTATCAGTGGGAGCGGCAGGCGGAACGGGAGCTGCATTGTTTACAAAGTCTTCCGGCATTGCTTCTCGAGGAAAAAATCTGGATTTTAAACGGCTCGACAAAGTGCAGCTATTTAATTTTCTATTCAGCCTAGTTTTTGTAGATTACGTTTCCTCCTCTCGCTGCGAAAATGTCTGCTGCCTTTCCCGAGTATGTGAGACGCTCTGAAGTTCCTGTGACTG
>Ga0310811_10014504_pt1 | contig 10279 bp, 7 predicted proteins | sample YCmetagenome_FD_207642 | JGI IMG/M metagenome (GOLD analysis project Ga0310811, IMG submission 207642) | Soil microbial communities from experimental microcosm in Duke University, North Carolina, United States - YC | ecosystem: Engineered > Artificial ecosystem > Soil microcosm > Unclassified ... | reverse complement strand
TGAGCAGTATCCCACGGCTGGTGGCGTGATGGTCAATGGTATCCCAACCTGGCGTTTGCCTCGCTACGTTACCACTGAAGAGTGCGATGAATATATGGCTGATATTGGTGTGGAGGTGAAATATAACGCACGTGTTGGCCGTGATGTTCAGCTTTCCGATCTCTTAAAAGAGTATGATGCCGTCTATCTTGCCGCTGGTTGTTACATTCCGAATGCATTGACTGGTCCTGATAACAAGGTGATTCCAGGAGCGGATCTTGAAGGGGTGATCGATGGTATCCGCTTGCTAGAGAAAACCAATTATGGTGAGCCTGCTTTTATTGGGAAGAAAGTTGCTGTGTTGGGATCCGGGTTTACCGCGATGGACTGTTGCCGCACTGCTATACGTTTCGGTGCGGAGAAGGTCTATATTATGTATCGCCGTTCTAAAGAAGAAGCCGGTTCGGATGAGTATGAGGTCGATGAAGCGGTCTTTGAAAATGTCGAGTTTAATTACCTTGTGACGCAGTTAGAAGTGCTCAGTGAAGATGGCATTCATGTCAGCAGCATGCGTTTTGTGCGTAACAAACTCGGCGATCCAGATGCCAGTGGACGACGGCGACCAGTGCCAATTCCCGGTACTGAATTTGAGATTGATGTCGATACAGTTGTTCCAGCTTTTGGGCAATATAGTGATACCTCATGGTTGCAGACTGAAGAACTGAATCTTGAGGTCAACCGTTGGGGTGTGCCATTGCTTGATCTGGACACCTGGATGACGAATCATCCGGGTCTGTTCGCAGGCGGTGATTTTACACAAGGAGCACGTAATCTGATTTCGGCGATTGGTGATGGACGCGATGCCGCAGCCGCGATTAATCGTTATCTTGGTGGCGAGGATATACCTGCTGAAGCCGCTGAGGAGGTAGAATTGCCTGATTATCGCCGTGGTATGGTTGATAACTATGAGTCGATTGCGCATCAAATGATGCCTTCTTTGCCTTTGAATGAGCGCTATAGCAACACACGTGAAACCGAGACTGGCTATACACCGGAAGAGGCAGTGATGCAGGCACGCCGTTGTTTGCAATGTCAGTTAAATATCATGATTGACCCCTCAATCTGTATCCTCTGTTCAGGTTGTGTCGATATCTGTCCTTACGATTGTATTAGCATGGAAGGGCTTTCACGTGTTGTTAAAGGTGACCCTTTACATCAAGAGGCTGAAGTCTGGCGTGGTGGCGCGGATATGATCATTGATGAAGAGAAGTGTATTCGTTGTGGTCTGTGTATTGTACGGTGTCCTACCGATGCCATTTCTATGGTACAATTTGAGGTTTCCAGCCCGAACTCCCGCTGGTCAGTCTCCAAGATTCCTGTGATTAACGTCAAATAAATTGTCATTGACAGGGTAGCAGCTGGAGTGTAGACAGGATCTCTGGCTACTACCCTGTCGTTTTTATAGTTGCTGCAAACTGTCATTACGACAATTATAGAATTATAGGCATTCTCTCCAAAATTATTTCTCTGTCAAAATTACTCTTGTTCCATATCAGGTGATTGTAGTTCTTCTCACCATCGGTTTATCAGTAAGGGATACCCAAAGATGTGCGAAATAAGTATATTTGACTGGCTATCTCGTGTAATACCTGTACATAGAAATCACCTACAATAGTGTATAAAATAACCACTTAATCCTGGTAGTACATTGAGTGGTACACTTGACAATTGACTCTACATTGCGCAAAATTGTTAAGAAAGCCAGATCTATGAGAGATATCATCGTGTGACAACGTATATTTTATTGGGTTTGGCTAGTGTACCACTGATCAGGTAAATCCTTTCTCCCCTCATCGAGTTGTCCAAACTACTGGTGCCAACAGCTCGACATATCTGAAAGGATACATGCAGGTCTGCAAGGAGCGATGATGGTGCGACATGACTGGTCTGACGAAGACCTGGCCATAGGGCTGCACAAGCGAGATCCAGAAGCCTTAGAGACACTTATATCAAAGTATTCTCGTGAGATTTATTATTTTATCCGTCTGGTTCTCGATAGTGTAGGGGTGACACAGGATGCGGAGGAATGTGTTAATGATTTATTTGTTGCGGTCTGGCAGGAAATTGACACATTTGACGCAAACAGAGGTACGTTACGTACCTGGTTGACGATGCGAGCAAAATATATTGCTCTCGATCGTCGTCGCCAACTATGCCGTCGTCAGACACACAACGTCCAATCCGCAGATGAGATCCGTCAATGGACCTTATCTGAAAACAATAATCGAAAATATTCTGTCTGGGGCTATGAGTCCGATATGCGAGCAGCTCTTCCACCCCATCCAGAAGCTAGTATGGAACATTTGCTGGAGCAAAGCGAGAGGCGTGAGGAATTACGCCTTGCCTTGGCGACGTTGCCCGAACTCGACCGCTTCCTGATCTATCAGCGTTATTTTAGATTTTCAAGTACGGAGGAACTTGCGGAGAAGACGGGCCTCACCCGCCATGCCGTTGACACGCGACTCTGGCGAGCGCGCAAAAGTTTGCGTGAAGCGCTCAAGGAGCATGCATATGAGTATGAGCGAATTTGAGAGACAAAACTCTGATGATGATGATAATGTTGAGACACATGCCCGTTTCTCTTTGACTGGAGATACTTTATTTCCTGTAGATTTCTCGGCTGAAGATGTCGTTTTCGCTCTTGAACTCGATGAAATGTTTTCAGCGGTGCAGGAAGAAGTTCCACCTTTTTTTGTGCAAACTTTATTAGAAGCCGAAGATCCACAGTTCCAGGAGGTTGAGCGCGGGTTCGAATTAAAAACCCGCGCTCAGGTATTTCGTCGTTTACGGCTAAAGCATCGCCTTTTCCCTAAACCTCGGTTGTCATTGCGTACGCAATCTCGATCTTTGCTCGCGTTTATGACGAGCTTTTTCGTGGTGTTTCTGGTCACTGTTCTGTTAACTGCTCCTTCGTTTGCTGCTGGTATTCAATATCTGTGGGCTGGCTCACATGCTGGCGTTTTTCTGGTTCAGAAATATCCAGCTATGTCTACGCCAACTCCTACACCCGCTACTGCAACTCAACCCAAACTGATCAGGTTGATGGATGCACAACGTCTGCTACACTTTCCTCTCTATTTTTCACTGAGTGTGCCTGCACGTTATAAGTTAAGCAATATTTATATGTATCAAAATAATCAGGGCTGGTCTGATGGCCCGATTATTGTAGAAAATTATACCTATGCTCTTCCTGGCGAGGCCCCACGCCATATTGCTATTTGTGAGTTTAAACCACTAGGTCAGGTAAATGTTATGCAGGTTGTTCAGAATGGGGCGGCACAACAAATACAGATTAGTTCGGGCGAGAGTTCTTATGCGATTTATGTGCGAGGACAATGGGCACAGAGGGAAGGTGCTACTCCCGCATGGGCATATAATGATCGCAGTGAGTTTATTTACGAAGCACCTGGTGGTATTGTGTTCTGGGTTGTTGGAGATAAAAGTGACGGCATTAATGAAAATGTTTTATCTTCTATCGTGAAATCAATCTATACACTTGATAATAGCCATGCGAATACTATCTTGGAAAACCTGTTGATACAGGATTCTAATGATACCCCTGATATGTTTGAGAATACGGTTCTCTATGTGCAAGATCCGAATAATTTGAGTGGTTCATCATTTCTTCTTGTTGGCCGTGTGTCAGAAGTACAGAATAATCATGTGCATTGAGGCGCGGCTCTGCATCATCTTTGATAGCGTAGCCTGCTGCTATCTGCCATTGTTGCATTCCCTTTTTGTGTAGAGTGCATGGTAACGGTTGAGTCTGAATGATCATCTGTTCCGTATACTATATAGTTGTTGCTGTGTTCATTCATACTATCGGGAGGCACAGCCTGTCAGTTACTCTTATGACAGTGCAGCGTCTGCTTTTTTAGCATAAAGTACGATGTGTGTTTTCTGTCATAGAAGCAAATGATGTTTCCACATGTGGGGTGTGTGTTGCTGGTCAGGGAGATAGATTTGCTACTGGACAAAAACCAGTTTCTTCTGGTATGCTATTTCTGTGAAGATAGTAACAGTCTTGCTGTAATTACAGCATCACACTTCTCTTGCAACGTGGCTTGAGTAGTGGGTTAGTACTTACCTCGAAGGGGAGGATTATGAATTCGATGTCTTCTAAAATGAGAGTTACAAAATCTCATGGCATTCCTAATCTTCGTATCTGGCGACAGCGTAAAGGATTGAGCCTGGGCCAACTGGCGGATCTCTCTGGTTTACGCCGTAATACAATTACGCATTTAGAAGCCGGACGTGAAGAGCCACAGCCATATCATGTGCGTATCCTTGCACGTGCATTGGGTGTTAATACACTGGATCTTGTCTCCTAAACGTTTTCTGTACGTTGGAGTATAGGGCATCCACTAAGTGATGCCCTCATCTCTTTTCCCAAATGTTTCTTGTAATAGAATCTCTCTTCAATGTACAGATCACAATTTGAGGCTAATGTATCCAGTGTGGTAGTGATAAGATTAGATTGCCATACTGTCAATAAAAGCGCAAAAAAGTGCTCGCATATCTGTCATAAGTAGATGTTGTAAGAGCATCGCGTGAAGTGAAAAAAAACTCAACATAAATAGGCCAGTGACAATGTAGCCGAATGCTATGTGCCGCTGGCCTATTTGAATCTGTGAAAATGATTATCGTACGCAAAAACCGTTACTGGTCATTACGCTACGCAATAGCGTTTGCCTGCTTCTCAAAGTTCGAAAAGAAATGTTTGAGAGCACCCTGAAGGGCTGGCTTGATTAATAATTGTGCTGCTGCGATAGCACCGGTAAGCTCTGCATTTGCTGAATAGGTGATGGTGGTTCCGGCACCGTCTGCAGCCAGATCAACGTTACAGGTGGCTTTGACAGATCCAACGCCGCTGGTTGGCTCTGTGTAGATCACCATATGGGTGGGAGCTGTGACTTCTTTCGGTTCCAGGTAGATGTTATATGGACCTTTGAAACCTGGAACTGTTGGAGTAATGACCAGTTTGATGAGACGTCCTGCGGGAGTATCCTCATAACCAGCTTCTGGACAATTGGGAAAGCTATTTTTTAAGACCTCTGGATTCAGTAATGCCTGAAATGCCTTATCTTGTGGTACGTTTATTTTTTGACTTCCCGAAATTTCCATCGGATATTCCTTTCCATCAAGGGCTTGTGCGATAATCGATAAATAGTTGGATTGATGGGAGTCATCATGGGTTATGGATAATCCTGCCTTGCTTAATTAAAGAAATAGATAACCCCATTGCTATCATTATACGCGTATGGATGTGAATAAATCAATATATCAGGAGTTAAGTACTAGTATTTGATGGAGCGGATAGGCGGATAACAAATTCATGAGGCGAAAAAGGATGCTGTTTTTTTGGTGGTGAAGAACTCGCTCTGAGCGTGCACCTGATCAGATTCAGGAATAGGCATTCACGCATAGTGAAATTATGGTATCCTACAATGGTTGGGGTTGTTGACGTGACTTATTTGTGCGTAGTGAAGTATGGTATTGAAGATAGTGGTATATTCCTAATAATTCAGTGCTCTACCGAAAATGCCTTAACCATTTTGACAAAGATAGCAGATGGGATACATTTTGTGTTACGCTGCAAGTCTTGTTTGTCAGAACTGCTATCTGACCGCAATTATTTTTACTTATTTTGGAGGATCTTATTGTATGTCTGGGACAGCGCCTAAAAAAACTGCAATTGTTACTGGTGGATCACGTGGTATTGGTGCGGCTACCACACTTGCATTAGCGGACAGGGGATATGATGTTGCGATCACCTATCGTAACAAAGCTGTACGGGCACAGGACGTTGTCTCGCAGGTAGAGCAGCGTGGTCATAGCTCTCTGGCTGTGAGTTGTGATATCACCGATGCCACTGACCTGGAGCAATTCTTCACACAATTTACGTCTCATTATGATCACCTTGATGCTCTGATATTGAACGCTTCAGGTGGATTGGAGCGCGATTTACTGGCTGCCGATCCTGATTATCCGATGCATATTAATCGCGACGCGCAGGTGGCTTTAGTGGAACGTGCTTTGCCCCTGATGCGGGATGGTGGTGTGATTGTGTTTGTAACCAGCCATTGGGCACATCTCTATGGTCGTATTGAGCAGGTTCCCGCCTATGCTCCAGTTGCTGAGTCAAAATATGCTGGCGAACAGGCTTTGCGTGCGCGTTTACCTGAACTGGCAGCACGCAATGTGCGCCTTGTTGTTGTGACGGGGGACTTGATCGCTGGCACCATTACACCAAAGTTGCTTGAACGAGCCGCCCCTGGTCTATCCGCACACCGCACAAATCAAGTTGGTGGACAGTTACCAACTGCGGATGAAATGGGTGAAATTATCGCGCAAAGCGCAGTCTCCGATTTTCCAAGTGGACATGTTGTTATAGTTGGTGGATCGCTGGAATCGCTTGTCACTGCATAGTGTGATGAAGTTCTATCAAAAAAGAGTGCATCGAGAGACGCACTCTTTTTTGATGGGAAAATGCAGTTATTTTTATTTGTACATGAAGTATCGCCATCAGCTAGAATTGCAAGTGTAAAACTATTTATGCAGGGTGCTCAGAAAGATCATCTTGTATCGTATCAGGTTGTGGTGTGCAAAGAGCCAGCGCCATAGTTTGCTCGTCAGGCTCGGAAAGCACCGTAGCAAGGTTATGTAGTTGTTCTCGTAATTGTGCGAAAGTGTCTGCTTCTAGTGTGGTTCGGCAGGCGAATTCATTCGCGACTGGAAAAGCACGCTCCCTTAAAGCACGTCCATTCTCTGTGAGATGGATCTCTACTGATCTTTCATCCTGCACACTGCGTTTTCTGGTAATCCATCCCGCCGCTTCAAGGCGTTTAAGGAGTGGCGAGAGCGTGCCAGAGTCAAGGTGAAGTGTCTGGCCCAGATCTTTTACTGTGCTGGCACCGTTCTCCCATAATACAAGCATCACCAGATATTGGGGAAATGTCAGCCCTAATGTTGCTAAGAGGTCACGATACGTGTTCATCATGGCTCGTGTGGCTGTGTACAAAGCAAAACACAGTTGGTTGTTGAGCTTTAAAATCTCATCTGATGTTTGTGACATAGAAAAACACCTTTCCGGAAAAAATTGTAGGCATTACAGCGATACAAGCCTGGAATGTAAGAATACATACGGAATGCTCAACAGCCTCAAGTAGATTAACAATGATGTTATAGAAAAACTATAACTTTATTCCCCATATCATAACTTGTTTCGGATACCTTGTCAAACAATTTTATAAAGAAAAATTAAATTGATCTCCATTTTGTAAAATTTTATTAAATTGCGCCCAATACAATTGACAAAATCTTATTTGTGTGGCATTACTATACACAGATGCAGGTACACTTAAAGAAACAGAAACAGAAACAGAAACAGAAACAGAAAGGGATCAATTCAGATGGCCGATAACGAAAAACGCTATCTTACCACTGATGCTGGTATTCCAGTTCGTGATAATACAAATTCCATTACATCCGGTTACCCAGGTACAACTTCACTCGAAGATTTCTACCTGGTTGAGAAATTAGCTCACTTCAACCGCGAACGCGTTCCAGAGCGTATCGTTCACGCGAAAGGTGCTGGCGCTTTTGGTTATTTCGAAGTCACAAACGATGTAACCAAATATACAAAGGCTGCTTTCCTGAATCAGGTTGGTAAGCGCACTCCTATGCTGGCTCGTTTCTCTACTGTTGGTGGTGAGAAAGGTTCCGCTGATAGCGCTCGTGATCCTCGTGGTTTCGCTCTGAAGTTCTACACTGAAGAGGGTAACTATGATCTGGTTGGTAACAACACACCGGTCTTCTTCATTCGTGATGCGATCAAATTCCCTGATTTCATTCACACACAGAAGCGCAATCCTCAGACCAATGCAAAGGATGCAAACGCATTCTGGGATTTCCTGTCCCTGACTCCTGAGTCTTTGCATCAGGTGACCATTCTCTTCTCTGACTATGGCACACCTAAAACCTATCGCAATATGCATGGCTATGGTTCACATACGTTCAAGTGGATCAACAATGAAGGCCAGGCTTTCTGGGTCAAATATCATTTCATTGCTGAGGCTGGTTCTGACAACTGGACCGATGCTGAAGCTACCCGTATGGCTGGTGAAGATGCTGACTTTGCTACAGTCGATCTCTTCAACCACATTGCGAGTGGCAAAGAGGTTGTCTGGAACTGTAGCGTTCAGATTATGCCACTTGAGGATGCTGCTACCTATCGCTTCGATCCATTCGATGTGACTAAAGTCTGGTACCACAAGGATTATCCTTTGATCCCAGTCGGTCGTATGGTGTTGAACCGCAATCCTGAGAATTACTTCGCTGAGATTGAGCAGGCTGCTTTCTCTCCTGCAAGTGTTGTTCCTGGTATCACTTTCTCGCCAGACAAGATGCTGCAGGGTCGTCTCTTCGCTTATGCTGATGCACATCGCTATCGCGTTGGCGCAAACTACGAGCAGTTGCCAGTTAACCGCCCACAGGTTGAGGTTCGTAACCATTACCGTGATGGTTCCATGCGCTTCGATGGCAATGGTGGTTCTACACCTAACTACCAGCCAAACAGTTTTGGTGGTCCTGATCCAGAGACCTCATTCTATCAGAATGAACCTGCTGCTCAGGTTAATGGTGAGGTTCGCCATCATTCATATCAGTTAACTGATATCGATTTCGAGCAGCCTGGTCGTCTCTATGAGATCATGACTGAAGAGCAGCGCACTCATCTGGTCAACAATTTTGTTGGTCATATGAAAAATATCACTGTTCCTGCGATTGCTGAGCGTCAGGTTCGCCATTTTTATCGCGCGAATGCTGAGTGGGGCCGTCGTGTAGCAGAAGGACTTGGACTGAAGATTAATTTCGATAGCCCTGTTGCTGCAGACTAGTTCACATCTGAACTCTCTATTCTCAACAAGGGGATTGGTTTCCGGTTCTGGAAACCAATCCCCTTTTTCTTTTATGTTTTCTATTTTATTATTTTGCTGCTTTTTTCAGAAAAAATTATTCTACGCTATGTGCAGAAAAAACATTGGGTGTATTGAGTCCATTGTCTTCTATTTTCTCGTATTCATAGATATATTGTAGAAAAGCAATGAGGATGCCGATATTTCGAGTAGGAGGATTTTATCGGTTCGGGCGGAGCTTTCTATCGGATGAGAGCAGTAGTGGGAAGGAGAAATTTATGGCAGCAGCGCAGCGCAGTCCCCTCTGGCGCGTGAAGCCAATACATCATATCCTCAAGCAGGCAGGGCAAGGGGAGGGGCATAGTCTCAAGCGGACGTTGACCGTTACCAGTATCACGGCGATGGGGATCGGGGCTATTGTGGGAACTGGTATTTTTGTATTAACTGGCGTTGCTGCGGCGAACTATGCTGGTCCTGGGTTGATCCTTTCATTTGTGTTAGCCGCTGTTGTAAGCGGGCTGGCCGCGATATGTTATGCGGAGTTTGCCAGTACGGTGCCAATTGCTGGTAGCGCGTATACTTATTCGTACGCGACTCTAGGGGAGTTGATTGCCTGGATTATTGGTTGGGATTTGATCCTTGAATATGCGGTTGGAGCCGCTGCGGTGAGCATTGGCTGGTCGGGCTATGTGGCGGATCTGCTGAAAGGTGCGTTGGGCATTACGTTACCAACGGCGCTGATTTCATCACCTTTTTCTGGTGGAATTATCAATTTACCCGCGTTTTTGATTATTTTGTTTATTACGCTCTTGCTTATTGTCGGGACGTCAGAATCGAGCCGCGTTAATAATATTATTGTTGCGATTAAGCTCGCGGTCATTCTATTCTTCCTGGCTGTTGGATTTGGTCATGTGAATCCAGCGCATTGGACGCCTTTTTTGCCATTTGGGACTGGTGGCATTTTCCGTGGTGCGAGTATCATTTTCTTTGCTTATATCGGCTTTGATCAGATTTCAACTTCTGCGGAGGAGGCGCGTAATCCAGCCAGAGATTTGCCAATTGGTATTATGGTGAGTCTGTTGATCTGTACTATGTTATATATTCTTGTGACCGCAGTTTTGACTGGTATGGTGTCATATACGCAACTTAATGTTGCTTCCCCGGTTTCTCATGCCCTTATCCTGCTTGGTATGAATACAGCTGGATCAATCATTTCTGTTGGAGCGATCGCTGGTTTGACGACGGTGTTGCTGGTGTTGCTCTATGGGCAGAGCCGTATCTTCTTCTCAATGTCGCGTGATGGTCTGTTGCCGACCTTCTTCTCT
>Ga0310811_10014502_pt1 | contig 10279 bp, 10 predicted proteins | sample YCmetagenome_FD_207642 | JGI IMG/M metagenome (GOLD analysis project Ga0310811, IMG submission 207642) | Soil microbial communities from experimental microcosm in Duke University, North Carolina, United States - YC | ecosystem: Engineered > Artificial ecosystem > Soil microcosm > Unclassified ... | reverse complement strand
CATTGCTTACCTCTCTACTTGCTTGTTTGCTATACCACGACGACATTATAACATTCCGCCACATCACACCACTTGCTCCTATTGACCTGAAGCCATTACAATATCGAGTCCTGTCCCGTCGTAGTCGTCATCGGGATCATCCCACATTTTGCATTGCGCGTCATATTCTGCGTCGTAGTAGCGAGAACGTGGGTCACGGTGTATATCGTCGATAGCCGATAATTCTCCCGAGAGATATTCACGCAACAAGCAATCAACGCACAAATCGGGAAGATAGTCTGCTGTCTCTATATGTGGTGTATCCTTTGCACAACGAGTACAGGAGAGTGAAACGCTCTGCTGAAGTATACAGGTTCGCAAAAATTGCCAGATACGCTGATCCTTCAACATCTCTTGCAGGAATGGTGATTGCTGTTTTAACTGTTTAATTTCAGATGGAGTCATGGCTTTCCCTTCTGCTGTTCCCACAGTCTCTTACCCTCATCGTCCCACGTCGGAAATTTATCATCATAAAAGTCGAAGATCGCACACAATTGCGCCCATCCCTTCGTGACGATGAAGACCTTCTTCCTGCTCGACTCTCGCTTCTCATAGCATTCAATCTGCTTGATCGGCATGCCCCTGAGCATTTCGTCGATAATAGCCTGTTTCTCGAGCAGCGGCAATTCTTCTTGCGATACACCAGGAGCGCACTGAAAACGATCTCGCTGCTGTACCATTTCGCGAACGGTCATTTGTGCTAATCTGGACATGGTTCACCTCTCTTTCTCTGCTACTTCTCTCTTACTACTCTTAAAACGATCACCGATGAAAACAGTTTACCCTACTACATCTATACTCGCTTCTTGACTCGTCGCACAAGATACGTACACTTATCTTCATCTACTCGTTTTGTAGTTTATCCTCTTATTTTCATTCTGTATATCCTCATGCCATTTTTGTGGATTCTCAGTATTCAATTCGCCATTCTCATAAAAAATTTCGCTGTATTGTAGCTGTTTAGCAGAAAAACGTGCGTATTTTCTCACATAAAAGGCTCTTGCTGCGTTTTTACCAGCACTTCCTTGGTTTACCGGCGCTGGCTAAGGGTGTAGGGCCAGCGCCGGTAAAGTTATCTGAGAAAAACGAATTTTTATGCGAGAAATTCTTGCTAATTGCTTGAGAGTTGAGTATACTCGGAGGGAAGCCCGTTATCAAATCAGAAAGAAGAGTAGAGAGGTATCACTTGAACTTGAGCTCGTTTTTTTCGTTGGAGATATACCCATGAAATTGCACAATCAACCAACACTCACCCTGTTCTGTGGCCTGCCTGGGTCTGGTAAAACAACACTTGCAAAAAGGCTCGAGCAAACAGGGAAGGGCATTCGGATCTGTACTGACGATTGGCAAGAGCATTTAGGAATCGATCATAGGAATGAGGAGTTCCACGAAAAACTTCAGGCTCGACTTTATGAATTTGCGCTTACGCTCCTCCGCAGCGGCCAGGACGTCATCTTAGAAGATGGCTTATGGCAAAAATCTGAACGCAGCCAAAAGCTCATAGACGCAAAAAGATCCAACGCCCGAACGGAAATGCACTTTTTCGACGTCCCTTTTGACGAAATTTGGCGCAGGCTGGAGCACAGACGTGACAACTTGGCTTCCGGCGCAGTGCTCATTAACAGGCAGCAGCTTGAGAGGTATTGGCAACTATTTCAGCGCCCTGATGAGCCCGAACTACGATTATTCGACGCCTACACTATCTACAACTAACTGCTACAGGTATACTTGTATATTTGGGAATGAAATGGGCCAAAGTAGCAACAAGGTGAATGGAGCCAATGCTTACAAATGAAGAGTTCCACGCTTGGTGTCAAGTCAATGCCATTTCCCCTGAGACAGAGGCATATATCCAGCGTATTCGCTCCTCTCAGCCCGTGCGGAAAGTGCGAAGCGGCATTTCCAATATCTGTGGACGTTACCCCTCGATGAAAATGGGCCGCACCATCCAGTTCGAGAGCCAGCACGTCGAGTTATGGGGCATCTACGAGATGGAGCGCGATGAGGAGGTGTTGGAGTATTACGACCAACCAACGCGCCTCCAATTGCGCTATCGCGCTCGTTCGGGTCGTAACACCACCCAGTGGCATACTCCTGATTTTTTTGTGATTCGCAAGTCAGGAGCAGGGTTTGAGGAGTGGAAAAAGGCATCAACCGCTGAAGGGCTTACCGTCACCATGCCAGAACGCTATGTGTGCCGCTCTACAGGAGGTTGGCAGTGTCCCCCTGGAGAAACTGCCGCTTCGGTCTATGATCTGTCTTATCGCGTTCGTACTGATGCTGAACTTCATCCCCTGGCTATTCAGAATCTCAAGTTTCTTCAGGATTTTTGGATACACGAGTATCCGGTCGCTTCTGCGAACGTCGAGCAGATCCTGGCTTGCCTTTCAACGACCCCAGGGATTTCCGTGGCCCAATTGCTCAATGCCCTTTCAGATCTTCCCGTTGATGTAGTTTGGGCACTTCTTACCCGCAATCGCCTCTTCACGAACCTCTCGGCGGTCTCGCTGATGCAGTGGGATCAGGTCATGCTCTACCTTTCAGTAGAGGAGGCGGAGCATGATGCACGCCAGGTTGCGCGTCTTTCTCCATCGCTTCCGCTGTTTCTCCGTATCTGTTTTGATGGCAGGCTCTGGGAGGGTGAAAAACAAGGAGAAACGGTTCTGTTGCGCCCAGAAGTCGGGCCAACTCTTACGCTGCCTGTCCACATCTTGCAACACCTTTTTGCCACAGGACAGGCAGTGGAAGCCACGGATGCTACCCCTTCGGCACTGACAAAAGAAGCACGAGAGATCTTGTTTCGCGCAGGCCCCACTCAGCTTCAAACAGCAAATCGGCGTCTCTCTACCATGCTGGCCTATGTCAACGGAGAACCTATCCCAGTCACTGCCCGAAGTGTCCAAAAATGGTTAAAAGCTTTTCGACAGGCAGAAGCGGCCTATGGGTGTGGATACCTTGGCCTGATTGACAAATCTACTCAGCGAGGAAATCGTGAGGTCCGCGTTGAGAAAGCCTCAAAAGAATTGCTTGTGGCCTTTCTCAAGTCCCATTACGCCGTTCCTCAGGCTAAACGGGCCTCTGCGGTGTATGTCCTCTATCGTGAGGAATGCGCGAAACAGAAGATCTCCCCGGTGAGTTCAGCCACCTTTTATCGTGAACGGAAAGCATTCACCACGCCAGAGGTGACGGCAGTTCGTCGGGGAAAACGGGCCGCTTATCAAGAACGACCCTGGTTCTTCTCTTTGGACCAGACCACACCCAGACATGGAGATCGCCCCTTTGCTATCGCCCATCTCGATCATACGCAGCTTGATATTGAACTGGTCTCCTCCATTACAGGAAAACCGTTGGCACGACCCTGGCTCACCTTTCTGACAGATGCCTACAGTCGTCGTATTCTTGCGGCTCATGTGAGTTATGAAGAACCCAGTTACCGTGCTGCCATGATGACGTTTCGGCTCTGTGTTCAGCGGTATGGACGTTTACCGCAGGAACTGGTGGTCGATCACGGTTCTGACTTTGAGAGTATCTATTTTGAAGCCTTACTTGCCCAGTGTTTTATCACAAAAGTTGAGCGTCCCGCTCATGAACCACATGCAGGGGCGGTAATTGAGCGCCTCTTTGGAAAAACGCAGGCCGATTTTGTGCAGCAGCTTCGTGGCAATACGCAGGCCAGTAAAATTCCGAGGTTGATGACCCGCGACGTCGATCCAAAACGTCTGGCGGTCTGGACCGTAGAGCGATTCACGGCGCAACTGCGCGACTATGTCCATGAGTATTATGATCAGATGGAGCATTCCGCGCTTTTCATGAGTCCACGCGAAGCCTATATTCAGGGGATGCAACTTGCCGGAGCACGGTCACATCGCATCATTGCCTACTCGGATGCCTTTGTGATGCAGACACGACCCACGACCCGCACAGGGGTCGCGAAGATCCACGCCAGCCGTGGGATCACCGTCAATGGATTGCAGTACTGGAATGAACGTATGCATGCAACAGACATCGCTGGTCACTCCGCACCAGTGCGCTTCGAGCCCTATGATATGGGTGTTATCTATGCCTTTATTGATGGGCAATGGCTCGAATGTATCGCCGACAATTACGCTCAGGTCCATGGACGTTCGGAAAAAGAGTGGGGTCTGATTCTCGAAGAGTGGCGCGAGCACCAGCGCCAGCATGCACAAAAACGCCAAACTCTGAATGGACCACTGCTCGCACAGTTTTTGCTGCAAGTGGAGCAGGAAGAAAAAATTGCCCTCCAACATCAGCGTGATTACGAGGAGCAAGCTCTCCGTCATGCCGTGCTCCAACCTCAGCCTGCAACCGCCAGGCTCCCTGAACAGCAGGAGGAGATCGTGATTGATTTTGCCCACATTCCCCAATTTGAGGAGTATCGTTAATGCCACGACTTGATGCAGCATCTCAAGCCCGTTTGGAAGCTTTTCAACGCTTCAAAATCAAACATCCTCATCTGGAAGAGATGGATCACCTCTTATCCGAGGCTATTGCTGAGCATACCAGTTACGATCTCCTCGCCCTCTATGGGCCGAGTGGTGTGGGAAAATCAACGGTGATCCAGCGGATCGCAGATCGCGCACGAGCTGAAGAGCCGAATTCCTCATGCACACCTGTGGTCATTGTCCAGGCGTCACCAGAAGACGTTGGGTCACAAGCCAGACTCGATTTTTACCGCCAGGTACTCCACGCGCTCCGAGGACATGTTGCCGTCCGAGACAGAATTGAGCATTTGCCTCTGGCTCGAAAGTCGGGAAAAAGGAGTACAGACCCAGCAGAGTGGCTAGAGGTACGTGATGCGGTTATCTATGCGCTTGAAGTCGCCGGGGTCCAGGCTCTTTGTGTTGATGAAGCACAGCACGTCATGCATTCCGATGCAACGCAGCGGCCTGGTGTGCAACTTGATTGGCTCAAATCACTGACCAATCGCACGAACGTACTCTACATCCTGGTTGGGAATTTTTCCCTGTATGATTTTTGCCATCTGAATGGACAAGCAGCCAGGAGGATGCGTGATGAGCACTTTGCCCGCTACCATTTTACCCAGAAGGAAGAGTGCGAAAATTTTATTGGCGCATTAAAGGCACTTCTCTTGCAGGTTCCTCTCCAGGTGGACATCCCTGAGATGCTGACATATTGGCGATGGTTTGGGGAATGGAGTATTGGTTGTATTGGTATTTTGAACGATTGGGTTGTTGAGACAGTGAGTAGCCTCTGCCGCGCAGGAAAAACCACTCTGACCATTGATGATCTCAAAAAGCATGCGCTCAAACCTGATCAGCGTTTTCGCCTTGAGACAGAAGCTCGCACCGGAGAATTCAAAATTGAGCAGGCGAAAGCAAAAAGTGAGCAGGAGTGGCAAGAGTTAGTTGAGAAGCCGCAAGCTTTCCCGAACGGTTCATCAAACCAGAGGCGCGTGACAAGTATCCCGCAATCACAGCCAGCCGCGTCGTCACCACGCTCAGGGAAGCGCATCGGACGAGCTGTCCATCGTGACCCTGTAGGAACTGAGGGAACACCGGCAGTTCCAGGAGCTTCAGACAAATGCTCTTTTCTCGGTCCCATCGGCGTAACCAATCAGCAATTTCAGGAGAGTGGTGTCTGGCATGTCGAATGCCAAACCTGTGGGGCACGACGGAACATGAAAGAGGTCAAGGATCGGCAAAAGTTTCCTTCGCATCCTGCACGAAAAACGCCTCCGCCAAAAGGGGAACTCCGTTGGGTATTCCAAGAATCTGAGTGGATTCTGGTCAAAAACTAATACGAGACGGATGTATTCGCGATCCGGAAACGAATTTTTATGTGAGAATTTTGCGTTATCTGGCTTCATTTTCCCGCTTCTTTTTTTTAAATACAGCCAGGTAAATTTATGCGAGAAACCCGATGTGTGGCTTTCCATGCAATCTGGCTCTAGAGGCCGAAGCAGAAAAATTCATGGAAAAGTTATCTGATCGAAAAGCGAATTTTATTGTGAGAATCCACAATTTTGTCTTCGGAGGAACGTGTGACCATTACCACACAACCAGATGAACAAGAATCACTTAACCCAACCTGGGTCAAGACACAGCGTCAATTAGCGCAATTCCGCAAGGATGAGGAACGCGACAAAGCCTCAGATTACATCTGGCAACTGTTTCTCGAATGGGAAAAGAGCCAAGAGTGGACCTCTAAGACGTTCAACGCCATGTTGAATGCCGTCTCCCGTTGGCGCAACCAGATCATCGACAGAAAAGCGAAGATTGACCGTCTCGACGAGAAATTCACTAAACTTGCGAAGAAAGTCGAAGCCGAGAGCGTCACCAGAAAGGCCGTCTCGCTCCAAAAGATGCTCGCTGCTCTTCAAGAGACAATCAATCTGCACAATGACTGGCTCCAGCAAGCAAAGCGCAGCCTGTCAGAAAAAGCCGCCATGTCGCGCAATCTGCATAAACTGCTCCTCGAGATCGAAGCAGGGCAGATCGAGAACTTGGCTGAGCGATTTCAACAAATGCAACAAAAGGAGTAGCCAGCGCAACAACAAAAAGCGAGCAGGAGAGCGCACACTTTCCTGCTCGCTTACGGCTCTTTCTCGTCATGCCACCTCATCGTCATCGTGATTATCCCACAACCCATTAGAAGCGGCTGGATAGTTACAGAGCAGCATTTCCGTTGCTTGTTGTCGTTTGCCGTTTGTTTTCTCAGCATGTTTGTACGTCGTCCAGGTGATCCGTCGCCACTTTGAAGTGGGATACCAGTTATCGAGCGCCTCATGAGGATAATAGGACAGGGCGACCTTTGCCGAGGTCGTATTGAGCGCCTGGGCAAGCCGTTCGTGATCACTCATCGTGAATGCCGGTACGCCCTCGTAGTAGCCCTCAGCGCCAATATAGGGCGGGTCGCAATAAAAGAAGGTCATATCACGTCCATAGGTAGCGATAATCTTCTCGAAGTCGCCATGCTCAATGATCACTTTGTTGAAGCGTTCTGCTATAGATGTAAACAGGTGGGAAGCAGAGCGGAATTTTGACACAATCGAACTACCGTTGTCACCAATGGTATAGCCCCAGTTACCCTTGCTCTTTCTCATGATGCCGCCAACGCTGCTACGAAGCACGTAGAACCAACGTACCGCACGCTCCATCTCGCTCAATCGCGAACCGTCGAAGAGGCTCTCTTGCCACTGCTCATAGAGTGAGCGTGCATAAGGCAACGTGTCGATCTGTCGCTGCAATTCATCGGGATAGTTGCGGCATTGCATCCAGAAGTTAATCAGATCATTGTTAAGATCGTTGTAGACCTCTAGGTGATGATGGGCAGGCTTGGAGAGGAGAATGTGCGCAGCGCCACCAAAGACATCGACGAACGTCTTGTACTGGGTATGTAGCGGGAATGCCTCTACAATACGGTCTGCACTGTAGAATTTGCCGCCAACCCAGGGCAATGGTGAGCGTAACTGATTTGTCCCCATGTGAGCCTCCCTGCTCTTTTCCTCTATTCTACAGCAGACAGGCCGTTATCGTCACTCACTGTCGAGCTAAAACCCGGCAATACGCGACAAACAAGCAGTGATGTTATACAAGAAAGCGCACAATAAAAAGCAGGAGCGTCAACTCCTGCTCGTCATCATTACTCGTTTGTTTCTCGCTGTTTGCGTTCCCATTCCTCGACACGCCGCCTGTTCTCTTCCCATCGTTGGCGCGTTTCTGGTAGCACCTGCGCTTCGTATCGTGCATCAGCCAAAATCTGCTCTTGAACCGTAGGCTCTGGCTTATCGAGATCAAGGTTTCTAATCCAGCGTTGGGGAGCATTCTTTTCTCGCTGCTCATCTTCTCGCTTTTTCTGTGTCTGCTTTTTACTTGGGGTAAACCTTCCCACCACTTCCGCATGAGTGAGTAGACGAGGAGGCTTAGGATTAAAGCCACGGATAGGGTTAACCCGAACACGCTTCACCGGAGGCAATGATGAGGACGGTTGCCGAACAGTGATAATCGTATGCATCCCGATGTTGTTAGCACGGCTTCTTCTCATTCTCGACATGAGCACATATCTCCTTGCAGCAAGGTATTCTAGGGAATATTTCGAGTATGAGAGATATTGTATCTCATGGCATTTCGAGAAAACAAGTGTTCTAGGGGAGAAATAAAATAAGGAGAGTAAGCACTCTCCCTGCGGGTTATGCCGCTTCGTGCTCTTGCTTATATTCAGCAAGGGCGACTTTGTATGGCTTCAGCAGAGGTGTAGTAGCATTTTCCACAATTAGCTCATAGATAACACGACCGTTACGTTTACCTAAAGATGTGAAACCAGCCTTGTCTAAAATCTGCTTCCCTTGCGGTGTCCCTCCGCAAGCATGCACGCTCACAATCTCAACTCCTTGCGCTCCCCAGTGTTTAAGTGTTCGCGAAAAATTCCTCAAGAGATGCATTGCATACTCTTCCCGTTGATCCCACGGAGCCAAAGGCGTTGATAACAAATCAATGATAATGCATTCCAATGGCTTGTCGGGAACAAACTGCTCGATGTATTCGCCAAGTAACCACCCACGTATGCCTTGCTTGAATTTCAGGATGCCTTCATGAGCCAGAGGCACACAATTAATAGAGGCAACCAAACGGCCATGATCGTAAAGGTGATGGCTGATGTTCGGATTTGTTTCGACAAACTTTTGTACAGCATCCACAGTCTCAGGAACAACGGCGCTTTCTCCAAAGATAAGTTTTGCCAGTTCGTTTTCTGCGTCCAGGTCATCAACAGTGGCAGTCCTGTAAACATATTCATGCTGCTTGTGTGCGCTCAAGATAGCGGCTTCAATCTTGAATACAATCTCATCAATTTCACGCTTCAAGAAGACGCCTTGTTTCCTACCAGGGAGAACAACTTTATTGACTTTCTTCGCCTTGATCCATCCTTGAAAAGCGTCTTCAGTTAACTCAAGCTTTTTACGTGCTTGGGTTGCCGAATAATAAACCTCTCCCAGTCGTCCTAAACTCATTTCTTCTCCTAATGCCGCTTGCCAATATTTACTTTATTATAAGACACAGCAACACATTTAACAACTTCAACGTTACCAACGTTTTGCGAAAAATATCATCAAATGTCTAAACCCTAAAATATTCAGTCATCTAAGGGGTGTCTCTTTTATCCCAGTTGTTTCTTGACTTGGGACTTGAACTATGTTACTCTTTTGCTAGACGTTATTGACGTTTTCAGCGTTATCAACATGATAAACGTCTATTCGTTTAGATTTTAACAGGTGTATGTCCAAGCTCTCAAATCTGACGAGAGCATTAGCGAATAACGTTGCTGTGGAGAGGGTGCGATAGCAAGCGCTTTGAAGCAGTAGCATTTGTTTCACTTTCATGGCTTTGCCTGAAGTGAGACAGAAATAGACTTCCGCTAAAAGCGACACACCCGCGCCAAAGGGTAGCGGTGTTTATTTCAAACTTACCTGAGAGGGTTAGTGGAGAATGGGCGATCAGGAAGACAGAGCATCTCATTACAGCGCTAGAGGGCGAGATATACCTTCGGGATACAGAGATTTCGTTGAAGCTACCGTGAATTGGGTGAGAAAGCCGTCGCTGTGTGTGGACGATCGTTGATCACTCCTAAAATGGACAGTTACAAGCGGTCTACGTTGGTTGCATTTGCAACAATTGGGCCTGCGCAGACCGCTTTTCTCAGCACTGTTGACGCTTCGCAATAGCACGTTTGCTGCGAGACGCCAGCAAGCGCTGGAATAAGCGAGAAAGGAATCTCATGGACATTACCAAATTACCCGGAACCGAACAGATCACGATCGACGTGCCCGCGCTGACGGCATTTCTGCAAGAGCAGCGCTTCTCGAACTCATTCGTCGACGACCTGACCGTCATCTTGTTCCCCTACGACAATGAGGACGAGATGGAAGAGGAGATGGAAGATGATGAGATAGATGATCTCGTCGGTTTCTCCGCTGATATCTGGCTGTATTGTGGCAGGAAAGACATCTCGCTCAATGAGCAGTTGCTACGTGGATTGCGCACCAACTGGGGCTTCGATCCGGCTGGAATGACACAAGAACAGGTGGAAGCGGACATCGCCACATTTGCCAATGCGCACCGCCATCGTCACTTCGTTACTGGCATACCCGTCATTCGTTAATCGTGAGCGGCTCAGAATTGCCCGCTGAGCTGCTTCTCAAGAGGGCAACGAAAGGGACTTCAAACATGACAAGTAAAACATGGCGTGAGGCGCTTGATGAGCA
>Ga0310811_10014501_pt1 | contig 10280 bp, 9 predicted proteins | sample YCmetagenome_FD_207642 | JGI IMG/M metagenome (GOLD analysis project Ga0310811, IMG submission 207642) | Soil microbial communities from experimental microcosm in Duke University, North Carolina, United States - YC | ecosystem: Engineered > Artificial ecosystem > Soil microcosm > Unclassified ... | reverse complement strand
CTGACGGAGCGCGACTTCTGGGAGATCGAGACCCCGACGCTCATCCGCTCGGACCCGACGGGGGCGCGTGACTTCGTCGTCCCGTCCCGCTACTACCCAGGCAAGTTCTGGGCGCTGCCCCAGTCACCCCAGCAGTACAAGCAGATCCTCATGGTGGCGGGGATCGACAAGTACTTCCAGATCGCGCATTGCTATCGCGACGAGGATCCACGCGCCGACCGCGTCTACGAGCACACCCAGCTCGACTTCGAGATGTCCTTCGTCGACCGCGAGGACGTCATGTCGACGCTCGAGGCGCTCTACACGGAGATCTTCAAGAAGTTCGGGCGCAAGCCCCTTGCGACGACCCCGGTCCCGCGCATGACCTACGACGAGGCGATCCGCCGGTACGGGATCGACCGGCCCGACCTGCGGTTCGCCATGGAGCTCGTCGACCTCACCGACGCGCTGCGGTCGACCGGATTCAATGCGTTCCGTTCGGTCATCGACGCCGGCGGCGCCGTGCGCGGCCTGCTGGTGCCTGGGAAGGCCGATGCGACGCGGAAGGACATTGACGGCTGGCAGGCGATCGCCAAGACGAAGGGCGCCAAGGGGCTCGCGTCGTTCGCGTTCGCCGGCACGGAGGTCCGGTCGCCCGTCGCGAAGTTCCTCACCGTGGCGGAGCTGGACGGGGTCCGCGCGGCGTCGAGGGCGAAGGACGGCGATCTGCTCCTCGCGGTCGCCGACACGCATCAGGTCGCGAGCACATCCCTCGGCGTCGTGCGCGAGCGACTGGGTCCCGAGCTCGGCCTCGCGGACACGACGAAGCACTACGCCATGTGGATCACGGACTTCCCGCTCGTCGAACGGACCCCCGAGGGCGGCTGGACGTTCACCCACAATCCGTTCTGCGCGCCGTTGACCGACCACGATCTCGAGCTGCTGGATACGGAGCCAGAGAAGGCGCTGTCCAAGCAGTACGACTTCACGGTCGACGGGAAGGAGATCTTCGGCGGCAGCGTCCGCATCCATCAGCGAGCGGTCCAGGAGCGCGTGTTCAAGCAGATGGGCGTCACGAAAGAGGACGCGGCGACCCGGTTCGGCGCGCTGCTCGACGCGCTCGAGTACGGCGCGCCGCCCAGCGGCGGGGTCGGCGCGGGGATCGACCGGCTCTGCATGAGCCTGGCGGGGACCGAGAACATCCGCGAGGTGCAATCGTTCCCGAAGACCCAGACCGGCTATGACCCGTTGCTCGACGCGCCGGCCGACGTCGACCCGAAGCTGCTCGACGAGCTCGGGCTGCGGGTCGTCCTAAAGCCGCCGAAGCCGTGACACTCACCGCGGTCCGCTCGGAGATCGAGCGCCTCGCCGATGCGACCGGCGGGATCGTCGGCGTCGCGGCGACGCAGCTGGCCACCGGGCGGCACATCGGCTATCGCGAGGACGAGCTCTTCCCGACCGCGTCGGTGATCAAGCTGCCGCTGCTCGTGACCCTCTACGAGGACGCGATCGCCGGCCGGATCGACCTGTCAGAACGCGTCACGTACCGCGAGGACACGAGGGTGGCCGGCTCCGGGGTCCTGCAGTTCCTCGATGACGGGCTGAACCCGACCCTTCGCGATCTCGCGGTCCTCATGATGTCCGTCAGCGACAACACCGCGACCGATCTGCTGTTCGACCGGGTCGGGAAGGCGCGGATCGAATCGACCATGGCCCGGCTCGGTCTCGAGAGCATCCGCGTGCCGTTCGACATCCGCGAGATGCTCATGGAGCTCGTGGACATGGATCACACCCGGCCCGGCGGGTACGACGAGCTGCGCCGCCTGCTTCGCCTCTCTGCCGGCAGCGGTGGCCGCTCGATGATCCCGGAGCAGGCCGACCGCACGACACCGGCCGACATGTGCCGGCTGCTCGAGCTCATCGAGTCGCGGGCGATCCTGGACCCTGAGTCGTGCACCGCGATCATCGAGCTGTTGAAGCGGATCCAGTCCGCCACCCGGATCCCCGGCCTTCTGCCGAAAGGCACCGTGGTCGCGCACAAGACCGGCTCGTATCGCCGGCTGCGGAACGATGTGGGCATCGTCTACGCGCCGAACGGGCCGTACGCCGTCGCGCTGTTCGCGCGCGAGCTCGCGCGCGACAACATCGACGACGACGGCGCCCTTGCGCGGATCTCCCTCGCGGTCTACGAGGAGTTCGTGGGCTAGCGGCGACCCTTCGCGAGCGCCTTCGCGTTCGTGCCGAGCGTGACCCCGGCGGCGTGCATGTGGAAGACGTGCACGTCCTTGACCTTGTGACCGGAGACTCGCAGGCCAGACCGGATGTCCCGCTCGAGCTTGGCCCAGTCGCTCGCTTTGTCGCTCAACGGATCCGTCGGATTGATGGAGAACGACACCATGCAGCTGATGCCGCCGGCGTGGCCAGGCATTCTCGGTCCCTCCTTCGCGCGTCCCGAAGAGTGTGGCGGGAGCGTCAAGAGGTCGCCATACTGCGGAAGGTGCCGCAGGAGCGACGGCTCGTGACGGTCCTGTTCGCCGACATCGTGGGCTCCACGACCTTGACCGTGAGCAACGACCCCGAGGTCGTGCGCGAGCGGCTCGCCGGCCTGTTCGCCAGAACCCGCCGGATCCTGCTGGAGCACGGCGCGACAGTCGAGAAGTTCATCGGCGACGCCGTGATGGCCGTCTTTGGCATCCCGAACGCGCACGAGGACGATGCCGAGCGCGCGCTTCGAGCCGCCCACGCGATGCTCATCGCGTTCGCTGTGCCGGGCGTGGGCCCACTGCAGCGCGTCGAGCTTCGCGTCGGCGTCACGACCGGCGAGGTCGCCACCGGATCGGCCGAGGCCGATCAGTTCCTCGTCACCGGCGAGAGCGTCAACCTCGCGGCGCGATTGCAGGCGGCGGCGGCCCCGGGTGAGATCCTGGCCGATGCCCTTACCCGGCGCCTCGCCGCCGCGGCCGCGCGGTTCGGACCGGTCCGGCGGGTGCCGGCGAAGGGGATCGGCGATGTCGAAGCGTGGCCCGTCGAAGGGCTGATCTCATCGGTGCCGTCCGGCGGCCGTCGCCGGCTGCCGAGCGCCCAGTTCGTTGGCCGAGAGCGCGAGCTCGAGACCCTGACGGCGCTCTGGATGAAGGCTGCCGCGACCGGCCGTCCATATCTCGTCAGCGCCATCGGTCCGGCCGGCATCGGCAAGAGCCGGTTGATCGACGAATTCGCGGGAGGACTGAGCGGCGCGCTGATCCTCCGCACGCGCTGTCCGCCATACGGCGAGGGGCTCGCGCTCTGGCCGATCGAGCAGATCCTCGGCCCGATACCCGATGTGAACCAGCCGAACCTCGTCGGTGCGTTCCAGCGTCATCTCGAGGCACTCGCACAGGACGGGCAGGTCCTGCTCATCGTCGAGGACATCCACTGGGCCGAGCCGCCCATGCTCGATGCGATCGAGCAGATCGTGGATCGCGCGCGCGGCCCGATCTTCGTGCTCTGCCTGGCGCGTCCCGATCTGCTCGCGTCGCGGCCAGGATGGGCCCGCGAGCGCGAACGGTCCGCGATCGTCCTGGTGCCGCCGCTCGACGACGGTGCCGTCGGCACGTTGGTCGCCTCCCTCGATCCCGCGCCCGCGGGCGCGTCGGTGCTCCCATTCGTGCGCGCGCACAGCGAGGGCAATCCGCTGTTCGTGCAGGAGTACCTGCGCGCCCTGCGAGAGGACGGCGCGACGGGAGTCGCAAGCGCGGTTCCCCCGACGCTGCGGGGCCTCATCGCAGCCCGCCTCGATCGGGTTCCGGCCGAGACCCGCGCCGTCCTCAGCGCCGCAAGCGTCGTCGGGCGCACCTTCACTCCCGAGGTGCTGGCCGCGATCATCGACGAGCCACGACTCGCGGATCGCCTGGCCGACGCGGAGCGCCTCGAGATCGTCTCGGCCCTCGATCCGAGCGGGACCGCGCACCAGCGACTGTCGTTCGCCCACATGCTGTTCCGAGACGTGGCCTATGCCGGGGTGCCGAAAGGCGAGCGGATCCGCCAGCACGATCGCCTCTCGCAATGGCTCGAGCGGAGCGAGACCGGTGACCTGGCTCTCGCCGCGCACCATGCCGAACAGGCGGCCCTCCTCGCGGGCGAGCTGGGCTCGGATACGGCCGTCGCGCTCGCCAAACGCGCATTCGCGTCGTTGCGCGCGGCGGCCGAGCAGCGGCGCGCCCGCACCGACAGCCACGGCGCGCTGGCCCTGTACCGCCGCGCACTTGCGGTCGCGAACGCGGCCGGTGAGGATCCGGCCGACGTTCTCGCGACGCGCGCCCGGGCGGCATTGGCGTGGCTTCGCATCGAGGGCAGCGCGGACGCGATCGCCGAGCTCGATGCGGTGCTCGAGCGGGCCCGCGGGCTCGTGCCCGCGGAGCTTCTCGTTCAGCTGCTGGTGTGGCGATCGACCATCAGCGCCCTGGACGACGCTGATCAGGCCGAAGCGCTTGTCGCGGAGGCCACCGCGGTCGCGGCGCGCGCCGACGATCGCCTGCGCCTGGCCTATGCGCACTGGGCGGCGGCCGAGCTCCGCGCGGCGGCAGGGGATCTCGAGGGTCAGCGGGCCAAGCTGACCGCCGCCTTGCGCGAGATGCGCGAGACCGGTACCGACTTCTGGCTGGTGCCGAGCCTGTGCGATCTCGCCGAGAACGCGCTCGACCGCGGAGACCGCGTCGAGGCGGCGACGTTCTCGCGCGACGCGCTGCTTGCGAGCGAGCATGTCGTCGCGGCGATCGATCGGTTCCGCGCGCTCGACACCGCCAGCCGCGTCCGGCTCGACGCGGGCGACGTGACCGCGGCGGGACACTACGCGGAAGCGGCAACCGTGCTGGCCCGCGAGCTGATCGAGCCGTACGCGTCGGCGCGAGCCGCACTCGCGAGCGCGTCCTACCGGCGCGCATCCGGAGACTGGTCCACGGCGCAGCGCCTGATCGAGGCGGCCCTCGCGGACAGCGACATCACCGCGCGGCCGACCATGCGCGGCGTGGTCGTCGAGCTCCGCGCGGCGCTCGCCGCCATCCGCGCCGAGTCGGGCGACCCGGCGGGCGCGGCGACCCTGCTCGCGCGCGCCCGCGCTGAGGCACCATCGGCCGACGTCCGCGCGCGGCGGTATCTCGAGGCGGCCGCCGATGCGATGCGTCGCGAGCGCCCGCCGGGAGCGGTTCGCGCCTAGACTTTCGCTCATGCGGCGCGTCTATCTCGACCATGCCGCCACGACGCCGGTCGACCCCGAGGTCGCCGAGCTCATGGCCCGGGTCCTCCGCGATGTGCCGGGCAACCCCTCGAGCATCTACGCGGAGGGCCGGCGGGCGCGCGCCCTCGTCGATCGTGCGCGCGACGAGGTCGCCGAGGCCATCGGAGCTGAGCCGGACGAGATCGTGTTCACCTCGGGCGGCACCGAGGCCGACAATCTCGCGCTCCGCGGGGTCCTGAAGGCGCGCGAAGGCGAGGCCGACGGCATCATCACGACCGCGATCGAGCACCATGCCGTCCTCGACACGGCGCACGATCTCGAAGCCCATGGCCAGGCGCGCGTAGCGGTGATCGGCGTGGATCGCGACGGCCGGGTGGCGCCCGCCGACGTGCGGTCGGCCCTCGATGAGCGCACGGCCGTCGTATCGGTCATGCACGGGAACAACGAGATCGGGACGCTGCAGCCGATCGCCGAGATCGGTGCGATCTGTCGCGAGCGCCACGTCACGTTCCACAGCGATGCGGTACAGACCGTGGGCGCGCTCGAGATCGACGTGCGGGCCATGCCGGTCGACCTGCTCAGCGTGAACGCGCACAAGTTCTATGGGCCGAAGGGGGTCGGGGCGCTCTACGTCCGGAAGGGCACGCGGATCGCTACCGTGCAGACGGGCGGCGGCCAGGAGAAGGGCCGGCGTACCGGAACGGAGAACGTCGCCGGCGTCGTCGGCCTCGGCGCGGCACTGCGGATCGCCACGGCGAGGCGCGCGGCCGAGTCGGCGCGCCAGGCCCGGCTGCGCGACGCGCTCATCGCGGGGGTGCGGTCGCGGATCCCCGACGCGATGCTCACGGGCCATCCGACGGAGCGGCTGCCGAACAACGCGTCGTTCTGCTTCAGCGGCACGCAGGGCGAAGCGCTCGTGGTCTCGCTCGACCTCGAGGGCTTCAGCGCGTCGAGCGGGTCCGCCTGCACGAGCGGCAACACCGATCCCTCGCACGTGCTCCTCGCGCTCGGCCTCGAGCGCGACCTGGCCCAGGGCTCGCTTCGGCTGACCCTCGGCCGGTCAACGACGGAGGACGACGTCGCCGCGCTTCTCGGTGCGCTGACCGGGATCGTCGCGCGGCTGCGCGCGGCGTCGGGCGCGGCGGTGCCCGCGTGATCGAGCCCGACCATTATTCGGACCGAGCGCTCGAACACCTGGCCCGGCCGCGCAACCCCGGCACGCTGGCCGGGCCGAGCGGGACCGGCTCCGACGCGAATCCGTCATGCGGCGATCGCACGACGATCACCCTGCGCGTCGCGGACGGGCGCGTCGCGGAGCTGCGGTTCCGTACGTTCGGATGCACCGCGGCGATCGCCTCCGCCTCGGTGCTCACCGAGCTCGCGGCCGGGCTCCTGGTCGAGGACGCGGCGCGGCTCGAGCCGGCGGACATCCTGAACGCGCTCGGCGGGTTGCCCGCGCGCAAGGAGGCCTGCGCGCTGATGGCCATCGGGGCGTTGCGCGGCGCCCTCGTCGACGCGCGCGTACGGGCGTCGGCGTGAGCGAGCGCGTCTTCGTCGCGATGAGCGGCGGCGTGGACTCGGCCCTCGCCGCGGCGCTCTTGGTCGAGCGCGGGCTGGACGTCGTGGGTGTGTGGATGCGCCTCACCCCGGCGGGGACCAGCAGCGACGCGCCGCGGTGCTGCGGCACCGACGCGGCCGGCGAGGATGCCCGGCGCGCGGCCGCGTACCTCGGGATCCCGTTCTACGCGTTCGACTACGCGGACCTGTTCGGTCGCGAGGTGATCGACCGGTTCGTGCGGTCGTACGCGGTGGGCGAGACGCCGAACCCCTGCGTCGCCTGCAATGGCTACGTGAAGTTCGAGGCGCTCCTCGGCGACGTGACGCGCAAGTTCGGTGCGTCCCGGCTCGCCACGGGCCATTACGCCCGCGTGGCGACTGACGCATCCGGGCGGCGGCGGCTGCTGCGGGCCCGCGATGCGCTGAAGGATCAGTCGTACGCCCTCTACATGCTCGGCCAGCGCGAGCTCGCCGCGATCGAGCTGCCGATCGGCGAGCTCGAGGACAAGGCCGAGACGCGCGCGCTCGCCGCGCGCTTCGGTCTGCCGAACGCCGCGAAGGCCGAGAGCATGGATATCTGCTTCATCGGTGGGGATTACCGCGACTTCGTTCGTGAGCGCGCGCCGGAGGCGTTCGCGGGTGGACCGATCGAGCGCGCCGACGGCACGGTCATCGGCAGGCATGCCGGTGTCGGGGGTCTGACCGTCGGGCAGCGGGCCGGAGTCGGTGTCGCGACCGGGGAACGTCTCTACGTGCTGCGGCTCGAGCCGGAGCGCGGGACGGCGATCGTCGGCCGCAGGGACGAGATCGCGACGCGCGCGTACGCCCTGCGGGATGTCCGGTTCACGGCCGATGCCGCGCCCGCGGACATCTTTACGGCCGACGCGGTCCTGCGCTACCGGGGCACGCCGCTTGCCGCGGAGGTCCGTATGTCGACGGACCGCGGCAGCGCCTCGCTCGAGCTCGCCCAGCCGGCGCTCGTCGCGCCCGGCCAGGCCGCCGTCCTGTACCGCGATGACGAGGTCATCGGCGGAGGCGTGGTCGACCGCCCGCTCCCGGACTAGCTCTCGTGCGCGCGCTCATGCGGCTCGTCGCGATCACGCTCGCCGGGGCGGTCCTCTATTACGCCGGCCTGGTGAACTCCATGGTCATCTACCAGCCGAACGGCTACGGCGCGGCGCTCGTCGTCAGCGCCATCGCGCTCAGCATCGCCATGCTCCTCCTCGCGCTGCGAGGCGACGGTCGCGGCGACGCGGCCGCCAGGCCCGACCGCCGGTACGTCCGGATCCACCGCGTCGCCTGGCTCGTCGTGTGCGTGATGGCGCTCGTCGGCGCGTCGTGGTTCTCGGCGGCGCCGCGGGAGCACTCGGGCGATTGGACGCCGTACCACAACGACGCGATCGCGCTCAACGAGTGCGCCGCGCGGCTGTTCCTCGCGGGCCAGGATCCGTACCGCGACCTGGACGTCTACACGTGTTACGCCGTACTTGGGATCGGGGCGGACCGGACGACCCCGCTCCGCCAGGGGCTGTTCGCGCGCGACGGCTTCTATCCGAGCGACAACGAGCTCGATACCGTGTGGGCGATCGAGAGCCATCAGAGCCAGCAGCAGATCGAGTTCGAATCCAAGCCGTCATATCCGGCGCTGTCGTTCGTGCTCATCGCGCCGTGGGTGGCGCTCGGGTGGGACACGAACGGGCTGTACATCCTGTGCCTCGTTGCCGCGATGCTCCTGGTCGTCGTGCGCGCTCCGGCGGGTCTCCGGCCGTTCATCCTGACCGGGCTGCTCGGGGCCGCGAGCCTCGCGGCGTTCACGGTCAGCGGCAGCGCCGATCTCCTCTACGCGCTCCCGCTCGTCGCCGCGTGGCTGTGGCGCGAGAAGCGCTGGAGCGGGCTGCTGCTCGGGGTCGCCTGCGCGACCAAGCAGATGGCCTGGTTCTTCGCGCCGTTCTTCCTCATCGCGACCGCGACCCGCGAGGGGTGGCGAGCTGCCCTCCGGAAGAGCGCGGCAGCCTTCGCGGTGTTCGCGATCGCGAACCTGCCGTTCATCCTGATGGACCCGCGGGCGTGGATCGCCGGCGTGAGCGCCCCGGTGGCCGACCCGATGTTCCCGCGTGGAGCGGGCCTCATCTTCCTCACGCTGAACGGCCTCCTCCCGCTCTGGCCGCCGCTCGCGTACACGGGCCTGGAGATCGCCGCGTTCGCGGTGTGCGTGACCGTCGCCTGGCGGACGCGCCGGTCCAGCCCGGAGCTCGGCATGGTCCTGGCGCTCCTGCCGCTGTTCTTCGCCTACCGCAGCCTGTTCTCATACTTCTTCCTGTTGCCGCTCTTCGCCTTCGCTTCGCTGGTCCGGATGCCGCTGGGGGAGCTCGACCCCTTGGTCGCCCGGGCATCGGGCGCGGTCACGGTGTTCGCGTTCCCGGCGCGCATCGCGCGCGGCCGGCGGCCCGCTGCCGTGCCCGCGGGAGCTCCGGCGGCGGCGGACTAGCTGCCCCCCGCCCTCGTCCCGCTCGCGCTCGTGGCGATCGGAGTTCCGGCGGCCGTGCGTGCGGCGCTCGGTCGGCCGAAGGGGATGCTGGCGGCGTGGGCCCTCTCGTTCGCCGCCGTGCTGTGCGCCCAGGCGCTCGGAGAGATCGCCGGATGGAGGACGGGTACGCTCGGAGAGGCGCAGGTCCTGTTCGCCTGCATTGGCGCGGGTCTTGCGTCAATGATCGTCGTGGCCGCGGAAGGCCTCAGGGAGTGATGACATGGGATTCGTATTGGGACTCTTGCTTGGAGCGATCGGAGCGCTGCTCTACGCACCGAAGCCGGGTGATGGCATGCGTGGCGAGCTGCAGACCCGTGCGGACGAGCTGAAGCGGCGGGCCGATGATCTCCAGCGCATCGCGCAGAAGATCGCGGACGACGTGACGGTGAAGGGCCGCGAGATCATCGACGACGCGAAGAAAGAGTGGGATAGCGCGGGCACCGCACGCTCCACCGGCACCGGGACGGGCACCGGCCGCGCGGGCGGTGCTGCGGGCGGGACGATCAACAAGTCCTCCTCGTAGCGTCCCTCCTTTATCCTTTCGACGGGGAACGCGGGAGCCGGTCGTCGGACCGTGACCCGCGTTTTTCGTTACATGAAGGGACCAGGGCGATAGACAGCCAGACCATCCGCGAGCGGTTCATCAAGTTCTTCGAAGAGAAGGGCCACCACCGCATGCCCAGCGCGCCGCTCGTGCTGATGGATGACCCGAGCGTGCTCTTCACGAGCGCGGGAATGCAGCCGATCGTGCCGTACTTCCTCGGGAAGAAGCAGCCCCCGGCGAAGCGCCTGGTGACGGTCCAGAAGTGTTTCCGCACGACCGACCTCGAGGTGGTCGGGTTCGATACCTATCACAACACGTTCTTCGAGATGCTCGGCAACTTCGGCATCGGCGACTACTGGAAGAAGGAGGCGATCGGCTGGGGCTGGGAGCTCCTGACCACGCAGTTCGAGATCGACCCGAAGACCCTCGTCGCCACGATCTACTTCGATGATGACGAG
>Ga0310811_10014500_pt1 | contig 10280 bp, 10 predicted proteins | sample YCmetagenome_FD_207642 | JGI IMG/M metagenome (GOLD analysis project Ga0310811, IMG submission 207642) | Soil microbial communities from experimental microcosm in Duke University, North Carolina, United States - YC | ecosystem: Engineered > Artificial ecosystem > Soil microcosm > Unclassified ... | reverse complement strand
GGGTGGTTAGCCCGGGAGAAGTTCTGATTGAGGGTAACGAGATTGTGGCTGTAGGAAGCTCTGTGCAGCGACCGGCTGACGCTGAGGTGATCGATCTGGGCGACAGCACGCTGATGCCCGGGCTGATTGATGCACACGTCCATCTGTTCCTTCATCCCGGTGCCGAAGATTCGCAGACAGTAGAGGAGAGTGTTCCGCAACGAACGCTGATGGCAGCTGAGGCGGCGAAGCTCGATCTGATGGCGGGCTTTACGGCGGAGCGCGATATGGGAACGGAAGGCGCGGGATGTGCGGATGTTGCGGTTCGCAATGCGATCGACTCAGGGCTGATTCCGGGGCCGAGAATGCGCGTGAGTTGCAATGCAGTCGATATTCTCGGAGGGCATGAAGATGCGATCGGCTACAACCCGGCTCAGCATGTGTTGTCGAATGCTGATTACGCGAACACAGGCGGGGAGCTAGTAAAGGTGATGCGGGAGCAGCGCAAGGAAGGCGCGGACTTTACCAAGATCTATGAAACCGGTAAGGATTCGATCGAAGGTGACCGGTTCACAACTCCGTATCAATACACGACGGAGCAGCTTGCGGCTGCAGTGCATGAAGCGGAGAGAACAGGGGGAGACCGAAGCTCGGGCCGCGGGGTTACTGTGCACGCGACAGGGGAACCTGGTGCCGGCCTTGCTGTAGCCGCTGGTGTTAGTTCGGTCGATCACGCCTACGTGTTGAGCGATGCCACGATGAAGGCGATGCGCGAGAAGGAAATCTATGCTGTTCCTACCTTCGCCCTCGAGGAATACTTTGCGGAGCATGCCGCTACTCCTGAACGTGCAGCAACGCTGAAAGCCGAGCAGAGGCTCCATGCGACTGAGTTTAAAAAGCAGATGAATGCGGGTGTGCCTTTCGCTGTCGGCAGCGATGTCGGACCGTTTCCCCATGGGACGCAGGCAAGGGAGATGGAGCTGATGGTTCAGTACGGCATGAAGCCGCTCGAGGTCCTTCGTGCGGATCTATTGAACGGAGCGAAGCTGCTGGGGTGGGCAGGGAAGATCGGTGAGCTTAGGCAAGGAGCTCTTGCCGATGTGATCGCAGTGCCGGGAGATCCGCTGGCAGATATCACGACACTGCGCAAAGTTCAGTTTGTTATGAAAGACGGGAAGATTTATCGGCGGCCGTGAAGTTTATTTCGGTCCCCACTGTTCGTCAGCCGAGGGGCCATAAAGAGCCGGGACGGGAATGTCATTCAATCGCAGGTAAACGCCGAGCTGCGCGGTGTGGTGGACCATGTGGTTGAAGAACATCATGCGGTAGGTGGCAGAGCGGGACATCTCGGAGATGAGATGTTCGCCGAAGCTGAATCTCCATGGAGTAGAGAGTGCTTCGTCTGAAGCAGCGGCAAGTGCATCGCGGCACGCTTTGGCCGAGGCGTCGAGTTGTTGAAGGGCTGCTTCACGTGTGGTGAACTCTAAGGGAAAACGAGAGCGCTTGGGGTTGGCCATATCCATGCCGTCATCGAGAAGAATGTAAGAACCGAAGAGCGGCAGTGTGGAGCAGTGCATCGCGAGTCTGCCCATCTCCATCGACTTGTTGTGACACTTCCAGGCATTCTGGCCTTCAGGAACACGTTCGAGTGTGCGGCGGGTATTGGATACCTCGAAGTCGAAGTCCTCGAGGAGCTGATCAGAGATTTTCATGGGCTGTCCTTTCAGATTACAAGCGTTACGTTTGCTTACAACGAAAGACACATTCAAGGAACAGCCAAGCATATCTCGCCTATGCTGACAGGGGTGTGTCAGCATAGGCGAAAAGATGATTACAATCCGGTGACGTTATATCCGGCATCGACGAAGGTAATCTCCCCGGTAATGCCACTTGCAAGATCGCTTGCAAGAAAGAGCGCCGCGTTGCCGACTTCAATCTGATCGACGTTACGATGCAGCGGCGCGCGTTCTGTGACCGTATCCAGAATCTTTGTAAAGTCGCCGATGCCGCGAGCGGCCAGCGTTTTGATGGGGCCGGCAGAGATGGCGTTGACACGAATGTTCTTCGAGCCGAGCGAGGCAGCGAGATAGCGCACACAGGCCTCGAGCGATGCCTTGGCCAGTCCCATGACGTTGTAGTTGGGGAAGACTTTGGTAGAGCCGTAGTAGGTTAACGTCAGGATGCTGCCACCTTCGGTCATCAGCGGAACGGCAGCTCGCGAAATAGCGATGAGCGAGTAGACACTGACATCGTGCGCGATACGAAAGCCTTCGCGGCTGGTGAAGATGAAGTCGTTCTTGATCTCATCGGGCGGAGCGAAGGCAACGGCGTGGACGAGGATGTTGAGCTTGCCGTAGGTCTCCTTGAGGGTGGCGAAAAGAGAGTCAATTTCGGCATCAACGGAGAGGTCGCACTGGAAAGTTTTGGCATCTGGCAGAGAAGCGGCCAGCTCGTCGGCGTCGCGCTTCAGACGCTCGCTCTGGTAGCAGATGGCGAGGGTGGCACCGGCGTCGGAGAGCTTCTGGGCGATTCCCCAGGCGATGCTGCGTTTGTTGGCGAGTCCGAAGACGACGGCGACTTTGCCCTTGAGATCGATCATGTAACTGGTTTTTCTCCTATGGATTTCCCGTTGCTAAGGATAGCAGTGCGCAGGGTGTTCGATAGGCAGGGGAGGTGGAAGTTTATGAAAAAGGAGAGGTTGAGGGCGAGAGTGTGGTGTTGTGACGGCTAATCGAGGGGGAAGACTCGAGTTGATGCCGAATGACTAATTCTATTGAATGATAACTTTTATCGTTTTGCGATAAACTAATCTCATGCAGCCGACCTCCTCCACCTTTCGTCAACTTTGCGCTGAGCATGGCCTTGCCATGACACATCAACGCCAGGTTTTGTACGAGGTGATGCAGGGAATGGAGGGGCATCCCAGCCCGGAAGAGGTTTACGCGAAGGTTAAGAAGAAGGTTCCGGCGATCTCGCTGGCAACGGTTTATAAAAACATTCACTTGTTTGTCGAGAGCGGAATCTTCCGTAAGATGAGCGTGCATCATGGGTCGGTGCGTGTGGAGATGAATAGCGAGGAGCATCACCACATGGTGTGCTCCAAGTGCAAAAGCATTACCGATATCGGAGAAAAAGATCTTGGTCTTTCACCACGGAGACGTCGGTTGGCGGACGGCTTTCTGGTGGAACGGTATGCCGTCGACGTCATTGGTCTATGTCCAAAGTGTCAATAAGCTTAGTTTCACCCTTCACAAAGTGTGTTGAAGGTGCAGCCAGGGTGGGTCGCAAAATTGAAGGAATTTATTCAGTCGGATGAGTTAGTCACTGCGGGATAACCCTCTAACTCAAGCTAGAAGTTCACTCTTTTAAATCGGTATAGGACTGCATAAATCATGGCGGTCACGCACCGCTTGTTTTTGTGTAAGTTATTGAAATAAATAAACTTATGTGTTGACTTGCTGCCGCAGCCGATGCTAGAATAAATCATGCGGCTTAATCGCGATTTTTGATGTCGCGAACCGGAAAAATTTATAACTACCAACCCTAAGAGGAGTTACTGTACATGTTGCAGATTGGAGAAAAGTTTCCTGATTTTGAGCTAACTGCCACCGTTTCGACGGAGAAGGATGAGGCAAAGGCCTTCAAGACCATCACGGGAGAGTCTTACCCCAGTAAGTGGAAGTTGTACTTCTTCTGGCCGAAAGATTTCACCTTTGTCTGTCCGACAGAGATTGCTGCGTTCGGCAAGTTGAATGGTGAGTTTTCGGATCGTGACTGTCAGATTCTTGGTGCCAGCACGGACAACGAGTACGTTCACGCGGCATGGCGCACGCATCATGCAGACCTGAAGGACCTACCCTTCCCAATGCTTTCGGATATCAAGCGTGAGCTGTCCGGTCAGCTTGGTATTCTGGATGAGAAAGCCGGTGTGGCGCAGCGTGCGACCTTCCTCGTCGATCCGGACAACGTTATTCGCTTTATCTATGTCACCGATCTTTCGGTGGGCCGCAATCCTCAGGAAGTTCTGCGGGTTCTGGATGCGCTTCAGACGGATGAGCTTTGCCCCTGCAATTGGCAGAAGGGTGAAACCACACTTAGCTAAGTATTTGTTTGAGAACTGCGGGCGCGGCTGCTATTGCAGTGCGCGCCCGTTTTGTGAGTAGGGAAAGAGAGGAATACAGATGACGATGGAAGAACTGATGGGCGGTCTGCCGGTCTATGCGAAGGATATGAAGCTGAACTACTCCTCGCTGGTGAAGCAGAATACGGAACTGACGTCCCAGCAGCTGTGGGGAACGGTCGTTGCCTCTGCGATTGCCACAAGGAATGCGGAGCTGACAGCGGCTGCAATTGCTGAGGCAGAGGTTGCTGGTCTGAGCCCGCAGGCGCTTGAAGCGGTGAAGGCGGCTACGGCCATCATGGGAATGAACAACATCTACTACCGGTTCCAACACCTGACGACGAATGAGAAGTACGCCACACTGCCAACGCGGCTGCGCATGAATGTTTTGCGTGGTCATGGCGTTGAAGCTGTGGACTTCGAGCTGTGGTGCCTGGTGGTGAGTGCGATCAACGCCTGCGACAAGTGTGTGGATTCGCACGAGCGCGTGCTTCGGGAAAAGGGAGCGACGGAAGAGCTGATCAATGCTGCAATCCGCGTGACATCGGTGATCCATGCGATCGGCGTCATTCTCGATTCTGAGAAAGCTGCACCGACTCCGGTTCCTGCGATTGCCTGAAACTGTTCGCTAAAGCAAAGAGCGCGGGTTTGAGCCCGCGCCTCTTTTTTGCTGCCGATCACTATGGTTTTTTGTCTGGCGGAGAGATGCGGGGATCACCGCCGGGATTCCACTGAGGCTTGAAATCAGAGTTGGTGAGCCAGCGGATGGGGGCGATCATTGAGGCGATGGCGTTGGTCATATGCTTGAAGTCGATGGTGCGAATCTCATCGGATGGCTTGTGATAGTCGTGATGAAGACCGAAGCTCGAGACGGTATGAGCGATGATCCCCTGACGAGCGAGGGCGTAGTTATCTGAGCGCTGAAAGAAGAGCTGCTTGGGGTGCGGGTCATCGACGAGGTGGGCTCCGTGGCGTGCCAGCTCGGGACCGAGATTAGAACGGGTGAAACCGGTGAGCCAGAGCGTTCCTGCTGGAACGGCAGGATCGGGGCGACCGATCATCTCGAACTCGAGATTGGCGACGATCTCTGTCAGCGGCACTGGAGGATGCTCGAGGAAGGCATGATTGCCGAAGCCTCCGAGCTCTTCAGAGCCGAAGAGGGCGAAGACGATGGTTCGTTTCGCGCGAGGGCCGGTTGCCAGCAGATGGGCCAGGGTAAGGACCGCTGTGGTGCCTGAGGCGTCATCGTCGGCACCGTTGTAAATGGCGTCGCCTGTCGTCTTGGCTGCTACTCCAAGATGATCGAGGTGCGCGGTAAGGAGAATAACCTCCTTTGGGCGGGAGGTTCCGGGAAGGATGGCGATGGCGTTCCAGGTCTCGGTGCGTGAGGTTTTTTCGAGCCTGGAGATGCGGCGCTGCGCCTGCTCCGGCAGCGGATTGGGGAGAGGGGATTTCTGAAGATAGGTTCCGCGGTCTCCACCCGGTACAAGGCCGAGGGCCTGAAACTGCGATGCGGCAAAAAGAGCGGCGATGTGTTCGTCGCGGGTGGCCGAACCTCTTCCGTGCAGTGCATCGTCAGCAAGGAAATCCATGTCCGCATGAACTTCGTGTTCAAGTACGTCGGAAGCAGATGCCGTTTTCGATTCGGAAGAGTCGAAGGAGAGGGCAGATTTCTGTCCTGCGATCGAGAGGAAGCAAAGAAGTACAAGAATGCGCGCAAGATGAATGCGTTTTTCTGCTGACATGCGGGCGATTATAGAAGAGGGTATCGTTGAAACAGCAGCAAGGTAAGGGACGGAAGAGTTGAAGAACGGATACCAGAAAAACTTTCTCCAGCGACCATGGATTCCGGTTGCCTTTGTACTTTTTGCTTTGACCGGCTGCAGCGGCTTCTTTGTTCCTCCCGATAACAGTGGTGGCGGGGGCGGAGGCGGTGGAGGCACCGGGACCGCTCGAGTGTATGTCGCCAACACGACGGTTGGCTCCAATGGGTCGACTGGATCGATCTCGGGGTTCTCTATCGGCGATGGAACGCTTACGGCCGTGCCTAATTCTCCGGTCGCGTTGCAATTTCAGCCTCTTGCTCTGACGATTACGCCGAGTAATTCCTTTCTGTATATTGCGGGGCCGAGCTCGATCAATGTCTATGCGATCAATTCGGATGGCTCGCTGACGGCACAGAACAATGGAGCCGTCGTTACGGTGGCATCGCTCGATGTCTCGCCGGATGGGAAGTGGCTGTTAGGAGTCGATACGGTCCGCAATGTGGTGGATCAGTTTCAGATCGATCCGACTTCCGGAGCGTTGAGCGCGGCTACGGGTTCTCCCTTTAATGTCGACCCGAATGCCATCGGGGTTCCGAAGATGATCAAGGTATCGCCGAATGGCAACTTTGTCTTCCTGGCGTTAGGCGCGGGAGGAGAATCGGTTCTGACCTTCAATTCATCGACCGGTGCGCTGACGCCGGGGCCAACGTTTTCGTTAGGCTCACGCACCAGTGATAATGGGATCGCGGTCAACAGCACATCGTCGTATTTGTATGTGGCTCGCAGCGGCAATGGCGGCGGCGTTGCTGTGTACAACATTGGAGCAGACGGCTCTCTGAATTCGATCTCCGGATCGCCTTTTGCTGCGGGTGCCCAGCCGATTGCGGTGACTCTGGATACAACGGGGAAAAATCTGTACGTTGCGAACGGGAGCGATAACACGATCTCGGGGTATTCGATCGGCACCGGATCGGCGCTGACCGCGCTCGGCGGTTCGCCGTATGCCAGCGGAACGCAGGTGAATTCGCTGGGTGTCGAGAATACAGGCAAGTATCTCTTTGCGGGAGCCTCGGGTGGCCCCGATCTTTCAATGTACAGCTTCGATGCAACTACTCCAGGAAAGCTGAATCTGGTGAAGAGCATTGCGACGGATACGGACCCGGCCGGAGTGTCGGCGATTGCCGTAACGCATTGAGCGGGGTATCAGAACGGGTAACAGACCTCGAAAGCTGTGTGAGAGTCTAAAAGAGCAGTGCTGAATACCGGTAAGATAAAGGAAACTTCAAGTAAAGCTGCGGAGTCAGAGATTAACGTTTTTCTTTCTCGACGGATCGATGCGTGTTTGCGACGCGGTGTTCGCGCTCCGCTTCGGAGTCTGTTGTTGAGCGGATGTTTTGCTCTTGCGTTGAGTGGATGTTCGCGGCTTCGACCGAAGCCTCCTGCGGAATACATTTATGTGACGGCGAAGCAGACGTACTTGCGCGATCGTGTTGCCGCGGTTTCGAATCGTACGGCCACGGTTGAGAATGGCGAGAAGCTGAAGGTTCTGGAGAAGAGCCGCAGGTTCTTTCGGGTGGAGACTCCGAAGGGTGAGCAGGGCTGGATCGACGACCGCGCCGTGGTGACTCAGGAGATCTTCGACCAGTTTGCGGCGCTGGACCATGAGCATGCAAACGATCCGGTGATTGCGACCGCTGTGGTGCGTGACGATGTTTACCTGCACACCAAGCCGGGACGCGAGACGGACCGGCTGTTTCGGCTTCAGGAGGGCGATAAGCTGAAGCTGTATCGGCGGGCAAGCGTTGAGAAGCCGGTTGCTCCCGGTCAACAGGTGCTGCCGCGGCGTACTTCAGAGAAGCCGACCGACAAGGATGCAGCTGCGGCTCCTGCGGGGCCTCCGCCTCCGGTGATGGAGGACTGGTGGCTGGTTCGCGACGCCAAGGGCGACACCGGCTGGTTGTACGGCCGCATGATGGATGTAGACGCTCCGGATGCGATTGCACGGTACTCGGAGGGGCAGCGGATTGTGGGAGCCTATGTTCTGGCCACGGTGAACGATCCTGAGGCCCCGATGGACGATAAGAACGTTGTGGAATATGTGACGGTGCTGAGTCCGTACAAGGCCGGGCTGCCGTATGACTTCGACCAGGTGCGGGTATTTATCTGGAACATTCGCAAACACCGGTATGAGACGGCCTTCCGGGAACGGAATATCGAGGGATATCTTCCGGTTTCGGTAAAGATGGCCAAGGATCCCTACGCGAAGCCCCCGGCGTCGATGGTGGAGGCTCCGACGTTCAGTTTCCGGGTGCTCTCGGCGGATGCAGGGCCGGTGATTCCCGATCCGGTCACCGGGCTGTTTGTCCCGGGAAAGACGAACCTTAAGACCTTCCGGCTGGAAGGGAACCTCGTGCGGCGGCTTGTCGATCCGTCGTCGCCGCCACCGGACGATGCGCATCCGGAGCCAGTGGAGAAGAAGGTCAAGGCAAAGCGAGCCGCAGCAGTACCGAAGCGACGAAAGAAGTGATCCCTACCCCCTGCTGTTTTTGTGCAAAGTATTCATTTTGCGAAGCTTAGCCGCGTACTTGATCTGCAAAGTATTGATAACATATGACTTATTTGTAAGTTATTGAATAATAATGGTTTTATTGATTTTCCCTCGGGATCGTCTCCCGGGGGATTTTTCTTTGGTGTCTAGTTCTATTTTAGTGGGACAGGAGGAACTGATCGGCAGGTTTATGTTGTTGCATTTGTTTTGCTTATGGGGAATTTAGCTTGACAGGGCTTCGCTTTGAAATCCTGCAAAGAAAGACAGGGATTCTTCGCTGCGCTCAGAATGACGGGGGGAAGGTGGTTGCCGGTAAAGTTTCAGGCGTAGAAGGAGCGGATGGCCTGGACGACGGCCTGCTGTTCCTCGTCGCGGAGTTCGGGGAAGATGGGCAGGGCAAGGACTTCCTCCGCTGCCTGTTCGCTGAGGGGGAAGTCTCCCTTTTGGTAGCCGAGCCCGGTGAGACTGGTCTGAAGGTGGAGGGGGACGGGGTAGTAGATCTCGCTGCCGATGTTGTTTTGGGCGAGGTGTTGCCGAAGGGCGTCGCGTCGCGGAGCGCGGATAACGTACTGGTGGAAGACGTGGGTTGCGCGCGGGTCGGTGACGGGCAGGACGATGCCCTCGGCGACGGTTGCGGCGGTGAGCCCGGCCTGGGTGAAGAGCTGGTCATAGCGAACGGCGAGTTGTCGGCGCTGCTGATTCCAGAGGGGAAGGTGGCGGAGTTTTACCTCGAGGACGGCGGCCTGGACGGAGTCCAGACGTGAGTTCCAGCCGATCTCGTCGTGGTAATAACGGCGGCGCATGCCGTGGCCTCGGAGGACGCGGGCGTGGTCGTCGAACTGAGACGATGGAGTGGTCAGCAGTCCAGCATCGCCGAAGGCGGAGAGATTTTTGGTGGGATAGAAGCTGAAGGCGGCCAGATCGCCGAGCGCTCCAGCCGGGGTTTCTCGCCAGGCTGCGCCGAAGGCCTGAGCAGCATCTTCGATGAGAAGCAGATTGTGGCGTTTGGCGAGGGCGGAGAAGGCGTCCCAGTCGGCGCATTGGCCGTAGAGGTGGACGGGCAGGATGGCTTTGATCTTCGAAGGGGCAGGGGAGTTCTGATGGGAGGCGATGCAGGCTTCGACCGATTCGGCGGAGAGGTTGAAGGTGACGGGGTCGATGTCGGCCAGAAGGGGCTGGGCTCCGCAGCGGAGGATGGAGCTGACGGTGGCGAAGAAGCTGAAGGGGGTAGTGATAACGGCATCGCCGGGGCCGATGTTGGCGGCGGCGAGGGCCAGCCAGAGGGCGTCGGTTCCGCTGGCGCAGCCGATGGCGTGGGGCACGTGGCAGGCCTGGGCGGCGGCACGCTCGAAGGAGTCTACGGCAGGGCCGAGGATGAACTGCTGGGAGGCGCAGACCTGCTCGATGGCGGCGAGAACTTCGTCGCGAATGGCGGCATATTGCCGGGAGAAGTCGAGCATGGGGACGGACTGAAGCGTTTCAGAAGGCACCTGCTCATGGTAAATCGTGAGAGAAAAAGGAGCTGAGAGTCCCGGGGGGAGTTTGTTGCGTCTAACGTTTTATGGAGCAGAAACCGTCGCGTTCCTCTGGTTGAAAATTGCGGTGGATGCTCGTATCGTGGAACCTCTTGGCTTCAGACCTGCGACGACTGTCTGAGCGTTTCGACTGAAGTTCATGAAGTTTGGCGGAATGTTTGTTGGGGAATTTTATAAGTTAAGGAGATCGGCACCATGGACTCAAAGCCGGCACAGAACATCCAGGATACGTTTCTAAACACTGTCCGCAAGGACAAGAGCCCGATCACGATTTATCTAGTGAGCGGTGTAAAACTGACGGGCAAGATTCGATCTTTTGACAAGTACTCCGT
>Ga0310811_10014498_pt1 | contig 10281 bp, 5 predicted proteins | sample YCmetagenome_FD_207642 | JGI IMG/M metagenome (GOLD analysis project Ga0310811, IMG submission 207642) | Soil microbial communities from experimental microcosm in Duke University, North Carolina, United States - YC | ecosystem: Engineered > Artificial ecosystem > Soil microcosm > Unclassified ... | reverse complement strand
CGGTCCTCATATCGTCGGTGTAGGTGCTCAGTATGCCGCTGCTGCCGTTGTCGAAAGGATTGGCGAGGCCATCTACTTTTAGGTTGGCGTCCAGTGTTACGGTCCACGTCACTACGGCTTGGGAGTAAATCAGGTTGAGGTGCTTTTCGATGTCGGCGGCGGTCGTCGGTAGGGCTGTTCCGTTCACTGGCACGAGATGCAATTTCAAATTCTCAGGTGTGTAACCTGCTACATTCAGCTTGCCTACAATTGTTTCCTTTTTTGCGGCGTCGATCATCCGCGCAAAGACCGGTGGGCTGTCCCCGGTGGTTTTTGCAGTTGCTGTAAAATTGATACGATCTCCAATGACAGTTGCTTCCACGGAACCGTTGTCTTGGTCGAATTTGATCTTGCTCAAATCCATACCGGTCTTGGTGGGCGTCGCGGAGACTGTTTCCGTCGATCCCACAGCCACCGCTTTGAAGGGAACAAAATAATCCGCGACCGGCTCCTCATAATTTTTTTTCAAGGCATCCACCTTCTGTATGTCGATTCCATATTGCGAGTCGGCGGTGTTTGCAAACACGAGGCCGGGATCATATTTGCGATCCAGCACTTTGCCCATCTCAGGAGCGGTGACTTTTGTTATTCCTCCATCTTTGGCTATGATAACCCCTCCCCCAGTACCGTCGGTGAGTGCATAATTTCTATCCGCCGGTAGCGACTGCTGCTTGCCGTTGTTGTCCACCACAATTACTTTGCCTGTGGCCACATCGTAATAGGCATTGCCGATGCCCGACGGAACGTTAATCACTTGATCCGCTACAAAATCATCGGCGTCTGGTTTCGGCGTCAGGAATTGCCGCGCCGTGTTCAATACGCTATTGGCAGCGTTCATTGTCTGCGAGAGTTCATCCATCGCATTCAGTACATTTTGGGGGACGAGCGCGGGGCCGATCACCGTCATTTCTCCTTTCAGCATCCGTTTTTCGTTGATGTCGTCCTTGCCCACGGTGATTCCATCAAACTTCACTCTCGCTTTTGCATCGTTGAAGAAAGGAAATGACACCGTGCCTTCTCCACTGAATATTCCATTCGCACCGCTCACTTTTGTGGCTGTTACATCAAAGTCGCCCGTTCTTATTATGTCGCCAACATCCAGCTTCTGGATGACCTGTTTTGAACTAAGGTTAATATTTTCGATAGGAGCACCACAACTGTATGCCTTTTGAGGAATGTCGGGCGTGGTGATCCTCGCGATGTCACCATAGTTGCTTTCAAAAGATCCGCAGATGGACATGACCTGATACTCATAGACTGTATTGGGAACCAAATCATTGAGTTGCGCATTGGTGAAAAGAGACTTGGCGGTATAAAAATGATTGTCGTCTTGTCCTTTCACGCGATATCGAACGGTATATGCCGTCTGCGAAGGACTTGCATCCCAAGTCAAAGTTACTCGGGTGGCTGCCGCGTCGGCAAGAAGGTTAATCGGTGCATCGCAAGCGTCGCCATAGACGAAAGTCACCGTTTCGCTGAAGCCGTTGTTCTTGAAAAGGTCTATATGTTCAGCGCCGGCGATCGCGCGTGCCTGCACACGAAACGCATAGGTGCGGCCGGGCTCAAGTTGAGTGGCGTCGGGCCCGTAGATGAACGTGGTGCTGTGTGTGGTTGCTTCGTAGATCGATGGTTGAGAGAGGATGGCATCGTTGGGGTTGCGATTGGACGGCCACACCTCCACCACTTTGATATCATACTCCGTGGTGAACGCTGCATTGGGTGACCCGGTGTGTCGCGGTGTCCACTGCAAAATCACATTTTGTGGGCTCAGTGGTTTAAGCTTCTCTCCGATACGTGGCAAGTTGACGATGGGCGGATCGTTGAGGATCAGCCATGCCGGTGCGCAAATCGTGTTCGAGATTTTCACTCCGCGTCCGTACTCGTAAACTTCAAAGCAGAATTGATAAAAGCCCTCGGGTAGATTACCCGTTTTAAAAAAATCATTTTTACTGAGGCCTGAGAAATTGAGGTGGTTCACATCAAAGTATTCGGCCAACTCTACGTTTGTCAATCTCAACGGCACGCCTCCCTGCAACGTGATCGGCGATCCGATGTATTCGGGTTTTGTTTCCAATTTTACATTCTGTCCGACAATGCTCACCTTAAATCTGACATGAAGTTCTGCCTTCGTCACATCTGCAAGCAGTGCATTGAACACGATCCGCTCGCTTGTTGAAGTAGAGTAATCAGACAGACGCAATGCATAAGGGGGCACCAATGTTGCCGAACCCTGCACGGGATAGACCTGCGCAAACGCATTATCGGCAAGAGGAATGATGAAGAGTAGTAAAATCTGGTATCGCGCCATCTGATTCTGATGGCGTCAAACATAAAAAGCAGAAGTCTAGGCGAGAGGCTACACTTAGTACACCATGGGATTTGCTTATTTGGGAAGTATTTCCGCTGAGCAGCCAGTCCACCCGAGCAACCGCAAGGATCCGATGGGGCCCTTCTAAGGTTCATCTCATTTCGGATTCTTGGCCGGTGATAGCTAAGATTCTTCGCTGGGTCTGCCCGTGGTCAAATGGAGTGGATCAACCGCGCCTAGTTGATCCGCTTTTGAATGACCGCTGTTTTTATTTCGCGTAGGCTACACTCCGCATTTCGCGGATCACAGTCACTTTGATTTGGCCGGGATACTGCATGTCGCGCTCGATTTTCTGCGATATATCGAAGCTGAGTTGTGCGGCGCGCTCGTCGGTTGCTTTTTCCGCATCCACGATCACACGTAGTTCGCGTCCTGCCTGGATGGCATAGCATTTTTCAACGCCCTCGAAACTCAAGCCTACGTGCTCCAGTTCTTTGAGGCGCTTCATGTATTGTTCCATCACTTCGCGTCGCGCGCCCGGACGCGCCCCTGAAATAGCATCGCACGCTTGGATGATTGGCGAGATGATGCTTGTCATTTCAATTTCATCGTGGTGCGCGCCGATGGCATTGCATACGATGGGGTGCTCTTTGTATTTCTGCGCGAGCTCCATGCCCACGATGGCGTGTGGTTTCTCCAATTCTTCGGGCCACACCTTGCCGATGTCGTGAAGGAGGCCTGCGCGTTTCGCTTGCTTCACATTCAAGCCCAATTCCGATGCCATGATGGCGCACAGGTTTGCCACTTCGCGCGAGTGTTGCAGTAAATTTTGTCCATAGGAGGAACGGAAGCGCATGCGTCCGACCATCCGCACTAAGTCAGGGTGCAGTCCGTGGATGCCCAAGTCAATGACCGTCCGTTCGCCGATCTCATTGATTTCGTCTTCGATGTTTTTAGTGGTTTTCTGTACGATCTCTTCGATGCGGGCCGGGTGGATGCGGCCATCCTGCACCAAACGGTGCAACGACAAACGTGCGATTTCTCTACGCACGGGATCAAAACCGGAGATGATAATTGCTTCCGGCGTATCGTCCACAATGAATTCCACACCAGTGGCGGCTTCCAGTGTTCTGATATTTCTCCCTTCGCGACCGATGATTTTTCCTTTGATGTCGTCACTTTCAATATTGAAAATCGAAACGCAGTTTTCAACTGCCTGTTCGGAGGCTGTGCGTTGAATCGTCTCTACAATTATTTTCTTGGCTTCTTTGGTGGCGCTCAATTTCGCCTGTTCCATGATGTCTTTGATGTAGCTGCTGGCTTTGGTTTGGGCCTCTTCTTTCATGGACTCTACCAATTGGTCGCGCGCCTGATCGGCGGTGAGCTTCGAGATGCCTTCGAGTACGGCTACTTTCTGTGCATTGAATTTATCAAGCTCCTCTTTGCGTTTCTTCACCAACTCATGTTGTTGTGCCAGGCTTTGGCGCTCTTCATCGATGTCTGCTTCCTTGCGCTTGATGGTCTCTAGCTCCTTATTGAGCTGGGCTTCGCGCGTTTTGATCTTCTGTTCGTTGGCGATGATTTGATTTTTCTTCCGATTGGCCTCTTCTTCAAATTCCTGTTTCATCTTTATCATCTTGTCTTTGGCTTCGATGATGCGGTCTTTCTTGATATTCTCGGCTTGAAGTTCAGCTTCTTTTACGATCAACTTTGATTTCTCTTCGAGTTCTGCCTTGTTTCTTCTTAGCCTTCTTTTGTAAAGATAATTTCCAATGAACATGCCGAGAACAATGGCAACAGCGAAGGCCGCGACAGCAATTGAAATTATTTCTATGTAATCCATAACGGTATTGTTTGTATGTTGAACAATGCCCGGATGGCCTGGGGCCACAACCAAAGAATGGAATTGGAAAGAATTTAGATTTGAGAAACCAACTGATTTAGCTGCTGTATTTTCTCAACTACCGTTTGATCGATGCTATGTTGGTTTTCTTGGTCGGCCATTTTTTCGACCAAACAATCAAAAGCCACCATAGCGAGAAGGTCTTGTTTATCGTCAATGCCGAATTTTTCCCGGTAGTTTTTTAATTTTTCATTGACAAGCTTGCCCGCGACCCGCATACGTTCCTCATCGGAGCGTTTTACTTTCATCGGGTACTCGCGTTCTGCGATTTTTATTTTTATCGAGAGCTCGTCCATTCAAAAAACTGCCGTTCTATCGGCTTACGTGTGCAATACATTTATCGATTTCGCGGATGTAATCGTCCACTTTCTTCCTCAATTCCGAAATGCTTTCGTCTTCCGGACTTATATAATCTGCAATTTTAGTGATTTTCACCTGATTTTGAAAATTGGCCAGTTGTTCGTCGCGTTTGCGCAAATCGGTGCGCAGTTCGTGGTTTTCCAATTTTACGGTGCGTATTTCGTCTTTCAACATCTTGTGATCGTTGAGCAGCATCATGATTTTGCGCTCCAATCCCGAAAGGTTGTTCTTTAAAGCCTCTTGATCCATTATTCCAATGCTTATATTATCAATTTTCAATTATCAATTATCAGAGCGGTATGCTTGACTGATTCAAAAGTCATTTACCAATTGAACCATCGATAATTGATCATTTTCTAATTACTGCTCCCATCTTCCCTTCAAACGCGCTCATCAATTTCGTCATTGTTTTGTCAATCTCCTCGTCCGTCAGTGTTTTATTTTCGTCTTGCAACGTGAATCCCAGTGCGTACGCTTTTTTCCCTTGCTCTATTTTTTCTCCTTCGTAAACATCAAATGCAATGATTTCCTTAATCAATTTTTGCTCTGTGCTTCTAGCCAACGCTTCGATTTCTGCAAACTTTACCTGGCTGTTCAGCACCAAAGAAAGGTCTCTCCGCACTTCCGGAAACTTCGGTACGTCTTGCACAACGAACTTAGGGTTTGCCGACTTGAAAAGCAAATCCGTAGAAAGGTCAGCGTAGAAGACATCGCGCTTGATGCCTGCGTCTTTTGCCCAGTGACTTTTCACTTTGCCGACACGCCCAATTTCTTTGTTGCCTTTCAAAATTTTCACTCCGTATTCGAAAATATCGTCTGCCAATTGCTCTTGTTTTACGTTTCCAACGGCCGCCAATTCGAGAATTTGATTTACCGATTGGGCGATATCATAAAAATTGGTAGGACGCGATTTGTTCTGCCAGTTTTCGGTCTCATAATCGCCAGTGAGATAAATCGCGAGTCGCTCTTCTTCGAAATACTTGCCATCGGACTTGCCGTAAATTTTTCCAAACTCAAACAACTTCAGGTCTTTTTGCTTGCGGTTGATGTTGTGGGCACAAACTTCCAGGCCCGTGAAGAGCATCGACTGTCGGAGAATACCCTGCTCTTCACTTAGCTTGTTCAAAATCTCAACGGCTTCGCTTTCCAATTTGATTTTGCCTTTGTAAGAGATATTTGTGAGCGAGTTGGTTAGGATCTCATAACACCCATTCGCCACGAGCATTGATCCCACTGACTTCTTGAATTTGGTCGGGTCTTTTTCTGGGAATGAAGCGATGTATTCCGTGCTGGCTTTGTCCGAAAGCTCAACGCTGTTCAAGCCATAAATGCGAAGAATCTCTTCTACAATATCCGCTTCCTGAAGTACGTCCACGCGATAGGGAGGGACAGAAGCAATAAAGTCAATATCTGTTTTCTCAGAAATTTTTATGTCGAGGCTTTCCAGAATCGAGTAAATCCGGTCGTGTGGAATGTCTTTTCCGATCAGTCGATCCACATTCTTGAATTTGACTTCGATGATTCGGTTTTCGATTTTATTCGGATAGACATCAACCAAGTCGGAGGCAATTTCTCCACCGGCCAGCTCTACCAGGAGCATTGCAGCGCGTTTCACTCCAACAGAGGTCATGTAGGGGTCAGTGCCACGTTCAAATCTAAAAGAGGCGTCTGTTTTCAAAGCATGATGCATGGCCGACTTACGAATGCCGCTGGGCGTCCAGTAAGCGCCTTCCAAGAAAACTTCTTTTGTCTTGTCGGTGATGCCCGAGTTGATGCCACCGAAAATTCCACCCATACACATGGGGTTGCCGTTTCCATCACATACCATCAAGTCATTTTCAGTCAACGTTCGCTCTTTGCCGTCCAGCGTTTTGAATTTTGTACCCGCCGACAAATTCTTGACCACAATTTTCTGCCCTGCAATTTCAGCAACATCATACGCATGCAGCGGTTGGCCCAGTTCGTGGCACACATAGTTGGTGATATCCACGATATTATTGATAGGCGCGAGGCCGATGGCTTTCAATCGGTTCTTCAACCAATCGGGAGATTCTTTTACGGTCACATTCGCAATCGTCACACCCGAGAACCTGGGACACATCTCCGGGTTTTCGACTGAAACGGGAATAGTCAGTTTCGCATTGGATACCTTGAAATTCTCCACGGAAGGAATTTTCAGGTCTCTTTTCTTCGAAGCCTTGATATCGCGAGCCACGCCAAGATGCGATGCTGCATCTGCACGATTGGGGGTGAGTCCAATCTCAAAAACAAAATCAGATTCTACTTTAAAGAAGTCAGATGCAGGCGTTCCATTTTTCACGCTGGTGTTCAACACCATAATCCCCGCATGACTTTCACCCATTCCGATTTCATCCTCGGCGCAAATCATTCCTTCACTTTGTTCACCTCGGATTTTTGCTGACTTGATTGCGAAGGGTTCGCCTTTGGTTGGATTTACTGTTGTACCGACTAGTGCTACTATTACTTTTTGGCCTACAGCCACATTTGGAGCGCCACAAACAATGTTCAAAGGTTTCTCTCCACCGACGTCAACGGTGGTAACGGAAAGCTTGTCTGCATTGGGATGTTTTGCGCACGTGAGCACTTCTCCGATCACCAAACCTTTCAGTCCGCCCTTGATCGTTTCAAAAGGTTCGACACTTTCAACTTCAAGGCCAGTAGAGGTAAGCGTCTGCCCGATTTCTTCGGGTGATTCGGGAATGTCAATGTATTGCTGCAGCCAGCGGTAGGAAATCTTCATTAAACGCAAATAAGAACCTCAAAAGTACACGTTTGAAGCTTTTTTTTCTAATGGTTGCAACTAAGAGAATAAGAAAAGAGGTTTCCTCATTCCACGGTGAACGAAAATACAGCGCTACCGGAGTTGCCCTGTTTGGATATGCCTTCAATGGTGATTTGGTATTTCCCTGGAAGGTCGGAGGTGAAGAACTCAAATTTCTGTTGGCGTTTGGCCGTGATTTCTATGGAAGGGTTCCAATAAATGAGGGTGCGGAAGTCGGGGATTCGGGTGTTTGACTTCGCTGAATAGTCAGGTGAATAAAACTCGCGCTGCAATTCCAGTCCTTCATAGTTCAAGGTGACGCATTTCGGATTGAGTTGAAACCCACCCAGGTCTCCTTTATATGTGGTATAACTTACGATGCCCGGAAACACCGCAGGGCCCAGAAAATATTTTTGGGTAATCACATCCAGTTTCCTTATCCGCAGTGGGTCAAAATGCATGATCTCGTCCTCATGAAACAACGGCACTCCATCCAAAAGAATAAGCGGCGTCTCGGAGAAAACAGTGTGGTTGGCGGCGTCCAATACGATGAAGCGAAATTTGTTGTTGTTGATCCGCACCATTACTCCAGGGACGTACTCACGCATCACTTCTTCCATTACCGGAAACCTGGTATAATCGTCAAGCAAATATCTTTCGCTGGGCGAACCATAAAACGGCAAGCTGTCGATCACTGGTGGCAGCGTTTTCTTCAAGGCATCTTCGGCATAAATGAGCTGTGTCTGAAGGGAAATACTTCGCTCGAGCACCGTGGCTCTTACTGAACGACGGAGTGCGGCATCTGAAAGGCGCATCGGCGAGTATTCCGAGGAGAACGGATTCCTGACCTCCACATGTTTCAGGCTGTCTTTTTTGAGGTTGGTTTGAAGCACAACCTTCTGTGGGCCGATCAAGTTTTTCACCTCAAAAAAAACTTCTCCTTTTTCATCACTCTGCGCGCAATTAAGGTTGACATTTTTTCCAACCACAGAAGCAAACCCAATCGTGTTTGGTGAGGGCTGATTTTTTTCGTCAAGAATTGTGGCCTGAAGAAAGTGCCCACCGTATTCCGGGGGGAAACGCACTAGTTGGCGTTGTTCTAAGACATCCTTCCATTTAAATCTTCGCCAGCCGTGGGTCAGCATCAAGTTGTCTTGCGCTTCTTCCACAAAGGGGTCGTCGCTAAAGTAATACTCAGGCGATTCAACGTTTCCCTTCAAGTCAGAAGTCATCCACAGGAATTCGGAAATGTGCCTTGTTGGTCCGCCTGTCAATGAATCCAATCGAATTATTGAAGCCGACAGATTTGAGTTCAAGTTAGTTTCTAGGGTCAACGCGACTTTTTCCCTTTTCGAGTAGGCCCGTTTGTCGGTGTGGACGTCGACCGACAATTTTGAAGAAGGTTTCCTAAAGTAAAGTCTTTCAGCTACCGGCTTCAAGTCTTTGGTGAAAACTGTGATGTGGGTGATTCCCTCGGGCATGTCGCTTTTGTTCATCCAAAATGAGGCGCTATCGTTTTTCAAAAATCCTATTTCGGCTTTGGCGATAATTTGATGCGCATGTATGAACAAGCAAACAGGTTCGTTTTCTGAAGCGCTCGGGTGAAAAACTGAAATTTTTATTTTGTCGGTCATCCCTCTGAGCTGCAAGGCATATCCATCCGTCGGCGCTGAAAAATCAATCGTCTTGCGTTGTTTTCCTACTTTGATCAGCGCTCGGTATCTGCTGCCCGCCGATGGTATGAATCGAAAATTTCCTATCCCAAACTTCAATGGAGAAAATTTCGCGACGGTATCATTGCCGTCGTTGACTAAGAAGCCTGAAAAATCGACGCCTTTGCCAAACTCATTATTTACTTTAAACGCAACTCTATTATTTATCCCAGCAACCAGGTTCCCTCCTTCCGGAAAGAAAGTCGCTTCAATCGTTGGGGGCTCGGTCACTAGCGCCAGATCACGTTTAATAAAGGCGTTGACAATTGAAATGCTCTTTTGAAAATAAAAATCAGGTTCAGAGTTCTTCATCCAATTGGTGTACGCACGAAAAACGTAGGCGCCCGACGTGATCGAAGTGGAAAGGAAAATCGATCCATCTCCAAATCCGTCTTTCATCGCAATCTTTTGCTGAGCGACGGGTTGGTTATTTTTATCGAGCAATTCAACATAGGTGACAAGGTTGAGGGGCAGGGCCTTGTGTTGAGAACCAACCACTTCATACACCTTAAACCACAAAATCTCGCCTGCGAGATAAGATTCCCTATCGGTATGCACAAACAGTTTCTCCGTCAAATTCTGATGGAAATAGGTCTTGGCTTTTTCAGTCAACGCCTCATTGAATTTTTCCTGTGCTCCTGCAGCGGTCCCGATCAGCAGCAGCAAAATCACTATGTATTTAAGGCAGCTCATCGCGTTATCATTTTTTCCAAAATTTAGGAGGTGTAATTGTTCCGCCCGACAATGTGCAATCCATACAATGTTTGTCAGTGGTGACGTAGCCTATGGGGTGCGGCACGCCATAGGAAGTAAAAAACCAAGTGGTGTCGCGAAGGTCTCCGAAGTCTTTCAAGAGAATGGAATCGTACGGGCAATTATAATTGGCGGGATAGTGCCGCAAGTATTGTGGCAACTCAAGCGTGTCAATGAACAGTCGTTTGTCAGTGACGGTACTTCCCGAAAAATAACCCAACACCGTCTCTTCAGGGTCTGTGTCACTGTGCACATTGCTGAAGGTTTGCGTTGGCAGAACATCAAACAAACTTCCTCCGTTTTGTGATCTTGTTTGAATCTGCTGCCAATAGTTGTAAAGATTCGCGGTGATCGCGCGCTGGTGAACATTGATGCTATACTGCTGACTCAATTTTTTAATACCCATCGGCAAGAAATTCACTTG
>Ga0310811_10014497_pt1 | contig 10281 bp, 12 predicted proteins | sample YCmetagenome_FD_207642 | JGI IMG/M metagenome (GOLD analysis project Ga0310811, IMG submission 207642) | Soil microbial communities from experimental microcosm in Duke University, North Carolina, United States - YC | ecosystem: Engineered > Artificial ecosystem > Soil microcosm > Unclassified ... | reverse complement strand
TGTCGCCCTTGGGCGTGGCAATCCCCCGGTCGTTGAGTGTAAGGGCGATATCAGCTGCGGTCGTAATGCCTTGCTGTCGCAGTCCTTGAATGATTGCCATGATCGCTCGGCCACGCGCCAACCATGCCCCTCTCTCTGGCTCGTTGTCCGTCATCGGGCATTCTCTGCTGGTCAGCGGACGTCGGTGCATCCCGAGAACACGCCAGCAGGCATTTTATTCCCGGCCGCGATTTTATCTCCGCCAGGCGCGGCTCGTGGCGGCGGGGAGACGAAAATAGCGGGACGAAACGACTGCTTCGGCAATGCCCATCCCGACAACGGAAGCCATTCCCGTCACGAGCCCACGGCCGGCAACAGCATAACGTTCCAGCTCCCATCGGCGCCGCGACAGGCGAGCCCGCCGGCCCCACTCGCCACGCCATCGCGGCTCTCGCTGCGCGTGAACTCCCGGCACTGGACGTTGAAACCCGTGCTAAAGCGGCGGCCGAGTTCGATGCGGCCTCGCTCTCCTGCCTTGCCGGCATAGGCCAAGGCCTGCCCATCGGCACCATCGTCGAGTGCCGGCAGCAGGGCCGATTCGAAGGCGGCAGACAGGGGATCGGTCGGCGGAGCCGCGGCCGGCGCATAGCCCTCGCCCGCTCCCGGCCCCGCACTGCCAACCCCCCGAGCCCGCAGCTCATAGCCGCCGGCGAGCCCGATGGCCAAGGCTGCAAGCGTGGCGGCCAGAGGCAGCAACCGGCGCAGGGGCGCGCCACGCCGACGTGGCTCTATCTGCCGGCGCAGTTTCACTTGGGAAATGGGCGGTGGCTCGCCGGCCCCGGCGGCGAGCAGCAGGCGGTCCGGCAGCTCATTCAGCGCCGCATCGTAAGCATGTGCCGCAGCGGCGGCGCTGAGGCGAAGCTGGCGCACGGTCTCACGGGCCGCGCCATTGTGCACCAGCGCCGCCTCGACCGCCGCCATCTGGGCCGGCGGCAGCTCCTTGTCGACATAGGCGACCAGGAGTTCAGGATCCAGATTGAGCGGCAAATCGTTCATCGTCTTTCATCCTTGGTGTCCCCGTTCCTCGCGCTCCAGATCTTCATGCGCGATCATCGGGGGTCAGCGCAGCTTGATCACCTGGGCGCCCTTGTCGCTGGGCCCCTTGCCGCTTGGGTCATCACGGCTCAGGTCTCGGTGCGTTTCAGGTTCCTGAAGAGCCTTGGCAAGGGCCAAGCGTGCCCGGGCCAGCCGGCTCATGATCGTGCCCATGGGCAGGCCCAAGATCTCAGCTGCTTCCCGATACGCGAGGCCCTCGACGGAGACCAGGAGCAGGACCGTCCGTTGCTCGGGCGAAAGGACGGCGATCGCCCGGCGGACCTCCGCCAGCGCCAGCCGGGACTCCGCCTCTCCTATCGCGTCGCCGCCGGGATATTCCGCAAGCGTGGCCGGATCCACTGATATGGGCCGGTGCCGCCGAGCCCGGTCGATCCAGATCGTCTGCACGATGCGGTACATCCAGCTTACCAGGCGCGTGCCCGGCTCATACTGTTCGCGGCGTGCCAGCGCCCGCTCGCAGGCCGCCTGGACGAGGTCGTCGGCCTCGTCGAGGGAGCCGGCAAGGCCAAAGGCAAAGCGGCGCAGTCTCGGCAGCGCCGCCACCAGCTCCCGCTCGAAAACCGCATCCGTCATCGCCGCCCGCCTCCCCGATGCCAGACAACGCATGAGGCAAAGGAAATATTCCGGTTACCGTTGTCGGAGAGCAAGGCTTTCCGGCAGGTGGACCGTCGTGCCGGACCAACGCCTGTTGCTATGGCATCGCGGTGCGAAGTTCCAAATGCCGACGTCGCCATAGCTAGACGGAATAAATTGTCACGCCACGCTGCTGGAATTTGCGTTGGGATGCAGTAACAAAATGCAGTAACAAAGGTGCCGCCCCCTCCCGGCCGTGACTGGGAGTGGCGCCTCATCCTGCGGAAAGTGCAGCCCCCGGCAGCAAGTCGGATGCAGAGTATCCCGGCAGCCCCTTCGTCCCGGAACTTGCCGCGGCCCGGGTGATTGAATCCGAATAGGCTGGCGATCCAAGCGGCCCGGAGCTGGAAAGATCCATAGTCGATAGAGATGCGCGCACCAGCTTCCCCTCCCCTTGCCGGGCGCCCGCCGATCTCGGGATCGCATATCCTATTGGCCGCCGCTGTCTTGCGAGTCCTCGCGTTAGTCCTTGCCGGTACTTTCCTCTGCTCGACCGATACCCATTATCACCTGGTGGCCCCGGCCCTTGCCGCCGAGAACGGCCATGGGAACGGGAACGGCAACGGCGGCGGAAATGGCAATGGGAGCGGAAATGGCAATGGCGGGGGCAATGGGAACGGGAACGGAAACGGCCAGGGCAACGGGAACGGCCAGGGCAACGGGAACAGCCAAGGGAACGGAAACGGCCAGGGCAATGGAAACGGGAACAGCAACGCCAACCAAGGGGCCGGTGCCCAGGCGCCTGGCATCTCGTCGCCGGCCAGCGGCACAAACCCGCCGGCCGGCGACGCCAATCTCGGTCGGGAGGGACGGGGCGGGTTCGAGCCGGGCGAGGTCGTGGTGCTGGGCGACCGTTCCGACACCCTCGCCAGGGTCCAGCGCCTCGGATTTCGCCTGATCGAGGCGCGGCCGCTCGCCGCTCTCGGCCTTGCGGTGCTGAAGCTCTCCACGCCGACCGGACTTGATGCGCGCCAAGGGGTGGCCCTGCTTCATGCGCGCTATCCGGAGCTGACTGCGGATGTCAACAGCCTGTACGGCTCTTACGAAACCGAGACGGCTCAAGTCCTTTCTCTACCCGCACGGGATTACGCACGGCATATGATCCGCTGGTCGGGCGGCGAAGGCTGCGGCGCGGGTCTGCGCATCGGCATGATCGATTCGGCCTTGGCGGCCGGCTTGCCGACCTTCGCCGGCCGAAAGCTGCATGAGCGCTCCTTCCTCGAGCCAGGCCATCTTGCCGCCGACCCAGCCCATGGGACAGCTATCGGCGCTCTTCTGGTCGGGGCCGCCGACCCGGCCCATCCCACGGCGGGCGGGCTCTTGCCCGAGGCCGCTCTTTACGCCGCGGCGGTCTTTGAGCGCCAAGGCGGCGAGAGCCAAGCCAGCGCCTTTGCCATTGCCGCGGCGCTCAATTGGATGGTCGAGAATCGCGTGGCGATCGTGAACGTCAGCCTCGCGGGCAACGACAATGCGCTGATGGCGCTGGCGGTGCACCGCGCGAGCGCGCGTGGCACCATCCTGGTGGCTGCGGCGGGCAATGCCGGCCCCCATGCCCCACCTGCCTATCCGGGCGCGCTGCCGGATGTCATCGCCGTCACGGCCGTCGATCAGAACGGAGCCATTTTCCCCGAGGCCAACCGCGGCGACTACATTGCATTCGCCGCACCAGGGGTCAGGATCTGGGTTCCTGGTCCCGATGGCCGGGGACGCTATGAGACCGGCACCTCTCTCGCAGCACCCTTCGCCGTCGGCCCCGCGGCGCTGGAAATCATGCGGGGTGCCGCGACCGACGCCGACTCGTTGCGCCGGCGGCTGGCCGCGAAGGTGCGCGCGCTTGGCACCGGCGGCAAGAGTCCGGTGTTCGGTTATGGCCTTGTCCAGGCGGGCGCTTCCTGTGGGGTCGCGACCTTGGCCGAATGAGACAAAAGCGGTACGGCGCCGCGCTCGGCCCGGGTTGCCGCCTTTGGGCCCCGCCCACCTCCCACGCGTTCTCAAAAGGACATTCAGGCTCCGCCGCGACCGCTTTAGCCGAGAGGCCGGGATTAAATCGGCTTCTGGTGCGTTGTCTGGATGCAGCGTGTGGAGGTCGAAATGTCAAGCAAGCCTGGCTTTCTCAAGCGCTCGACTGCCCTGGCGGCCGGGCTGGGGTTCGCGGTGCTGATTACCGTTGCCTTTCCGACGGGGCCGGCGCTGGCGGATAGCTGGAAGCACCATCACCACGGACACTACGAGTACGATGAGCGCGGGTATGTGGTCGTTCCGGGTTACGTCTATCCCAGTTACTACCTGGCTCCCAAAATCTACTACCCGCCACCCCCTCCATATTATCCACCGCCCGAAGTCTATTACCCGTCACCTCCGGTATATTACAACCCGCCCGGCTTGAATTTCGGGATTAACATCCCACTGCAGTAATCTTCTCTCGCGATCTGGGGTTATCGGGCGGCCCGCGAAACCTCGGATATCGCAGGAAAGAGCTGACCAGCTCAAACGAGAACCCAAGAGATCGGAAGGCGCTCCGCAAGGGGGCGCCTTCCGACGTCTTCAATCGCCGCGCCGGTGCGCTGTTGGAATGCCTCGGTTCAATGCATCGCCTTGAGCCGATGGCGATGCGCCGCCTGCTTTGCGCGATTGCCGCATATGGCCATGCTGCACCATCGGCGCCGGCGGCCGCGAGTCCGATCCAGGAACAGCAGCGTGCAAGGCCGACCCTCACAGGCCTTCACCTTCGAGAAATCCTCTTCTGAAACGAATTTCGCCAAGGCTTCCGCGATGGGCAGGAGCAAGGCTTCCGGTGAGCGCCATTGGCGCAGCATCCGAAGCTCGAGCGCGGTGGGGACTTTCGCGGGGCGGGCCACGATCCGCCCGAACATGTCATCCCGCTCGAGCAACCGGTTCAGGGGGCCCAAGGCCGCCAGGTCTTTGGCGATGAGCGGCCTGCCTCGATGCTTATGGACGAAGTCCCTGAACCACTCCCGTAGGCTTCGGGCCTGAGCGGCGACGCTATCCAGCTCTCCCGGCACAGCCTGCGCCCGCAGCGCTTCGAGTACCTCGCCCGGCACAAGCTCTGCCTGCCCAAGCCAGGCCAAGAGACCCTCGCCGCTATCGATCCAGTCGATCTCCCTGTCCAGCGGCGTGGCGACAGAATTCAGGAAATCCAGGCCGAGTGAATCGGCGGTGAAAATGGCGGGCGAACGCGAAAGAGATGCCGGAACGACTTCTCGGCGATGCTTGTTGGGACTCATACAACCAGACATAACCGTTCCAAAGGCAGTTGACAAGTTACGCTTAGTTGATAACCTCCTCAATCGATTTTAAGAGGTTACGGTTTTGTAACCCCGGCTATCGCGCCCGGGTGGAAGGAGTGAGATGTCCTCGAAAGATGTGAGCGTGGTGCTTGCGCATGGCGCCTGGGCCGACGGGTCGAGCTGGCGCAAGGTGATCGGCCCGCTGAAGGCCGAAGGGACCGCGGTTTTCGCCGCCCCCTTGCCTCTGACCAGCTGGGCCGAGGACGTGGCCGCGCTCGAGCGGACGCTGGAGCGGATCGAGGGCCCCGTCGTGCTGGCCGGCCATGCCTATGCCGGCGCGGTCATCGCAGGCGCCCGCAGCGAGAAGATCAAGTCACTGGTCTATATCGCGGCTCTCGCCCCCGATGAGGGCGAGACCGTGGGCGATGTGTTTTATCGCGCCAAGCCCCATCCGCTGGCCCCGAAGCTGGCCCCCGACAGCCATGGGCTTATCTGGCTGCCCGACGACGCTTTCGCGGCCGCTTTCGCCCCACACGCGGCGCCCGAGGAACATGCGCTATTGGCGGCGGTCCAGCGGCCGATCGCGCTGCCCTGTATCAGCGTCCGCGTCGAGCGACCGCTCTGGAAGGACAGGCCGAGTTGGTACCTCCTGGCCGAGGAGGATCGCATGATCATTTCCGAGACCCAGCGCTTCATGGCGGAGCGGATGAAGGCGCGGGTGCAGTCCCACGCCGTCGATCACGCACCGATCGTCACCGCGCCCGGCATCGTGGTCGACATCATCCTCGATGCGATTCGCCAGTAGCCTCGGGCCAACGCCGAAACCGCCAAGGAGAATCCCATGACATCAGTCAAATACCGCACGGCCGAGGTTGACGGCTTGAAGATCTTCTATCGCGAGGCCGGGCCCGCTGACGGGCCGAATCTGCTGCTGCTCCACGGTTTTCCGAGCGCCGGCCATATGTTCCGCGATCTCATCCCGCTTCTGGCCGATCGCTTCCATATCGTCGCGCCCGATCTCCCGGGCTTCGGCCAGTCGGACATGCCGCCGCGGGACAAGTTCACTTACACTTTCGACAATATCGCCGGCGTCATCGATCGCTTCACCGAGGTGGTCGGCCTGAAGCGCTTCGCCGTCTACGTCTTCGACTATGGCGCGCCGACCGGCTTCCGGATCGCGGCCAAACATCCCGACCGCATCACCGCCATCATCTCTCAGAACGGCAATGCCTATGTGGAGGGGTTGAGCGAGGGCTGGAATCCCATCCGCGCCTATTGGCAAGATCCGTCGCCGGCCAACCGCAATGCGCTGCGCGCCATGCTCACGCCGGAGACGACGCGCTGGCAATATACCCATGGCGTGAGCGACGAGACGGCCGTCTCCCCCGACGGCCAGTCGCTGGACAATTTCTATCTCGCCCGCCCCGGCGCCGATGAGATCCAGTTGGACCTGTTCGGCGACTACAAGAGCAATGTCGCGCTCTACCCGGCCTTCCAGGACTACTTCCGCAAGCACAAGCCGCCGTTCCTGGCTGCGTGGGGCAAGAATGATCCCTTCTTCCTGCCGCCCGGCGCGGAAGCCTTCAAGCGAGATATTCCGGGCGCCGTGGTCCGCTTCTTCGACACCGGGCATTTCGCCCTGGAGACGCATGCCGCGGAGATCGGCGCGGCGATCCGCGACTTCCTCGCCCCTCTGGCAGGCAAAGGTAAATGACATGCCGAATCAGGTCGCCATCGTCACGGGCGCCAGCCAAGGCATCGGCCGTTCGACGGCCATCCGCTTGGCCCGCGACTTTTCCAGGGTCGTGCTGGTCGCGCGCAACCGCGCCAAGCTCGAGGATACGGCCGAGGCCGTAAAGGCGGCCAAGGCCGAGCCTCTCGTCATCGATCTCGATCTCGCCGAGGCCTCGGCGGCACAGGCTGTCGTCGATCAGGCGCTTGCAAGGTTCGGCCGGATCGACGCCCTGCTCAATGTCGCGGGGGCCGTGCCGCAGATCGATCTTTTTGAGATGACCGACCGGCAATGGGAGGACGGCTTGGGGCTCAAGCTCCACGGGGCTCGCCGGCTGACCATCGCTGCCTGGCCGGCGCTGAAAGAGGCCCGCGGCTCGGTCGTCCTGATGTCGGGCAATTCGGCACTTTTCCCGAAGGCGCCCTATGCCGCCGTGGGCACGATCAACGCGGCGATCGTGGCCCTCGCCAAGGCGTTCTCCGATCGCGGCATCGCCGACGGGGTCCAGGTCAACAGCGTCCTGCCCGGCCCCGTCATGACCGGCCGCCGCCGCTCCTATCTCGCGCATTGGGCGCCGCTTCATGACATGACCGTCGAGGAGGCGACGGCCAAATTTCCGGAGGAGGCCGGCATCGCGCGCTACGGCGAACCCGAGGAGATCGCCGAATTGATGGCCTTCCTCGTCTCGCCCGCGGCCCGCTGGATGACGGGCTCGGCGCTGCGGATGGACGGCGGCGAGGTCAAGTCGATCTAAACGCCGACACCCCTGGCACCCGACGTCTCCGCCAATCAGTCGACGACCTCGATCTCATTGTCGTCGCACCAGTTCCTCAAGGCCTCCTCCTCGGCTTTCGCCTGGTAATCGTACCATTGCTTGCGGAGGTCCTTCTGGAGCACGAGCGCCTTGAATCTTCCATAGGCGCTCCCCCTACGGAACATGCCCCGAACTTTATCGAAATCATCGGGAAGGAACTCGCGGGCAAAATCCAGAGCGAGGGACTTGCCGAGATCGAGGCTTCTTTGATCGGGAATTCGAAGGTATTTCACCTCATCCTCGATATCCCCGGGCAATTCGTCCATGTCCGGCACGAAGTCGGATTGGCAATAGATCTTGCCTGACTCCTTACACAGATAGGCCTTGTTCTCCTCGTTATGTCCGGCGCTGACAAACTGGAAGGCATCCGACAGTTCCTCGAATCTGACAGGCATCGGTATTCCCATCTGATGCAGGGCCGTTCGGCGTTAAGCCGTGAAAACTGCCAGATTGACGCTCTCCGGGGAAGGTGGACCGATCGGGGTCCAGGCGCCGAACGTCGTCCTCTTCCCCCTGTCCGCCAGCGCTTCCGCGTCCTATAGTCCCCCCATGGATGGCTTCGTTTTCGCGCTTCTCCTCGCCGCCATGGCGGCGACGGTGGGGGCCCTTTTCCTCGGCCTCTTCTCCATGGCCCGCGGCGGCGAGTTCGACAAGCGCAACGCCAACCGCTTCATGCGGCTGCGCGTCATCTGCCAGGGCGTGGCGATCCTGCTGTTCATCATCTTCATGATGGTCTGGCACCGGGGCTGACCGGGCGGCGATGTAGCGCATGGTCAAGCTGACCAAGATCTATACCCGGGGTGGCGACAAGGGCCGGACCTCGCTCGGCGACGGCAGCCGGGTCGCCAAGCATGACCGGCGGGTCGAGGCCTATGGCACGGTCGATGAGGCCAATGCCGCCGTCGGGCTCGCCCGGCTCCACACCGAGGGCGAGGCCGATGCGATGCTGGCCCGCATCCAGAACGATCTATTCGACCTCGGCGCCGATCTCTGCCGGCCCGAGAACATCGCCCGGGAAAAGAAGGCCGGTGCCCCGCCGCTGCGGGTGGTCGAGGCGCAGGTCCTACGGCTGGAGCGCGAGATCGACGAGATGAATGCCGCGCTGCAACCGCTGGAGTCCTTTGTCCTGCCGGGGGGAAGCGCGGCTGCCGCCTATCTCCATCTCGCCCGCACCATCGCGCGCCGGGCCGAGCGGGCGATGACCACGCTCGCCCTCAAAAGTCCGATCAATCCGATCGCGATCAAATATATCAACAGGTTATCCGACCACCTCTTCGTCCTCGCCCGCTATCTGAACGGGCGCGGCAAGGCCGATATCCTGTGGCGCCCGGGGGCCCATCGGTGACCGGCCGGTCGTTGACAGGCCCTATGACAGAGACCTATTGTGCGCCCGCAAAAAACAAGGGGCGCCCCCATTCAAGCGTCCCCTCGAGGAATGCGTCCTTCTTTCTCATGAGATTAGGCACATGAAGGTTCTGGTCGCGGTAAAGCGCGTCGTCGACTACAACGTGAAAATCCGCGTCAAGGCGGACGGCACGGGCGTCGAGACGGCCAACGTCAAGATGTCGATGAATCCCTTCGACGAGATCGGCGTCGAGGAGGCGGTCCGCCTCAAGGAGGCGGGCAAGGCCACCGAGATCATCGCGGTCTCCCTCGGCGTGCAGCAGGTGCAGGAGACCATCCGCACCGCGCTCGCCATGGGTGCGGATCGCGGCATCCATGTGCAGACCGACGTCGAGCTGCAGCCCCTGGCGGTCGCCAAGCTGTTGAAGGCCCTGGTCGACAAGGAGAAGCCGGAGATCTGCATCCTCGGCAAGCAGGCCATCGACGACGACGCCAATCAGACCGGCCAGATGCTCTCGGCCCTGCTCGGCTGGTCCCAGGGCTGCTTCGCCTCCAAGCTGGTGCTGAACGGCGACGGGTCAGCCAATGTCACCCGCGAGGTGGACGGCGGCCTGGAGACGATCACCCTCAAGCTGCCGCTGGTGCTGACGACGGATCTGCGCCTCAACGAGCCGCGCTACGCCTCCCTGCCGAATATCATGAAGGCGAAGAAGAAGCCCATCGAGGTGGTGACGCCCGAGCAGCTCGGCGTCGATCCCGCCCCGCGGCTGAAGACCCTCAAAGTGGCGGAGCCGCCCAAGCGCAAGTCCGGCGTCAAGGTGAAGAGCGTCGCCGAGCTGGTCGACAAGCTGCGCAATGAAGCCAAGGTAATCTGAAGATGTCCGTCCTCCTCATCGCCGAGCACGACAACGCCAGCCTCAAGCCGGCGACCCTCAATGCCGTCACCGCCGCCAAGGCGATCGGCGGCGATCTGGTCGTCCTCGTGGCCGGGCAGAACTGCCGGCCTGCCGCCGAGGCGGCCGCCCAGATCCCCGGCGTGACCAAGGTGCTGCTGGCCGATGACGCGGCCTATGCCAATCGCCTGGCCGAGAACCTCGCCAAGCTCGCCGTGGCGCTCTCGGGCAGCTACAGCCATATCGTCGCCGCCGCCACCAGCAGCGGCAAGAATTTCATGCCCCGCGTGGCCGCCCTCCTCGACGTGGCGCAGATCTCCGACATCAGCGCCGTCGAATCCCCCGATACCTTCGTACGCACCATCTATGCCGGCAATGCGCTGGCGACGGTGCAGTCGGCCGACAAGATCAAGGTCGTCACGGTGCGCATGACGGGCTTCGATCCCGCCCCGGCCACCGGCGGCAGCGCCCCCATCGAGGCGATTGCGTCCAGCGGCGAGGCGGGGCTCTCCAGCTTCGTCG
>Ga0310811_10014496_pt1 | contig 10281 bp, 8 predicted proteins | sample YCmetagenome_FD_207642 | JGI IMG/M metagenome (GOLD analysis project Ga0310811, IMG submission 207642) | Soil microbial communities from experimental microcosm in Duke University, North Carolina, United States - YC | ecosystem: Engineered > Artificial ecosystem > Soil microcosm > Unclassified ... | reverse complement strand
AGCGTCGCCAGCCGCAGCAGTGAATCACCGGACTCGGCTATGAACTCCTCAAAAGCACGTTCCTGCTTTCGGTCCACTAAGCCTCCTGGATTTCGCCTTCACCCCGATAGACGACGCCTGCGCGGATCACGTTGAGTGGACACCCGGGGGCAAGCCCGGGGAGCCGCTTAGCTAGCGTCCCTCTATAGCAAGCGGTTCAGGGGGACCCCGTGGGCGAGTACGAGTTGTTCACGCTGGCGGTCGCGATCGCCGTGGTGATGATCATCGGCAGGGCGGTCGCCAACCGCCTCGAGGTGCCTGAGGCGATCGTCCTGGTCATCCTCGGCGTGCTTGCCAGCCTGATCCCGCAGGTGCCGAACATCCAGCTGCCGCCCGATCTCGTCTTGTTCTTGTTCCTGCCCCCGCTGGTGTACAACGCCGCGTTCTTCACTGCCCCCCGGGAGACCAGGGAGAACGCCGTGCCGATCGCCGCGCTGGCGGTCGGCGCGACCACCGTGACCATTTTCGCCGTCGGCGCGGTGACCAACGTCCTGCTGCCGCATCTCGGCTGGGCGGCGGCCCTCGCGTTCGCCTCGGCCGTCGCGCCCACCGACGCGGTCGCGGCCACCTCCGTACTCAACCGGCTCGGCGCGCCACCGCGCATCGTCTCGATCATGGAAGGCGAGAGCCTGATCAACGACGGGGTGGCGCTGACTGCGTTCGGGCTAGCAGTCGAGGCGATGACACACCCGTTCACCTTCACCCACGGCCTCGTGCGGCTGGTCGTGGTCGTGGTCGGCGGCATCGCCTACGGGCTGGTCGTGGCGGTGGTCATCGGGCGGGTCAGGCACTTCATCCGTGATCCGTCGATCCAGATCCTGGTTACGCTGATCACGCCGTTCATCGCCTATGTGCCAGCCGAGGAACTGCACGTCTCCGGTGTCCTCGGCACCGTGGTGGCCGGCACCTACCTGGGGACCCGCGCCGAAGGCATGCTGCAGCCCGCATCACGGGTGGCTGGGACCGTGTTCTGGCGGACGATTGTGTTCCTGCTTGAGTCGGCGCTGTTCGTGCTGCTTGGCCTGGAGCTCCGCACGGTTGTGGACGACTTGTCCAGCTCGTACTCGGTGGCCTGGCTCGCGGGCGCGGCCGCCGTCGAGGTGACCGTCGTCATCGGAATCAGGATGGCGTGGGAACTGCTCGTGTCGCCGTTGATCGCGCTCCTGCCCGGCAAGCATTCCAGCTACGTGCGCAACCCCTGGCGGCAGCGGGTTGTCATCGGCTGGGGCGGCATCCGCGGCGCGATCTCCCTGGCCATCGCGCTGACCTTGCCGCTGACGACGAGCGCGGGCCACCCGCTGACCCAGCGATCCACGCTTATCTTCCTCGCCGCGGTCGTCGTGGTCGTCACGCTGATCGGCGAAGGCCTGACGCTGGCGCCGCTGATCCACGCGCTGGGGCTCGGCGAGGGCGAGGAACAGCACCGCCGCGAGATGCGGGCCCGGGCCAAGGTCGCCGAGGCCGGCCTCGCCCGGCTTGACCAACTCGCCGAGGCGGGCGAGGTTGACGAGGACACCGCCAACGTCTACCGGCAGCTGTTCGAGATGCGCCTAGAGCGCGTCCGCGCGGCGCTCGGCGACGACGACGGAGACGGGCCCGCCGACACCAGCAGCTTCCGCGCCGAACTCGTCCGGGCGCAGCGCGTCAAGCTGGAAGACCTCTACCAGAAACGCAAGATCAGCGACGAGATCCGCCGCTCGATTTCCCGCACCCTAGACCTGCAGGAACGCCGTCGCGACGGGCTTGCCCCGTGAGGTGAAACAACGGACCGTTCTGGAGAGGACTTTTGATCGTTAAGAACGGCCCGTTGTTTCACCCGGTCGCCACGCTGCTACCAGCGGGGTGACTTGCGCTCGTAGCCGGGGTTGATGCGCTGCATGTAGCCGGTGTCGTCGCGGTTGCGCAGGCCGCAGGCCAGGTACTGCTCGTGCAGCTTCGCCAGGGCGTCCCGGTCCAGTTCCACGCCGAGGCCGGGGGTGTCCGGGACGGCGAGCGACCCGCCGCTGAACGTGAACGGGGTGCCGGCCACCACGTCTTCGGTCTTCCACGGCCAGTGCGTGTCGCAGGCGTAGGTGAGGTTGGGGACGGCGGCGGCCAGGTGGACCATGGCGGCGAGGCTGATGCCCAGGTGGGAGTTGGAGTGCATGGACAGGCCCATGCGATGAGTTTCACACAGCCCGGCGAGCAGCTGCGAGCGGCGCAGCCCGCCCCAGTAGTGGTGGTCGGAGAGGATCACCTGGACCGCGTTGGCGCGGACCGCGGGCTCGATGTGGGAGAAGGCCACCACGCACATGTTGGTCGCCAGCGGCATCGGCGCCCGCTCGGCCACGTAGGCCATGCCGTCGATGTCGGCCGTCGGGTCCTCCAGGTACTCAAGGACGCCGTCGAGTTCCTCGGCGACCTTGACCGACATGTAGGGCGACCAGACGGCGTTCGGGTCGAGCCGCAGGGGAAGCGAAGGGAAGGCCGCGCGCAGCGCCCGGACCGCAGCGATCTCCTGCATGGGCGGGAAGACACCGCCCTTGAGCTTGATCGCGGTGAAGCCGTACTGGTCGACCATCCGCTTGGCCTGGGCGACGATCCCGTCCGGGTCGAGCGCCTCACCCCACTCGTCCGGTTCGGCCCCGGGGTGCGCGGCCCACTTGTAGAACAGGTACGCGGAGAACGGTACCCGCTCCCTGACCGCGCCGCCGAGCAGGTCGACGACCGGGCGGCCCGCCGCCTTGCCCTGAATGTCCAAGCAGGCCACCTCGAACGGGGAGAAGACCCGGTCGGTCGCCGCGCTGTGCCCGATAAGACCGGAGGCGATCGACGTCTCCGGCGCCGCGATGGCCTGGATCCGCTGGTAGATCTCGCCAGTCTGGTAGACGTCGACGCCCACGATCGCGGCGGCGGCCTCCTGCAGCGCGGCCAGGTGCTTCTCGTCCGCGTAGGTCTCGCCGAGGCCGCTAAGACCGGCGTCGGTGTCGATCTCGATGATGGCGCGCAGCGCGAACGGCTCGTGCACGCCGACCGAGTTCAGCAGCGGCGGGTCCGCGAACGCGACGGGCGTGATCGTGATGTTGGTGATGCGGATGGCCTCGGTCATCATGCCTCCAGCGCGTCGAGTCCGGCTTCCAGGATCCGCGCGAGTTCCTCACGGTGCTGCGGGGTGACTTCGGTCAGCGGCGGGCGGACCCCGCCGGAGGAGTAGCCGACGAGCTCGACCCCCGCCTTGATGAGTGACACGGCGTACCCGGTCCCCTTCGCCCGCAGCCGCGCCAGCGGGTGGTAGAAGACCCGCTCAAGCGAGCCGAGCGTTTCCTGGTCATCGTCCTCAAGCGCGTCGTAGTACGCGAGCGCGACCCGCGGCGCGAACGCGAACGCGGCGGAGGAGTAAAGCGGCACCCCGATGGCGCGGTACGCGCGCTGCGTCACCTCAGCGGTGGGCATCCCATTGAAGAAGAAGAACGGTTCGTTGGTTCCCGCATCCCCCACCGCTCGGACGATCCGGATCATGAGGTCAAGGTCCCCGGCCCCGTCCTTGAAGCCGATGACCTGCGGCAGCCGGGCGACCGCGACCGCGCTGTCCTCGGTGAAGCGGGCGTTCGCCCGGTTGTAGACGACGGTGGGGAGGTCTTCGCGGGTGGCGGCGCGCACGTAGTCGACGAGGCCTACGCCCGTCGCCTCGGTCAGATACGGCGGCAGCAGCAAGATCCCGTCCGCGCCTGCGGCCTTGGCCTGATCGGCGAACCTGTGTGCGGTGCGCACCGGACCGCCGGCCCCGGCGAAGACCGGGACCCGCCCGGCGATCGCCTCGACGGCGGTGGCGACGACCGCCCCGTACTCATCTGGCTCGAGCGCGCTGAACTCCCCGGTCCCGCAGGCGACGAATACGCCGCCCGCGCCGGCATCGACGCCGCGCTTGATGTGCGCGGAAAGTTCGGCGAGGTCAACCTCGCCGTCGCCCTGGTACGGCGTGATCGGAAAGAACAGCAGCCCGTTGAACATGCCCCCCATGCTAGATTCGGCTTCGATTCAGGTCTAAGTCGAAAATGCTTGGTGTCGATACAGAAAATGGATCGATGTTCACGCTGGCCCAGCTGGCGAGCTTCGTCGCAGTCGCCGAGGAACTGCACTTCGGCCGGGCGGCCGCGCGCCTGCACATGACGCAGCCGCCGCTGAGCCGCCAGATCAAGCTGCTTGAGCAAGAAGTCGGCGTCTCCCTCCTTGACCGCAGCGGGCGCACGGTGAAGGTCACGCCGGCCGGGCGGGTGTTCCTGGTTGAGGCGCGGCGGATATTGCGGCTGGCGGAGGAGAGTTCGCTCGCCGTGCGGCGCATCCCGACCGGCGCCGGCGGCACCCTGACGGTTGGCTTCACCGCCGTGTCGATCCACGGGTACGTGCAGTCGTTCCTGCGGCGGATTGCGGAGGAGCTGCCGCACGTGGACCTTGTCTTGCGCGAACTGGTCACCGCCGATCAGGTCGAGGCGATCGCGTCCGGTGACATGGACCTCGGCTTCGTCCGGCCCCCCGTTACCCGGGCAGGGCTGCTGTCGCGCGTGGTCCAGTCCGAGCGGGTGCTCCTGGCCGCACCGGCTGATGATCCGTTCGCCCAGCGCGGCCAGCCGGCTAACGTCGCCGAGCTGGACGGCCGCGCCTTGATCATGTACTCGCCGGTGGAGTCCCGGTACTTCTACGAACTGCTCCTGGGCCTGACGGCTCGCGCCCGGGTCAGGCCCAGGTACGTGCAGTACGTCAGCCAGGTCCACACGATGCTTGCCCTCGTCCAGGCGGGCGTGGGCCTGGCGATCGTGCCTGAGTCGGCTGCGGCACTACACCCGGACGGCGTCGCCTTCATCGGGCTCGCCGACGCGCCGACGCCCGTGGTCGAACTGGCTGCGACCTGGCCGGAGGCGGCCGATAACCCCGCCCTGGCCCGCGGCCTCGCCCTCCTCCCGAAGACCGGGCAACTAGGCCTCTGAGTACTGTCGCGTCATGTAACTGGTCAGTAGCATCTGTTGAGTGGCAGACAGCTTCTTTATCCCGCTCGGGGACGGACAATGGCTCGCGACGGTACACACGACAGGGCCGTGGGACGCTCGCTCGCAGCACGGCGGTCCGCCGAGCGCGCTGCTCGGCCGGGCCATGCAGGAATGCGAGCGCCGTCCGGACATGATGATCGCCCGGTTCACGTGCGAGATCCTGCGCCCGATCCCGGTCGGGGAGATCGGCGTCGCGGCGCGGGTGGTCCGCTCCGGCCGCAGCGTCGAACTGCTTGAGGCTAGCGTGAGCGCAGGCGGGCGCGAGGTCGCCCGGGCGTCCGCCTGGCGGGTGCTGCGGACCGATGCCGACTCGGTGCTGCCCCGGCAGCTCGGGCCCGAGGGCCCGCCCGACGATTACCCGGAGATGCGCCGCCCGCGCAGCTGGGCGGACGGGTTGCTGGCGGCCATCGAATGGCGTGTCATCCGCGGCGGCTGGCACGGGGCGGGTCCCACGGCGATCTGGGGGAGGATGCGCTACCCGCTCATCCCTGATGAGGAACCCAGTCCGCTGGAGCGCGCGCTGATCATCGCCGACAGCGGGAACGGCGTCTCCTGGGAGCTGGACATCAACCGCTGGCACTTCATTAACCCCGAGTTGACCGTGCACCTGCACCGGGAGGCCGAGGGGGAGTGGATCTGCCTGGACGCCCAGACGGCCATCTCCTCCGGCGGCGTCGGCCTCGCCACCTCCGTGCTCTCCGACGTCACCGGTCCTATCGGTACCGGCGCCCAGTCCCTCCTGATCGGCCCCCGGCCCGCGTAGGCCTGCCTGCCTAGGCGGTAACCCGCTCTCCTGACCCGGTCCGTCGTTCAGGGCCGGGTCAGTTTGCGTTTTCGCCGGTCTCGTGCCAGCCGCCCGGCGTGGAATAAGGACACCGTTTTCTTCGTTGCAGTCAGTGCAATAATTCTGACAGTGCAACTTTGGACGGGATGCAAGGCTTTGGGGAGCGCGCCATGACTACTGCCACTAGCGCCACGTCGGTGGCGGTGCCGCCTGTCTCGCTGCGCGAGCGCAAGAAGCTCGCGACCCGGCGACTGCTGCGCCGCGCCGCGCTTGAACTGGTGTCGGAGCGCGGCCTGGCCAACGTCACCGTGGAGGACATCGCCGAGGCGGCCGACGTATCGCCGCGTACGTTCTTCAACTACTTCCCGTCCAAGGAAGCCGCGCTCTTCGGCGGCTACGAGGAACGGGCCGCCGCGCTGCGCGAGCGGGTCGCGACCAGCCTGCCCGGCAAGCCGGCGATTGACGTGCTGCGCACGGTGATGGCCGAGGACGCCGAGGAGATGGCCGACGACCTCCGGTCGCTTGGCGGCGATCCGTTGGACTGGATCCGCCGGATGAAGATGGCCCGCACCGACCCACTGGTCCGTGCGGCGCACGCAGGGCAGATGGCACGGCTGGAGCGGGCGCTGACCGAAGGGCTGGCGGCGCGCCTCGACGCGGACCCGGAGAGCGACCCGTACCCGGGGGTGCTCGCGGCCGCCACGGTCGGCGTAGTTCGGTCCTGCATGATGTTCTGGGCGGGCTCTGGCGGGGGCATCCAGCTCGGCCACTTCATTGACCAGGCACTTCAGGCACTCGGGGCCGGACTGCCGGAAAACAGCGACTTGCGGCGGATCACGCGCGACCTGACACCGGCGCGTGCGACAGCAGAGGGGAAGGACAACTGATGGCATCAGCAACACCCGCGCCCGCCGAGGGGCCGCGGTCCATCCAGGCGGACGATGCCGCCGGCGGGGCGCTACCCGGACTTAGCCGGCGCAACATACTGCTCATCATCGGCGCGCTCATGTGCGGCATGCTGCTCGCCGCGCTCGACCAGACGATTGTGTCCACGGCGCTGCCGACGATCGTCGGCGACCTCCAGGGCGGCTCGCACATCGCCTGGGTCATTACCGCGTACCTGCTCGCCACCACGGTGTCGACCCCGCTGTGGGGCAAGCTCGGCGACCAGTACGGCCGGAAGATCTTCTTCCAGGCCGCGATCGTCATCTTCTTGATCGGCTCGGTGCTGTCCGGCCTGAGCAACTCCATGATCATGCTCATCGCGTTCCGCGCGGTGCAGGGCCTCGGCTCAGGCGGCCTGATGGTCGGCGCGCAGGCGATCGTCGGCGACATCGTCTCGCCCCGTGAGCGCGGCAAGTACCAGGGGCTGTTCGGTGCGGTATTCGGACTGGCCAGCGTGGTCGGCCCGCTGCTCGGCGGCGTCTTCGTGGACAACCTCACCTGGCGCTGGATCTTCTACATCAACATCCCGATCGGTGCGATCGCGCTGATCGTGGTGGCACTCCAGGTCCCCGGCAAGCTGCGCCGGGTGCACCACAAGATCGACTACCTCGGCACTGTCCTGCTCTCGCTCGCGGCAACCTCGCTGATCCTGCTGACCAGCCTCGGCGGCACCACCTACGCGTGGGCGTCGACCCCGATCTACATCCTCGGCATCGCCGGCGTGGCGCTGATCATCGCGTTCATCTTCACCGAGCGGAGCGCGGCCGAGCCGATCCTGCCGCTGCACCTGTTCCGCACGCGGGTCTTCTCGGTGACCAGCGTGGTCGGCTTCATCGTCGGCTTCGGGATGTTCGGCGCGATCACCTACCTGCCCGCGTTCTTCCAGGTCGTCCGGGGCATCTCACCGACGATCTCCGGCGTGTACCTGCTGCCGCTGATGGCCGGCCTGCTCGTGGTCTCGATCACTTCCGGCCAGGTCATCGCGCGGACCGGCAAGTACCGCTTCTTCCCGATCGCAGGCACGGCGGTGATGACCCTCGGCCTGTTCCTGCTGCATCTGATGAGCCCCTCGTCCTCGACGCTTCAGGATGCGTTGTCCATGCTGGTACTCGGCATGGGACTCGGCGGCGTCATGCAGGTGCTCGTGATCATCGTGCAGAACGGCGTCCCGCACAGCGAGCTTGGCGTCGCGACCTCAGGCGCCACGTTCTTCCGCTCGATCGGCGGCTCGTTCGGCACCGCGATCTTCGGCGCGATCTTCTCCAACGTGCTGATCGGCAACCTGGCCAGCCACCTGCACGGGCTAAGCCTGCCCGCCGGCTTCAGCGCGGCGGACGTCACCCCGGCGGCGCTCAGCCACCTGCCCGCCGCAGTACACGCGGGCTTCATCGGCGGCTACGCCGAGTCGATCCAGACGGTGTTCCTCATCGCCGTCCCGATCGCGTTCCTCGCGTTCCTCGCCGCCTGGCTGATCCCGCAGGTCGAACTGAAGACGTGGGCGGCCCCAACCACGCCGAAGGACGAGGGCCGGGACGCGGCCGTAGCCGCCGCGTCCGGCCTGACGGAGATCCCTGCCACGGACATCGCGGGCGACCTGGCGGTGCCGTCGGAGTCGCTCGATCCGCAGGACGTCGGTCGGGCCGATGGCCGCTGGAAGTCCGACGCCGGCTGACCGAGGACTGCGGGCCGCCCGCACGCGGTGGGCTGAGGCTGTAATCACGCCCCCGTTCGGATGAAGATCTTCATCCGAACGGGGGCGTGGCTTTGCCTGTCCACTGACGGTACCGCCCCGTCGGCCAGGCGGGCGCCCGGGTCCCTCACGCGGCGTGCCGCGACGCGGCGGGCTCCGGCGACGTCACGGGCTGCGGCGCGCCCGGCAGGAACAACCCGCCGCGGGCGCTGCCGCGCACCGTACGGACGGCGACGATCAGCCAGGCGGCGAGCAGCAGCAGGAACAGGGCGGCGGCACCGTAGCGCAGCACGTCGTCGCCGGTGCGCGCGGCCAGCCCGATAGTCCCGGTGACACAGGTGCCGACGGGGAAGGTGAAGCTCCACCAGGTCAGGCCAAACGGCATCCCCTTGCGGAGGGCGCGCACCGTCATGGACGCGGCGATGGCCAACCACAGCATGGCGAATCCCCAGGTCGGGACCCCGTAAAGCAGCGCGAAGGCATTCATGCCCGCCGCGTAGGGCTGGTGCAACACCAGTCCGCTCACGTTGGCCAGGTTCCCCGCCGCGGTGACCGACTGGTCGAGCGGCCCCAGCACGATCCACAAGGTCGGCACCATGACGGCGGGCAGCGTCTTGTACGTCACCAGCCGTCCCCACAGCAGCGTGATGATGATGACCGAGATAAACAGCGAGATGCCGAACATCGCGTAACAGCCGACAACCAGCGTCAACCGCGCCTGCCCGGCCGCGGCGTAGGGGACGAGCAATGCCCCAGTGGCGGCCGACACCATCGGCGGCACGATCGGCATCAGCCAGCCGCCGAACGCTCCGTCCGTCGAGATCTCGTGCCGCGTCATCATCATGAAGGGGATCCAGCAGGTGGTCACCAGGCCGAGCGCGGTCCCGAGGAACCACAGCGCCCAGTCGATGTCCACTGCGGCCGCCGCCCCGGTCAGGTCCCTGCCGACGAGCAGCGTCCCCGCGCCCACCGTCAGCAGTGCCATTGCCGGCGCGCCCCAGAACTGCGCCATGACCGGGTTGTTCGCGTGCGCCCGGGCGCGGTCCGTGTGCTTCGTCCAGTGCACCGCCCAAGCCGCGGAGAGCACCACCAGCCACGCCGCCGCAATCGCCCAGACCACCAGCGCGAACACGTGCAGCCCGGCCACGCGGAAGGGGAGGGTGTCCGCCGCGATCGCGACGATCCCGGTGCCCATCACGGACGCGAACCAGTTCGGCCCGAGGTCGCGGAAAACGTCTCCCGGCCGCTCCAGGTCTTTCAACAGTCCGAACGGAAGGCGGTGACTCCGCACCGCCAGCGTGTTGTCCTTATTGCGTCGCCCGGTCCGGGGCGGTAGCTGAGTAATCATGCGTCAAGATTCGCTTCTCGCGGCCCGGCGCAGTAGGTGTCAATCGCCTATGAGGTCATAATCTAGCGTTATGACCTTGCCGAGCCGGGTGTCCGACCTGGTGCCGTTTGACCTGCTGCTGTCCGTCGCCCGTCTAGGCAGCCTAGGCCTGGCCGCGGCCGAGCACGGGATCTCCCAGCCGGCGGCGAGCACCAGGATCAGGCGGCTTGAGCGCCAGCTCGGCGTCCCGCTGATCGAGCGGTCGCCGCGCGGCTCCCGACTCACCCCGGACGGTGAGCTGGTGGCCGGGTGGGCGCAGGCCGCCGTCGACGCTGCCACGGCCTTGGACGCGGGCGTCACGTCGCTGCGGGCCCGCAGCGACGTTGTGCTGCGCGTCGCGGCGTCCATGACGGTCGCGGAGTACCTGCTGCCAGGCTGGCTCACCGTGCTGCGGGCCCGTGACCCGGAGACG
>Ga0310811_10014495_pt1 | contig 10281 bp, 13 predicted proteins | sample YCmetagenome_FD_207642 | JGI IMG/M metagenome (GOLD analysis project Ga0310811, IMG submission 207642) | Soil microbial communities from experimental microcosm in Duke University, North Carolina, United States - YC | ecosystem: Engineered > Artificial ecosystem > Soil microcosm > Unclassified ... | reverse complement strand
CATTCTGTGGGCTTATTATCTCCCGCGCCCGTTCGATGCCTTGCTCTGCCTCGTCAAGGCCGGCTTCGACTTCGCGCAAGGCCCCTTCGCCGAGACCGCCCTCTGCTGCCACGCGGGCAAAGCTCTCCTTGAGACGCTGGAGTTCGGTGTCGCTGAAGTCCTCGACAGTGAGCAGCTGGTTCCGCGCCTGCGCACTCGCCCGGATCAACTCATCCAGCTTCAGCTGGGTTGCTATCGCCTCCCGGTTCTGCGTGTTCTGGATCAGGAACACCATCAGGAAGGTGACGATGGTCGTGCTCGTATTGATCACGAGCTGCCAGGTATCGGAATAGTGGAAGAGGGGCCCGCAAGCCCCCCATGCCACGATGACCGCGGCCGCGAGACCGAAGGTCAGGGGCCGACCGCATTGCTTGGATGTCCATTGGGCGGTGCGGGAAAAGAAGTCGGATAGCGACATGAGGCACTCGTAAACTGTGTTGAAGACAGCGACGGCGCCGCCGCGGGGGGCCTCCCGTCGATGTCGGGCAATGGACCGACATCGACGGGTCATCCGTGCTCGTTACTTGCGGCCTGCTTTCGGCTGCTTCCGGGGCTTCGTCACCCCCTCGTCGTCGACCAGACCGGAACCGGGCCCGGCACCGAGTTCCGCCCCGGTCATGGGATCGCCGTTGGGATCCGAGGCCGTCCGGTCGGCAGCGACCGCCACCAAGGCCTCCTCGGCCTTGCTGAGCTTCACCGTCGCCGTACCGTCACCGCCGTCGACGGCGACCTGGTCGGCGAACTCGTTGACGGTTTCCCAGGCCTCGCCCGAGTTCCAGGGACCGAGCGCGTCCCCGTCACCCTGGGAGAGGTTGTAATATTTATTGGTGAATTCCGGCACGCCCGGCAGCTTGCCCGAGGGGAAGTTGGGCTCGATGGCGTAGAGCGCCTTCTCGAAGGACTTCTGATGGGCGATCTCGCGCGTCATCAGAAAGCCCAGGGCATCCTTCACGCCCGGATCGTCCGTGACGTTGATGAGCCGCTCATAGATGATCTTGGCGCGGGATTCCGCCGCGATATTGGAGCGCAGATCCGCCGTCGGCTCGCCGATGGTATCGACATAGGCCGCGGTCCAGGGCGCACCGCCCGAGTTCATGAGGGCGGCGCCCCCGCCGTAGAGCAGGGAGAGGGTATGGCTCTCGCCGCCCTGGGTGATCTCCGCCAGGAGCTCGCCTTCGCCCGTGCCCTCGGCCAGCTTGCCCTTCACCCCTTTGTTCATCATGCAGATGATGCTGCCGATGACCTCAAGATGGCTGAGCTCCTCCGTGGCGATGTCCAGCAGCATATCCTTGCGGCCGGGATCGCTCTCGGCGAGAGCCTGGCTGAAGTAGCGCATCGCTGCGGCCAATTCGCCTTGGGGCCCGCCGAACTGCTCGAGCAGCAGGCTGCTCAGCATCGGGTTCGGTTCCGCGACGCGGACGGTGTACATGAGACGCTTGTTGTGTACGAACATTGGCAAACTCGCTTTTGATGAGGGGACTGAATCGTCCCCACACAAGCGAGGCCCTTCAGAAGCGTTCCAGAGTCAGGCCGATTGATTTCGAGTCTCTAAGAAATCACGAATTCGAGACCTCGAGCGAGCGAAGTTCGATTCTTCCCACAATATGCCGGCGTCTTCGGGGGAACACTCCGGGGTGGCGCTCATTTGTCAGCGGTGAATGGAACAAGTAATCCCGCGAGGACCAGGATGGGACAGGCGGCATTGGTTTATCGAGCTCGGACGGATGGCGGGGCCCCCGCTTATGTGGGGAAGGCGGAGTTCCAGGAGCCCTTGGTCGTGAAGAAGACCAACGCCTATTTGCAAAACGGACAATGGCACTTCGTGCGGGTCGATCGCATCGAGCCCGCGACGTGGTCTCCCCACGGCGACGTCGTGCCCACGGTCTATGTGAGTTCAGCCGGCAGCAGGCCGGCGAGGGCCCGCATCGACCCGCGGGCGGTGCCAAGGCGCGGCCAGATGGGAACCCGGGAGGAATAGCTCCCGCGCCGCCCCATCCTCAGGTGCAGACGCCGTCGTAGCTGACCAAAGCGAAGTTGCCATTCACGCCGACGATTCGTCGGCCGGTGATCTTGTAGCCGTTGGGGCAGAGGTGGTCATCGCTGAGATAGACGCCGAGCTGGCGCATCCGAGCCTCCTCGGCCTTGGCGCTGTAGTCGGGATGGGCGGCCGTCGCCCAGGCCTCGTAGTGAAACTCGCTGTCGCCGACGGGGTAGAATTTGCTCACGGCCGGCTTGTCCGGCAGCGGCTTGCAGGCGGCAAGGCTCACCAGGCCGAGGAGGCAGGCGATCCCGGCCTTGGCCCTCCGCTGCCCGGTCCGGTGCCGGCGGACCGCGGATTCCGGATTTGCGCTACGTCCTGCTGTGATGCTCATCTCTGGCTCCCCCAACCCGCCGAAAAGAGCAGGTGCCGGTATCACCCGCGACCGCCGCTCCCCCCTGTCGGCGGCAGACTAGCAGAAAATGCATGGATTGCCCGCGCTTCTAGAAGCGAGCAGATCGTGGAAATCGGGTCGGGTGGGGGACGGCGAGATCGCCTGGCCGGAACCCTGGCACCGGGAACCGGCGCCAGGGATCGAAGCGACCGACGGTCTAGGGGTGGGTGTGGCCCGGCCCGATCCGGCCGCCGAGGCTGCCATAGGCCCAGACCGCTGCGGGAACATTCGAATCATTCACCACGGTCATCATATGGCCCCAGCTCTGGTTGCAGCGGCCCGGCTCGAGCAGCGAATTGGTCGAGGCGCCGGTCAAGGAATTGCTGATCAGGAGCGTCACGTTCACAGGCCCGTCGTTGCAGACGCGCAACTCGCCGCCGGATGTGTAGGCCCGCGTCGAGTGAGGCTTCATGTCGCCGGGCCTGTAGGTCGCGCCGGCGGATGCGTCCTTCCCGGCCAAACCATGGAACGACAGCCCGACCGGCGCGGCCGCGATGGCCAGCGCCAGGGCAATGGCCAGATTCGATTTCCGTAGCATGTTCTGCTGACTCCCCTGTGACGTTCGCGCCGATGCAGCCGGATGGCATCATCATTTGCGTCGCCTCAGGGTAGAGAGTGGGGATTTCACCTTTGTGGCATTGCCGGGCGATCGGCATGAAGATAGGCGGCAGATCATGGATTATATTTAATAATCGAGGACCCAATACTTCACATATTCAGAAAGCTTCCCGCGTTTTTTGTTATTGATTTTAGGCGTCGCGGACGCGTCGGGGCGCGCGGATGGGCTCCTGCCCTAAGCCTTGCCCATAGGGCCCGCTGCTCGGCAAGATGCAGGCGACACCGACATCGAATGGAGTTCCATGAGCGACCTTACCTTCCGACGGGCACATCCGGGCGATCTTGCCGCTATCGTCGCGTTGCTGGCCGATGACTCCCTTGGCCGTAGCCGAGAGGATCCGAGCCTGCCGCTCGATCCGCGTTACACCGCGGCCTTCGCCTCGATCGACGGCGATCGCAACCAGTTGCTGGCCGTCGCCGATCGGGCGGGTGAGATCGTCGCCTGCCTGCAGCTCAGCTTCATTCCCGGGTTGTCCCGGCGCGGCATGTGGCGCGGGCAGATCGAAAGCGTGCGCGTGGCGTCAGGCGCCCGCGGCGAAGGGCTCGGCGAGCGGATGCTGCAATGGGCCATCGGGATCTGCCGGGAGCGCGGCTGCGGGCTCCTGCAATTGACCACCGACAAGAGCCGAGCCGACGCCCGCCGCTTCTACGAGAAGCTGGGTTTCACCGCGAGCCACGAAGGCATGAAGCTCGCGCTCTGACCCCGCTTGCGGACGCGAGGCCACTACATCGGCGCGGTGCCGGTGTGGAAGCCACCCACCAGCCAGATCACCAGCAGAATGACGATGACGAGGCCAAGCGCGCCGCCGAGCCCGGCGCCGCCGTAGTGGCGATGGCCATAATAACCGCCGCCGCCGCCGACGAGGGCGAGCACGACCAGGACGATGAGGATGGTGACGAGCATGGCGATATACCCCAAGTGACGGCTTCGGCTGAGGGAGTCGGCCGAGAGAGCGTCTGCTGATGGGAACCGGCTGGATGGAACTTGGTTCCCCGCCGTTCGCGCCAGGCCTTTAGAGCAAGAAGATGGGACATGGAGGGCGCAGAGGATTTCCGGAGATCACGGAGGAGGTGGCCCTTGGCCTCTCGCTTCTCCGTGCAGCTTCCCACAACCTCCGGACCTTCGTGTCGCACTACTGGGTGGACTGGCCTAAGGTCCGTTCCGGATGAGGACGATGCCCACGATGATGATGACGACGAGGATTCCGATCAGGACCCAGAAGGCCCGCTCCAGGGCGCTGCGGCGAGGCGGGGGCGGTGGTGGGGGGACCAGGCGCTCCTTCGCCACGAGGCCCTTGGGCGGTGGGGGCGCCGGTTCGGCGGCGGGGGGCTCGCTGACTCGCTCGGATCGGGAGGGCGGCGGATTCTCCGCCGCTCTCAGGGGCGGCCGGGGGAACAGGCGCTCCCGCGCCGCGGGGGCTCTCGGCGACTCCGGCTCAGGGTCGACGGCCGGAAGCTCGATTGCCGGCTCGGCTCGCACGGACGCGGGCGGCTCCGGGACCAGAAGGAGCGGCGGCTCGGGGGACGGCGGGGCTTCGGTGGCGGGTGCAGGGACGATCACGGCGGCGGCTGGCGGAGGCTGAACCGCCCGGGGTTCGGCCGCCCGGGGTTCGGCCACCGGCGGCCCAACCGGCGGGGATGCGGCCGGCAGCGCTTTGGCGGCGGCGCGCTGGCGCGCGTCGCGCCCCAGGGCCTGGATCGCCCGGGTGAAGATATAGGGGACGATCGCCACACCCGCCCCGGCCACCGCCAGGACCGCCTGATCGGGTGCGGCCAGCCCATGGCCGGAGAGGGCGGTGCCGAGAATGGCGAGCGCCCCGATACTGGCCAGTAGCGTCAGGATCCAGCAAAAGCGTTCGAAGCCCCCCATGGGCCCTCCCTTGTTGTCCCGGCCGTTCCCGCCCGTCCTCTTAGACCGGGCGGTCGCCCACCACCGTAACCCGGTGCATCACGCGCCGGCTGCCATGATAGTCGTTCACAGGATGATGCATGGCGCAACGATTGTCCCAGAGCGCGAGCGCGCCGGGCGACCAGCGATAGCGGCAGGTGAACTCGGGCCGGGCGGAATGGCGGAAGAGATGCTCCAGCAGGGGCCGGCTCTCCTCCCGCGTCCAATCCTTGAAGCTCTGGGTATAGGTGGAATTGACATAGAGCGCCTTGCGGCCGGTCTCGGGATGGGTGCGCACGACGGGATGCTCGGTGACGATCTTCATCGCCTCATGCATGACCTCGTCGTTGCGCAGCTTCATCGTGCGCTGCTCGTTATAGACCCCGCCCCCGGCCCGCGCCGCTTCATAGCTCCAGGGGCTATGGATGCCCGTCAACCCATCGACGACGCCGCGCAGCCCCGGGGACAGCGCCTCGTAGGCGAGATACTGGTTGGCGAACATGGTATCGCCGCCGAAGGGCGGCACCTCCTTGCTGTAGAGGAGCGATCCCAGCGGCGGCTGCTCGAGATAGGTGCTGTCGGAATGCCAGGACTCGCCGAAGGCGACGCGCTCATGCTTGTCCTTGATCACCTCGAGGATCTCGGGATGGCCCGGCATGCTCTTGATGAAGGGATCGATCATGATCGGCCCGAAGCGCCGGGCGAAACGGATCTGCTGCTCGGGCGTCAGGGTCTGGCCGGGGAAGACGACGACGAGATGATCCAGGAAGGCGCGATGGATGGCGGCGAAGGTCGCCTCGTCCGGATCCTGCGACAGATCGATGCCGAGGATCTCCGCACCGATCGATCCCGACAGCGGCCTAATCTCGAGAACAGGCGACCCAGCCATGACGCTCCTCATCTGCAGATGTTCGGCGCGATGCTAGAGCGGCGGCCGGTTGGAGACAATTTCATCCTGAGGGCAGCCGTTCCACGCCGCGCATCGCCATTGCCAGGCCTTGCCGATCCTAGCAAACTCGCCAAGGGAGCCAGAGGAAGCAGGAGGGTGGGATGCAGCCGCAGGAACAGCCCGTCATCAAGATCGGGGGCCTCGAGATTCGCTATCTCATGGACGGAACCGTCTCCGGCGCGGGGTCCGGGATGTTCGAGCTGACCGTAGGGCCGGGTGCCCGCGTTCCGCCGGCCCATAGCCATTCGAACAACGAAGAGGTCGTCTATGTGCTTGAGGGCACGCTGCGCTATTCCGTGGATGGCGAGATGCGCGACCTGACGCCCGGCGAGCGGATGTTCTCGCCGCGCAATTCCGTGCATGCCTTCAGCAATCCCCATGAGCGCCCGGCCCGCGCGCTGGTGATCCTGACCCCCGACATCGGCGCCCAGTATTTCCGCGACATCGCCGAGGCCGTCGCTGCGCCGGGCGGCCCCGGCCCGGGCAAGATGGCGGAGGTGATGAGGCGCTACGGGCTAGTGCTGGCACCGCCGCCGCCCGCGGCTTAGCCCCTTAGTCCGCCATCCCGGCCAGGCCCTCGCGCACCCCGTCGAGGCAGGTCTGGGCGGCCCAAGCCACGGCGGCGGCCTCGGCGTCTTCGGCCCCGGGCACGAAGGCATCCAGGCCCTTGTCGACGATCTCCAGAGCCTCCTCCCGGCTGAACACACCTTTCCTGACGAGGGCCTGCAGCAAAGCGGATTGCAGCGCGATCGCGGCGGTTGCCAGGCCGCGGGAAATTTCGTCCATGGTCGTGCCTCCCTGTTGATCCCGGGAAGCTATTGCGGCGGGGCCGGGAAGTCGACAGGCTGCGGGTCAGCCGCCATTGTCGACGAAATCATCGGGGAAAGCCGGGGCCATGAAGAAAAGCAGCCGCCTGGGGTTGGGGACGATCCTGGGGGCCGTGCTCGTGCCGCTGGCAGCCCTGGCCGCGATGCTGTTCCTGAACCAATCCGACAGTGCCTGCAGCCAGGGCGGGGCGGAGGACAGCCTGAGTTGTACCTTGCGCCTGGTCGCCGTCACCGGGCTCGCGATCCCCGCCGGCGCCCTGCTCGGGCTGATCGTCGCCACGCTTCTCCGCCGGCGGCCGGATTGACCGGGGCTCGGCCCACCTGGCCGAACTGAGCTGCGCCTTCAGTAGGGCTTGTCGCCCTTCACCGTGACCCGGAAGCCCGAGCGCGTCTGAGGATAATAGTCCCAGAGCGCCAGATGCTGGACGCAGCGATTGTCCCAGAAGGCCACGGAGTTGTTGCGCCAGCGGAAGCGCATCTGGAATTCCGGCTTGGCGCAATGGTCGATCAGAAAGGCCAGGATCGCTTCGCTCTCTTCCCGCGAGACGTCGTTGATGCGGGTCGTGAACATGCGGTTCACATAGAGCGCCTTGCGCTTGGTCTCGGGATGGGTGCGCACGACGGGCTGCACCGCCTTGGGATAGACCTTGCCGCGATCGTCGATACCGCGGTCGGCATAGCGGCCGCGGTAATAGCCTTCGCCGTCATGGGTCGCGGTCAGCCCCTCGAGATAGGTCTTCATCCGCGGCGAGAGCCGGTCATAGGCGGCATACATGCTGGCGAAGAGGGTGTCGCCGCCCACCGGCGGGACCTCGCGCATCAGCAGGATGCTGCCCATGGGCGGCTCGGGATCGCAGGAGACGTCGGAATGCCAGCTCTCCCCGGCGATATAGGTGGATTTGGCGTCGGTGTGGACCACCATGACCTCGGGATGGCCGGGGGCGCCGGGCGCACCGGGATGGGTATGGAGCTCGCCGAAATGCCGGCCGAAGGCCTTGTGGCTCTCCATGTCCAGGGGCTGGTCGCGGAAGAACAGCACCTGATGCTCGAGCAGCGCCTGGTGGATCTCCTCATATTGCCGGTTGCTCGGCTGGCGGAGATCGACCCGCCCGACCTCGGCCCCGATAAGGGGGGTGACGGGATTCACCTCGATGGTCTCGTAGCTCATGGCTTGGTCCTGTCCTCGCCCGCGGATTAGTCTTATCGATACACCCAAACCTCGGCCGGGCCGGGCAAAAAATCAAGATGACCCGCGGCCGGCGCTGCTGATTGGAGGCGATCGCCATGTCCCAGCATATCGGTATCGTCGGCTGCTCCGCCGAGGGCGCGGCGCTGTGCTATCGGACCATCTGCACCGAGGGCGCGGCCCTGCTCGGCCAGCCTCATGCGCATCCCGAGGTCTCGATGCATACGCCCTCCCTCGCCGATTACACGGCCCGCATCTATCGCGGCGATTGGCAGGGCGTCGGCGAGATCATGCTCGCCTCGGCCGCGAAGCTGGCGAAGAGCGGCGCCGATTTCCTGATCTGCCCGGACAACACGATTCACCAGGCGATGGCCTATGTCGAACCGCGATCGCCTTTGCCCTGGCTGCATATCGCCGAGGTCACCGCCGCTGAGGCGGCGGCGCGCGGGTTCCGCCGCCTCGGCCTGACCGGGACGCGCTGGCTGGTGGAGAGCGAAATCTATCCGGAGAAGCTCGCCGCGCGCGGGCTCGACTATCGCCGGCCGAACCCTGGGGAATGCGAGGAGATCAACCGCATCATCATGGAGGAGCTGGTCTACGGGGTCTTCAAGCCCGAGGGAGTCGCCTGCTTCCAGCGGGTCATCGGCGCGATGAAGGACCAGGGCTGCGATGCCGTGGTGCTGGGGTGCACCGAGATCCCGCTGATCATCGACGATTCGAACGCCCCGCTCCCGGTGCTCGATACCACCCGACTGCTGGCGCGGGCAGCGCTACGCCGGGCGGTGCAAGAGCCCGATCGTCTCAAGCCGAAACTGCTTGGGGCATGAATCAGGCGGTGGTCATTTAGGCCGTCGGTCGGCCTCGGCAACATGGCCGGGAATAGAAAGCCTGCTGGCGCGTTCTCTGGACAAGCAAGCGTCGCTTTCTCAACCGCTCGGCTGCCTTGGCGCCGAGGCCGGGTTCGCGGCGCTGATTTCCAATTTCAACGTTTCCCCATCCGGGGAAATGCCCGTGATAGCTGAAGGACAGGAGCATGAGCGAAGCATCGAAGCGAAAGATCTTGGCCGCGACAGTGTCGGCAGTGGTGCTTGCAGCCGTGCTGACGGCCCCGGTGGGCTTCTCACCCGATCGAGGCTTTTCACTCAATCAAGCCTTCGCCGGCGGCGGCCATGGCAATGGGGGCGGCCATGGTAACGGCGGCGGAAATGGCGGCGACCATGGCAACGCCGGCGGCAATGGCAATGGCGGCGGCAACGGCAATGGCAATGGCGGCGGCAATGGCGGCGGCGCCGGCGCCGGCAGTCACAGCAATGACGGCAACCAGGGCCATAGCGCCGGCGGCAAAAACGCCAGCTCCAAGGGCTCGACGGCCAATACCTCCACGGCCGGCGCGACAAGCAACGGCATGGGGCAAGTCGCCGCGGCGGCTGAAGCCAGTCAGACCGACGTCACCGATCCGTCCAATATCACGGTCAAGGGCAATCAGCAGCTCGATGTGACGACGACGACGACCGATGTCACCATCACGGCCAAGGGCAAGAGCCAAGTGAACGTGATGGACCCGAACGCGACCAATGTCACGATCACCGCCAAGGGCAAGAGCCAAGTCAACGTCGCGGGCACGACCGATGTCGTGGCCACGGGTACAAATGACGTCGACCTCGCGAGGACGACCGACATCACTGCCAAGGGCAAGAGCCAGGTCAGCGTCGCGAACACGACCGATGTTGTGGCCAGCGACCAGAGTCAGGTCAACATCGCGGATACCACCGATATCACGACCAAGGGCAAGAGCCAGGTCAATGTCGCGGACACGACCGATGTCGTGGCCAGTGACCAGAGCCAGGTCAACATCGCGGATACGACCGACATCACGACCAAGGGCAGGAGCCAGGTCAATGTCGCCGACACGACCGATGTCGCGGCCAGTGACCAGAGCCAGGTCAATCTCGCAGATACCAGCAATATTTCGGCCGGCGGCAAGAGCCAGGTCAATGTCCAGGGCGCGCTCGGTGTCGCGGCTCAGGACCAGAGCGAGGTCAATGTCGCGAACACGGCCAATATTGCCGCCCATGGCCAGAGCCAGGTCGGCGTCGCGAATACCGCCGATGTCCTGGCCGAGGACCAGAGCCAGGTCAATCTGGCGAACCAGGCCGACATCGCGACCGAGGGCCAGAGCCAGGTCGACGTCGCGAATAGGACCGATGTCACGGCCGAGGACCAGAGCCAGGTCAATCTGGCGAACCGTGCCGACATCGCGGCCGAGGATCAGAGCCAGGTCAGCGCCACGAATACCACCGATATCTCGGCCAAGGACCAGAGCCAGGTTAGCAGCACCGATA
>Ga0310811_10014494_pt1 | contig 10282 bp, 8 predicted proteins | sample YCmetagenome_FD_207642 | JGI IMG/M metagenome (GOLD analysis project Ga0310811, IMG submission 207642) | Soil microbial communities from experimental microcosm in Duke University, North Carolina, United States - YC | ecosystem: Engineered > Artificial ecosystem > Soil microcosm > Unclassified ... | reverse complement strand
CGATAATGTCGCCGCCCGCTTCGCGCATCAATTCAAGCAGACTGCCGGTGGCAGTGCCGAAATGAATGATCGGCACGCGCGGGCTCAATGCGGAAATCACGGCGGCCGTATGCGGCAAAACGAAGCTCCGATAGTCGTCGGGCCCGAGTGTGCCGACCCAACTGTCGAATAGCTGCACGAGGTCGGCGCCGGCCGCGATTTGCATGTTGAGATAATCGGAGGTCGTGCGCGCGAGCGTTTCCATCAGACGACGCCACGTCGCGGGCTCGGTATACATCATGGTCTTGGTCGCCTGGTACTGGCGCGAACCGCCGCCCTCGATGAGATAAGAGGCAAGCGTGAAGGGCGCGCCGGCGAATCCGATAAGCGGAGTGCGGCCGCCCAGTGCGCGGCGCGTCATACGGATCGCGTCACCCACAAAGCCCAGCGCGCCCGCGACGTCGATCGGCGGAATCCGTTCGAGGTCGGCTGCCGAGCGCACCGGCCGCTCGATAGTCGGGCCGCCTTCCTTCTCGTAACGCAACCCGACTTCCATCGGGATGAGCGGCAGCAGTATATCGGCGAAGATAATCGCGGCGTCGACGCCAAGGCGCTCGACCGCGGTGACGGTCACCTCGGCAGCGATTTCGGGTCGCCGGCACATCTCGAGGAAATCGTGCCGCGCGCGAACGCGGCGATATTCGGGCATGTAACGGCCCGCCTGGCGCATCAGCCACACCGGCGTATAGGGCCCGGCCTCGCGTTGGCACGCGAGCATGATCGGATGGTCGCGAAACGGCGCGCTGACGTGGACGCGGTCTTCGTTTCGACGAGTCATTTGGAAACAGTTCTCGACCCCTTCAATTCCATCACGCGTTTATCTTGGCGCGCGAAGAGCGGCCAAGTCCATGCGGATGGAGCCCGGCTTTCCTCGCGCACGCGCGGTTGCTATAGGGTTCGCGGGGGACCGGACTGCAGGCGCGCCGCAATGGCGCGTTTTTGGGCACATTTATTCGGGGGTCAACAAATGAAGCAGAGAACTTACGCCCTGGCGGCCGGGGCGATAATCGTAACGGCGGCGCTGGCCGCGGTGATGCGGGCCGTACCGTCGCGCGGCGATTCGACAGCGCCCTCGTCGCCCGTGGTGGCGCCAAAACCAGCTGTGTCCAGGATGCCGCTCTATGCGGGGCTCGGCCCGGTGCATCATCCGGTCACCACATCTTCACCGCTCGCGCAGAAATATTTCGATCAGGGGCTCGCCTTCACTTACGGCTTCAATCATGACGAAGCGGAACGCTCGTTCGAGCAGGCGGCGCAGATTGATCCGAACATGGCGATGGCGGATTGGGGAATCGCGCTGGTGTTGGGCCCGAATTACAACCTGCCGGGAGACCCGGCGCGCGGCAAGAAAGCCTATGACGCAGTCGCACGGGCGCGGGCGCTCAAGCCCGGCGCTTCGCCGGAAGAGCGCGACCTGATCGACGCGTTGGGCCAGCGCTACGGCGCCAATGGCGCGGGTTCAACCGCCGAGGACCAGGCGTATGCGAACGCGATGCGCACGGTCGCGCACAAGTATCCCAACGACCTTGACGTGCAGACGCTGTTCGCGGAATCGCTGATGGACCTTCATCCGTGGCGCCTGTGGAGCATCGATGGCAAGCCCGGACCCGACACGATCGAAACCGTGACCACGCTCGAGACCGTGCTCAAGAAAGACCCCAACCACATCGGCGCCAACCATTACTATATCCACGCGGTCGAGGCTTCGCCCGATCCGTCGCGTGCGATGGCAAGCGCCGACCGCCTCGGCAAGCTGGCGCCCGGCGCCGGCCATCTGGTGCACATGCCCTCGCACATCTACGTCCGCACCGGCCGCTTCCACGACGCGGCCGAGGTCAACGCGAGCGCAATCAAGGCGGACAACGCCTTCTTCGCCAAGACCAAGGAGGGCGGCGTCTATCCGCTGATGTACTACACCCACAACATCCATTTTCTCTGCTACTCGGAGATGATCGAGGGACGCAAGCGCGACGCGCTCGCCAGCGCCCGTTTGCTCGAGACCAAGGTGCCACTGGACGCGGTGCGCGCGATGCCGATGGCCGAGTTCCTGGTTCCGATGCCGTATTTCGTCGAAGTCCGTTTCAGCATGTGGGATGAAGTTCTCAAGGAGCCCAAGCCTCCCGCGGATTTGCCGTTCACCAGTGCGATGTGGCATTACGCGCGCGCTCTCGCGTTCAGCGCCAAGGGAAATCGCGCGCAGGCCGCGAACGAGCAAAGGCAGCTCGAAGAGATAACGGCTGCGATATCGCCCGACCGCACGTTGGGCACCAGCAATCGTGCAAAGGACGTAGCGCAAGTCGCGGTGGTGGTGGTTGCCGGCGAGTTGATAGCGGCCCACGGCGATCATAAGGGCGCGGCGGCCAAGCTGAACGACGCGGTGCGGATGCAGGACGCGCTGATCTACGAGGAACCGCCGATCTGGTACTACCCGGTGCGCGAATCGCTCGCCGCCCAACTGCTGGCGATGGGCCACACGCAGGAGGCCGAAGCGGTCTATCGCGAAGATCTGAAAATCAACCCGGGCAATCCGCGCTCGCTGTATGGGCTCGCGCAGTGCCTGAGCGCCGAGGGCAACACCGCCGAGGCCGCACGCACGCGCGAGCAGTTCCGCAAGGCCTGGCGTTTCGCCGACAGTGCGCCGACCTCGCCGCCATTGGCTAAGCGCGGCCGCGGCTAGACTGTCGCTCTTGCGCGCCGAGAACGTGACCGGAGCGCCCGCGGCGCTCCGTTTTACGCCTCGCACCGGCTGTGTTAGCTCTGGCGGCAGAGGTACGCCGCTTCGATGAGCCAGCAACTGGTTACGACCACCAAGGAAGCCGGGATCGCGACGGTCACGCTCAACCGTCCCGAGAAGCTCAACGCGCTCAACCGCGAGATGCGCGGGACGTTCTGCCACGCCATGCAGGCGCTGGGCGCCGATCCCTCGATCGCGGTCGTCATTATTACCGGCGCCGGACGCGCTTTCTCGGCCGGGCTCGACCTCAATGAGCTGGGCGCCGAAGGGATTCGCGAAACCGGTGGCGCGACCTTCATTTCTGTGGTCGAGCGGATGGAGGCGCCGGTCGTCGCGGCAGTCAATGGCTATGCGGTCACCGGCGGTTTCGAGCTCGCACTCGCCTGCGACATCATTATCGCGGCCGAGACCGCGCAATTCGCGGACACGCACGCGCGAGTGGGCGTGATGCCCGGGGGCGGGATGTCGGCGCGGCTGCCGCGCGCGGTCGGCATGCGCAAGGCCAAAGAGCTTTCGCTTACCGGGAATTATCTGAACGCGCGGGACGCTGAGCGGCTCGGGCTGGTCAACCGCGTAGTGGCGGCGGATCAATTGATGCCTGCGGCGGTCGAGCTGGCGCGCCAGATACAAGGCGCGGACCAGCGCGTGGTGCGCCAGATGAAACGGCTGATCAACCTGGCGACCGAGGCGCCGCTCGGCGACGGCTTGCGCATCGAGCAAGACTTCTTCCGCGCCTTCAACTTGAGCCGCAATTTCAAGGACGTGGCGGACCGTCGCGCGGCGGTGGTCGAGCGCGGCCGCTCCCAGGCGCGCAGCTGAGGATCGACAAGGTACTCAAGATGAGCAGGCGGCCTTTGGCTCTGGCGATATTTTTTCCGGCAGCAATGGCGCTCGCGGCGTCAGGCGCGTTCGCGGCGAGTGCGACCACCGCGGCGGCCGCCGATACCGGCTCGCCGTCCCAGCCCGAAGCGCGAGCGGCGGTTTCCCAAGCTATCGAGAGCGCGGTCAACTCGCCGGACCGCCCGGCGGCCGATAAAGAGTTGGATGCGTCGCGCCATCCCGCTCAGCTGCTGGCGTTTTTCGGAATCGCGCCCGGGATGAAGGTCGCCGACCTGTGGGCCGGCGGCGGCTATACGACCGAGTTACTGGCACGGACAGTCGGGCCGAGCGGCAAGGTCTATTCGCAAAACGGCACTTTCTCTTCCAAGAAAGGCGAGGAGGCCTGGAAGGCGCGGCTCAAAGAGCCCGGTATGAGCAACGTGGTCGAGCTGCAAAAGCCGTTCGAACATCCTGATGACATCCTGCCGGTCCCGTCCGAATCGCTCGACGCAGTCATCATCAACATGAACTACCACGACCTCGTGGGCCGCGGTTACGACCGCAGTAAAATCAACGAGGCCGTGTTCAAGGCGCTCAAACCGGGCGGGGTCTACGGAGTGATCGACAACAGCGCAGCGCCCGGCTCGGGCGCACGCGACGTCAACACGCTGCATCGTATCGACGAGGTGTTCGAGACGAACGAGATAAAGCAGGCCGGCTTCAGGCTGGTGGCGGTTTCCCCGGTGCTGCGCAACCCCAAAGATGATCGCACCTGGTTCGTGATGAAGCATCGCGGCGAACAGGACCGTTTCGTGCTGAAATTCGTGAAGCCGCGAGGCGCCCGCGGCGTCGGCGCGGGACTGCCGCACTGAGCGCGGCAATTTTTTCGGGGGCAGATTTCTCCCGCGCAACGCGATATATGAATGGTTAAGCTATGAAAGACGAGGTCACATTATGAGAACTGGCTACATGCTGCTGTTCCAGAACGCCCACCAGGGAATGTCGGACGCCGAGATGGTGCGCAACGAGATGCGTATCGCCGAACTCGCGGAGCCGCTGGGCTTCGATACCATCTGGAGCGCCGAGCATCATTTCGACTCCTACTCGATGCTGCCCGACAACTTCCAGGTACTCACGTACCTGGCCGGACGCACCAGCAAGATTCATCTTGGCACGGCCGCGGTCATCCTGCCGTGGAACGATCCTCTGCGGGTGGCTGAAAAGGTCTCGATGATCGACGCGCTGTCCAACGGGCGATTCATCCTGGGGCTGGGCCGCGGCCTTGCGCGAATGGAGTACCGGATTTTCAACATCGACATGAATGAGTCGCGCGAGCGCTTCAACGAGTCGGCGAAAATGATCCTCGAGGCGCTGCGCACGGGCTACATGGAAGGCAAGGGGCCGTACTACAAGCAGGTCCGCGCCGAGATTAAACCGCGTCCCGAGCGGTCCTTCGAAGGACGCCTCTACGGGGTCGCGATGTCGCCGGATACGGCGCCGGTGGTCGGCGAGCTCGGCGGACGGATGATGTTCTTCGTCCAGTTCTCAATCGATCAGCATCTGCCGAGTGTGGAAATCTATCGCGAAGCTTTCCAGAAGTATCAGCATCGCGCGGCGCCGCCGCCGCTCGCGATCGATTTCACTTTCTGCGACCGCGACGCCGGGCGCGCTGAGGAACTCGCGCGTCGCTATGCCGCGGGCTACTACCTCTCCGTGATCAAGCATTACGAGTTCAACGACGACTATCACGCCAAGCTCAAGGGCTACGAAAATTACGCCGACGCGAGCCGGATGCTGCGCGAGACCGGGCTGGACAAGGCGGCCGAGGCTTACGCGATGGAGCAGGCGTTCGGGACGCCGCAGCAGGTGCTGGAGAAGCTCGAGCGGCGCCGCGCCAAGCTCGGCGATTTCGAATGGAATGTCTGCGCCAGCTTCGCCGGGATGCCCTTCAAGGACGTCGAATCGAGCCTGCGGCTGCTCGCCAAGGAGGTCCTGCCCGAGGTCAAGCGCTGGGGCGAGGACAGCTTCGAGCCGCTGCGCGCGTCCGCATAGCGCAGGATCAAAGAAAAATCAAAGAAGGTCCATAAGTGCGAAAGTCCGCGGCAGCCGAGCCTGTCGCGGGCTTTCGCTTTGTCGTTTCGGCTCTTCCGGGCTGTCATCCCATTCGAGCCCAAGCGTTACCTATATACTCGCCCGGAAAGTCGGAATCCTTCGACTGGCGCATTTCGGTCAGACTGCCGAAGAGAAAAACGCTAGTAACGCATCACGACCGTCAGCCAGACGTCGCCGCCCGGATAGTAGAAGGCCGCGGCCTTGAAGGACGGCGGCGCGAACACCGGCCTGACGTTGTTCGAGAACGCGTAGCCCTCTTTGGGCAGCCCGAACCAGTTGCGGTCGAACTTGCCATTGCTGTTTTCGTCGTGAAACATGACGAGTGCGTAGGTTCCCGGCGGGATTCCCGCGAATTCGCATACCGCAGCCTGGTCTTTGATCGGCACCGCGACCTGCCTGAGGGCTCTGCTCGAATCGGAAGGAAAGGCGCTGGGCGTATCGAACAGCGTGCAAATCACCTGGCCGGTCGAATTGCGGAGATTAACCGCGCGCACGCGCAATACCGCAGCGGCGGGCGTGACTTGCGCCGCTGGCGTCGCGGCTGCGGACATCGCCGATGGGGGCGTCGCCGCCGTAGCGAGTAGCATCAGGATGCTGGCCAGGGTGCCGGCTATAATCGACATGTGCAGATCGCGCCGCGCCTGTACGCGCCGCGCTATATTCCGGCGCACGTTTCATATCGAGCTATCGAACTAACTGATTAGCTACCGCATTGACCGCCATCGGGGCGCTCATTTTGCCGATTCGGACTCGTATCGCGTCCCGCGATGCTCCGTTGATACGTATCGGCGCGTCAACGGTTTCCGCAAAGTCGAGCGCTCACGCGGCCGCGAGGATCTCTTTGGCACGCTTGAGGTCCTCGGCAATCTGCGCGGCCAGCGCCTGTCCCGATTCGAACTTGCGCTCGCCGCGGATCCGCTCGACGATCTCGAGGCGCACTTTCGCGCCGTAGATGTCGCGCTCGAAGTCGAAAATATGCGCCTCGATCGTGCGCGCTGGCTCGGCGAACGTCGGCCGCATCCCGATATTGGTTATCGACGAAAACGCGCCGTCGGACAGGATCACCCGTGTCGCGTAGACCCCGTCGGGCGGCAGACATTCGGTTAGAGAGTTAAGATTGGCGGTGGGAAAGCCGATGGTGCGGCCGCGTTCGCGTCCATGGACGACCGTGCCGCTCAGGAAATGGTTGCGGCCGAGCAGCCGCGCCACCATGCGCATCTCGCCCGCCGCGATCAGCTCGCGCATCCGCGTCGAGCTCACGACCGCGCCCTCGACCGTCACCGGACCGACCACGACGGTCTCGAACCCCATCCGCCGTCCCAGTTCGGCCATCACCTCGGCGTTGCCGGCGCGGGCGTGGCCGAAACTAACGCTGTGTCCGACCACCACCTCGCGCGCGCCGATTTTGCCCAACAGGTAGTCGCGCACGAACGCGGCGGGCGTGAGCTGGCTTAGCGCGGCGGTAAACGCAATGACGATCACCCCGTCGATTCCCGAGGCGCGCAGTAGTTCGAGTTTGTCTTCCGGCGCGAGGATGAGCCGCGGCGCACGCGCGGGCGCAAGCAGCTTGGCCGGCAGCGGATCGAAGGTCAGGGCGAAAGCGGTGCCGGAGGAGGCGCGCGCGCGATCGATCGCGGTCTTCAAGATGACGCGATGGCCGAGGTGGACGCCGTCGAAGTTGCCGAGCGCCACCACGGGATGCGGATGCAGCGGAAGCTGGTCAATATTGCGAATTATCTCCATCGGTCAAAGCGTGTCTGGCCGCGCGTCTCCGCTTGGGTGGGCGGGGGCGCGGCGCACCATCATCTAATGCACAGACCCGACTTGCTCGCGGTCAGTTGCTCGCCATGCTTTTTATCATCGCGTCGGCGGCCGCGGCCTCGGGCGTGCCCGGATGGTCGCGGACCAGCTTCTGCAGCGTAAGGCGCGCATCGAGCGAGTCGTTGGTGCGCAGGAACGCCTGCGCCTCGCGCAACTGTGCGCTGGCGGCGAAGCGGCCTCGCGGATAGCGCATCGCAAGGTCGTTGAACTGCAGAATTGACTGATTGTAATTCGATGGGTCGCGCGCGCCCAACTCGAACAACGCGTTGGCCGAGAAATACTCCGCCGGCTCGGCCAGCGGCGACTTGGGATGCGCGCGCTGGAAAGCCTGGAATTTAGCGACCGCATTGGGATACTTGCCGGCTTTCATATCGACCAGGCCGTCGCGATAGATACGCGAGCCCGGCTCCGTGCTGTTGCCCGCGGTCGCCAGTTCCTGGTCGAGCGCAGACTGCCATCCGGTCACCGCTGGCATCGGCGCTGCCGCCGCCGGTTCCTCGCCCTCATTTTCGCCCTCGGCCGGAGCTTCGCCTTCATTTGGAGGCACCGAGGCGCTTTGCGCCGCCCCGGGGCCGCCAGCGGGCGCGGCGCCTGGAGCACCTGGCGCGGCGCCCGGAGCACCGGGGGCGCTTGGCATTCCGGGAGCGCCCGGCGCGCCCGGCACAGGTGGGCCGCCCGCGACGCCCGGCGCACCCGGGATGGGCGGATTGCCGGCGGCAGTGGCGTTGACTTGGGATTCGAGTTTAGCGATGCGGTCCTTGAGCGCGGCGGTCTGGCTCGAATTGCTGTCGGCGCCGTTGTGCTGCAACTCAGTGATGCGGTCGTTGAGTCGCGCGATCTGGTCGTGCATGGCGGCCATCTGCTGCTGATCGTTGGCGATCATCTCGCGCATGCCTTGCTCGTTCTGCGACACCTGATCGATGTCCGAGCGCGCGGCGCATCCGCCGGCGCCGAGCGCCATCGCGAGCAACCCCACGAGGGGCGCCAATCCGAGCATCCGGTTATCGAGCACGCGCGCCGCCGTCCGTGCTACTGCTGAACCACGAAGTGATCGCGTCGGTTTTGTGCCCAGCATTCGTCGGTTTCCTCGGTGCATACCGGCAGTTCCTTGCCATAGCTGATGGTTGACATGCGGTCGGCCGCGATCCCCAGGGTTTCGAGGTAATCCTTGGCCGCCTGGGCGCGCTTGGCACCGAGCGCGATATTGTACTCCTCGGAGCCGCGATCGTCGCAATGGCCTTCGATTTGGACGCGCGTGCCTGAATTCTTGGTTATCCAGTCGGCGTTGGATTTCAGGATCTCGCCGTCTTGCGCGCGAACCGAATAGTCATTGTAGTCGAAATGGATATCGCTGAGCGGCCCTTGCCCGTTGGCATCCAGCGTGCCCTTTTGAAACCGGTTGAGCGAGCTGCTGCCATTGGGGCCCAACCCGTTCTCGCCGATCCCGCCGGCGCCGCCCGGTCCTCCGGCGCCTGCGCCGGCGCCGTTTTGCTTCGACGAGCATCCGGCGACCATCGCCAGCATCATCGCCGCCGCGACCATCGCGGTGAGTCGTCCGCAGCGCCGTCCGTTATCCACCAAGCCACCACGACCACGTGGGAGAAGTGTCATTGCCCTCATCCTCCATCAAGGCAGAAATAACTTTGCCGGTTTGCGATTGCGTATTGACCTGCATCAGGTAAAGCCGTTCGTGACCGCCGCGGCTCGAGCTGAAAATCAGGTAGCGCCCGTCGGGTGACCAGCACGGCGACTGATTGGAGCGCGCATCCTGGGTCAACTGCGTCGGCCGGCCGCCAGCGGCCGGAACAATGAATATGTTAAACCCGCCCGAGCGGCTCTGGTAGGCCAGCCATTTGCCGTCAGGCGAGAACGAGGGCGAGGTGTTGTAGTCGCCTTGGAAGGTGACGCGCCGGGCGGCGCCGCCGCCTAAGCTCATCACGTAAATCTGCGGCGTGCCCGAGCGATCGGAGGTGAAGGCGAGCTGTCGGCCGTCGGCTGAGAACGCCGGATTGACGTTGATCGCGCCTCCTTCGGTGAGCTGGCGGATTTCCTCGCCGCTGCGATCGAGCAGAAACAGATTGGTATGGCCGCCGTTCTCGACCGCCGCAACTATCCGGCTGCCGTCGGGCGAGAGCGCGCCGCCGATCACATTGCCATGCGGGCTTCCGACTCTGACTTCGGTGCGGCCGGCCACGTCGAACAGGAAAAGCGCCGGCGCGCCGGTCTTGTAAGAAAGGTAGAGCACGCTCGCTGCGCTGCGCGCTAATTTCGGAAACAGATTGATGGTCGGGTTGTCGGTGACACGGAACAGGCCGCCGCCGTCGGGCGCGGCCAGATAGATTTCCTTGAAGCGGCCGCCGCGCGTCGAGACGAAAGCAATTCGCGTATCGAACGGCCCCTGGATGCCGGTCACTGCCTTGAGCACCGAGTCGGCAAAGCGACGCGCCATCTCCTCCACGTCGCCGGGTCCGCCGGAAAAGCGCGTGCCGAACATCCGGCGCTGCTGGGCGACGTCGAACATCAGGGCCTCGATTGACACCTGGCCGCCGCTGACCGTTACCGCGCCCTTGACCAGGAAGTCGGCGTTGAGTGAGCTCCAGTCACCGAAATTGAACTTGCCCAGGTCATAACCCGAGTTCTGCGGGTCCTCGATATACGACTTGGGCGAGATGATGGAGAAGAAGCCGCTCAGTTCGAGGTCGCGGCGCAGGATCCTCACGAAGCCATGCGAGGTCGTGCCTTGATCGTCGCCGCCCA
>Ga0310811_10014493_pt1 | contig 10282 bp, 10 predicted proteins | sample YCmetagenome_FD_207642 | JGI IMG/M metagenome (GOLD analysis project Ga0310811, IMG submission 207642) | Soil microbial communities from experimental microcosm in Duke University, North Carolina, United States - YC | ecosystem: Engineered > Artificial ecosystem > Soil microcosm > Unclassified ... | reverse complement strand
GATCGCGGGCAGGTTCACCGACCAGGACGGCCACGTACGCGCGCTCTCGAGCCTCCGCGGCGTGCCGTTCGTGGCCAGCGCCATCTACACGCGTTGCCCGAGCGTCTGCCCGCGCACGGTAGCGGCGCTCCATCGGCTCGACCGCTCGCTGCCGGTGGGAGACAGGCCGCGCTACGTGCTGTTCTCACTCGACCCGGCGTACGACACGCCGCGGGTGCTGCGTGCGTTCGCCGCGACGCAGGCGCTCCCGGCGCCGCGCTGGATGCTGCTCCGACCCGACACGGCGTCGCTGCCCGCGATCGCCCGCGCGCTCGGGCTCGCCTACAGCGCGGACGAGGGCGGCGGCATCGCCCACACCGCGGTGATCGCGATCGTCGACTCGAGCGGCCGCGTGCGCGAGCGCCAGTTGGGGCTCGAGCAGGATCCTGCGGCGCTCCTCGCCGCGTGGCGGCGGATCGGGATGACGCAGCGTCTCCCGGCGGACTAGACTTCACCGCGCAGCCCGCCTCCGGAAAACGCGACGACCCGGGAGCGTAGGGCCTCCCGGGCCGTCGTCGTCCGGCGGGCGGCTACTTCTTCGCCGACTCCTGCACCAACTTGGCGATCTGCTCTTTCAAGTCGGCGAGCTCCTTCTTGAGCGTGGCCACCTCGCTCTGCAGCTCGTTGATCACCTGCTGCTGATCGGCAGGGGTCGCGACCGCTGCGGCCGTGGCCGCTCCAGGCGCGGCGTGGCCTTCGAGCGGGGCCAGCACCATCTGCTGGTCGCCGCGCCGCAGCATGTTGATCGCGGCGGGATTCGTCGCGGCGACCACGGCCTGGTCCAGCGATTCCAGATCCTTCACCGGCTGGTCGCCGATCTTGAAGATGATGTCGCCCGCGCGCAGGCCGGCGTGGTCCGCAGGGCTCTCCTTGGTCACTTCGAGCACCAGCACGCCCTCGACGCCCTCGGCGCCGAGTGCGGTGGCCAGGTCCGCGGTGAGCGGCTGCGCGCGCACGCCCAGCTCCGCGGCGCCGGTGGGACCCTTCTCGACCGCGGCCGAATCCTCGTAGCTGCCGCGGGCGATGACCACGGCGGCCGCGGGCTCGACCGATGTCGCCACCTTGTCGTCCGCAGCGGTCGTCGACGGCGCGCTCCCGAACGGCGCGGCGTCGGTGATGAAGCTCGAGGACGCGGATTCCGGTGCGGCCGCAGGCGGGTCGGTGGCCGACGTGCTCGCAGCCGCGGGCGTCGCGAGCGCCGCGGTCGACGTCGGTGAAACACCTGGTCCCGCGTCGGTGACCGCCGCGATCTCGAACATCTTGATCGAGTGCCCGTTGTCACGCGCCAGCACGACCGCGACCGGCTCGTCCGGCTGCAACGCGCGCTCGGCGTAGCCGAGATCGCTCGGCTCGCGCAGCGTGCGTCCGGCGACGCTCACCAACACGTCGCCCGTGGTGATCCCACCCTTGGCGGCTCGACCTGCCGGATCGACGCCGATCACCAGCACACCCGAGGCACGGTAGGAGTTCTTCTCCCGCCAGGTATCGCTGATGCGCTGCGTCGCGAGCCCCAGCCTCACGCCGTGCTTGGGCGGCCCGTCCTCGTCCGCGCGCGCCGCGGAGCACAGCGTCGCGAGCGCCATCGCCACGAGCGCGACAGCCGTTCTGGGGCCCCTTCCGAACATATCCATGGATGACTTCCCCTCGGTTCCGCCATCCATGGCCGATTCCCCGGTCACGACTCTTGCCGTCCGGTCGGGAGCATTGCGGCCTGTGACTACAGTGTCTAACACCGGAAGGGTACCGGGTTGCTCCGATGTTGTGAATCGGCGAGTCATCGAGCACGCGACCTTTCTCGCCGGGCGCGTAAGGGAACACTTGACCATGGACGGGCGGCGATGGCCGCGCGCTCGCGGCCCGGCCGAACGCGCCCGCTCGAGGCACTCAGCTCGCCGCGTCTGCCGGCCATCCACTCCTTCGTCGCCCAGCGGTGTGTGGTGTGCGCTCGCCAACCCGGATCCGTCCATCGGGTCAGCACGCACCCGCCGCCGGTCGAGCGGGTATCCGGTTCGGCCCGTGGTACTTCCGGGACTTCACCGCTGCTGGCCCCCTGGGTTTCCCCGTTCCGTGACGCTGGATTTCAGGCGCGGGGTGCCCGAGGATTGGCGCCCCCTATGGAAAAGGACGCCCCGATGGCGAGCCCTGAGCCCCTGACGTCGAGCCCCGCCTGGAAGGCGCTCGCCGCCCACCACCTCGAGCTGCGCGATCGCCACCTCCGCGACCTGTTCGCGTCCGACCCCGGGCGCGGCGAGCGGCTGGCGGCCGAGGCGGCTGGCCTCTATCTCGACTACTCGAAGCAGCGTGTGACCGACGACACGCTCGCCCTCCTCATGCGCCTCGCCCGCGAGGGCGGCCTGCGCGAGCGGATCGACGCCATGTTCCGCGGCGAGCGCATCAACGTCACCGAGGATCGCGCCGTGCTCCACGTGGCGCTGCGCATGCCGCGCGGCGCATCGATCGTCGTGGACGGCGTGAACGTGGTGGACGCGGTCCACGAGGTGCTGGATCGCATGGCGGCGTTCGCCGAGCGGGTGCGGAGCGGGAGCTGGAAGGGCCATACGGGCCAGCGCATCCGGAACGTCGTCAACATCGGCATCGGCGGCTCCGACCTGGGACCGGTGATGGCCTACGAAGCGCTCCGGCACTACAGCGACCGCGGGCTCACGTTCCGCTTCGTCTCCAACATCGATGGCACCGACCTCGCCGAGGCGACGCGCGACCTGGTACCCGCGGAGACGTTGTTCATCGTCTCCTCGAAGACGTTCACCACGCAGGAGACCATGACCAACGCGCACAGCGCGCGCGCCTGGCTCCTCGGCGGGCTCGGCGGGGAGGAGGGAGCGGTCGCGAAGCATTTCGTCGCCGTGTCCACGAACGCGCCCAAGGTCGCCGAGTTCGGCATCGAGCCCGCGAACATGTTCGGGTTCTGGGACTGGGTGGGCGGCCGCTACTCCATGACCTCGGCGATCGGCCTGTCGACGATGCTCGCGATCGGGCCCGAGAGCTTCCGCTCGATGCTCGACGGCTTCCACCAGATGGACGAGCACTTCCGTACCGCGCCGTTCGAGCGGAACCTGCCGGTGCTGATGGGATTGCTGGGGATATGGAATACCGATCTCCTCGGCGCCCACACCGTGGCCGTGCTCCCGTACGAGCAGTATCTGAAACGGTTCCCCGCCTACCTGCAGCAGCTGACCATGGAGAGCAACGGCAAACACGTGCGCCTGGACGGCACGCGCGTCGACCAGGACACCGGCGCCATCTACTGGGGCGAGCCCGGCACGAACGGCCAGCACTCGTTCTACCAGCTGATCCACCAGGGCACGCGGCTCATCCCGTGCGACTTCATCGCGTTCACGAGCACGCTGAACCCCCTCGGCTCCCACCACACCATGCTGCTCGCCAACGTCCTCGCCCAGAGCGAGGCCCTGGCCTTCGGCAAGACCGCCGCGGAGGTGCGCGCCGAGGGCACGCCGGAGCGGCTCGTGCCGCACCGCGTCTTCGAGGGGAACCGCCCCTCGAACGTGCTGCTCGCCGAGAAGCTCTCGCCGGAGACACTCGGGAAGCTCGTGGCGCTCTACGAGCACATGGTGTTCACGCAAGGCGCCGTGTGGCAGATCGACTCGTTCGACCAGTGGGGCGTGGAGCTGGGCAAGGTGCTCGCGCTGCGCATCCTTCCCGAGCTCTCGAGCCAGGCCGAGCCCGAACTGGCGCACGACAGCTCGACGAACAGTTTGATCCGGCGCGTCCGCGTTCAGTCCAGCCGAACGATCCCTTCGCGCTGATTTCACACACCGGGAACCCGGAATCCTATTTCCGATTTTGGGCCCGGAATCATACTGCGTATGCTTTTTAGATTGGAGTTGCGGCCTCCCACGCCGCGCGATCGAGAGGGTCCATGCGCAGGTGGCCATGTCGTCCATGGCACTTCCGGGTTGCCGCTGCGATGTCGCTTGCTGGCCTGGGGTCCGCGGGAAACGGCCAGGCGGCAACGGTCCGGGTTCCGAGCCAGTTCGTCGGGGTCCAGGCTGCCATCGACGTCGCCCAGAACAGCGACACGGTGCTGATCTCGCGCGGCACCTACGCCGGCAACCTGGTGATCTCGGGGAAGAGCCTCACCCTGGCCTCCCAGTACATCGTGACCGGCGACACCAACGACATCGCCCTCACCACGATCTCCGGCGGCAGCACGATCCTCACCATCGATGCCAGCGCCGGGCCCTCGACCACGATCCGCGGGTTGACGTTCGTGGACGGTGGCTACCAGATCGAGAACTACGCGCGGCGGGTGAACATCCTCGACGTCCACTTCATTGGCGGCGGCACGGACCAGATGAGCTTTGAGGGCGCCGGCGGCGTGGTGAGGGGCTGTCGCTTCGAGGGCGCGGGCGACGACGCGATCGACGTCGACAACGCCAGCGACCCGGTCATCGAGAACAACACCATCCTCAGCGCGGGCGACGACGGCATGGAGTTGCGCCTGCACCCCTACACCGGCGCTCTACTGCAGATCGTGTTCCGCAACAACGTCGTCTCCGGGTGCAAGGAAGACGGGATCCAGCTCATCGACTACGCGGGCGCTTCGAGCCGGGACTTCCTGATCGAGGGCAACGTCATCACGAACTGCTCGAAGGTCGGGCTCGCCTGCATGGCGGACGGGAACACGATCGAGAACTACCTCGGCGCGCCGCTGGTGGAGCCGGTCCGGGTCATCGGCAACACCCTCTGCGGCAATCCCACCGGGGTCACCGGTGGCGACAACATGCTGCTCCTGAACAACATCATCATGGGATGTTCGACGGTGGCGATGAAGCGGATCGCGACGTCCTCGTTCGTCTCCCATACCAACCTGTGCAACAACGCCTCGAGCTGGGTGAACTCGAACGTGGACATGGCCTCGACGCTGTGGGCGAACCCGCGCCTGGATACGGACTACACGCTCCAGGGCGGGAGCCCGTGCATCGACGCCGGCGCGGTCTCGGTGCCCTGGAACGGGAAGAAGGTGAGCGCGGGGCCCTACCTGGGGACGGCGCCCGACCTCGGGGCGCGTGAGTCGGACGCCGGCTCGGTCGTGTCGGTGCCGAGGCCATCCCAGCGCACCGGGATGGCGATCGACAGCGTGCGGCCGAACCCTGCATCCAGCGACGTCGCCATCGCGTTCACGTTGCGCGAGAGCGCACCGGCCCGGCTCGAGCTCATGGACCCGGCGGGGCGACGGATCCTGGTGCACGAGCTGGGGGCGTTGAGCCCCGGAGGCCACGTCGCGAAGCTGCCCATGGGTCGCACGCTCCCGGCCGGCGTCTACCTCGTACGCCTGGTACAGGGCGACCGCGCGGTCGCGGCGCAGGTGGTGATCGAGAGATAGCCGGGGCGCCGCGCCCTGCTTCAGGCCTAAGCGCTCAGTTCGCGGAGCAGCTCGCGCAGGAGCGCCATGCGCTTCGCCCCCAGCCGCTGCTCCCACTCACGCTCGACCTGCTTCACGGTCTCGCGCATGGTGAGCCCTGCGGCCCGGCCACGCGCGGTGAGGTGGATCCTCCGCGCGCGCAGGTCGTTCGGGTCGTCGCGGCGCTCGAGGTAGCCGAGACGCTCGAGCTGGCCGAGCAGGTGGTTGATCGACTGCTTGCTCGCCCGGAGACGTGCCGCCAGCTCGGACGGCTTGGCGCCCTCAGGGCCGGGGAAGAGGAAGACGCCCAGGTGGGCCGCGTCCAGGTCGCCGAACCCGCTGTCGTGGAGCCGGTCGAGCATGCGACGGCGCACGGTCTCCCAGGGGAAGCGGAGCAGCGCGCCGATGAGCGGGGGGCCGAACGGGCCGGGGCCGATCTTGGTAAAGGGACTTGACCGTCGTGCCGAGCCCATAGTAAAGTGACTTTACCAACGAAACGGGTGTTCGCCAAGTCCTGTTTCGGCGAAGCTCGTCACCACGGGGATGCTCAACAGAGGAGCGAGACATGTCCGCCCAGATCAGCCCGCTTCAGGTCAATCCCGCCGACGAGATGCTCCGCCTCGGGCCGCTCGGTGTGCGTTTCCTCATCACCGGCGAGCAGTCGAACGGCAGCGTCGCGGTGTTCGAGCTCACGGTCCCCGCCGGACAGCGGCTGACCGCACCCGCCCACAGCCACGATCGCTACGAGGAGACGATCTACGGGCTCGAAGGGGTGACGACGTGGACCGTGGACGGTCGCCCGATCGACGTCGGGCCGGGGCAGGCGCTCTGCATCCCGCGCGGCGCCGTCCACCGCTTCGACAACAACGGCAGCGCGGATGCGAAGGCGATCTGCGCCATCACGCCGGCCGCGATCGGCCCGCAGTACTTCCGCGACATCATCGAGGTGATGCGAGCCGCCGCGGGCGGGCCGCCGGACCGGGCGAAGCTGACCGAGGTGATGCGACGCCACGGCCTCACGCCGGCCCCGTAACGCCGGCGCGCGCATCCACAGCGGGCGGCGCCTCGTTCAGGCGCCGCCTACTTCATCTTCACCACGAGCACGCTGCACGGCGCGTGGGTGACGACGTGTGAGGCGACGCTTCCCAGCACGAGCTTCGCGAGGCCGGTGCGGCCGTGCGAGCCGACCACGACCAGGTCCGCGCCCATGGTGCGCGCCGTGTCCACGAGCGCATCGCGCGGGTCGCCCCTCACCACGCGCGCTTCCGTCGGGAGACCGGCGCCGGTGAGTTCCTGCGCGGCGCGGGCGGTCAGCTCCTTCGCCTGCGCGCTCATGTCCTCCTCGGCGGTCTGCATCCAGCTCAGGCCCGCCGCGTCCACCATGGTGTAGGCGACCATCGGCACCGCTGCCGAGACCACCGCGACGTTCGTCCCCTTGGGCCACGCCATGCTCTTCACGTAATCGAGTGCCGCCTTCGAGTGCGGGGAACCGTCGATGCCAACGAGGATCTTCATGGGTGCGCTCCTTTCGTGGCCCGCATCTTCTCAAGGAACCTGGCCGCCGGGAATGCCGGCTGACCCGAAGTGTCATGCCCCCTTCGGACCATGGTGGCGCCGAGCGTCGAGACCTAACGTCGCTTCCGGGAGGTGATGGCCGATGCGGTATCGAATCGTCCTGGTCCTCGTGATCGCGATGGTCGCGATTCTCGGCTCGTGCGGGAAGCGCGCGGAGCAGCCCGCGACACCCACGGGCGTCACGATGATGCCCGACACGACGTCGATGGCGACGCTCGATCCGGGCCAGCAGACGTTCCTCACGCACTGCGCGATGTGCCACGGGCTGTGGGGCGGCGGCGACGGTCCGCTCGCGGTGGAGCTCCAGCGCGAGGCCCACGTGAGGCCCGCGATGCTCAACAACCGCGAGCGCATGAATCAGCTGAGTCGCGATGAGATCATCCGCGTGATCGAGAGAGGCGGCGGCCACACGGGCCGCTCGAACCTCATGCCGCCATGGCAGGGGAAGCTCGCGCCGCAGACGATCGCGCAGGTGGCGGACTTCGTGAAACAGCTTCCGGACCTCAACCCGGGCATGCCGCCGGCCACGGTCGAGGCATTCCTCACGGCGCCGCCCGGGAGTCCGCCCGAGGGCCGGCAACTGTTCGTCGTCTATTGCGCGATGTGTCACGGGCCGAAGGGTCACGGCGACGGGCCGCTCGCCGACACGCTGTTCGCGCGGAACGGGATCCGACCGCGGGACCTCACCGACAGCACCTACTTCGCGACCAAGACCGACCCGCAGGTGTTTGCGCTCGTCTCGCTCGGCGGCGCTCACTTCCACAAGTCGCCGTACATGCCGATCTGGTCGGTGACACTGCGTCCGGCCCAGATCAAGAGCCTCGTGAGCTATGTGCGATCGATCTCGCGCACGAAGAGTCAGCCCTAGATTGCGCCTTCTGCTTCAGCCGTCGATCGGACTCAGCGGAGGGTCGCGGTGATGAGGCGCCGCACCGCGAGCGCCCCAGAAGTGAGGTGATCCCATGGCCATCGATTCCTATCGCTACGTCGATTTCGCCACGCGGCAGATCATGAAGGCGTGGGCGACGCGTCAGGAGCCCGGCGTGGTCCCGTTCACGCGGCTCGCGAAGCCGCTGCGCGAGTGCACCGTGGCGCTGGTCTCCACCGCCGGCATCGCGCGCAACGACGATCGCCCGTTCGACCAGGAAGGGGAGCGGCGCGACCCGTGGTGGGGCGACCCCACGTTTCGCAGGATCCCGTTCGGCACCACCGAGAAGGACATCCGCGTCTACCACCTGCACATCGATCCGAAGTTCGGCGAAGAGGATCTCGACGTGCTGCTGCCGATGCGGCGGCTGTCGGAGCTGGCGCAGGAGGGCGTCGTCGGCCGGCCCGCGCCGACCCACTATTCGTTCATGGGCTACATCCTGGACACGACCGAGCTGGAGCAGAAGACCGCGCCGGCGATCGCCGCGGCCATGCACGAGGAGCACGTGGATGCCGTGGTTCTCGTGCCCGTGTGACCGTTCTGCAGCCGGTCCGTGGGACTGGTTCAGCGTCATCTCGAGGCGAGCGGGCTCTCCACCGTGACCGTGTCGTGGATGCCGGACCTGACGCGCAGAGTCGGTGTGCCGCGGCTCGCGGGCATCAGCCATCCCTTGAGCCGGCCGCTCGGACGCCCTCACGATGCCGACGGCCAGCGCGCCGTGTTGCGAGCGACGCTCGCGCTGCTCGCGAGCGCGACCGCGCCCGATCACTACGTCGAGCTGCCGTTCGAGTGGCCCGAGACCGTGGCGCAGGCGCGGAACGCCTCGAAAGACGTGCCGCCGTCGCCGATCGCCGCGCTGCTCCTGAAGCAGCCGTGGCTGATCCCCAAGCTCTACCTGGGCCGGATCCCGGCCTAGGCCGAGGGCCCCGATCTTTTCCCCTTGCGCTTCGACAGGAGCGGCTCTAGGGTCTCCCCTGTAGAAGCGAAAGGGGAAGCGCCATGACCGCGAATCGCATCGATCTTCCGCAGGGAACGCTCGACCTCCTCATCCTCCGCGCGCTGCTGCCCGCGTCCCTGCACGGCTGGGCGATCTCCGAGCGCATCCAGCAGATCTCGCAGCACGTGCTCCACGTCCAGCAGGGTTCGCTCTATCCGGCGCTGCACCGACTCGAGCGTCGTGGATGGATCAAGGCGCGCTGGGGTGCCTCGGACAACAACCGGAAGGCGAAGTACTACGAGCTGACGGCCAAGGGCCGCCGGCAGCTGGAGGTGGAGGAGACCGCCTGGCGGAAGCTCGCGGCGGCCGTGGCCCAGGTCCTGGCGTCCGCCTAGCGGTCGGCACGGGGGGCAGACATGTTCGACGACCTTCGCATGCGCCTGCGGTCCCTGTTCCGGCGCGAAGCCGTGGACCGCGAGATGGAAGACGAACTGCGGTTCCACCTCGAGCATCAGGTGGAGAAGTACGTGGGTGAGGGGCTGTCGGAGCCGTTCGGTGGGCTCGAGCAGGCGAGGGAGGAGTGCCGCGAGGCGCGCGGCGTCGCTCTGCTCGAAGCGCTCGTACAGGACGTGCGCTATGGCGTGCGGATGCTGCGCAAGAGCCGCACGTACACCGCCATCGCGATGGTGACGCTGGCGCTGGGAATCGGCGCCAACACGTCACTCTTCAGCGTGGTGAACACCGTGCTGCTGCATCCGCTTCCGTACCCCGCGAGCCATCAGCTCGTCATGGTCTGGGGTACCAACATGAAGCAGGGCGTGAGCCAGGACGTGCTCTCGTACCCCGACTTCGAGGACTGGCGGGCACAGAGCCGGAGCTTCGACGGCATGGCCGCGTTCACGAGCCGCGGGGCGCTGCACTCCGGGCGCGAGTCCGCCGAGATCGTCTCCGCGCTGCAGGTCACGCCCGGGCTCTTCGAGACGCTTCGCATCGCACCCACGCTGGGGCGCACGTTCCAGCCGCAGGATCAGAAGGCGGGCGCCGCGCGCGTGGTGCTGCTCGGGAACGGATTCTGGAAGACGCGTTTCGCGGGACGGCAAGACGTCGTCGGGCAGACCGTGCGTCTCAATGAAGAGATGTTCACCGTCATCGGCGTGATGCCGGCCGGATTCGAGCTGCCCCCCGGGCCGAACGATCAGGTGTTCATGCCGCTCATGACGGATGCGAACCGGAACCATGGCTTCGTGCGCGTCATCGCCCGCCTGCGGCCCGGCGTGTCTGTCGCTCGCGCCCAGGCGGAGATGGACGTGATCGCCGGGCGCCTGGCGGAGCAGTATCCCAAGTCGAATCGCGACGTCGGCGCGCGCGTACAGCCGCTCGTGGACGCGATCGCCGGCCCGGCGCGGCCCGGCTTGCTCCT
>Ga0310811_10014492_pt1 | contig 10282 bp, 8 predicted proteins | sample YCmetagenome_FD_207642 | JGI IMG/M metagenome (GOLD analysis project Ga0310811, IMG submission 207642) | Soil microbial communities from experimental microcosm in Duke University, North Carolina, United States - YC | ecosystem: Engineered > Artificial ecosystem > Soil microcosm > Unclassified ... | reverse complement strand
GCCGACCATTCCCTAACAACCGGACGGTAGACTCGCCCCGGACGAGATGAGGGAGCGTGACGGCGGTGCGACAGCCGGCGGGCAGGAGCGTCCGGCGCACGGGTGCCGAACGCAAACCGCGCGAGGAACGCTGGGCCGAGCTGCTCGAGGTCGCCACCCAGGTCTTCTACGAGAAGGGCTACGACGGGGCCTCCCTGCAGGACATCGCCGACCGCCTCGGGATGCTCAAGGGCAGCCTCTACTACTACATCCAGTCGAAGGAAGACCTGCTCTTCGATGTGATCAGCTCGGTGCACCAGACCGGCCTGGCCGTCGTCAGTGCCTGCGCCGAGGGTCCCGGCGACCCTTTGCAGCGGCTCGACCGGGTGGTGGTCGGCCACGTCGAACACACCTGCCGCAACCTTGTGTCGACCACCGTTTTCCTGCACGAGCTGTCCTCGTTGCCCCCGGACCGGCGGCAGGAGGTGCTGGGTGAGGAGCACGCCTACCAGTCGGTGTTCCGGGGACTCATCGAGCAGGGCGCGCGGGACGGGCTGGTGCGGGCCGAAGTCGAGCCGCGGCTGGCGGCCCTGTCGATCCTGGGCTCCACGAACTGGGTGTACCGGTGGTTCCGTCCGGACGGCGCGTTCCCCCCGGAGGTGCTGGGCAAGCAGCTCGCCGATCTGGCCATCGCCTCCGTCGCCACCCCGGAAGCGCTGATCGCCCACCGGGCCTCGGCGGGGGGCGACGATCTCAATCGTGGGTGACCATCAGGCGGTGCATCGAGCGGGACGCGAGGATGTCGCGCCATCGCGGCGGCTCGGCGAGGGCCAGACCGGGTAGCCGCTCCACGATCCGACCGACCGCGACGCGGGTCTCCAACCGGGCCAGCTGGGCACCGATGCAGGCGTGGATCCCCCGCCCGAAGGCCACGTGCTGGTTGGGCTGCCGAGCGAGGTCCAGCTCGTCGGGACGGTCGAACTTCTCCGGATCGCGGTTGGCGCTCCCGAGCACCAGGTGCACTCGTTCGCCGTTGCGGATGGGGCGCCCGGCCACCTCGGTGTCCTCGATCACCCAGCGGTTGAGCACCTTGATCGGGCCGTCGAAGCGCAGCAGCTCCTCCACACCATGGTTGATCAGTCCGGGCTCGGCGCGCAGCCGGGCCAGGTCGTCGGAGTGGTTCAGCAGGGTGTGCACCGAGTTGGCGATCGAGTTCGTGGTGGTCTCGTGTCCGGCGAACAGCAGCAGCGCGCACATGCCGACGATCTCGGTGTCGTCGAGCCGGTCGCCGTCAGTGGGCGCGAGCAGCTCGCTGAGCATGTCATCGCCGGGGTCCGCGCGGCGGACGGCCACGAGGTCCTGGAAGTACGCGGCCATCTCGTCGAGGCCACGCAGGGCCCGCTCGTGGCGTTCCTGCCGGTCGTCCCCACCCGCGCCGAACGCCACCAGCGCCAGCTCGTCGGACCACTCGCGGAACAGATCCCGGTCGGTCAGCGGCGCGCCGAGCATCGCGGCGATGACGGTGGCCGGCAGCGGGTAGGCCAGCCCCTCGATCAGGTCCTTCGGCCCGGGCTCGCCCACGAAGTCGTCGAGCAGCTCGTCGACCAGCTCGGTGATCCGGCGGTCCATCGCCGAGATCCGCTGGGACTTGAACGCACCGGCGGCGAGCTTGCGCAGCCGCGTGTGCGCGGGCGGGTCGGAGACGACCATCCAGTCGGCCATCAGCGCGAGCAGCTTCCTCGACTCCTCGGAGCGGCTGCTTCGCGAGCGCTCCCGGGTGCCGGAGGTGTCGCCGGCGCCGGACTTCAACAACGGTTTCACCCGGTCGCTGGAGAACGCCTTGTTCTGGAATGCCGCCGACACGTCGTCGTAGCGGGTGAGCAGCCAGGCCTGGTGGGCCTCGCTGAAGTGCACGGGATCGTGTTCGCGCAGGGCGGCGTAGATCGGAACCGGATCCGCGCTGGCGGATGGGGACAGCAGGTCGTCATGCACCTGTGCGGTCATCTCGGCGTCACCTCCCACTGAACTTCGGCGCGCGCTTCTCCCGGAACGCCGCGATACCCTCGGCGGCGTCGGCGGTGGCGTGCAGGCCGGTCAGCGCGGCGGTGGAGTGCTCGAACTCGCCGCGGTCGACGCCGGAGTTGACCAGCGCCTTGCCCGCCGCGACGGCCAGCGGCGCGGCCTCGGCGATCCGCTCCCCCATGGCCAGTGCCGCCGCCATCAGCTCGGCGGCCGGGAACACCCGCTGCACCAGCCCGATGGCCAGCGCGGTGGGGGCGTCCACCCGCTCGCCGGTCAGCATCATCAGCTTCGTCCAGTGCCGCCCGATCACGTCCGGCGCCCGCAGCGCGCCGAAACCCGGGAACAGCCCGACGGCGGTCTCCGGCATGGCGAACACGGCGGTGTCGGCGGCCAGCACGATGTCGCAGGCCAGCGCCAGCTCGCAGCCGCCACCCATGGCGTAGCCGTTGACGGCGGCGATCACCGGCAACGGTGACTCCTCGACGGCGGCGAAGGTCCGCATGCAGTCACGCTGGAAGTCCCGTTTGGCCCGGGTGTCGGTCAGCTCGGCGAAGCTGGCGATGTCACCGCCCGCGCTGAACGCCTTGTCCCCTGCTCCGGTGATCACGACCGCGCGGGTGACCCCGTCGTTCTCACATGCGGTGAGCACGTCGCGCAGACCGGGCCAGAACTCCCGGCCCATCGCGTTGAGCCGGCGCGGGTCGTTCATGGTGATCACCGCGACCGCGTCGTGGTGCTGGAAAGTCAGTCCGGTCACTCGTGCCCTCCCGCTCGGCAGATGTCGATGCTGGTGGCGATGACCCGCCTGGTGTCGGCCGGCTCGATCACGTCGTCGAGGAACAGGTGCGCGGCGGCCTCCCACGGCTCGGCCTCGCTGATCCACTCCGCCGTCAGCTCGGCGACGAGGCGGTCGTGGGCCTCCTGCCCCTGCTCGGCCAGCGTCCGCTCCAGCCGGCGGCGGTGGATGGTGCGGATCCCGGTCTCGGGGGCCATGAACCCGAGCTCGGCGGTCGGCCAGGCGTAGAGGAAGTCGGGCTGGGTGGGCCGCCCGCCCATGGCGAAGTGCCCGCCGCCATAGGCCTTGCGCAGCACCACGCCGATCTTGGGCACGGTCGCCTCGGAGATCCGGGAGACCAGTGCCTCGTAGCCGTGCAGGATGCCGCCGCGCTCGGCCTGGCTGCCGATCATCAGCCCCGGGACGTCGTGCAGGAACACCAGCGGCAGCCCGAACGTGTCGCACAGGTCGACGAAGGAACGCTCCTTGGCCAGCGCGGGCGGGTCGAGCGCGCCGGCCCGGACGATGGGCTGGTTGCCGACCAGCCCCACCGGGCGGCCCTCGATCCGGGCCAGCGCGCAGAGCACGCTGCCGCCCCAGTCGTCGGCCCACGGGAGCACGGAGTCGGCGTCGGCGATCGCGTCGAACACCTCGTGCATGTCGTAACCCGACCGGGCGCCGGGCGGGACGATGCGCTCCAGCTCGGCCGGGTCGATGACCGGCTCCCGCGATGGCGCGCGCGGCGCGGGCAGGGCGGAGTTGGCCGGCAGGTAGGACAGGAACGCGGCGATCGCGTCCAGCGCGTCCTGCTCACCGTCGACGACCAGGTGGGCATTGCCGGCGGCGGTCGCGGCGGCCGGGCCTCCGAGCTCGTCGTCGGTCAGCTTCTCCCCGATGGCCGGCTCGACCACCGACGGCCCGGACAGCGCGATCGCCGCCGAGCGGAGCATCACCACGAAGTGCGCGGTGGAGGCGTGCAGCGCGGAGTCGCCGTAGGAGGGGCCGAGCACCGCCGCCGCCCTCGGCACGACGGGAGTGCCGGGCGGAGGTTTGAGGAACGTGGTGAAGTCCAGGGGCAGCCCGGAGAACCGCCACCCGGACACGTCCGGCATCCGGCCTCCGTCGGCGTCGCAGAGCAGCACCAGGGGGAAGCCGTGCCGCTGCGCATGCTCGATCAACCGGCCCTGCTTGCGCATGCTGACCGGAGCGGTCGTGCCGGCGACGACGCTCGCGTCGATCCCGATCACTCCGATCCGGCGGCCGTCGAGCAGCCCGAAACCGGTGACCACCGCGTCACCGGGGATGTGCTTGCCGGTGCGGCGCTCGGGCAGGGCCAGCGCCCCGATCTCGAACCAGGAACCGGGGTCGACCAGCATCTCGATCCGCTCGCGGACCGGCAGCCGTCCGGACTCGCGGTGGCGGCGCAGCCCCTCGGGACCGCCCATCTCGCGGGCCAGCCGCTGCTTCTCCCGCAGCACGGCGAGCGGGTCCGGCTGATCGTCCGGCACGCCGGCCTCACCTCGTTCCACCCGACGGACCGTAGCGGCGGTATCGGCCCCGCCATACTCGTCACCCCGACGATTCGCCGGCTAGACTACCAGACGGTCGTTAGATAGAGCTCGAGAGCGAAGTGGTTCCTACATGACCGAGCGCACACTCCGGACGGTGCTGATCGCCAACCGAGGCGAGATCGCCGTGCGCATCATCCGGTGTTGCCGCGAGCTCGGCCTGCGCTCGGTGGCGGTGTTCAGCGAGGCCGACGCGGAGGCTCTGCACGTGCGCCTGGCCGACGAGGCGCGGGCGATCGGCCCGGCGCCCGCCGCCTGCTCCTACCTGGATATCGACGCGGTGCTCGCGGCCGCGAAGGACTCCCGTGCCGACGCCGTGCACCCGGGTTACGGGTTGCTGGCCGAGGACGCACGGTTCGCCGAGGCGGTCGGGGCCGCCGGCTTGACCTTCGTCGGGCCGTCACCCGAGGTCATCGCGCGGATGGGCGACAAGGTGGCCGCGCGCGCCGTCGCCCGCCGGTGCGGGGTGCCGGTCGTGCCCGGAAGCGGCGTGCTCGACCCATCCGACGCCGCCGCAATCGAGGCCGAGGCGGACCAGGTCGGATACCCGCTGGTGGTCAAGGCGTCGTTCGGCGGCGGCGGTCGTGGGATGCGGGTCGTGCGCGAGCCCCGCGGGCTGGCGGAAGCGGTGAACGCGGCGGGCCGGGAGGCCGGCGCCTCGTTCGGACGGGGTGAGGTGCACCTGGAGCGCTACCTGGAACGGCCCCGCCACGTCGAGGTGCAGATCCTCGGCGACGCCCACGGCACCGTCGTGCACCTGGGCGACCGGGACTGCTCGGTGCAGCGCCGCCACCAGAAGCTGATCGAGGAGGCCCCGGCTCCCGGTGTGCCCGACACCCTGCGCGGCGAGCTGGCCGAGGCGGCGCTCCGGATCGCCCGGGAGGTCGGGTACGCCGGAGCGGGCACCGTCGAGTTCCTCGTCGTACCGGCGACCGGGGAGTTCTTCTTCCTGGAGATGAACACCCGCCTGCAGGTGGAGCACGGGGTCACCGAGCTGGTCACCGGTGTCGACCTCGTTGCCGCGCAGCTGCGAATCGCCACCGGTGAACCGCTGCGGCTCGGCCAGTCCGACATCCGGGTGGCCGGTCACGCGATCCAGGCCCGGATCGCCGCCGAGGACCCCCGTGAGGACTTCCGCCCCGCACCGGGACGGGTGGACTCACTGCGCCCGTCGCTGCGGCCGGGAGTGCGCAACGACTTCGGCGTCGATGTGGACGGCGGTGACGTGCCGGCGGCGTACGACTCGATGATCGGCAAGGTGCTGGCGTTTGCCCAGGATCGGGATGCCGCGCGCCGCCGCCTGGTGGCCGCCCTCGACGACCTGCGCATCACCGGCGTCCCGACCACCGCCGCCTACCTGCGGGAGGTGCTGGGGTCGCCGTCGTTCGCCGCCGACACGCACGACACCGGCTCGGTCGCGCGCGAGTGGCCGCCCGAGGAGTTGCTCGGCCCTGCCACCGAGCCCGTTGAGGGCGATGAACCCGATGGTCGCGGCGATGAACCCGACGGGCGGGTGTCGGAGCACCTCTCCGGGCCGGTGCCGAACGTGCTGGTCCGCACCGTCCGCTTCGACACCGCGCAGGGCGAGCGCACGGTCGCGGTCTACGGTCCGCCCCGCTCGAACGCCCTCGCCGCCTCGCCTGAGAGCGCGAGCGCGCGCACCCGGGACACCTCCGCCACCGGGCGGGCCGCCGCGGGCGATCCGGTGGCGCCGATGGACGCGACGGTCGTCGAGATCCGGGTTGGCGCCGGGGACGAGGTCGAGCCGGGGACCGTGCTCGCGGTGCTGGAGGCGATGAAGATGGAGATGGAGGTCCGGTCGGGCACCTCGGGCACGGTCGACGAGGTGCTGGTCCGTGTGGGCGCCTCGGTCTCCGCCGGTTCCCCGCTCATCAGCCTGACATGAGGGGAACCGATCGCCCGGGAGTCCGGGCATGGATCTCGGCGACGACCCTGGGCGACCTGCTCGACCAGCGTGCCGAGCGACATCCCGAGGACGAAGCCGTCGTGTTCGACGGCGATCGGGCCACCTTCGGCGATCTGGGGACCCGCGCGCAGCGATTGGCCCGGGGCCTGGCGGGGTTGGGTGTGTCCGCGGGTGACCGGGTCGGGTTGCTGGTGCCCGCGTCGGTGGACCTGATGGCGTTGATGTTCGCCGTGGCCAAGATCGGGGCGACGGCGGTACCGATCAACGCCCGGTTCAAGCAGGTGGAGCTGGCCGGGATCGTGACGCACTCGGGTATGCGGGTGCTGGTCGCGGCGGCGGAGTCGGAGGCTCTGATCCGCGCCGTCGCTCCGGACCGGGCATCCGCTCCGGAGCTGGAGCACGTGGTGCTGCTGGGTACCGGTCCCCACTCCGGCACCCCGGCCGTCGATGGCCCGCGCTGGATCGGGCTCGCCGAACTGGCCGACGCCGAGGTCAGCGACGAGCAGGTCTGGACGGCCCAGGCCTCGGTGCGGGTCCGTGACACCGCGATGCTGGTGTACACCTCGGGCACCACGTCGGCCCCGAAGGGCGCAATGCTCAGCCACGAGGCGCTGACCAGGCTCGCGGCCGGCATCGGTGAACGGCTCCGGCTCACGAGCGAGGATCGGGTGTGGACGGCGATCCCGCTGTTCCACGGTGGCGGGATCACGTTCGCGCTGAGCAGCCTGACCGCCCGCGCTACGTTCGTGCACCCCGGCCTGTTCTCACCCACGACCGCGTTGGAGATCCTGGCCGGCGAGCGGGTGACCGTCGCGCTGGCCGCGTTCGAGACGATCTGGATGCCGGTGCTGGATCGGCCCGACTTCGGCGAGTTCGACCTGTCCCGCATCCGCGCGGTGATGGCCGTCGGTGTGCCCGAGCGGTTGCGGGACATGGCCTCCCGGTTGCCGAAGGCCGCGCACGTGTCGTGCGTGGCGATGACCGAGTCCTCGGCGTTCCTCACCCTGGGCGAGCTGGACGACCCGGTCGAGACGTTCGCGACGACCGGCGGCCTCCCGATGCCCGGCATGTTGTGCCGTGTCGTGGATCCGGAGACCGGCGCCGACCAACCGCCGGGGACACCCGGCGAGCTGCTCTTCCGCGGCCCGAACACCTTCGACGGTTACTTCCGCGATCCGGAGGCGACCGCGGCCGCGTTCGACGACGGCGGCTGGTTCCACACCGGCGACCTCGTGGTGGCCGACGAGCGGGGACGGCTGACGTTCCGGTCCCGGCTCAAGGACATGCTGAAGGTCGGCGGGGAGAACGTCGCCGCGGCAGAGGTCGAGGGCTACCTGCTCGGCCATCCGGATGTCGACCTGGTCGCGGTGGTGGCCGCCCCGGACGCCTACTACGTACAGGTACCGGCGGCGTTCGTACAGCTCCGGCCGGGCGCCGAGGTCGGCGAGCAGGAGCTGATCGACTTCTGCCTGGGCCGGATCGCCACCTACCGGGTGCCCCGCTACGTCCGCTTCCTGACCTCCGAGCAGTGGCCGATGTCCGGCACGAAGATCAAGAAAGTCGTCCTGCGGGAGTGGATCGAGCGGGAGCTGGCGCAGCGGGGCATCACCGAGGCCCCCCGCCTCAGTCCTCGCTCGAACGAACCTCGCACGAGCTGACCGGATGCCGGTGCTGGCGCAGCACGTCGAACGCCAGGAATCCGACGAGCGTCGTCCCGAGCACCGGCAGGAACAGCCCGACCCCGACCGCGACCAGGCCCACCACCAGCACCGCCGTGAACCCCGGTCGCTGCACCGCCCCCGGTGGGCCGGGCATCCCGCGGGCGCGCCCGGCGACCCCGCCGGTGGATCCGGCGGTGTCGCGGGTCGGCCGGCGCAGCCACCACATCCGGTAGCCCCAGACCACGATGCAGATGATCCCCAGTGCCAGCACCGCCAGGATCACCTGGTTGGCCACACCGAACAGCAGCCCCATGTGCGAGTCGATGCCCCAGCGGGCCAGCTTCGCGGCCAGCGGCCAGTCGGCGAACCGGAGCTGGTCGACGACCGCGCCGGTGGCCGGGTCGACCGCTACCGAGTCCTGCTTCTCCGGCCACGACCGTCGGGTCTGCTGGACCACCCACGCCGTCGCACTGGATCCGGCCGGGGTGATGGCCACCGGGTCGGACACGCCGGCGGCGCGGGCGGAGGCGAGGACCAGGTCGGCGGTAGCCCCTGGGTCGGCCGGGGTCCCCACGACCGCACCCGGGTCGGCCGGGGTCCCCACGACCGCTCCCGGTTCCGGAGTCGCGGGCAGGGTCTTGCTGACCGACGGCGTCTTCCAGTCGAGCGCCGAACGCAGCGCGGTGACGTTGGCACCGGCGAACTGTGACCAGGTCAGGCCGGTAGCGGAGAGGAACAGCATGCCGACCGCGGCCCACAGCCCGACCGACCCGTGCCACGACCGCAGCCTCGTCCGGCCCCGCGCCGACCCCTCGGGCAGCAGGGTGCGGCGCGCCCGGCGGTCCCGGCGGCGACGTCCGACCCAGATCCCCAGGCCGGAGAGCACCAGAACCCACAGCCAGCTCGCGGCGACCTCGCTGTAGACCTCGCCGACGGTTCCCAGGTGCAGCGTGCGGTGCAGCTCGTCGAACCAGGCCCGCACCGGCAGCCACTCGCCGTAGGTCCGCAGCACGCCCCGGACCGTGCCGGTGTAGGGGTCCACGAACGCCGTGCGGGTGTAGCCGTCGGTGTCGGTCGGGCTCTCGAAGAGCACCCGGGTGGTGCCGTCGGGAGTGGAGGCCGGCCGGATCTCGAAGACCTTGCCGTCGGGCACCGCGGCGGCGGCTGAGGCGATCTGGGTCCGCAGCGGGAGCACCGGCGCACCGGGCCCGTGGTCGGTGCCGGCGGTCAACTCGCGGCGGTGCACGATCTCCTCGAGCTGCGGGGTGAGCGTGTAGAGCAGCCCGGTCACCGCCACCACCAGCAGGAACGGGCCGACGAACAGGCCGGCGTAGAAGTGCAGCCGCAGCAGCAGCGGGCGCAGCTCCGTCCACCACCGGGGTTCGGCCACCGGGCGCGCGGTCTCGCGCGATTCGGCCGGCTCGTCCGCGCGGAGCGGGCTGGAGTCGAGGATCTCGGACAAGAACGGCCTCCGGTGGTGGGGTCGGGCGAGCGTCGGTGGGCAGGTGACGAGGAGCCGGTCGGTCAGAGCATGGCCGCGAGCATCCAGGCCATCCCGGCGCTCATGAACGCGTGGCAGGCGGCGTCCGCGCGTGGGGACAACAGGGAGCCGACCGGCCCTCGTGCCGCGCGAGCCGCCCGAGCCGCCCGAGCCGCCCGAGCCGCCCGAGCCGCCCAGAACACACCGGCGGCGAGGAGCAGCACAACGAGCACGAGGCTGACCGGCAGCACCCACGGATGCGCCCCCGGATCTGCCGGTCCGGTGGCACCCGAGCCGCCGGAGGTCATCCACGGCATGCCCTCCATCGCCGCGCCCGAGGAGCCGGCGGCTCCCATCAGCAGCGGCATGGTGGCCACCATCCAGACCATCGCCAGCGCCATGACCAGGTGGTAGCCGCTCGCCGGCAGAGCGCGGTGACCCCGGACGGCGCCGATCAGGAAGTACAGCCCCACGAGGCCGAAGAACACGACCTGGAGGACGCCGGACGGGCTGGAGGGGCCACCGCTCCAGCCCCACGCCATGGCGATCATGGCGACGCTCATGACCACGTGCGAGAGCTCGGCGGCGCGATCGACCGACGCGTGCACCCCGGACGCGAGCGCGGCCAGCCGGACCACCGCATAGACCCCCGTCACGAGGAACAACACGCTGAACACCGACATCAGCGGGACGGACGAGAACATGGGCCACCACCTCCGCTTGACCTAGTCCCCGCCGGCACGTGCGTGGTTCCCGGCACCGCCGAGTTCCCGGTGCGACGACGATCACCCTCTTGGCTGTCACCCCGTCGAGACGGACATCCGTCGCGCACCGCCGAGACCGATCCAAATGAAAGAGCTTTCAGTCTTG
>Ga0310811_10014491_pt1 | contig 10283 bp, 12 predicted proteins | sample YCmetagenome_FD_207642 | JGI IMG/M metagenome (GOLD analysis project Ga0310811, IMG submission 207642) | Soil microbial communities from experimental microcosm in Duke University, North Carolina, United States - YC | ecosystem: Engineered > Artificial ecosystem > Soil microcosm > Unclassified ... | reverse complement strand
TCGCCGACGATGACCGCCCGGCCGGTCTGCTGCAGGTCGTAGGCCAGCTCCTCGCCGCCGGAGAAGGTGAACGAGCTGGTCAGCACCCAGATCGGCTTCTTGCCGCCGAACTTCCGCCCCGGCACGTAGGCCGGCGTCCAGAACTGGTCGGTGCGGTCCTCGGCCCGGCGATAGATGTTGTTGACGTGCACGGGCTCGTCGAACAGGTAGCCGCAGAGGAAGACCACCATCGCCGGGTCGCCGCCGCGGCACCGGCGCAGGTCGATGATCAACGCGTCGGTGCCGGCGATCAGCGTCATCGCGGCGGCGGCGAGGTCGCCGTGGGTGTCGACGTCACGCAGCCGCGTGTTCTCGAGGTAGCCGATGTTGCCGTCGAGGATCTCCACCCGGTCGAAGCCGTGGTGGTCGCTCTCCGCGCGCGGCTTGGGCTCCTCGTGCAGCAGCCGCAGGTGCTTGTCGCCGTTGACCGACTGGAGGTCGGCGGTCACCGCCGCGGCGAACTCGTCGACGTCCGCGAGGTGGTCGTAGTCGTTGCGCCGCAAGACGTCCACCACCTTCTCGGCGATGTCCGGGAAGACGTAGTTGGCGGTGATCAGCGGGATCGCGGCGTCGATCAGCTCGCGGCGTGAGGTCATCCGGCGAAGCTAGCCGTGGGGCGGGGTCGCCGTCCCGGCATTTGTCGCGCCTCGGTGTCGATGTCGCCACCCCGAGGGGCGATCGGGTTTTATGGGCGGTTCCACCGGCTATCCTCCTGACCTCATGATCAGGGACTTCTTCGCGGGCGTCGGCCTGCTGCTGCGGGGCTTCGGCATCGTGTTCCGAACGCCCCGGCTGCTGCTGCTCGGGGCGCTGCCGGCGGTGCTGACCGGCGGTCTGCTGCTCGGGCTGGTGATCACGCTCGCCGTCTTCGCGCCGGACCTGGTCGCGCTGGCCACGCCGTTCGCCGACGGCTGGGATCACACCTACCAGGAGGTCTTCCGGGACCTGGTGACCGTCGCGCTGGTGGTCGGGTTGGTCTACCTGGGGCTGCTGGTGTTCGCCGCGGCCACGCTGGCCATCGGCGCGCCGTTCTACGAGTCGATCGCGCGGCGGGTCGAGGACCAGCTCGGCGGCGTGCCGACCGAGCACGACACCTCGTGGTGGGCCGACACCGTGGACAACGCCAAGGTGGTCGGGGCGTCGGCGCTGCTGGCGGTTCCGCTGTTCCTGATCGACCTGGTGCCGGTGGTCGGCGAGACCGCCGGGCCGGTGATCGGCGTCTGCGTGGCCGCCTGGATGTTCGGGCTGGAGCTCAGTGTCGTGCCGTTCTCGCGGCGGGGGCTGCCGTTGGCCGCGCGGCGGCACTTGCTCGGGCAGCGGCGGGCGATGTCCTTCGGCTTCGCGTTGCCGGCGTACCTGCTGTGCCTGGTGCCGCTGTTGGCGATCATCGTGATGCCGGCGGCGACCGCCGGCGGCACTCTGTTGGCCCAGCGGCTGCTGACGGAGCAACTTTCACTGGGCCGGCCGGACGCGGAAAAGCCTTTCTAGGTCTACCCTCCCTCCCGAGTCGATCTTCGGGAGGCGGCGATGCGCTGGCCGGCTGTGGTGCTCGCCATGGCGTTGATCGTCGGTTTGGCCGCACCCGCGGCAGCGGCTTCCTCCTGTTCGGACGTCACGGTTCCCGTGCAGCTCGATGTGCTGCTGCCGGCCGAGATCCACGGCCGGCTGTGTTTACCGCCGGGCGGGGCCGACCGGGTGCAGCTGCTGGTGCACGGGGCGACCTACGACAGCCGGTACTGGGACGAACCCCTTGGCGGCGGCCGATTCTCGTACGTGCGGCAGGCCCTCGGCGACGGTTGGGCGACGCTGGCCATCGACCGTGTCGGCTACGGGGCGAGCACGCCCGAGCCCAGTGCGCTACTGACCGCCACGACTCAGGCACTGACCGTGCACCAGGTCATTTCCTGGCTCCGGACTTCTTTCGGGACCGTGTTGTTGGTCGGGCATTCCGTCGGCAGCGCCGTGGCGTTGATCGAGACCTCCCTCTACAACGACGCGTCCGCCGTGGCCTTGACCGCGTTGACCCATCGCGTGTCACCCGAGGCTTTGGCTTCGGCATTGGCTTTCGACGTCCGTCCGGTCACTGTGGACCCCGGGCCGCTGGCTTCTCGGTACGACCCCGGCTATCTGACCACCGTGCCCGGCCGTCGCGCCGCCTTGTTCTACGGCCCCCATCCCGATCCCGCTCTTTTGGCATACGACGAGGCCACCAAGGGCGTCGTCTCCGCCACCGAGATGGCCGACGCCATCGCAGTCGGCTTCACCCTGCCCATGTCGTTGGGCATCACTCGGCCCGTCTACCTCGTCGACGGCGAACTGGACGCCTTGTTCTGCGGCAACGTGCTCGGCGGCTCCTGCTCCTCCGCCGCCGCCCTCACCGCCGAGGAACGCCCGTACTTCGCCAATTCCGCCCGTTTCACCGCCGCCGTGCTCCCCGACGCCGGGCACGACCTCAACTTCGAACCACATGCCGCCGGATACGAAGACGCGTTGAACGCCTGGGCCGACACCAACGCCTGAGGGGAGCTGCCGGGTCTACGCCTGCCGCTCAAGAAAGATCATGCCGACCACATTCCCCAGGATGCCGGCGGCGTCCGCGGTCGGGGCGACGGTCTGTCGCAGGGCAAGCCCGATGCCCAAGGCGCCAAGGAGAATCACGGCCTGGGGCAAAGGCATCGACGGCGTGAGGCCGAGGCGCTGGACGTGCTCGGCGAGCAGGGAGACGACGGCGTCGTCGTGGCGTTGCTGGATGGCGGCGACCAACGAAGCGGTGTCGGGTTGCTGGGCGGTGGCGGCGAGGACCTCGGCGGTGAACGGCGGTGCCAGGGCGGCGACGAGGTCCGAGCGGGTGGTGGCGTCAGCCAGGGCGCTCCCCAAAGCCTGGAGATGGGCATCGGCATCGAGTTCGACGATGGCGAGCCAAAGGCCCTCCTTGCCGCCGAAATGCTTGTACACGGCCCCACGGGTGTAGCCGGCGTCGGCGGCGATCTCCTCGACGGTGGCGGCGAGGAACCCGCGCCGGAGGAAGACCTGACGGCCGGCGGACAGCAGCTGGGCATGGGTGCGTTGCTGCTGCTCAACCCGGGTCAGCCTGGCCACGGAACCTCCACTCAGAAACACGGTGTTTCTGGATACACGGCGTTACTGTACCGTCGGGAGCATGGCCCTGCTCGCGCTGCTCAGCCTGCCGCTCGCCGTGCTGGGGTTCTGGTGGTACGCCCGGCGCGCACGCCGAATCGGGGGCGGGCAGTCGCTGATGACGCCGTTCCAGGAGATGTGGGACCCGATCGGTCACACCACGAGCATCGAGATCCAGCTCGAGGCGGAGCGGAGCCCGGAGCGGCCGACGCCGGGCGACCCGCCACAGGTTCACTCCTGACCGCGGATCACCTTGCGTAGCTTGGGAACCCGCTCGGACAGCGCCCGCTCGTTGCCCCGAGGAGTCGGGTTGTAGTAGTCACGACCGACGAGGTCGTCCGGCGGGTACTGCTGGGTGACGACGCCCTCGGGAACGTCGTGGGGATAGCGATAGCCCTGGGCGTTGCCGAGCTTCTTGGCGCCGGCGTAGTGGCCGTCGCGAAGGTGCGGGGGCACGGTGCCGGCGGCGCCGCGCCGGACGTCGGAGAGGGCGGCGTCGATGGCGACGACGACGGAATTGGACTTGGGCGCGGTGGCGAGGTGGATGGCGGCCTGGGCCAGGTTGATCCGGGCCTCGGGCATGCCGATGAGCTGCACGGCCTGGGCGGCGGCGACGCAGACCTGGATGGCGGTGGGATCGGCCATGCCGACGTCCTCGCTGGCGTGCACGACGAGCCGGCGGGCGATGAAGCGGGGATCCTCGCCGGCCTCGATCATGCGGGCCAGGTAGTGCAGGGTGGCGTCGACGTCGGAGCCGCGGATGGACTTGATGAAGGCGCTGATCACGTCGTAGTGCTGGTCGCCGTCGCGGTCGTAGCGCACGGCGGCCTTGTCGACGGTGGCCTCGAGCGTCGCCAGGTCGATGACGGCTGCGCCGGTGGACTCGGCCGACTCGGCGGCGGCCTCCAACGCGGTCAGGGCGCGGCGGGCGTCGCCGCCGGCGAGGCGGACTAGGTGGTCCTCGGCCTCGGGTGACAACGTGGGCGAGCCGCCGAGGCCCCGCTCGTCGGTGACGGCCCGGCGGACGACCTCGCGCACATCCTCGTCGGTGAGGGATTTCAGTTGCAGCACAAGGGATCGCGACAGCAACGGCGACACGACCGAGAAGAACGGGTTCTCGGTGGTGGCGGCGACCAGCAGCACGATCCGGTCCTCGACCGCCCCCAGCAGGGCGTCCTGCTGGGTCTTGGAGAACCGGTGCACCTCGTCGATGAACAGCACGGTGGCCTCGCCGGTCCGGCCGAGCCGGCGGCGCGCCTCGTTGATGACCTCGCGGACTTCCTTCACGCCGGCGGACAGCGCGGACAGGGCGACGAACCGGCGGCCGGTGGCCTGCGAGACCAGGGTGGCGAGGGTGGTCTTGCCGGTGCCGGGCGGCCCGTACAGCATCACCGAAGCGGGCGCGGCGCCCTCGACCAGCCGGCGCAGCGGCGCGCCCGGGCCGAGCAGGTGCCCCTGGCCGACGACCTCGTCCAGCGACCGGGGACGCATCCGCACCGCCAGCGGCGCGTTGGCCGCCACCTGCGCCTTGCTCCGCTCCTCGACGTCGGCCCCGAACAGCCCGCCGTCGTACAACTGGTCGCTCATAAGTTCGACGTTACAACGCCCGCGCGTGTGAGATACTCGTTACCCGTGCCGTCAGCTTCCGTTCATCCGCGCGTCGTGCTGCTGGCCGGGCCCTCGGGCTCGGGCAAGTCCACCCTCGCCGCCCACCTGGGCTGGCCCGTGCTGCGTCTGGACGACTTCTACCGCGAGGGCACGGATCCGCTGCTGCCCCGCGACGAGGCCGGCCGGGTCGACTGGGACCACGAGAACTCCTGGCACGCCGACGACGCGCTGGCCGCGATCGTCGAGCTGGCCTCGACGGGCGAGGTGTCCGCGCCCGTCTACTCCTTCGGCGAGGACCGCCGCACCGGCTGCCACGACATCGAGCTGGGCGACGCCCCGGTGTTCCTGGCCGAGGGCCTGTTCGCCGACCGGCTGGTCCAGCGTTGCCGCGACGCCGGCGTGCTGGCCGACGCCCTCGTGCTGGCCCCGTCGGCCGCGAAGACGTTCGTGCGCCGCTTCGTCCGCGACGTCACCGAGGCCCGCAAGCCGCTGCACGTGCTGGTGCGCCGGGGCCTACGGCTGTGGCGCGAGCAGCCGGCCGTCGTGCGCCGCTGCCTGAACGCCGGCATGCGCCGCACCACCCCCGACCGCGCCGCCGCCGAACTGGCTGCCTTGACCGCCGAGACCGCCTCGGCGGCCTGATGCCCCCGGTTGTCCTCGTCGATCTCGACGACACGCTGATCCCGGACGTCTCCGCTGCTCGTCAGGCGATTTCCCTTGTGTTGCAGGAGTTTTCGCAGCCGCATGAGGTTGACGCCGTGCTGGCGGCGGCCCGGGAGACGTGGCGGTCGAATGCGTGGCGCGGACACCGGGAGGTGGAGCGGGTCAGCTCCTGGGAGGCCCTGTGGGCGGACTTCACCGAGTTGCCCGAGGTAGCTGAAGCGCTGGCCGGACATGCGGTGCGGGCATGGCAGGCGGCCTGTCCGGGTGCCGACGCGGAAGCGCTCAACAGAGCCTACGTACGGCATCGCAGCAGGCTGGTGGTGCCGTTCCCCGGTGCCGCAGCAGCGTTGGATCGGCTGGCCAAGGGACACAGCCTGTGGCTGGTCACCGACGGATGCCGGTCGCTGCAACGCAACAAGCTGAGACTGTCCGGGTTCGAGGACCGGTTCGAGCGGGTCTTCGTCTCCGGCGAGGTCGGCCGCCCCAAGGGCAGCCCTGAATTCGCCGAGACGCTCATCAGGGCGCTGGACGGCCGCGAGGTGTGCCTGCTGGCCGGCGACAGCAGCACCGACTCGGCGTTGGCCGACGCCGGCGGCTGGCCCGCCGTCCACATCTGCGGCGACGTCCCGTGCGCGGGAACCGGCCGTCACAGCGTGGACTTCGCGGGCGTTCCCGCCTTCTGCGGCTGCTAGGACGGCACGACGGCGACGGCGGTGATCTCCACCAGCTGACCGCCGTAGCCGAGCATGCTGACGCCGAGCAGGGTGGAACTGTGCGGGCCCTTGGCCAGCCCGGAGGCGGTCACGACGTCCCACACGGCGACCAGGTCGGACGGCTGCTCGGCGACGACGTACACGGTGGTGTTGACGACGTGCTCCAGGTCGGTGCCGGCCTGCGCCAGCTGCTCGGCGAGGTTGGCCAGCACCTGCTCGGCCTGCCGGACCCGGTCGCCGGCGCCGACCAGGGTGCCGTCGCGGTCCAGCGGAACGCCACCGGCGGTGAACACCAGCCGCTCACCGGCCTCGACGACGACGCTGTGCGAGTAGGTGGGCGGCGGGAACAGTCCGGGGGCGATCCGATGAGTGGCCATGAACGGGTTCTACCCCGTGACCGCCGGCCGGGCCGACCGGATTTCAGATGGCGCGGTCGGGCCAGTACGGGCGGCGGAGCACCTTCTTGAGGATCTTGCCGGTGGCGTTGCGGGGCATCTCGGTGACGACGTCGATGCTGCGCGGGACCTTGTAACCGGCGAGGCGCTCACGGGCGTAGGCGACGAGCTCGTCGGTGTCGACGGACTGGCCGTCGGCGGCCTGCACGACGGCCTTGACGGACTCGCCCCAACGGTCGTCGGGCACGCCGATGACGGCGACGTCGGCCACGGCGGGATGCTCGGCCAGCACCCGCTCGACCTCGGGCGAGTAGACGTTCTCGCCGCCGGTGATGATCATGTCCTTGACCCGGTCGACGATGTACACGTAACCGCCGTCGTCGAGACGGCCGACGTCGCCGGTGCGCAGCCAGCCCTCGGCGGTGATGGTGTCGGCGGTGGCGGCGGGCTGCCCGTGGTAGCCGAGCATGGTCTGCGGCGTACGGAACCAGAGTTCGCCGGTGGGCGCGTCCTCGAAGGTGGCCGGGTCGACGACCCGCATCTCGGCCTCGCCGATGGTCGGAAGGGCTGAGCACGGTGATCGCGCCGGCCATCTCGGTCATGCCGTACACCTGCACGAACTCCATGTCCGGCCACGCGGTCAACGCCGCGCGCAGCAACGGAAGCGGCATCGGCGAGGCGCCGTAGACCAGGCGCTTGAGCCGCCCGAACGCGCCGATGGCCGGCTGCCCGGCGGCCATGATGCCGGCGACGACGGCCGGCACCAGGAAGGCATGGGTGCAGCCCTGGGCGATGGCCCCGAGCAGCCCGGGCCCGGTCGGCTCACGCAGCAGCGTGGACGGAATGCCTTCGAGGAACCCGGACATGGCGTAGCAGGAGCCGCCGACGTGGAACAACGGCATGGCGACGAGGCTGCGTGAGTCCTCGGAGACCGGCATGGCGTCACCGGTGTTGCGGGCATGGGCCAGCACGTTGGCGTGACTGAGCAGCACACCCTTGGGCCGGCCGGTGGTGCCGGAGCTGTACATGACCAGCACGGGCTCGTCGGCCTGCGCCTCGGGGTCGATGCCGACCGGCGCGGCACCGGCGATCAGCTCCTCGTATCCGCTGAGCAGCACGGTCGCCGGCCGGTCGACGATGCCTTCGACGCCCGGCAGCAGCTCGTCGGCCACGAACAGCAGCTCGGCCCCGGAGTCGCGGACGACGTAGTCGAGCTCGTCGGCGGCGAGCCGCCAGTTGAGGATGGCGGTCGACGCGCCCAGTGCGCCGGCGGCCAGCGTGACCTCCAGGCACGACAGGTTGTTCTTGTCCAGGTAGGCAACCCGGTCGCCGCGCCCGATGCCGGCGGCCCGCAGCGCGCCGGCGACCCGCTGGATGCGGTCCCACCACTGCGCCCACGTGTAGCTCTGCCCCTCGTAGCTGATCGCCTCGGCGTCGGGCTTCGCCTCCGCCCAGTGCTCGACCAGTCCCGGAAGCAGCCGCGCCTGTGCAGTCATGGCGTGACTTTCGCACCGTGGCAACGACTTGGCAACGGTCATGCCCGATCGCGACCGCGCGTGTGCACAAAGCAGCAGTCAGAAGCCGGCCAGGCCGTTGGGGGTGCCGACGCCGGTGGGGCCGTCCCAGCCGGGGCCGGAGACGCAGAGCTGCGGGAACTTGGTCTGACAGGAGTGGGCGGCGGCGTTCTGGCCGAGGGCGACGTCGGTGAAAGCGCCGGCCGGGGCGGCATAGACGGTGTTGGGACCGTCCACAAGGGACAGATGGCCGGCGCGGACGTACAGCGCGGCAATGAAGGGGGCGGCGGCGCTGGTGCCGCCGGCGGTGAGCCAGCCGTCGAGGGCGTAGGAGTTGTAGACGGCGACGCCGGTGGACGGGTCGGAGACGGCGGAGATGTCGGACGAGGCGCGATGGCCGCCGCAGAAGGCGGCGACGGCGTCGGGTTGGCCGTGGGCGGGCGGAAGGTCGGTCTCGCAGGCGCTGCCGGCCTCGTTCCAGGCGTTGGACAGGTAGCCGTCGGCGGTCTCGTACAGGGCGGTGCCGCCGGTGGAGATGACGGTCGGCAGGTTCTGCGGCCAGTAGCCGTGCACGTTGCCGTGATAGCCGCTGTCACCGGAGGAGGCGACAAAAGCGATGCCGGGATGGGCGAAGACGGTCGACAGCGGGCCGGTGTTGATGTCCTTTGTGGACGGATAGCCGAAGCTCATGCTGACGGCCGAGGCGCCGGCGGCGATGGCGGTCGACACGGCCTTGACGATGGACGGGACGGCGTCGGCGGCGGTGTGCAGGGACGACAGGTAGAAGTCGCGAGTGGGGGCCTGCACCAGGAGGATCTTGCACGCGGGGCAGGCGGCGGAGACCATCTGCGCGTCCAGGGCCGTCTCCAGGGACAGCTGCTTCTCCTCGTCGGAGCCGTCCGGACGCAGCGGCGGCCCACCGGTGTAGTCGACGACCTTCAGGCACCCGGATGTCGTGGTGCACGGCGGCAGGGCGAACTGGGACCGGTACTTGGCGAGGTCGTCCTCGAAGGAGGGATAGCCGCCGCCGTCGACGATGGCGACGGTGCCGGTGGCGCCGTCGGAAGTCGGCAGATGGTAGGCGGCGGCGAGCTCGGCGGCGCTGTAGCCGATGGGCACCGGCGTCGTGAGCGGGGTCGCCGAGCCCTGGGCGACGGTGACGACCTCGGAGTCGCAGACGTCGCAGGTGGCGATGACACCGTGGTTCTGGAGCAGGGTCCCGGCCTGCACCTGGTGATGCAGGGCCGTGGTGTCGGGGTAGACGGAGACGAGCGACGACGACGCCAGCAGGACTGCGGCCAAGGCAGCAAACATTCGGTGACCTCCGGACACTCTGCGTGACATCAGTGTGTGGACAACCACCCGAGTTCGCGCTTCCAATCCACCCGTGTATCCGATACATTTTTGTATCAGATGGAGACGAACCCGAAACGAGTGACCAAGCGCCGCGGCGAAACCCGCCAGCGGCTGCTCGACGCGGCCCTGCACGTGTTCGCCGAGCAGGGGTTCGGCCGCTCGACGGTGGAGCAGGTGTGCGAGCGCGCGGGCTACACCAGAGGCGCGTTCTACTCGAACTTCGCCTCGCTGGACGACCTGTTCCTGGCCATGTGGGAGCAGCGTTCGACGGAGTTGACCGACGGGCTCAAAGAGGCGCTGCACCACATGGACAAGACCGAGGTGACCGACGTCAGGGGCGTGGTCGAGCTGGTCACGCCGGCGGTGCCGGTGGACGACAGCTGGTATCGCATCACGGCCGAGTTCACCGCGCACGCGCTGCGCAACCCGGGCCTCGGCCGGGTGATGAAGACCAGGGAAGAGGCCATCAGCGGGGCGATCACGCCCGTGGTGGCGGCGCTGCTGGCGGAAATCGGCCGAGAAACACCCGATCAGGTGGCGCTGGGCCAGGCGCTGGTGGCCGTGCACGACGGCACCGCGGTGCAGTGCCTGCTGGAACCGGACAATCCCGCCGTGTGGCGGCGCCGCGCCGACCTGTTCGAACGGGTCCTGACGGCCTACAGCATCGAAACCGGAGGACGGTCATGACAATCGAGCCGGACGTCATCGTGGTCGGGGCCGGCCTGGCCGGCCTGGTCGCCACGCACGAGCTGGTCAAGGCGGGCCGCAAGGTCCTGGTGCTGGACCAGGAGAACCGCAACAACCTCGGCGGCCAGGCGTTCTGGTCGCTGGGCGGCCTGTTCCTGGTGGACAGCCCG
>Ga0310811_10014490_pt1 | contig 10283 bp, 4 predicted proteins | sample YCmetagenome_FD_207642 | JGI IMG/M metagenome (GOLD analysis project Ga0310811, IMG submission 207642) | Soil microbial communities from experimental microcosm in Duke University, North Carolina, United States - YC | ecosystem: Engineered > Artificial ecosystem > Soil microcosm > Unclassified ... | reverse complement strand
ACCAGCCGCTTGCCTTCGCTGACAGCCTGCGCTACGTTCTTTACGCGCAGGACCTCGGCATAAAAATGACTATGCCCCAGGCTGAGGTCGTCGGCCACGTTGATGGAGGAGAAGAGGCCGTCGCGTACGGAGAACGCCATTTCTTTTGCCGCGACAGGGAATCCCATATGCGCGAGGTAGATCGCTATGCCGAAGGCTTTCATGAAAGTCGATTTGCCGGCCATATTGGCGCCGGTGAGAAAGAGCATGTTGGTATTTTTGTCGAGGACTATGGTGTTGCCGACCGCGTGGGGTACGGCGGGGTGTTTTAAGCCGTCGATCCAGAGGATATTATCGTCCGCGGGCAAGGCGCCGGCATACCCCCAGCCATTGGCCCGGGCCAGGTTGCTTACACTGATATAGACGTCCAGCTCGTTCAAGATCATTCGGACGGTCTCCAGGCCTTCCCGCATACGGGTTCGTAAAAGATGGTCATACCGTGCGCCCGTCACCAGCGACCAGTCGGCAGAGGGATCGGCAGCCAGCAGGTCTTCCACCCGGCGGTCTTCCAGCAGCTCGGTCATCCGCCGGTCGGCTAATACGGTCAAAGCCTGGTTGGCACGCGAAGCATACGGCCCGGACGGATCACGTGTTACCAGGTCCCGTAGAAAATCATGCAGCACCTGCAATCCATGGACCGCGGCGACCAGCCCTTCCCGTAATACCGTATAGGTGTCATCCCGCACCAGCGAAGCCATCGCTTTCCGCCGAAGGTTACCCCATATCGCAGCCGGCAGATGACCATGACCGGGGCTTTCGAGATAATTCTCCATCGCCTCCACCTGGGTACCGCTCAGTGGAAAGACCATGTCCTGGGCGGAGAAATAACGTATTAGCCCGCTTCTTCGATTGATAGCCTCCGCATCCGTGAGCGGATGGCGAAACAGCTCCTCGAGCAACCGCTCCCCTCCCCTCGTCTGCACCTTGCAGAACAGGCTGAAGATGGAACCTCGCCGGTGACGGCCAAGCAGGTTGAGGTCATTGAAGGTCTGTTGGTCAGTGAAAAAGCTCATGATGCCTGTTTATTTCCATTTTCGAGAATATCCAGTATGCCTTCATTGCGGATGATCACCATCCCATGCCGGTCATCGGTGATGCCGCGCTCGAGCTGGTAAGTATACACCGGCCGGGTCCCCTCCATCCGCGTCGGCAAGAACATAAACCCAACATTTCCGCACCGCTCCCGCAGCACCTCTCCCGCCTCGATGATATGGGTGGAGATCACGAAGATGCTGTCCCGCTTCTCCGCAAAGGCCTGTGTGATGGCGATCGTCGCCTCATAGGCATCCTTGACATTGGTGCCGCGGAACAGTTCGTCGAAGATCACCAGCAGGTTCCTGCCGCGGTTCAGTTCCTCGGCCACTTTCTTCACACGCAGCACCTCGGCATAAAAATGGCTGGCGCCCATGCCCAGGTTATCGGCCAGGTTGATCGTAGTATACAGGCCGTCGAGCACTGAGAATTCCATAGAAGTCGCGGCAACGGGGAATCCCATATGCGCGAGATACATGGCGATCCCCAGCGATTTCATAAAAGTGCTCTTACCCGCCATATTGGCGCCGGTCAGGAACACAATGTTATTGTCGGAGGAGATGGCTATCGAATTGGGGATCGCATTGGCCAAACCGGGATGATACAGTCCCTGCAGCCGTACCGTATGCGACCCGCGATCGAGCACGACAGGGAAAGCTAATTTTCGGGCGACGGCCACACGCGCCACCGTCAGATAAAGATCGAGATAATAGATCCGCTCGAGCAGGCGCCGGACCACGGGTCGATGCCGGAAACGCAACTGCTCATCCAGCAGGGCGATCTGCTCCAGGGACAGCTTTTTGCGGGGGGAATGCTGCAGCACGTCTGTAAATGCCGGCTCATCCAGCAGGGTTAACATGGCGCTGCGTTCCTCTGCGTAGGCCGTGCCATCAGCCGCCGTCACCGATACGAAATCGCGGCAGGCATGCACCATCTCCACCAGCGAGGCGACACCCTTGTGAATGACCGCCTGGCCGGCATCCGATGCGATCAGGCCCGAAATCCTTCGACCCAGGCTGATGTCTTCATGAGACAGCCTGGTCCGCTCATCGGTATTGGCCAGGTACTGCTCGATAGCGTCGAACCAATCCGGCTGACAGGGAAAGGACAGGCCGGCGCCGGCAAAGAATTTAAAGAGCCCGATCCGCTTCCGTATCGCATCCGGCCTCGCCAGCGGTTCATGGAATAGCTGCTCCATCAGCATGGCGCCGCCGCGGGTTTGGGTATGATTAAAAAGACTATAGACCGAGCTGTCATCCCGCTTTCCAAAAAGGTTCAGGTCCTCCAACGTTTGCTTATCGGTGGTGAAGTTCATAGACGGTTATTTTCTTTTACGCCGGATCAGCAGGATGCTGCCGAAGACAAGCAGCAGACCCGGGAGCACGCCCATCAGCATCACCTTCAGGAAGGTCAGTCCGCTATCGGTGAGATTTAGCCGTTTATCCGGCGATGGCGGCCGCGAGGTATCGATAGGGAACTCGCCGTGCGTAAACCAACTGAAGATGGCCGTGCCAAAGTCGAAATTGCAGGTCTGGATATTGAACCGGCCCAACTCCGCATTGCTCAGGAAATCGGCGTCCCCAGCCACGACGATCCGTTGCTCCTTGCCGTTGATCGTACGCGTAAGCCCGACCACAACGGGCAGCGGCCCCCGCTGATCACCCTGGCTGGAGTCATACCGGAGGATGTCGGGGTCGGGATCTTTGGCCTCGGGCTTCTTATGCCTGCCACCTTCCCCAGACCCGTCGCCGAAGGTAATCGTAAGGCCGCCCATGTTGTGCGGTGTCTCCTCGTCCTCGGCCAGCTCGATCATATTCTCATCGGGCTTGATCTTTTTGTTCCAACTGCGTTTGCCGGCCGTCATCGCGAGCGGGATCGCGGTAAAAGGGCCACCGGGGCTCACCGACAACCCTGCCGCACCATGCATGGCTATGACCATGCTGTCTGCGAAATCGTCATGCAACTGCGGGGTAATGGCCGCCGCCTGTTGGGTCAGATACGGCTGCACCAGCTCGGGCGAGAAATCCTTGTTCTTCTCCACCATCATCCCATCCATCATCCGGACACCAAAGGGCGCCAGCAGCGGATTGATGATATCCTGTCTACCCGGCTCGCCCGCGATCAGCAGGTTGCCGCCATCGGCTACGTACCGCTCGATCTTCCGTAATGATAGGCTGTCGAATGCCACTTTCGGATCGGCGATCACCAGGGCAGTGATATCGTTCGGGATGTCCTGGTCTTTCAGAAATATCTTTTCCACATCGAAACCCTGGTTGACCAGCGAATACCGGAAAGTAATCTCGTTGGTCAGGAGCCTGAAATACCGGTCTCCCTTCTTGTCGATGCTACGCTCGGACTCACCCTGTACGAACGCGATCTTCGGCATCTTCGCCTGCATGAGCCGCTTCAGCGCCGCCGAGGTCTCGGTCTCGGACGGAAAGACTTGCCGGTCGTCGAACAGCCGCAGAAAGGTGCTCCGTCCGTTGTAATGCAGGTCCATGACATACCGGTTCTGCTCGGGTCGCAGGTCGATGGTTTTGCTGATCTCCGCCGGTGTTTCAAACGACTTCAAGTCGACCTTATAGGATTTAGCATACCGCTCTGCCAGCTTTGGTAACGTCACACCGGGATTGGACTTGAAAATATTCTTGTCCTCCGGGCTATCGTAGAAATAGACATACTTGAATTTGATATCGGGTTTGAACCGGAGATAGGGCTCCCAACGCGCCAGGTCGGTATTGCGTTGTTCGGGTTTGCCATACCAGAACCGGTTATCCAGCAGGTTGATATACGAGGTCACCTCCAGGGGTTTGTCCTCCATCTCTTTGATGACCTTCTGCGCATTGACCGTCAACGTCATGGTCTTATTGGCCGTGGTATCGATATATCCCGTCAAGGACGGTTTCGAGCCGATATATCCGATGGCCAGGCCGCAAACGACGATCAGCACATACCGGCCCGCTTTGACGACCATGGGCCTCGACTCGCGGTCACCCTGCAGCTTGTAGATGGCAAAGGCCAGGAACATGGCGATGATGACCAGGAAGTAGATGAGGTCCTTGGTGGAGATCAGTCCCAGCAACATGTGATTCGCCCGTCCCTGTATGGACAGGAAATACGCCAGGTCGCGTACGAAATCGATATCCTGCCACAGTTCGCCAATATAGCTCAGCGCCGCCAGCACTACCAGCGTGCTCAAAGCCGCCACGACCTGGTAGGAGGTCAGACACGACATAAAGAGGCCGATGGCGGCATAGGTGCAGAGTAGCAGGTACACGCCCAGCAACGCCTCGAAGAGCATGCCCGCATCCGCATGCTGGATATTGAACAAGCCCAGCACCGATATCAGCGCCAGTATCAGGACAAGTGCCAGGTTGTAGACCATCATGGACAGGAATTTTCCGAAGATGATCTCCCGCACCTTGATAGGCGAGGAGTACAGGAGCTTGATGGTGCCTGCATTGATCTCCCGGCTCATCAATCCCATGGTCAGCAACGGCAAATACAGATAAAGACTCCCGACAAGCTTCGGCCAGATACCATAAGGCGGGCCAAAGGTGCGGGAGGTCAGGAATTCTAGATATTTCAGTCCACGGCCGCCCAGGTCCTGGGTGGTCAGCGTCCCCTCGAGCATACCGGTATACGCCAGCCCGCTCTGGAACACGAAGGCGATCAGCAGGAACCAGGCGATAGGAGAGTAAAAAAGAAGTGCCAGCTCGGTCCTGGCAATTTTTAGGATTGTCTTCATGAGCTTTATTTTGTCCGGCCGTTATGATTGGAAAGTTGAGCAAATATTTCGTCGAGGGAGCTTTTGTCGAGCATGATCTCCCGCAGCCGCCATCCCTTCGCCACGCTGACGTCGACGATGCGTTCGGTGATCTCCTGGTCGCCATTGAAATATAGCCGGATCTGCTTCTCGGTGAGGTAGTCCGCCTTCGTGATCCCCGGCAACTGCAACAATTCTTCCGCAGCCGGCGGATTGTCCATATGCATGACCACGCTATGTGGTTCCATATAATTGTTGAAGGCGTCCATCGTGTCGGCGAAAACGATCCGGCCGTTGTCGATCATCTTGATCTCCTTGCAGAGCAGCTGTACTTCCGACAGGATATGCGAGGAGAAGATGACCACGCGGTCCGAGGCGATCTCTTTGATCAGGGCGCGGACCTCGATGATCTGATTAGGGTCAAGGCCGTTGGTAGGCTCATCGAGCACGACCAGCCTGGGGCGGTGGATGATGGCCTGGGCAATGCCGACACGCTGACGGTAGCCGCCGGAGAGGTTCCGGATCAGGCGGCCGCTGAAATGGCTGATGCCGCAACGTTCCTTTGCCATCTCCACCGCGGGTCGGATATCGGGCTTCGGCATCTTCCGCAAATTAGCGCAGTAGACAAGGTACTCATCGACCGTCAGGTCCATGTACAGAGGTGGGTTCTGCGGCAGGAAGCCGATCAGCCGTTTGGCGGCTTCCGGGTCTTTGCGCATATCGATGCCTCCGACATATACGTTGCCTTCGGTCTGGTTGAGACATCCGCACAGGATGTTCATCGTGGTGGACTTGCCCGCGCCATTGGAGCCAAGCAGGCCGACGATGCCGTTTTTTTCGATCTCGATGTTAATGTCACGGATGGCCCAGCTGGTCGAATACTTGTGCGACAGCCGCTCGATCTTTACAATAGGGTTGCTCATAATTTATTCGGGGAAAATGTGCTAAAAAATTCAGGATTCAATACCCGGGATTCTGCTTCAGGTTCACGTCGTTCTGCAATTGCAATATCGGGATCGGGTACAGCGCCGCATCCGCCGTCCAACCGGTCTTCTCCGCACTCAGCACCGTACCGGCCTGACCCGTACGCTTAAGGTCATACCAGCGGTGCCCCCACTCGGTGAACAGTTCGACCTGGCGCTCATGCATGATCGCATTCAGTACAGCCGTCTGCGAAGCGGGATTGGCCGTGCTGGCCGGAAGTCCCGCGCGGGCGCGTACGATATTAACGTCCGCCAGCGCCGCCGCCCCATTGCCCAGTTCCGCCGAAGCTTCGGCGCGGATCAGGTATTGCTCAGCCAGCCGGAGGATCATATAATCCTCGGTGGTCGGGCTGCTGGCCTGTATATTCTTATACTTGTGAGGGTAATACAAGGTATCCCCGTTGACTACCATCTGGCCCAGCCAATCTTTCGTCCGGATATCACCCGGCTCGAAGGCCTTCAGCAACCAGGTGTTTATCAGAAAATTGGGGGCGGCTCCGTAATTAGGCGAAAAATAATACCCCTCCGCCGTAACGTAGTAACCACTGGTAGCAGGCAGCTGCCAGATGGCTTCGGTGCTGCCGTCCAGGAAAGTCGTATTCGGATCGGAGGTCAGACTGTAGGACCCGGAGCTGATGACCGTATTAGCGGCGTCGTAGGCCTGCTGCCATTGCTGGCGGTAGAGATAGACACGCGCTAACAATGCCGTCGCCACGAGCTGATTCGGGCGTATATGACCGCTGGAAGGATAACCCGCCGACAGGTTCTGCTTCGCGCTGGTCAGGTCGGCCAGGATCTGGCCATAGACGGAGTCGACGGAAGCCCTCGCCAGCTTATTGGTGACATTGTAATCGGTGCTCAGGGACAGGGGAACTCCGCCGAATAAATTCACCAGATTGAAATAATACAGCGCGCGCACCACCTGCATCTCGGCCGTGATCTGCTTCTTGAAACCTGCCGACAGCCCCGTACTGCCACTCACGCCTTCGATTGTCGCATTGACAGGATACAGCGAAGAATATTGATCCGACCACAGCGTGGCGACCCCCGCGTTGAGGTTGGTCAACCCATAACCGATAAAGCCGGTCATGTCGGGCTCATTTGTGCTGGTATAGATGAGCTCGTCGGAAGAAAGACCAGTAGTTTCAGCGAGCTTCGCGTCGTTATACCCGAAGCCACTACTGGATTGCAGACTGACATAGCTGTATATCAGCGCCACCGCCGTCATCGCCGTGGAACTGTCGGCGAACTGCTGCGACTGCACGATCTCCGTGGGCGGGCTGGGCGGGATCTCGATCAGTTTTTTGCAGGAACCGGCCATTCCAGCGGCCATCAGCAACGCCGCCGGGACGATATATTGTTGGAAGAATGTCTTTTTCATGATAATAAAAAATTAAAAATTACAATTCAGGCCGAAGGCAACGATACGTTGTACCGGGAATGTCGTATAATCACTGAACGTCTCGGGATCGGCCACTTTATAGTTGGTCAACGTCAGCAGGTTTTGTGCATTGCAATAGATCCGGAGGTCATGGATGTGCGCGCTTTTGAGCAGTTTTTCCGGAAGCGCATAGGATAACGACAGCGTCTTGAGCCGCGCATAGGTGTCGTCGCTGTATGCCCCGGACGACTGGTTGAAAGACGAAGCCGATCTCGCGTAACGGGAGCTATAGCTGGTCACGAGCCGCTGCAAAGTGGCATGGGTGTCGCCGGGAGCCGTCCAATAATTCCCCAGTACGGCCGTCGGCATATTGATATTAGCATTACCCGGCGTATAGGAGCTGTACAGGGTGGACATCCAGTTGGGCGCCATTTGACTCGAGAACTGGAAGAAGACATACAGGCTGACGCGTTTATAGGTAAACGTATTGCCGAAACCGCCTGCGTATTTGACCTCTCGATCGCCGATGGACACCTGGTCGCCGCCATTAGCCACCAGTCCGAAAGCCGGAGTAGTGGTGACCTGGCCTTTGGCCGTCAGATATTCGAACTGCCCCGTGGTCGGATTAACATCCTTGTATCGATACCCAAATACGATCGATGTGGGCTTCCCGATCTGATAAAGGTCGGCATAGGGTGAACCGGCTAAGTTCGGAAAGCTGAGCAGCTTGTTGCGGTTGAATGCGATATTGAAATTGGTCTTCCAGGTAAAATCCCGGCCCTGGATATTGGTGGAGGTAAGGGCAAATTCCCAGCCCTGGTTCTGTACGGTGGACGGCAGGTTCTGCAATACCTGGCTGAAGCCGGTCTGGATCGGCTGGGGATAACCACCGAGCTGATCACCTTCCCGGTCCCGGTAGAAAGTGGTGTTGAACAGCAGCCGGTCGTGGAAGAATCCAAGATCGAGGGCGATATTGAGCGATTTTTTCGTCGCCCAGCCATAATCGGGATTGTAGAGATTCTGCGGTACATTCGGCTGGATACCCTGGACGGCAGGTATATAGTTGTTCGGTTTATAGAAAGGCTGAAACGAATAGGGCGCGATGCCATCGGAACCGCTGGTACCATAACTGCCGTAGATCTTGCCGTAGCTGAGGAAAGGCAGCGCTTTCGTGACCGGCTTCTCCTGGGTGAAGATCCAGCCGGCGCCGACCGAACCGAAGCTTCCGAATTGCCGGCCGGGTCCGAAATTACTCGACCCGTCACGTCTGCCTCCCAGGCTGACGATAAACTCCTGGTTGTAGATATACTTCAGCCGCGCAAAGCCAGCATCGTATTTGTACAGGCTCGTTTGATCGGTGGCCATTACCTGCGACGCGCCTTCGATGGAGCCAAGGAAGAGGTCACTGCTGTAACCGGTTCCTGTGATCGTCTGCTGGTAATTGGTATTTTTCTTGTAGGTGCCGCCTATCAATGCCGATAGCGTACCCTTGCCGATGGTGACGTTATAATCGATCTGAGGCTCGATGTTCAGCGTCTGATAATTGTTTTGCGCGAACTCCGCACTGCGATAGACATATACCGGGTTCTGCGAAGCAGCGGGGAGCTTCGTCGTCTCGCTGGTCGTGTTTCGGTTGTAGCCCGCAGTGACACCGATACTCAAACCTGAAATGATCTTATAGCTAAGGTGAAGGGTGTTGTTGATATTATAGTTTTGCAGGTTGTCGGGTTGCATCAGGTAGGCGTAAAATTGATAATTACTGACGTCGACACCCTTGTATGTCCACACCAAACTGCCATCCGGGTTTTTCAGGTCGGGCATATTCGGAGGAAGCAGGACATCCTTGTTGCCGGCATAACCGGCGGAATGATTCTGGTCATACCCTACGTCCACCCCGAAATCCATGGTTAGCCTGTTGTCGGTGGAACTATGATGCAACATGCTGTGCAGCGTCAGGCGCTGGTCCGAAAAATCTCCGGGATAGTTAAAATTGGACCGGGTATACCCGCCGGTGAGGATAAAGGTGTTGTTCGTCGTCCCGCCCGACACGCTCACATGGACGTCAGTGTTGTTGGTCGTCTTACCATAGACCGTCTTCGCCCAGTTCGTGTACTTATCCTGGTCGAAGATCAGCAGATCGGGCGCATACCCGGCACTGTAGGGGATGAGGCTGGGGGCAATGCTGTCCTGTGCAAAAGCCTGTTTCCGAACCTGCAGGTATTGCTGCGTGTTCAATACTTTAACAGGACGCGCAGCACTGTTGAATCCGGTAGTGGCCGTGAGGCCGAAAACCGTCTTGCCGGGCTTTCCTTTTTTGGTGGTGATCAGGATCACGCCATTCGAACCCTGTGTCCCATAGATGGAGGTGGCGTCGGCATCCTTGAGGACCGTGATACTCTCGATGTCGGCAGGGTTGATGGAAGCGAAGGGGCTCACACCCCCAAACTGGCTGATGCCACCGTTGGTGCTGGGGTCGGATCCAAGGTTACCGAACGAGCTGAGGTTGTTGTTTTGCGGCGCAAAGGGCACGCCGTCGATGATAATTAGCGGCTGGTCATACGGTCTCAGGCCATATGGCGGGTTGTTGGCCATGATGGTATTCTGTCCCCGGACCTGCAGCAGCACCGTATTACCCGGAACACCGCTGGTAGAAGTAACGGCCAGACCCGGGACCTGACCCTGCAACGCCAGCATCACATTGGTCACAGGCTGCTTCTCGATGGTAGCCGCATCGACGGTCGAGATGGAGCCGACATTGAATCGCCGGCTGGTCGTCCCATACGCCTGGATCACCGTCGCATCCAGCTCATCCGGACTGCGTTTCAGCGCCATATAAAAATAGCCGGTATTCTTCTCGGTTACCGTAAACTCCCGGGAAATAAATCCGGTATACGACACGACCAATACGGTACCCTGGGGCACGTTCTTCATCGTGAAATCCCCGTGGACATCGGATTGCGTTCCTTTGGTCGTACCCTTGATGCGTATCGAGGCGCCCGCCAGCGGCGCACCCAGGCTGTCCGCGACACGGCCGCGGATACCGTCTGCCGGCACATCGTTCAAAGCTATCGTCACTGTTGGC
>Ga0310811_10014489_pt1 | contig 10285 bp, 8 predicted proteins | sample YCmetagenome_FD_207642 | JGI IMG/M metagenome (GOLD analysis project Ga0310811, IMG submission 207642) | Soil microbial communities from experimental microcosm in Duke University, North Carolina, United States - YC | ecosystem: Engineered > Artificial ecosystem > Soil microcosm > Unclassified ... | reverse complement strand
CGAAGCCGCCGGCGGACTAAGGCTGTCCTCAGATAACCCAAACAAGTGCGGTCGCGACGACAGCGATCAACGTCGCTTGCACGATCACGCGAACAACCTGTCTTCTGACGACGGCACGCTCCGCGTCACTCAACGCGGTCTCGCCAATTTCAGCTTCGCACTTCCCGAGCGCGCCGAGCACGACTCAGGTTTTCTGTCGCGCTTGCAGGAAGCCTATCGCCGAGAGTCCGAACGGGATTACCAAGACCAACCTCGACGCCGGCGGCGCTCCGAGAGCCAGCATGACGCCGAATGCTACGACGGCCACAGCGGCCCAGAGGATTCCCCCGCGCCGTCGCCGTCGGGCGCCACGCGGGCCGATGTTGGCGACACGCTCGGCCACGTCCTATCGTGAGCCGCAGGCCGCGAGCTCGCGACGCGGCTCGGTGGCGTTCGGGAACAGCCGGTGCGCGGCGCGCGCGTGGGCGATGAGATGCGGGCAGTCGCCTCGCACGCGATAGCCTTGCGCAAGCCGGATGTGAATCCGGTAACTCCCCGGATCGAGTAAGGACGCTCGTTCGAGAATGCTCATCTTCGGCGTCGTGCTGAATGTGGTGATCGCGGCGAGCTGCAACGCCGTGCGACCGACGGCGACGAGACCGAGGACAAGGACGAGGATCGGCGCCACACGTTGGCCACGCTCGACCTCGATCCCCCCATTGCCCGGCGGCGCCAACGCACCGGCAAGCGTCCAGAAGAAGAATGTCGGGACGGCGATGAGCAGGACAGCGTCGAACGCGCCGACGACGGCGACGGCCACAAACGTCCCGACGAGCGCAATCGCCGTCAGCACGCGCTCGGCGTCGCGAGCGGTGCGCACGCTCAGATCGCGGAACGTGCGCCAGAGCAGGCCGACCAGCACCATGGCGAGGAGCGCGAACCCCACCGCGCCGCGCTCCGTGAGGAACGCGATCCAGTCGCTGCTCGGCCACGGGTTCGACGTGATCCCGTCTTCCTGCGACATCGACGGGTCGCCCCGCGACGCGTATTTGGGATAGACAACCGGCCAGTTGCCCGGTCCCACGCCGAACACGGGATGCGCCTCGGTCATGTGGAGCGAATTCGTGTACTGCACGACGCGTCCCTTTCCACTTCCTGCTTTATAGTTCACTAATCCCGCGGCCGAATCGAGGTAGGGCGACTCGCTTTTCCACTCGAGGCGATTCGGCAGAAGGACCGCGGCGGCGACGCCAAGCGCCGCGAACACACCGAGGACGACGACGCGGCGGAGCGTACGCGGCTCGCGCCATCGGCTCCACGTCCGCATGCCGAGGATCACCACGGGCACGGCAAGGACCAGCACCGCCAGCCACGCCGCGCGGCTGCGCGACAGCACCAGCGCGGCCGCAACGATGGCCATCGAGATCCCGCCGAACAGACTGCCGAACCCGGGACGTGCCGTGAGCGCGACAAGCATGACGACGGGTGTCCCAATCGCCGCCAGGTGGGCGACGAAGTTGCGATTGCCGAACGTCCCACCAGGCGCACGGTTGAGGCTGAAGTAGTCGCTCTGGATGCCGTACGCCTGGGCGAGCGACGTGGCTGCGCCGACGACGACGCTCAAGGCCAGAACGACGAGGAGTGGACGCACCAGTCCTGCGCGCCGCAGCGCAGAGGCGACCCAAAAGAGCGCCGCGCCCGCGAGCGAGATGGCGAGCGCGCGCTCGGCAGCCCAGAGATTGATCGCGAACAACGTCGACACGACGCTCGAGACGAGAAACGCCGCCAACAGGACGTCGACGACCGTGACGGTGATGCGAGTGCGGTTGCGAGCGGAGACGAATGCCGTGATGGCCGCGCACAGAAGGAGAACGAGCTCCTTTGGGACGAAATACCGGTCGAGATCGAACGCCTTGTAAGGCAAGGCCGCCAGGACGACGGCGATCGCGCCAAGTTGCAGGACATGCAGCGTGAGTCGATCGCGTCCAGTCGGAGAAGATGCGGCCATATGACGGGAATCAAACCGGTCGGCAGGTCCACGCGCCAGGCTGAACGCCCGATCGTTATATTTGATTCAACCTTCTCGGACACACCGATGCCCTCCCGCCGCGAATGGCTTCGCACTTCCCTCCTCAGCGCCGCCGCTACCGTGGTCGGCGGACATCGTCTGTTCGCCGCGCCGCCGTCGCCGGTCGTCACGGTGTACAAAGATCCGGGATGCGAGTGTTGCGGGCGCTGGGTGAAGCACATCGCAAGCAATGGCTTCGTCGTGTCGGTGCGCGACGTTCAGAACATGGATGAAGTCAAGCGCACGATGAACGTCCCATCGGCGCTCCAGTCCTGCCACACCGCGGTCGTCGCGCGCTACGTCATCGAGGGACACGTGCCCGCCGATGTCCTCAAGAAGTTTTTGGCGGAGAAATCGCCCGCACTCGGTCTCGCCGTACCGGGAATGCCGACCGGATCACCGGGAATGGAAGGCGGACCAGCCGAGCACTACAAGGTGATCGCGTTCGATCGCGACGGGAAAACGCGCGTCTACGCCTCGCGTTGAGCTTACAAAACATTAGCGGGCTTTCTTCTTGCTCGCGTGTTTGAGACCGCTTGATTTCAGTGTCGCTGACACTGCTGTCGCGGCCGCTGTTTTCCCATAGCCGGAACGTCCCATGTCTACCGCACGATACCTCGCCGCGCTGACGCTCCTCGCGGCGTTTGCTGCCCCGCTTTGCGCGCAATCAGCTGTCGCGCCGCCGAAAGCGAACGACCCGACAAACCGATTCGATATGACCGGCGCGCCCGACACATCGCTCTTCGCGCCGCTCAACCTGCCGACCGGAAACGTCTATCGCAGCGGGTCAGGAACGCCAGGCCCGCGCTACTGGCAGCAGCGCGTCGATTACGATCTGCACGGCACGCTCGACACGACGGCCAAATCGCTTCAGGGTGAGATGACGCTTCGCTACACGAACAACTCGCCCGACACGCTGCGATTTCTGTGGTTCCAGGTCGAACAGAATGCATTCAAGAATGGTTCGCTCAACTCATTCGTGTTCCCGGCCGAGTCACGCTTTGGCGCGCGAAATTTCGAGGGCGGCGATGTCATCGATCGATTCAATCAGGTAACGGCCGGGAAAAAGTCGGCGCTCAAAATGCGCGTCGAAGGCACGGTGATGAAGGTCGATCTCGCCGCGCCGCTCGCGCCGGGCCAGGCGACGAGCTTCGATGTCGCGTGGCACTTCAATATTCCCGAGCACGGCGCCGATCGCATGGGACGCGACGGCTCGTTGTTCGAGCTGGCGCAGTGGTACCCGCGTCTCTGCGTCTACGACGACCTGCGCGGCTGGAACACGGAGCCGTATCTCGGGCAAGGCGAGTTCTATCTCGAGTACGGTGACATCAATCTCTCGGTGACCGTTCCGGCAGGATACATCGTGGCGGCGACCGGCTCCCTGCAGAATCCCGCCGAAGTGTTGACGCCCGCCGAAATCTCGCGACTTGCGCAGGCCGCGAAGTCGGAGACGCCGGTGCACATCATCACGCAAGAGGAGCTGAAGAGCGGGGCTGCTCGCCCTCGCAAGACCGGTATGCAGACGTGGCGCTTCACGTCGCACAACGTTCGCGACGCCGTGTGGGCCGCGTCGCCGGAATACTTGTGGGACGCATCGGGCTGGCAGGGGCACATGGCGTTCGGCTACTATCGGCCCTCGGCGATCGAGACGTGGAAGGACGCAGCCGACATGTCGCGCATGTCGATCATGGAATACTCGGAGCGTTGGTTCCAATACCCCTATCCGCAGATCAGCGCTGTCGAGGGACCGATCAGCGGCATGGAGTATCCGATGCTCGCGATGGAAGACAAGAATCCCGACAAGTATGCGCTCTACAATGTCATCACGCACGAGATCGGGCACATGTGGTATCCGATGATCGTCGGATCGAATGAGCGAATGCATATGTGGCAGGACGAAGGGTTCAACACCTTCATCAATTACTTCTCCGAGGCGAAACGCTATCCGGAGAAAGGGTCGTACGAGGCGCGCGTGCGATCCGACCGCTCGCAGGTCGAGCAGTTCATGCAGCACAACGCCGATGAGCCGCTCGAGGTCCAGCCCGATCGCATCAATCCCAACCTCCTCGGCGAGAATGCGTACGTGAAGACCGCCGTCGGGCTCTCGCTGCTTCGGGAAGAGATCCTCGGCCCGCAGGCGTTCGACGAATCCTTCCGTGAGTACACGCGGCGCTGGGCGTTCAAACATCCCAGCCCAAGTGATTTCTTCAAGACGATGGAAGACGTGAGCGGCAAGCGCCTCGATTGGTTCTTCCGCGAATGGTTCCTCGAGAATCCGCACTTCGATTTGGCGATCGATACCGTGGCGCAGAAGCAGGTCGGCGACGTCGATTCCGTCGCCGTGCTGTTCGTGAATCACGCGCGCGGCGTGCAGCCGATCCGCGCCCGCTTCACCTTCGCCGACGGGACGACGCAAGACGTCAACTATCCGGCGGAAGTCTGGAGCACGAACACGACAGCCTACGTTCGCCGTTACGAGTTCAAGGGCAAGAAGGTGACGAAGATCCAGATCGATCCCGACAATCGGCTGGTCGACATCGACCGGACGAACAACGTGTGGCCGCGCGGGAGTTGATGGCCTAGCGCTTCTTCGTCAGGATCGTCCCGCGACAGTTCGACGCGCCGCAGTTGCACGGATAGCGGCGCTTCGCCGTCGGTGTGTGACGCTCGTCGAGCACGTACGCATAATCGTACGCGAGCTCTTCGCCAGGCGCGATGTCGCGGATGGTCTCGATCCAGATGCGTCCGCCCTCCACGACCGCGTCGCAGTTCGGATCGCACGAGTGATTGATGAAGCGCGCGTCGTTGCCGTCGACGGCGGCGTCGATCACGACATCGTCGTCGATCGCGAACAGATAGGTGTGGTGGCGTTCGTCAACGCCGTCCGGGTACCGCGCGTCGGCCTCCGCCGGCGTGAGACGCTCGCCGGCGTATTCGATCAACCGTGTCCCAGCCGGAATGCGACGCGTCGCGAACGCGCCGAGTCCTTGCATCGGCGACGGACGGATCTCGAACGGTGGATCGTTGTCGGGCACGGCGGGCGCTGTCAGCGCGGCGTGTTCCGCGATTCGACCTGTGTCACGCCACCCGAGATGATGTACGCCATCACCGCCGCGGCGTCAGCGTCGATGCGGCGGACGCGCTCGACTGGGACGACGAGCATGTGGCCGGCGAGACCGTACGACTGCGGTATGTAGACGGTGACGTGACCCGTCACGCCGAGCGACGCCAGCGACTCCGACGTTAGAAACGCGATCGCCTTGACCATCCCATCTTCACTCAACGACACGAGCACGGGCTTGTCGAACCGCCGCTTCTCGCCGACGAAGGCGTTCAGCATATCCTTGGTCGACGAGTACAGGAGTCGAACGAACGGCAATCGCTCGAGCACGCGATCGAGCGCGGCGATCACGCTGCGCGTGATCAGGCTCGACGCCATGAATCCCACGAGCGTAATGAGCACCAACGTCAGCGCGAAGCCCACCCCACGAATGGGGAGGCCCAGCCAGCTGTCGATCGTCCGAAAGATCACGATGCACACGTATACCGTGAGCGCCAACGGGGCGACGACGACGAGGCCGCGCAGGAAGTAAGCGAAGAGGCGAGACATTGGGGGATACTACCTCAAACTGCGAGACTAACAAAGAGCGGTGTTTGTTAGCTCCGGTCCTTGTTAGTTCCGGTGTTCGTTCCCCTTTCCGCGAAGTCTGACAAACACCGCGAACCCCGCGGGCGTCCGAGTCCCATACGTCGGCACTAGTGTCACGGGCAACAAATCGACCGACGCACGAGCGCCGAGCCCAATGGCCGCGGCGCCGAGCGAGCGGACGTCCCGGGTGACGCCGGCCGAAAGCGATCGCACTGTGAAAAGCTGAATCAGATCGCCACCGATGAAACCGAGATCGTCGCCGTTCTTCTGGACTTGCTCCGCCCGCAGGGAGACCGCGGTGCGCCTGCCAACCTCCAACGTGCTCTCCACGAGAACGCTCGACGACATCTGGTACAGCTTCGTCGATACGGTCGTGTCGTGCGTGTGCTCGCGATCCGAATGGTGATGGATGTTCAGTCCCCAGACCGCGGCACTCGACCACACACCGCCGCCAATGCCGCGATTCGCCGTGATCACTGAGGCACCGTAGCGCTGCATACCGAGGCCCGGCTCCAGCGGATCGTGGTCGGCCAGGTATCCACCCCACGCGGCGACGCTCACGCGAGCAGACGGCAGCACCGTCAGGCGCCCGGAATACGAATCGAGCTTGGCGCCCTGATAGTCGAAGTTGAATCGATAGTCGTCCGGCTCGCGTCCATTGAACACCGACCCTTCGAGCTTGACGGCGTGCGTGTAGAGCGATGCCGTGACCACACCAAAGCTTTCGTGCGCCGCGTCCTGCCAGTGATGGCCAAGCGGCGCGAACGGATCCGTCTCGGCCGAGGGCCGGTGCATGTACGCGACTGGGCCAAGCGCCGGCTCGCCGACCGCCGCCGCATAGATACCCGACGCGAATCCCCTTGTTAAAGAATGGTCATAGGCGACCGCGGCCTCCATGACGAGATCGTGCGGATGCTGGTAATTGACCAGCCGCGCGCCACGATATGTTCCCCCAGTCTGCAGCAGCTCAGGATATCCGCGCTTGCCGAGCGCAAGCGCTTCCAGGCTCGTCATCAGATTCACGCGAAACAGACCGCCCCCTACTCCGCGAGCGGCCATGAGCATCTCCCAATCGGTGAGCCCGAATTGGGTATCGCCGCGGCGCGTACCCTGATGATCGAATTGGCCGACGGCATTGCCGTGAAGCATCAGCATCCAATCGCCGATCGTCCGATGCGCCGCGTGCATCGGCGATGAATCGGGGAGCCACGACGTGGCTGAGCCGTAGCGCGAAAGCGGAATGCCGAGCGGCGCCGTGGCCGACGACATCTCCATTCCAGGCATACGCGACATGTCATGCTGAGCCCGCAGTGCCGACGAGGACGAGCAGAGTGCTCCGCATACGCTGAGAGCGAACGCGGCCTTTGACGATTGACTCACTGGGAACCTTGCTGGAGGGAATGGCCTTGCCCTTGCCCGAAGTCGTATCCGGACCGCCGATCGGTGGTTCCGCTCGATTTCAAACCGCGAGGTCGCAATGGACAGTCAAAAGGGCGAGCAGCAGGGCCCGCAGAAGCACGCGGAAGGTCAACACGGCGACAAGACGCACACTGAATTCATCGAGGGTCTTCATGGACGGCACGGGGGAAGCGAGGAATCGGAGGGAGCACCGCAAGGACAAAACGACTTCGACGAATTCGGCCGACCGACGCCTGGACACCATCGCCTCGACGAGGACCGCGAGCAACATGACGAAGCCGAGAAAAACAGCGAAGCCAACCGGCTCCGCCGCTGATTTCATCCCGCCACGACCGACGATCGCCAGGCTCCGAGCTGCGTCGAAAGGCTGTCAGGGATGCGACCTGTTCAAGGTCGGCACGCAGACGGTCTTCGGCGAGGGCCCGAGCACCGCGCACGTGATGGTCGTCGGCGAGCAGCCGGGTGACATGGAAGATCGCGCGGGCAAACCATTCGTCGGTCCATCGGGAAAGCTGCTCGATCGGGCATTCGACGGCGCCGGGATCGACCGCGACGACGTGTACGTCACGAATGCGGTGAAACATTTCAAGTGGGCCAAGGATGCACGCACAAAGCGGCGCATTCACAAGACGCCGAACGCCGGTGAGATTCGAGCCTGTTTCCCATGGCTGCAGCAGGAGATCGCGCTCATTCAACCGCGGGTGATCGTCTGCCTCGGCGCGACTGCGGCGAAGGCCTTGCTCGGCCGTACGTTCAGCGTAATGAAAAGTCGCGGAAAGCCAATCGAGTCCGAGCTCGCGCCGGCGGTCTTCGCCACCGTGCATCCGTCGTCGGTGCTCCGGGCGCCGCCCGACGAGCGTGTTCGCGCTGAGAAGATGTTCATGGCGGACGTGCGAGCGGTGGGACGTTATCTGGTCAAGGCCGCGCCGGAGCGAACGGCCCAGCGGGCGCGTAAGTTTTCCGGATGGTCAACCATCGCCCATCCGTCCGCCATCTCAAGCGCGTCGACCCCGTCCTCGCACGAGTGATCGAGCAGGTCGGTCCCTGCCGCATCCAGCTGCGGACCGAAGGCACGCACTTTCAAGCGCTCACCCGCTCGATCGTCTATCAGCAGCTGTCCGGAAAGGCCGCCGGCACGATCTTGTCGCGCTTCAACGCGTTGTACCCGGACAATCTGCCGCACCCCGAGGCGATCGCCGCGACGAGCGACGAACAGCTCCGGGCGGTCGGTTTGTCGCGGCAGAAGATCGGCTACATGAGAGATCTCTCATCGAAGGTGATGAGCGGCGACCTTCCGCTCGACGCCGTCGAGCACATGACCGACGACGATCTCATCGCGCATCTGGTTCAGGTGAAAGGAATCGGCCGTTGGACCGCGCAGATGTTCCTCATCTTCCGACTCGGCAGGCCAGACGTGCTTCCCGAGCTCGATCTCGGGATCCAAAATGCCATCCGCAAGGCATACCGCATGCGAAAGCGTCCGACGCCCAAGCAGGTCAAGCGGGTCGGCGCCAAATGGAGTCCACACAGCTCCGTCGCGGCGTGGTATCTCTGGCGATCGTTGGAGAATGGTGATGGACAACTCGGAGCCGAATAGCCGGGGCCGCTAGCGCGATGGCAGGCGCTGCGGTATTTGCCGATACCCAGCGAAAGATGGTTCGTCTTTTCCCATACGCAGTGGATCAGACATCGTCGTGGCGCCATTGAATCCGTCGGCAAACTCTCATTCGCCATCGCGGCCTGTTCAGCGACCGCGATCCCTTCCGCTCGAGCGGAAGTTGCCGCTGCTCAACCTCGGGCTGTTCGGACTCGTCCTCGCCGCGTCGCTCAGCACTTCCTACTACGAGATAAGACACTCGGCCGAATTGTCGGCCGGGGAGCGGCTCGCCGGACTTTCACAAGTTCTCGGATCGCTCGTTGAGCAGCAGACCAATGCGCGGCTCGTTTTGATGCGCCGCATCTCTCGCGATTCGGGCGTCCAACGTGCCCTGCGCACGCCGGAGCGCCTGCCCGAACCCGCGGTGACCAAGACCCTCGCCGCGCTGATCACCGCTCCGACGGATTCCGCGACTCCGCCGCAATTGTGGCGACCCGACGGACAGCCGGTGGGAAATCTCAAGCTGGAGATACCGGCTGACGTTCAACAATTGCGAGACGAAGTGCGCCAGCAAACCAGCGCAGACTCGGGACGTGTCGGCCGGTTACACGCCGCGGGTGGACGCGCGTCGCTCTGGATGGCCGTACCCGTGCGGGAGCGGGATGGTCAACTGCTAGGCTTCGTCGCTCAGGAGCGTCGGATCGCTAGCAATCCGCGCGCGGCGCAACCACTCCGCGACCTGATCGGTTCCGACATCGATTTCTACTTCCGCAACGCCGACGATAACACATGGGTCCTGCTGACCGGGGCAAGCGTCGCGCCGCCGACTGCATCGCGACCGTCTCTCGACACACTGAATCTCTATACGCACGGCGACAAGGGCGACTTCCTCGCGTCGACGGCGAGAATTCGCGGGACGCCGCTCATGATCACCGTCGAGCGACCGATGCGCATGATCCTCGCTCGACCGACGGCGATGATTCGAGTTCTCATAGTCGCCGGCGTCCTGCTCGCGGTAATCGGCGCGGTGATCGCGCTGCTCATCAGTCGCCAACTCGTACGTCCGCTCGGTGAGCTGACCGACGCCGCCGAAGCGATGGCGCACGGCCACTATTCGCGGCGCGTCAGCGCCCGCGGAACCGGCGAGATCGACCGACTCGCAGGCGCGTTCAACCGGATGGCTGAACAAGTCCAAGAGGCCGCCGACGAATCGGCACTTGCCGTCGAACGTCTCACGAAGTCGATGAAGACCGAAGAATTCCTCGCCGAGGCGAGTCGAATTCTTGCCGGCTCGCTCTCCGACGACACGCTGATTCCCGACCTGGCGCGCTGTTGCGTACCGCGGCTCGCCGACTACTGCACGATCCACGTGGCCGACGACGAAGGAATCATTCGTCGCGTCGAGACCGTTCATTACGACCCGCTGAAGCAGGGCGCCGTTCGCGCGCTCGTCAAACAGTACGAGTATCGCGTCGACGGGCCGGGAGAAGTTCCGACGGTCGTTCGAACGCAGCAACCCGTCATCATTGAACGGCTCGATCTCCCGTCGATTCGCAGTGTTGCCCGAGATCAG